>Ga0157370_10000169_pt1 | contig 80632 bp, 97 predicted proteins | sample C35metaG_FD_113463 | JGI IMG/M metagenome (GOLD analysis project Ga0157370, IMG submission 113463) | Corn rhizosphere microbial communities from Kellogg Biological Station, Michigan, USA - C3-5 metaG | ecosystem: Host-associated > Plants > Roots > Rhizosphere > Soil | place: USA: Michigan...
AGACAAAAGAGATATTACGAGAGATGAGCGACGATACATAAAACAAGGTTCTGTACTGCGCATGTAATTGCTGGGAAACATTATGTGACCGTTGTTTTGGACTACTTGTGTTGCGCATTGGCTCGTGTTACACTCAAGTTCAATGCATAAGCGAAAGTATTCCAAGGTATGATAGCACGTACTTCGGAAATCATATTTCGTAAAAATAGCCCTGTGGGGCTATTTTTTTATGCAAAAAGTAATCCTAAAAGGAGGCAACATGAACAGTAATTATAGGGGCGTCGAGGATAGCGAAGCGTTTAGTAAAATTACGAACAAGCTTCGTAGGTTCTGTCTTAGTAAGGGTTTTTGCGAGGTTCACACTCAGGACAGGCTTAGTATTCTAGCTGCATGCGAGGATCCTGAGACGGTTGCAACATATAACTATATGGGTCAGGTGTGGCCTCTACCTCAAACAGGGCAGATGTGGCTCGAATATGAATTACTCACCCAGCCAAAGCTGCCTGGTGTGTTTTGTGTCAGTACGAGTTATCGCAATGAACAACATCCTGTTCCTGGTCGGCATAAACTAATCTTTCCAATGTTTGAGTTTGAACTCAAAGGGACGGTCAAAGACCTTGAGGAATTTGAAACCGAGCTGCTTGAATACCTTGGCTTTGGTGATAGGAAATCGTATTACTACAAGAAATATGACGAATTAAAAAAGTATTATAAGGTACATGAACTCTCTCACGTTCATGAGGGTAAGATGCAGAAGGACTTTGGGCCGGTCGTGTTCTGTGAAGAGTTTCCAGTATATACATCGCCTTTTTGGAACATGAAGAAAAAAGGCGCTGAGCACGCGAATAAGATCGACGTCATTTTGTATGGCCACGAAACGATCGGAAGTGCTGAACGAAGTACAAATGTAAAAGAGATGTCGGAGAATTTCTACTCTATAAGCGACGGAAAGTACGCCGAGAAGCTATTCGAACTCTTCGGTAAAGAGCGGGTCGAAAAGGAACTGCATGAGTTCTTGGATCTTGAGTTCTTCCCTCGTGTCGGTGCAGGTATAGGTCTGACGAGACTCATTGATGCAGTCGAAAAACATGAGACAGCAACTGCAGTGGAAACGGCGGATCAAACAGGTACATCGGCTGTTTTGGCAACGTCATAGACAGAGCTTCGTAGGCTTTGCAACTGGTTTTACACCACACCAAGGTTGCAGTAATGTGCCCTCTTCAGAGCTGTTGTTGTTATCGTTTAGGTCTGAAAAGAAAACCCCCGGTAACTCACCTGAGTTACCGGGGACGCTCCCATCTTTCGAGTGCACCTTACTTGTGTATTCCGACGATCGCCTCGGGCCCCATGAGCTCAAGGATCACCTCTGCCGTGAATACGAGGGCGAGCAGTGCTGCCTCATCGGCCTTGGCGTGTCCGGCAGCGATACGCTTCACTTCACGGAAGGCGACCGTTGGGTCGAACCGAAAAGCGAGCATTCCGGTCTCGCGCTTGAGCTCGTCGTGCGCTGTGAAGCCGTGGCCACTGTTCAGGCTCACACCGATGAGGCCACCAATATGAGGGCCTGAAACGCCCAGGATTGCCTTGGCCACGCCCATCGATTCGTCAAGGTCGACGAAGTTGATGGGTAGAGTCCGGGCCCACGCAGCGATGTTCCGACGGATCATCATCGGGACCTTGAAGCCAATAGCCTCAAGGAACTTGTAGCCACCTGCGTGGACGTTGGTTAGACGTCGCTGGACGAACCCGTTCATCACGAGATCCAGAGCACCGCACTCTTTGTGAAACAGCGAGTGCAGGTGGTGTAGTGCGTGGCTGAGAAATCGGCCTCCGAATAGGTAATTGTGCATGAACCCGAGGCTCAGTGCGCCTCCAGCTAGACCGGCTGCACCACTGAGTCGATCATCAATACAGATGACATGCTCATTGATGTACGGTGCATAGCTTGAGGGGAGGCTCATGAGCCTGATGCCCCGAGCGACTTCATCCTCGTGAGCCTTCAGATTGACAGGATCAAGGCTGCCTCGCGCGGGTGCAAGATCACCGAGACGAAATACTCGGGGAGTTGCCGTGTGTAGCATGTACGTTTCGTGCCCTTCTAACTGGACGCTTTCGAATGTTAGGAACTGAGGTATTTTACATCTTTTACTATTGTTTTACAATATTTTTGCAATAATAATAGCTTTTGTACGATCCGCCGAATTAAGGAGCATCTGTTTTACGGGATAGAGCCTAGAGGTTGCCGAGTGAAATCAGCCGACTCCCGATAGCGACAACCCCGCGACAAACGTGGCCGTGGAGAATAGTATACTCTGCGTATATGGAAGCTATGTCTATAGATACCATCTTGTAATAGCTGAAGCTAGAAGTTATTAGATCTCGATGAAGTTTTGAAATGGCATGCCTGATATTTTTCACGGGCACACTAATCCTCAGCGTGCCTTTTATTTGAACTTAGGGCCAGGGGTTTACGATCCCCTGGCCCATCGTACACCGTTCTAGACGCGTAGGTGACGCGAACGCTTCAGATCCCACGCTCCACTCTCGAACGTACGGTGCGAGCTCCAGTCGCTAATTCGCTCTGGGTCTCGCTTGATGCCAGCAAGTGCGAGTTTTTCAGCCATCTGATGACGGCTCACCACGCGAAGCTGCGTAACGTCTCCTCGGTAGACATCGGCTCTGCCGTGTCGGGTCGGCTCTGTGGTGAGCTTGCGCCAGTAAATCTCAAGCGCGAGACCGTCCCCCTCGAACTCTTCGATTGAGGAAACCGAAAAGCGCTTGGCTATGGAAGGTGCTATGAAATGAAGCTTCAGCCACCCTTCCGGGTTGATCTCCCATGTACTGTCGTCTGGTGCTTGACGACCTTCATGGGCATCGAGCCACATGTTGCCGTAGCCGATACGCGTCGGAGTTGTGATGGCAGTTGAAGTGTTGTTGTGAATCCACACTATGAACTCACCATTCACTACTGGTAGGTAGAGTGTCTTGCTCTGCATGTGGTATGCCAGCGACACCCCCGCTCCACCGATACAAGCCCAAAACTCAATCGCTTCGGAAACGGGTTGGACGTGGTCGATAGAACGATAATCGGATCGAGCCATGAAGATCACCTTCTGTCCGGGCGCAACGATGCGCTGACGTGAACGAGTGTACAACGTTACGTTATTACATTTTACCGTTTTTCGCAAATGGATGATCTGCAACTAGCTGTCATATAATGGATGTATGAGTGAAATACGACGAGGTATCGAAAGAGGCTCGAAACTCGAGTATGAAGAGAATCATGAGCGATTCCTAATACTGCCGGATGGTCGCAAGATGGCTTATAAGAATTGTGGACGTGAAAATGATTATCCCATCTTCTTCCTACATGGTACGCCTGGCGGTAAGGATGGGCCATTACCTCGTAGCTTGAGCTTACGACTTGCGAATGTGCGACTCATTGTACCTGATCGTTCTGGGTACGGAGGATCTGATCGAGACCCCGGTCGGTCCATTAGCTCCATTGCAGAAGATGTTGCATTTCTTGCCGACTCTTTAGGGATTGATCGTTTCTCGGTGGCGGGCAGATCGGGTGGCGCTCCTCATGCGCTTGCATGTGCGGCTTTGCTGAGAGATCGTGTTCAGTCTGCGCTGGCACTTGTGAGTATCGCACCGCCCGACGCGCAGGGACTCGACTGGTATGCAGGCATGGGGCCAGGTAATGTGGCGGAATACGAGCTTGTTGACAGTTTCTTGCAAGGTAGCCTATCGGCAGCTCGCAAGATTGATACATTGCGTGCCAACACGACTGGCGCCATGAGGTCTGGTAGCTTTATCGATATTGAGCTTCAAAGCCAATTGCCTATTCCAGATCGTAGAGTCATAGGAGATGCAGCCATCCGAAGCGCACTCAATATAGGTTTTGAGAATGCAGCAGCAAATATGGGTAATCTGATTATGCCCTCAGGTCCTGTTGACACTAGTAGGGCGTATGTCTCTGGGCAGTATGATGATCATATAGCGTTTCGCACTCCATGGGGGTTTGATCCAGCAGATATCACGTGCCCTACTCTTCTGTGGCATGGGGAAAAAGACATTTTTTCACCCTTTAGTCATTCAGAGTGGCTGCAAGAAAGAATCCCAGGTTCAATTCTGGATACAGCACCTGAACAAGCGCATTTCGGGGCAATAGAAGCCTTCCCGTTCTTACTAACTTGGGCAAGAAGAAATGCAATGACACAACGATCTCGTAATTGACATATAATCATGATGTTGTATGCTATGATCAGGTTTCGTTCTCTGAGAGGCGGCATGGTATGAACATCATAGCATTAATGATTCTGGCGCAGATACGGGCACAGCTCGCCAATATGGTGAGCGAGATGTGGCTCCTCGGATTCCTCAAAGACCCGCAGCAGCCGAACGGCACTTCCAGTACCGGGCACGGTTCGAACGTGTTTCCGCTTTGCGTGCTGGCGACGGTTAGTCTCGTCATCGCGGGCGGCTGCTTGTACCGGATGCTGCATCGAAGGAATAGAGCCCGAGTGTGATGATATGATCATGTGAGTTGATCCGTAAAGTCTGTGAAGACAAGCGGTCCTCCTGGCCTCATCCCCAATAACATTACCTCGTCATTGGCAGGCATGCGTATCATAGCGATACCCCGCCTCATCAGTGGCGGGGTATCGTCATCCTGAGATGTCCCATTATTTAAATTACACGAGCAATGTCTACTACGGTTAACGAGACGTTTTTGTGTCTCTAGTTGATACAACGCAATTCGCTGCGTCTCACTACCTCAATACTTTTTGATAGGATCATTTTCGTGGATCATTTCGACTAAGAATCCAGCGTACTCAACACGGTCGGAGCTAACAGTCGTATCGTTTTGACTTGCTAGCTCGTAATAACGAATGAGCACTGTATCACCTACGCCTATAATAACGTGGTTATATCCAGAGCTTCTTGTGGTATTGAATGTTTTTATTGCATCGACAGGAAGCGTTACTGAGAATTGTCTTCCAGATGTAGATATTCCAGTAATTCGTGTGCCATTTACGCTCATCAGTTTTAGCTGAATCTCACGCATTACTGCTTGTCTAGACGTGATCTCTGAACTAAGTGGGTTATTACCATTATCCTGGTAAAGATCTACAACACCGCTTTCTGCGCAACTATCCATTTCATTTCCGAAGCATGATGTAATCTGTGCGATTTGACCTTGTTTGTCCGCGCCGTAGTACTCTATGGGAAGGTCTGCTTTTACGATGTATGTCACTCTTTTCTCGAGTTCTTCAGGGCTTGTTGTGAACCTGGTAGGATCGCTGGTTGCACCGACATGTTGACGATATTTCGTGTACAGCGTATATAAAATTGTATCTCCGGGTCGGATATCGCTCGCCGTCCCTTCCAGTCCGTTAACGACGTATTTTGTTGCGGGTGTTACTTCCTGAGTGCTAAGCGTATTGGTTCTACCGTCTTTGGACTGGAGAGTGTCTTTGGAGAGTGATAGTACACTACTCGCATTTTGAAGGGCCGTCTGTTCCACGATTCGACCATCCACTGGTATTTGAGGAATTGCTGAGCTATCTTGTGGCGCTAGTGCTTGCTGTACAGCGCTCACTTCACAGCGAGCTTGGAGGATTTTCTGTATTTCCGAAGGGTCAATCGTACTCATCTTCTTGACTTCGATTGTTTGTTTTGCGGCTTCATTGCCGCAATTCTGAAGAGAAGCAATGACTTCGACACGTCCAGCGGCACTTTTAACTGGTGTCTGAATATGAACGATAGGCTTTGCCCAAAGCTGGGTCAGAGCATACGCCGTACCCGTTATAGCCAGAATTGTTACAAAAGCGATAGCGATGACTGCGAGAGTTGGTAGATGACGGAGTCGATAGAAGAAAGACGCTTTAGTAGTGGTAGGCTTTGTGGCGACATGTGCTTTTAACGAAGTGCCACGATGAATTTTGTTCATAACATTGTTAGTAAATGCGTCAGTGGCTTTGCCGGGTTGATCTGGTGCTGAGGCGATAATCAGCTGTTCAAACGTAAAACGTTTCATACGAGTTTCTCCTTTAGCTGAGCTTTTGCCCGACGGATCCATGTTCCTATCGTACTTGTCGTCGTATCATACTGCTCGGCAATTTCACCATAGCTCTTTCCTTCCCAGAAATATGCTTTAATCACCGCGCCGTATTTCGGAGGTTCAAGCGTCGTAATAGCATCTCGAATAACTTGCTTTTCATCTTCTTCAAGCTCTGCCGGCATTGTTTCGTCTGCGCGCGATTCAATTTCTTCAACGTTTACCTGATGTTTATTCTTACGTAGATAATCGAGCGCGGTGTTAGTTGCGATTCTATAGAGCCAGGTTGAGAACCTTCCCTTGTTCGGATTAAACTTACTTAGTTGGTAGTACGCTTTAATGAAGGCTTCTTGCGCTATATCTTCAGCTTGCTCTCGATCTTCCACTATATGTTCGCAGTGAATAATGAGCCCTGTTTTGTAGCGGTCGACAAGACCACGATATAACTCGTTGTCTTTCGTGATGATTGCTTCTATTAGGTCTTTTTCATCTGTCATATTCGCTATACGTACTTCACGGCTGATTTATTTCAGCATTACAACATGGTTTAGGTATTGTATCCTATTCTACCACTGTGACAGTAGTGCCAATAGGTGCCCACCCATAGAGCCATGTTATGGTATTCAGTGGAAGGTGAACGCAGCCATGAGAGCCGTCTGTTTTATAGTCGGGACTTCCAAAAGGAAACGTTTGCCACGACGCATCATGAAATCCGGGCCGTCGAACGGAATCCAATACTGCACAAAATCGTCCCAGCTGCCATTGACGTCCGATCCCCGCAGATGTTGATTGATCTGCTTGGAATAGATATGCCATGTTCCGATATTGGTAGCATCATCAACACCGTTTGGTGCCTGAGTTGCTCCGGTTGTGACTGCGCTCTGATTGACCAAGGTATCCCTTTCGCACGCCCACATATGCTGCGAGCTAATACTAACTAGGAGTAGTTTGCTTACTGTATTACCAGTGCAACGGGTATCTGCTGGCTTTACGCTTGGTGGGGGCGTTGGCGAGATGATCTTTGGAGCTGATTGAGCGGTTGCGGTTTTACTTTGTTCAACTGGTTTTTTAGTTGTTTGAACTTCGGGGGCAGTTTTAGTGGAATGTTGTCTATAGAGAGTGTAGTCTATAGCACCACTCGTGCAGAGTACTATGAGCATTAGTATAAATACGCATAGTTTCTGAATTTTTTTAGTACGTATGGACTGTATTTTTAACATATGTCTCCTTCTTAAAATATGTGCATTAAACGCCAAAGAAGTGACGGCGGCGGGATTGGATGATCTAACTCAAGATGGGTTGTATAGTGTGTTTGTCGGATGGTGGTCGATATGTCACCAGCTTCTTTCTGCCCGACTAAAACGGAGGTGCTATGTATGACATTATGAATAGGCTCATTAAGCCAACGAAGTGGCATTATATTTTGAGATACTACTGCATGAAATGTTGATGAACTCCATGGCACTGTATAAGTGGCAAGTGAGTTGCTCGTCGTAAATAGTGGAGTATCGACAATGTTCTGTTCGGCAGAACTAACGAGCGGTGGTGTGGCGTCCAATGCCGAGCCAAGTGAAGGAGCACCCATAACGGCACTAACAAACATAACTTCATGGCCATCTTTTATAGAGCGACTCACACCTATGAAGCAACCACCTGCTTCAGGCGTGTTGCCAGTTTTGCCACCGATAATATCGTTGATACCAAGAAGTGTGTTGACGTTATGTACTATCCCGACAACAGGTAGCGAGGCACTTTCCTCAGACATAATAGAAGCGACGACTGGATTTTTAAGTGCGGCGATACCTAGCTCGACGAGGTCGTGTGAGGTACTTGTGGTGAGGGGCGAAAATCCACTCGCGTCTGCAATGTTGGTTGTCTGCATGTCGAGTGACTTAGCAAGTTGGTTTGCTGAAGTAATGTAGGTGGGCATTGAACCATAAGCCCAGGTAGCGAGGGTTGTGGCGATGTTATTTGCTGATGGCAGCAAAAGAGCCTCCAAGGCTTGACGTTCGGTGATGATCTCTCCTGTCGCAACCGGTACAACCGAACCACCCCTTGCCTGTTCATCTTCGTAAAAAGCAACGTCAGTACCATCGAGTGTTAATGTCGCACCCTGGCTGTCGGGAGCAAACGGCTTTGCTTTCAACACGGTCAGCGCGGTCAATAATTTAATTGCACTAGCAGTTGGTCGTGGAGTGTCGTTGTGACCTTCCAGTACGCCCCAGTCTGAGGTTCCAATTGCGGCCGACCCAACGTCTGGCCAAACGATAGTCGGTATTTCTGTCTCAAATTTTGGAGGTATGATTGCCTGTGGCTTAATAGGCGGAAGCGGACGAAGTAATGCGTATGCAACATAAGAGCCACCTAAAAGAACGAGTAACAATACTACGTAGAGATGATAATGGTATGAATGTGGTTTGTGTTTGGCTATCATGAATACACTTTCTATTTCTTATACGGTTAGAAAGTAAAATAATTTCAAATAGAGCGTCTTTTTAAGGAGACGCTCTATGGATTTTAGTGTTTATGTGAGAGATACTGTTCTGCGTTACAATACCCACTTGTGTCTGTCGAGCATGGGATGACTTGCTCAAACTCTTTACCATTATATTTCTGGTAGTTCACTGCCGCTGTGAGATCAGGAGTATTTTTAGAGATTGATACAACAACCTGAGCGCTGGTATCAATTTGGTCGGGAGGAATGGTTTCGGAATTCTTCAAAGCATCACCACTCGCGCGATATGAGAGAGAAACGTGGTCACCGACATGGATATCGGCAAGTGCCAGCCGCTGGTTACCCGAGTAGACGATCACGTTTGGATCTATCTTTGGGAAAGTTTGGTCGATCTTCTCAATCGTGTTACCTATAGGAACTTCTGAATGGATGCCGATACCAGAATTGCTTATTGCCGTGACCGTGCTGTCAATATACCCGCCGACAACGGTTCCTTGGTTGAGCGGATTTTTGTTTAACTCCCCCATGAGATCAAATGTTACCTGGGACTGAACGGTGCTTTCACAGTAGCCTTTGGCAATTTGTACGATCTGATCATTAGTAAGTGTTGATCCATTGATCACTCTGTAGTAGTAAGCGGATTCACTTTTGCTGTGCGAGGTGATATTGAATGCACTCGTAATCGTACAGTTATTTGTGTTCACGGTAACGATGCGGGCATTATCTACCTTCTTCTCGCCACCGAAGAAGGCTTGTATTCCGCTCCAGCCACCAATGGCGGCATAGGAAGTTCCTCCAATTGCTAAACACGCAACCGTAACGCTAAAAGCCATTGCCGGTTTCTTCAGTAGATTCATAGCGGATAGCTCCTTTGATTTTGAAAACAACGTATGACGAGGTCGGTCTTTTAATTTACTCAGAGTAGTTGTGGTAAAGGTTTCAGAGAGTTCGCGACGAGGCGCATAGCGATGATTTTTTAGTAATGTCTCTAGATTGTCTTTCATGACAACTCCTTTCTTAATATTGCTTTTGCCCGATGAAGCCAGCCTTTGACTGAGCCTATAGGTACTCCAAGAGTCTTAGAGATCTCTTCGTAATCTAATCCTTGCCAGTAGTAGAGACTAATAGCGACTTGGTATTGTGGAGTAAGCTGGTGAACGGCATCGTACAATTCTTGGTGAGTACTTGTTTGGTGGGGGCCTGGATGTTGCGACTCTATGGTCTCAAATAGAGTATCGTCAGTCGTTATTTCGTGACGACGTTTCTTTAGCAGGTCGAGTGCTTTATTCGTCGCTATCTTAAAGAGCCACGTACTTAGCTTGTACTCTGTGTTGTAACGATTAAGTTTGTAGTATGCTGTGATAAACGTTTCTTGGGTAATATCTTCTGCAGCATCCTCATCGTGGACAATGGCAAAACTATGATAAAAAATGGCGTTTTTATAACGGTCAACCAAGGCGCCATAGGCGACGTGGTCACCGTTTATGCTAAGAGCGATAAGCTCGGATTCATCTTTGTTCTGCATACTATACTTACTGCTAAAGTGTACATAAAGTTACAAATAACTTATCTAAGGAAAACTTGGAATCCTTCTAAAAAGGTAAAGCTCCGCTTGTGTAGCGGAGCTTTACCTTGAGGCGATTGCTATGCAAGCGGGGCGGGGTACTTTTGAGAATAATTACTTGGTTGGCATGGAAGAATCCGACCTCCGAATGTTGGGTTAGAAGACACTAGTATGAGTGTAGGGCGTACAAGTAAAGCTGGCCCAACCCGGAAGCCGGGTTGGGCCGTTTGTCACAGGTAGGAAGCGATCTTGGCGTAGAGCTCCTGGCCGCGTCCACCGTATTCGGCAGAAACCACCAGGAAATTGTGCCCGAGAACGTTCTGTTCGCCCGTTCCAGGCGAGGGCGCGCCGAGTCCCTCCCGTGTTTCCTCAGCTGCCGCACGACGACGAGCCGTGTGCAGATCGACGATCTGTCGACAGTTCACGTCCGCTCCCTGCCTGACGAGCGCCACGATCTGCTCCGTGCTGCCGGCGCCGTAGTAGTGGTCGTAGTGATACGGCTTGAGCTGAGACGTAGCCAGATCGATGCCCAGAGCTCGCCCTTCGAGGTACTTGAAATGCCTCTGCGCTGCGAGGTGGCCTTCGGCCTCTTCGACGCTCATCGACTTCTCAGTGTACTGAAGGAACCCCAAGCCTTGGGGACTTGCCGCGTTGAACAACGCGGCAAGGAGTCGGGCGGACTCCAGTCCGGCTATGTTGATCGGACCGCTCATTTTGCTGCACCTCCGGGTTGGATGGTTCTTCCTGACCTTGAGTGTAACACTACTGAATTTACATTTCAATCATTATATTGCGTGATAATGTAATTTTGAACTATATTTTGACGACATAAATTCTAAAAGGTTTGTGCACTGCCACCCGACCCGAGCATTGCTCGGGTCGGGTGGCAGCTTGTGGCAGTAGCCGAGGCTACACGGTGTACTTTTGGTCCAGGTCGGGGTCGTTGAGGGCGTACTTGCCCTCGTGGTTGCTGGTCCCCTTCAGGACCAGTCCCTCCCGGACTCCGGTGTCCACGCCGTCCTCAGCCGCAGCCTGGGACATGCCGCCGGCCTCGACGATCTCTGCGATCGTCATCCAGACCAGCTTGGCGTTGCCCGGGGCCTTGCCCTTCTCGGTCGCGAGGCACGCGTCCTCCAGGACTCCCAGGACGGCTTGCTTGTTCTCGTCACTCATGAGGGTGTTTCTCCCTGCTCGAAGGTGAACTGCCTACAAAAATAATATATACTTTATTGATAAATTTGTCAAAGATTCTTGAGTAGACACCCTTTTCGCGTCACCGTATCCGGGTGGATTTCTATTCAAGCTCTCTAAATCGCTCTGCAACCGACGGGGCATTCTTTGTTAATCGCTTTATGGTTAGGTCATCCATTTTGTTCTCTGCAGTCAATAGATGTTTATCGGACATAGTAAGTGCATCTCGAACCCTCTCTAGGTCTTTGATGGCTTTTTCGATTTGGTCGATCGCTTCGGAGTGTTTCTTAGCCGCATTTTTCATGTTGCTAGACCAACTAGTTTTCCATGTTTCCATGTTATCTACGAAATTCTCGATGTCGATATTGCTGTTTTTTGCTAATATTAGCTGACGTTTGTCTTCAGCCGATTTCAGGCCAGCATTCTTGAGCAGAGAGATTAGAGGAAGAAAGAATTGTGGTCGGACAACAAACATCTTGTTGTATTTGTAAGAGACATCTACTATGCCACGATTGTAAAGCTCGTTATCTGCTTCAAGCAGAGTTACAAGAACCGCGTACTCACATTTTTTCTTTCTACGGTCTTCGTCTAGTTTCTTTAAATGACTTTCTACGGTCTTTTTGTTAACCGAAGTATCTTGCTCATCTTTCATCTCAAACATAATTGAAATGATCTCAATGCCATCTTTTGACTCGTAGTCACGATAAACGTAATCGCCCTTCGTACCTTCAACTGCTTCATTATCCTTTTCGAAATAAGCAAAGGGAAACATTCCGCTACGAACGTTGTTGAACTCATTCTGACAATGTTGTTCAAGATTTTCACCGAGAAGTTTTACGGAAAGTTTAGCCTTCATGTCCCTAAGGCGTTCGATAGTATCGTTTCGATCTTTAATTTGAGTCTCATATTTTTCTGTTAATGACGATTCAATACGCTTTTTGTCTAGCTCCTCTGAGGACAATTTGACCTTGAGTTCGTCACGTTCTTTTTCTACTAAACCTACAGCTTTAGTTACGGCTAGCTCTTTAGCGATCTCAGAGGAGTCAACTATGCCCTGAAGCCGAGTGATTAGTGCATCTTTATCACTTAAGGTCACATTGGCTTTTTCAGCTATCTCTTTTGCCTCTAGCTGAAGTTTAAGCTCGTATTCTTGATCTTTTGCCTTGACCGCTTTGTCGAGTTCTTCCTTAAACTTATCTTTTTTAATCGAGCTTACAACGCTTTCGATCGTTCCTTTGTCGATGTCGATTTCGTGAATTGACTTAAGATCAATCAGGTCACCTTTCGAGCCATCTTCTTGTAATACTAGTGTATTTTCATCTTGTATCGATATCTTGACGATCTTCATTATGTATAAGTATATAGGTTAGTGTTGAGAAACAACAAAAATATTGTAAACTGCATCGCTCTCAATGCATATAATAACAACCATTCTTGAGACTATAATCTCAATGCACCACCGACCTCACCCGGTTTTAGCAACTGAATAAGTTGCTCATTACTTGGGCTAAATGCTATGCCCTCAACCTTTGCTGTGGCGCGTATATGGTATTCGTAACTCGTGTCATTCATGATTTCTGAAACAGATTGTAGCTGCTGTATAATACCCGCTACTTGAGCGAGTGCACCATCGGCAGGCATTTGTGACTGCATGGCTGCACCCTGATTCATCGTAATCGCAAGCTCAATCGTCTTGGTTTCGCCAGGCGCAATGGTAAAAGGTCTTATGTCAAAATACACAAAATACGTCCAAAATGGACGTATTTACTTGATTGATAATCTCATGGCTGGAGATCAGAGTGTCGTCATAGGAGTTAGGATAAGCACTGTAGCTATTCACAAAGTTCTTGACAAGCACCGCATTAGCTTGTATTTTTTCATTATTTCTTGCTTTTTCGTCCTTTCGGACTCGTCGGCATGAACATGTATTCATGGAACAGGGGGAGCGTAGAGGAGGACGGACGACGAACGTCGCTATATGGACGCTCGCGCCCGCCTTCTCCTCCTACGCTACCCTATCGAGAGGTGGTCTACTCTGCCGTGGCGACCTGGGGGTTGCTCTGGCCGAAGCCCAGCACCTCCATGCCGGTCTGCGCCTGCACGAGTCTGGCCAGGTCGGCCAGGTCCTCATGCGTGCCGCCGGGGATGCTCAGCTGGAGCAGGCCGCCGCCGACCTCCAGCGATGTCACCGTGCGCGGCGTGGACCTGCCACCCAGGTTCAGGGTGTCGCCCAGCGCCAGGACGTGGTTGTTGGCCTCGTTGGTGATCGTCGCCTTCAGCGGCTTGAGTCCGGCCACATAGATGGTCACCTGGCCTTCAGACGGGTTGTCCACGCTGAGGTGCATGGTGCCGCCGTGGTCGAGGCTCACGTGGACGAACGTACCCTTGGTGAGGGTGGTGAGGTCCACGCTGTTCAGGTGGTTGGTACCCATGTTTGGGCTCCCTTGTCTCGATGTTTGACACGCGTTCGCGATGTCATCGTCATTTATTATATCATATATATATTTTTATGCAACTATTCTCGCATCGGTTATTGTCTCACGCACCAGTATCGTTTTTCGCTAGATCGTTAATTGATAAGCCGAAGTATGCGTTATTTTCTAGAAAAGAAAGTCTTTTTAGGGAGCTTTAGTTGGATAAGCCAATATGTCCCTATGCCAATACCCCACAGCGGGAAAGCGTATCCTGCAACGCGCTCCCATCCTCCATATCCTAGCCAAGCATAAGGTGGCGTTCCACTCATGAAGAATCCGATCATTCCTATCGTTCCCCAGGCGAGTGTATACCATCCTAGAAGACGGTGGCTTTTAACAGCCGCAAATCCAAGTAGTAGTATGCCGATGTTCAACGCTGTAATCGCAAGGCCGCCCGATAAACTATGAAGGAATGGATTCAGGTTGAGCGGTGAGAATCCAGCCACAACCTCTTCGATGCCACCAAAGAAAATGAGAAATACTCCCATGCTCCGCGCTCTCCCTTTTGGCCATAAGGGACTCACTATGAGAGTGACTGCTAGCATAGTCAACAAGCCGGTCAATATAAATGTGGCATCCATAACTAGGTGTAGCGGCGAACAAACATAAAATTGTTGCTGTGTTTGTGGCTCTTTGAAGTTTTCGCAGATGGTAATTCCAAGAGAACTTATTGATTGGTTTTTTATACTGTATGGAGCTGTGGCGCTAAACTGCGCAACTGCCTGACCGATGAAAAAGATACTGAGGAGAACTAGACAAGTCGCTCCCCGAACGAACCATCTATATCGTGTCAGATTGTCTGTCAGGTGCCGAGATGTTTGCATAATTTTCTTCCTTTTAGTATGCTAAATTTAGTACGTTTGTACTAAATTTAGCATACAATTACCAAGACGACAATGGAAACTTACACTCCTCGAACTATCATTACATCAACGCAACGGCGCATACTTCAATGCGTCGTAGAGACGATTGCTGATGAGGGGTATGCGAGGGCTACAATTGGTGAGTTAAGTAACCGTCTTGAGGTTAGCAAGGGTGTGATTCAATACCACTTCCCTACTAAGGAGGAGTTGATACAAGAGACTGTCGCCTACATCTATGCGACAGCGCGTGACTATATGTCATCCCAAATTTGGCAAACGACAAACGAATGGGAGCAGATTCGAAGTTTTATCGAATTGAGCTGTCAATTTTATCAGCAATACCCAATGCATATAAAAGCACTGCAAGCCATACGATCTAACTTTCAACCGCTAATGCACACTAGTCTCGCCGTAACTCTATATGAGCGTGAGCTTTCTGATCTGGCGGATGTTTTTGCATCTGGACAAAAGAAAGGAGTATTAAGAAAATTCGACACAGACATTGCAGCATTAACCCTGCGGATGGCTTTAAATGGAGTGGCTGCAAAATTATATAGTCAACGAAATTATAACGTCAAAAAGCATGCAGATGAACTCATCGAACTATTCCGACATGCTTTTTTGTATGACGTTTAAACCCTATCGAAACCTATAATGACCATAAATAGTAACAAAGGATAAAAAACCATGGGACCATATACACAGTGTGTAAAAGTGATTGCTCGACCTGACAAATACGATCAACTTATTCAACAATTGCAAGAAAGCAGTAAACTGCTTAACGACATTCCTGAATGTATCTACTACCTTATCGGTGTGACTGAAGAGCCGAATACTGTATGTATTGCAGAGCTATGGGTATCTAAGGAGGCAAAGGAGGCCTTTGGTGCGAGACCTGATGTGGCGAAAGAATTAAAAGACACGTTTATGTCACTCGTTGCCTCGATTGATAAGCCTACCACTGCAACAATTATTGGTGGTGTCGGCATTTAGAGAAGCCCTCACTTACTCCCGGATGTCTTTTTATATTCAGATTGGTTGTCCGCAATAAGCAAGCGGGCCGATACTACAATGCAACTGTGAGCAAAGACATATATAATTTAATGTTCATTGCTTTTAAGTGAGGAGAGTCGTATACTTAACATGTATGTTAAGTAAAGATACTAATTCAGCTGTTCTTGATGCGGTCTTCGCCGCCTTGAGTAACGAAAAGCGGCGCGAAATAGTGAGGACGCTTTCTTTTCACCCCGCCACGGTTGGTCAATTGGCTGAAGAACATGCCATGTCGTTGCCTTCTATCCATAGGCATATCCGCACACTTGAGGATGCTCAGCTTATTCAGCGGCGTAAAGTTGGTCGCACGAATTTTGTAGCGATTAAAAGGGATTCGTTCGCTGTCGCTCAGCATTGGATGGCGCAATATCGTTTAGAATATGGCAATGATGACGAGACGCTGGAGAATTACGTTAAGTACTTAACAGCAGGTAATAATAACAAGGGAGTATAAAATGAAGAAATATCTTGTCGTTGGTCATAATACTAAACCAGAACTACCACGAGACCTATCACCTGAAAAACAACAGGCATGGGGTGAGTTCTTTGCTAAACTTGGAAATCGTATTATTGATGGCGGTAACCCACTTGCCCCATCGGATCGTGCAGTTGTTAAAGGTGGTAGTGTAGCTACACTGGCTGACACGGCCGTGGGGTATTACATGATAAGTGCCGAAAGTCTCGACGAAGCATGTAAGCTCGTTTTGGAGAGTCCATACGGTAATGCTCCAAACTGCGAAATACGAGTCTACGAAACTGCATCAATGTAGTTGTGTCATCTCTAGCGTAAAATAGGTAGACCGAAAAGGTCTACCTATTTTATTATTGTAGGGTGCAAGTTGGAGTTGCTTGACTTTACGTATTGCAGAGATTTTGTGCCGTGCTTTGATAATTTGGAAGTGTACTGAGCTGATTATTTATGGGCAAGGGCCGTAAGCTGAGAGTTTCTTGCAGCCTATCAAGCATCCTCATAATCGTAAGATCATTGCAGATATTGCCAAAAATAAATTCGTTTCTTGTTCTTTGTGGGGCTGGGTAGGATTCACTCCTAGCCCAGCCCCACACGCTTACCTGCCTCGGCGGATGGTCGTCGCGTGTCGCCACACGAGCCAAGCGTCGTACGTATGGGCCGCTGTGCCATCGAAGACGAGTGTGATAGTGATGTGCTGGTCGGTACTCATCGGCCAGAGCTTGCCAACACTTGCTCGACCCGATCGAGCGATGCCGCAGCCCGGCGGAATGGTCAGCCTAGCACCTTCAACGATGCCTCGTTTCGCAAGTGCGGCTGGCAATTCTCTCTCGTAGAGGCGAATCAGCTCGTCCTTGCTTGGCGATCCCTTGCCGCTTTGGATCTGCGCACCGAGTGCACGACACATCGCTACCCACCGGTCGTACTCCTCACGGCCCTCACGGAGAGCTTTGAGGCGCGCCCGCTCTCGCTGGATGGCGACGCGCAGTTCCGGTCCCGTCATTTCGGCGGCACCGTCGATCTTCAGCCGTTCGGCCCTTTCCAACTCGTCTACAGTTGGCTTCAGCATCTTTGTCAACCCGTCTTTAGTAGGAATAAGCCGAGAAGACTATATACTATTCATATTCAAAAAGCAACCTCTTCATCTCTGAAGGAGCACTCTGCCTCGCCACTTCAGTGTTTTCAGTTCGCTAAGAGCCGTATGTTTATTTTGCCCGGAGGCGTAGGTATGCGACGAAGGATTGGAACTCTGGCAATAGACGGGACGAATTTTAGGAAAAGTAAAATACTATCTTTCAAAGCATTTTTATATCTGTAATGACTTCTTGACTGGAAAGAGGAATTCGACTTACGGGGCCGTATCTTCTTTTACTTCTCGTATTTCCAGAAACGACCTTTCCCTTCGGAAATCCATTCCAGAGCTTCCTCTATTCGCTGTTGCCGCGTTGTATCTGTTTTGGCACTTTCAAGCCATACGATATAGTTCCTGCGGAATGATGGTGATTGGTTGAGCGGCAGAGTTTATTGATAATGCTTCTAGGAAATATGCCGGAGTCCCTACGGGTTTGCTGCCCGGTGCAGCTTTGGCTGTCTTGTCGAGTTTTACGCCTCTGTCATTTAAGCTCGTCGCCTCATTGATAAAGCTTGCAAGTTCTTCATCCGATGGCAGATCGGACATATTCGTAATTCTGCTCATAAACCGTTGACCCGGCTTTACCTTCTTACCCCCAGCGAATCGAGGATCACTCATGAATTCAGATTTTATGAATGTGAGTGAACAGTGATTTTTAGATGAGCTCAAAACGCACAAGAAATCTTTTTTGTAGTCGAAATGCGGGATAGACCACTTAATTGACTCCACTACATCGGGGCAATTTTTGTGTATTTGCTCTCTAATATCCTCCTTTCGGCATACTTACGCAAACGGTTAAATCAGCTATGAGACTCTGAGCATGTGTTTACGTACGTTTTTATCTTTCCGCCGACATCAGTATTACGCAAAACCCGATCTGAGCAATCGGGTTTTGCGTGACCTTTTCAAGAAACTAGACAGGCATGTAATTGATATCTACTTTGTGGCTGTCAAGATCAGAAAAAGCGCGGGCATAAAGCCCTATCTCTTTCTCCTCAACAACACCTCCAAAGGGCTTTGCTCCAGCGGCAATGGCTTTGTCAAATAGTTCATCGACCTCTTCACGGCTACTTACTGAGATTGATACACTCGCTTCGGTCACTTTAGAAGCATCGGCAAATTCACGCGTCTCACCAATTTGCTTGAAAAAAGCTTCTGTTCCAAGGATAAGTTGTACATTCTGGGCAATGTTTATAAAAACGTTATTCTCATTACTGAACATTTCGTTAATCTCAAAGCCGAGCCTGGTATAGAACTCACGCGCAGCTGCTACGTTTCTTGTAGCCATATTGATAAAGACAAATTTTCCGGTCATAATTATTCTCCATTTTAATTAAATATATCAAGGTTATTGTAAGGCTATGCTCTCGTCATGCTGCGTTCTCCTCTTTTTCGACGTTACGGTACGGCTTAAGGGCGAGTAGTGTGTGATGTCGTATGTAATCTTCAATCGGCATTTCTGGTGCCATTGCCCATACGTGGCCAGCGCCATGCAATAACATCTCAAGGTGACGAGCAAGATCAGGAATATCCTCGATTTCTCTTAGTTCTCCAGTGGCCTGTGCTTTTTGCAACAGTTCAATGATTTGTTGGTGACGATGTTCAAACGAGATCTGGTAGTTGTCATATAGATCCTTATAGCGAAAATCCATGAGAAGGAATTCTTGGCCATTTGCGAATCGTTCAAGCGTGGTGGCGAATGCAAGTTCGGTCGTGAACTGCGCAATGATAGCTTCAATCGGCGAAGCCGTCTTCTCCATTGCCTCTTCTACCTTGCTATTAGTACGCTCGAGTGCGTAACGATCAACTTGCAATATAAGCTCATGCTTATTTTTAAAGCGACGCACGAGTGCGGCGGGCACGAGTCCTACATGTGTTGCTAGCGCTTCAAAGGTAAGTCCGCTCAAACCATGCTCCATTAGCAGCTCGTATGCCGCGGTAATGATAGTCTGATTCGAAACGAGTCTAGGTCGAGCCATACGTGTTCTCCTATTAGTGAATGCTTGTTCACTAATATAAATTAGACGTTCCAGTATGTCAATATATTTCGTTTATTTTTATAATCCCAATAGTAAAAATAAAGAAAATCGTTACAATGGCGATTTTCTCATTTGTAAGTATCTTGTGGCTGGGTAATTCTTAATTCCCTCGTGTGCGTCGCAGCATCGCATATTGACATAATATATAAAATAGTGTAAAATATATGCAACCTAAGAGTCCCCACAAGTGGCGCCTAGCGCCCTTTGAAGCAAAGGAAGTCTGATGACCACCATCGACCACCGAGTGCTCCTGTCGCCCTCGCTCGACAACTGGTTCTTCGACCAGCAGGTCTTCGTGACCGTGAACAACATGTTCAACACGGACTCGACGATCCAGCTCGGCGTGACCGCAGAGACGCACAACAACATGCGCGACGAGCTCCGGAACTACCTGGAGCGGTCGCTCATCGGCATCGACGACGCTTAGTGGATGAGCTACGACTCCGAGGATTTGATCCTGGACGCCGTTCGCGTGTTCATGACCGTGAAGGTGAAGCAGATGTACCGTCAGCTCACGATCCTCAACGCGCGTCAGCTGTTGGTGCCGCTGCACTTCGAGTACCAGAACATGCCGAACACCATCGTCACGCTGCAGCTCCCCCAGGGACTGAAGATGGCGGACATGTTCGGCCGCGACACCAGCCCCAACAGCGAGAGCTACGACCGAGCCTGCGACCTCCTGCGCGAGACCATCCAGGTCACGCTGCGGAGCAAGAATTTCAACTGGAAGTTCCTGAACCTCACAGCAACCCCCAAGGGCGTGAAGTTCGAGGTATGCTTCGACGGAGCCAATCCGCCGAAGCCCTACCAGTTGAACATTGTTCGAGGCCATCGTGGCACACGCACTGGACACCCACTGCCGCCACTCCGAGATATACGAGATGCTGTTCCAGCCCGTCCGGCACACCGCCGAACTCGATGACGGCAGCGAACCGGCCGAGTGCGACAACGAGTACTGACCTACAGCTTCAAAGGGACCCCGCGCCGATACTCGGCGCGGGGAACCACCCACGTTTTAAGATTCCGCCACAAGCGGTTTTTTTGTTTCAAAAAATCATTTGGCTAGCGTCATAAAAGCGCTCATACCCCATGAGAAAGCTGGGTGCCTATGATCCATAGTTTTTAGTCTCGTCCAAATATCACACACTATAGTCTGATTCCCATTCAACTTCCCTATTGACTGCTACACGGGCGCCATTTATAATTCATTAAATAAATATTTAATGAAAGGACATTCATGAGTACTAATGATAATTCGAAGATTAGATTGAAACGGGCATTATGGACATTTCTTCTATCGTATATATCGGTAACGATTGTCGCGACGGCATTTTCATTTCTTATCATTGCAGTAACGCATGCACCAACAGTACCCGAGAGCCAGGCAGTATATAGTCACGCATATATACTTTCTGAATATTTTCAGCCGGCCATTAACCTAATAAACTGGACATTATTCGCCGGATTATACTTCTGGAAACGACCCCAAGAACATACTTATCCTAACGCGCTGCGTTTAGGTGCACTTTGGCTGCCGATCGCATTGGTGGTTGATCTTGTCTTTTTTGTACTTATACAAAATCCAATATCACTCAGCCCGCACGATTTTTATATTGGACAATTTCCGTGGATCTACCTTATCTATATAGCTGTTTTCATAAGTCCATCAGTATATGTTATGCTACAAAAAATGATTAGCAATAAATAAGGAAAATCGAATGACTCAGCAGAATAAGCGCCAAATACAGTATAACGCCGCGAGGCAGGCGCTTCTTTCTGCGAGTTTGGAGCTTTTTGTACGTAAAGGGTACACCGGCACGAAAATTCACGATATTACTGATGCTGCTCATGTGAGCCCTGGACTATTATTCCACTACTTTTCTTCGAAAGAGGAGATTCTGCAAGAACTTATGAATAAAGTTAGTTATGAATTTGACGGTATAGCGACGTTATTGCAGAGCAATGATAATCCTCAAAAAACATTGACAACCATAGCGTCGATGATTCTTGATTCGTTTTCGGACGATGAGAGCAAGTATATGTTCTTATTAGTTAACCAGGTGTTAACGTTCAGTGACATGCCCTTGGCGATACAATCAGTCGGCGTGCACTCTCAATCAGTTGAGCTATCAGTTCGAACTATTAAGACAGGCCAACAAGCGGGCGTATTTCGAACCGGCGACCCCCTTTCACTTTCTGTAGCATTTTGGGGAGCGCTACAAGGGATTGCTGAAATGCTTGTTTGGAAGCCAGGAACGGTAGTGCCTTCTATTGATGCAGTAATGGGTATACTAGTGCGCGGATCATCCTAAGACACGTGACAATGCTCCGGATATTCGCTACTAATATGATCAGCACATTAATTGAAATTGGCCGATCTAATGTCAATCTCTTTTGAGGCTCTCTTGACATTCCAAAACACCACTTGAGAAATGGTGTTTTGGATAGAGTACATGAAATTATATCTGGTTTTCGACCATCTTTTTTAGGTTACCAAGAACGGTTTTCCATATCCCAATCGATTTGTCTCGCGCCTCGATCGATGGAAGGTTTTCCTCATGAATATACATTGTTGTTTGGTTGTTTGTTTCAGTTAGTTCAAACTGTATGGTTTCGTAATTTTCAGGTACATCTGACTGACCGGTACGTGAGCTAAGGTGTGTATATTCAAGAATCTTATTTGGTTCAATTTGTTTAATGATGCCTTTGTCTTCATATGCTTGGTCATTCCATTCGCCACGAAACACTATTGGTTCGCCTGCTTGCCAATTTGATTCGACTGTCGTGCCAAAAAACCATTGCTTTACAATTTCCGGGTCGGTTATGGCTTGCCATACCTTGACAGTCGGTGCGTTAATTGTGATTGATTCGTCTGAAGTGATAGACATAGTTTAACTTTCATCCCTCTTTACGTTATGGACAGACCTGGTGTCTAATTATTATTCAATGCTGATGCGACACGTCGCCCTTACGACTATAACAAATTACTTGCTCTATGCAAGTTGAAATGATAGATTTTATGTATGAAAGTCCGAGACGCGAGAACCAAAAAAGGGCAGCAATGTTGCTGCCCTTTCTATGCCAGGATGTACATCAACACCTTAGACTCATTTGGGTCACCTTTGGTGTACATCTTGGCTGGGGATAATGAATGTATTTCGGGAAAGAGTCTCACATACTTATGATGGCTCTTAACTCACAATCTCTTCATGATTATCGTTAGTTACGATCACCTCCCCATCTCTAAGGGCAATGAATAAAATATGATGGTCAATTAAATACTCTATACTTTTATCGATATCAGCCGATTCTGGATGGTCGGATTTGTAATGCGGAGCTATTGAATATTTAATAAGGTCCAAGCAATCCCAAACTATCTCATCTTGGTACCCCTCCGGAATCAACCTGGGATCATCTACAAGCTCGGCACCATGTAACGTCGGGGTTAGCATGTCAATACCTGCACTATAGCCTCCGTACGCAACTGTATTACTCTTAAGTAGGTCCGTAATAATCTTATCGGCACCACTTTGCTTAAGGGATCGCCGAAGGATGAACGCGTTACCACCGCGCACCCAGATGAGATCAAAGTCCGAAAGAGTATCTTTTAGTTGGTTAGGTCGATCAAAATAGTCTCTAAGGTCTATTTCAACAGGGTCTAGACCAATACTTTTTAGGCGTTCAATTTCTTCGGCAAGTTTAGCTGCGCGCTCGTCAGCCGACAAAAAATCTTGTGCATTATGTATAAGAGCAGTACGACGACCATTGCCAAGTAGCTGCAGAAGTTTTTCTGGCCTGTTGCCATTACGAAAAGAGGAAAGATAGAGTCTCATAGTGTTATTGTAGCAGTGATCACTCATGCCCACACCTCCTCACTTAAGCACAAAATAAAAAAACAGCTCGTATACACGAACTGTTTTTTATGAAATCTTGGCTGAGCATCTAGGTCTAGAACCTCAATAGCTCAATTGGTACATGTTAATAACAATCCTTATTTAAATGATGCGCGAGTTTTACTGCGGTTTAAAAGGATGACAACGCCAAGCAGTAACAGACCACTGACAACTTGTTCGACTTTCATCCAAATTGGAAAATCACCAGGAATAGCTGTCGTTACAACAATCGCAATCAACAGGATAAGTGTTGTTATTCGTAGGCGTAGGTATGATTTTGCATTACCTTTTGCAGTTATTCGCGTCAGGATACCCATAATAATGGCGGTAATGGCGATGATAATTCCGTGTACCCATGCCTCTTTGCTGGCAAACTGAGTATCTGTTCGCATGACGTAAAGGGCGATAACGGCACCAAGGCTAATAGCGATGTAACCGCCGACAAGTGCGGCAATTGTAGTACGTGTTTTTTGCATATGTGGTTGATTCATAGTTGTAAAAATCCTTTAGTTAATTGAAGTTGCTTTGTCAAACAGTTGCACAAGTTCGGTAATATAATGTTCTACATCGACAGACGGGTGCGTCAAAATGTACGACGGTGCACTGTCGATGATAAGACGAAGACTAATAGCGATGACGCGCGGGTCAAACCGGCCAAACTCACCCTTTTTTTGCCCTTCTTCAAGCATATTTTTTAGCCACATGACAGGAGCGTCGTTTTCTATTAGGTCCGAACTTGCGTCAAACTCTTTTTTATCGATATTTTGCGCGATCTGTTGAACAGCGGCGACATGGGCCGAATGTTCAGCGATAAACCGCAAATTGGCAGTAAGATAATTTTGTAGTTTTTCGCGACTGTTTTTGGCGCCAAGGATGTACGGTGTCATGTATGTGGCACCTTCCTCGAACACCATTGCAACCAGCGCAGTGTTAATAGCCTCCTTTGATTTAAAGTGATATAGCACGGTACTTTTGGTCGTGCCGGCTTGTTTTGCAATTTTTTCAACTGATGCCGCCGCGTATCCCCCATTATTAACGACAGCAATAGCCGCCAGTAGTATATCGTGGCGACGTGCTTGTTGTGTGCGTGTTAGTTGAGAAGTGGCTGCATCATTTTTTGACTGCATGGTCATATTTTAGACTGATTGGTCTAAAAATGCAATATCCATCAGATCCTATATAATCCAGATCGTCGCTCATAGCCGATACTATATGTCTTGTACTACTACCAATCATCCGTTAGATCCTGTGTATGGGTCACTATTCCTGGGGATGAGTTCTTATCATTAGGTTTTTACCGCGAACGATATTCGTGATGCCGTCTCTGCACTGTTGATTTGTGTTTTTCATTACCGACGGATGTCTGTAAAACATGAATGGTCGCCGTTTCTTTATCGTTGGTACTCTCCATGCCGGATGAGATAGCTGTAGGCGAATAATCGAGCAAGTTGATCCGCTTTTTCATTAGTAATGTTTGTGGGTTTTCCAGCCATGTGCTTCCTCTCTATTTTTGGACAAATATCACCATATTTACCTCTGATGAGCGCGTCCGGATATGATGCGCTCCGAACTTCAGCCTATACCTTACACAAAATATAACTATGAACAAATCAGACATGGACTTTTTCGCACGTGTGTTTGGCGCACTGGCTGATCCAACGCGTCAGCACATATTGAAACTGCTCCGCGAAAAAGATGAAATGACCGTTACGGACATTGCCGGCAACTTTGAGCTTACTCAGCCAACCATATCGCAGCATTTGCGCATACTGAAAGAAGTTGGCGTGGTTAAGGCACGAAAATCTGGTCAGTATGTGTATTATCGAATTTGCGACGTAAAAATATACGATGCAATGCAACAGTTTATGACTGTTATAAAAACCGAAGTACGGGAGAATAAGTTATGAGAGATACATTATTTTTAGGCTTAAGCATGGCCACTAGCTTTTTGGGCTGCTATGTTGTTATACGAACCTTTTTTTGGCCAATGCTGCAATCTCTTTTGAGTCTTTTCTTGACATTACTTAAAGACGATGTTTATATTAAATGACCACATGTCGTGCAACAGCGAGGAGATGGAGAGGACCGAAATATGCAATCGCCCGAGACTAATGGGAGTCAGAGAGGCACCCAAACGAACGTGTCGTCGCAGTCGGACTGCACCCACGAGCTCACGCAAGTCGGGTTTCAGTGGGTGGAGGACGGCGACGAATGGGTTCAACAGTGGCGTGATGTATGCACCTGCGGACACACCGCAAGTCCCTGGGAGGACTTGTAGGAGGAGGCAGCGAGAGTCATTTTTGTCCTGCGTTAGCGCCTGCTTATGGCGCTAACGCAGAAAGCGTTCGAATCGGCTAGCGTCAACTGCTTCATCAAATCACATAGATACTTGTTCGACAGACATAGTGGCGATGCCCTCGGAAGGTTGAGTCTTAACTCCCGCCGAGGGTTTTACATGGCATTATGATAGTCTTGCAGTCGAGGAACTACTGCGAACCGCCACAAGCAGTTCTCGCCCCGAACGCATGGACCAAAATTAGAATCTGGCCCCTTCCGCTACGGATGGGCTGACAGGATTACCGAGGTAGACGAGTGCTTTCAGGCTCGCCGACGAACGCTGGTTTTGGGCATCGTTGCCGTCAACTTAGCTGTCAAAGTCTCTCACATCATATATCGGGTATTACGCCAGTCCCTAGAAACAAAAAACCACCGAGGTTAATCGGTAGCTTTTCGTGGCTGGGCGTGAGTCCGTCACCTGGCACCCCTTGACCTCTGATTTCATCCTTGTTGGGCAAAAATTAGAGAACCTAGGTTTTGTTTATAGCCATGGCAGTGTAGTTATTATTGAGCACGTGGAACATCAAAATGTTTAGATCTCCGCAAACTCAAAACTATTCGGAAGCTGCTAGATACGATCCTGTCTTGAGTGCTTCCCACTGTTCACGAGGGCATATAACTGGCCAATGCTCCCAATTCTTTCTATATTCTTCAAATTCAGCTGGCTTTACCCAATGCAACCGATATGGCTCATCGATAGGAATACGATCAGGAAATCGAATACCTTCCAAGTGGTCTGTTTCGTGTTGGGCAACGCGAGCAACGAAATCAGTTAACTCGAATTTGATGGGTTTGCCATTACGATCAAGTCCTTCTAAGGTCACCGCTTTTGAGCGTTCAACATTACCGCAAATATTTCCGCATGACCAACAACCTTCACGTCCAGGCATTGTTTCCGTAGAGCGATGTGTGATCTTTGGGTTTATGAAAACTTGGAGATGCTGCTCTTTTTAGAGCCATCGGCCGTGATGTCAATTGTAACAATGCGCTTACTCGCACCGAGTTGCGGTGCAGCTAAGCCTACCATTTGTCGGCTATCTTCTTTACTGTGGCCTTTTCCGGCAGCAAGCTCAAGCATGCGATCAATAATGCCTTGCACCTCTAGTGAGGTAATCTCTTCTGATTTTATCTCTTCAACTACATTATTCAGAAGTGGACCGGTTGGCTCAACAAGACTCAATTTCGTTGGATTAGTTTTTGTCATAAGTACTCCTGATCTCAGTATAGATCTTCATGGGCAGAAACCTATACGGGTTAGGGGATTCGAACCCCGTTTAACAGGGGTGACAATAAGGCAAACAAAAAGTAACACGCAAACATGCGTGTTACTACCTCTGTTGATAATCTTGGCATTCAAGAAGTAAGCGCACTTCTAGAAACCGAAATCCTGTAAAAGCAGTTTATATTCTTTTTTGATGGTGCGCTCCCACCAATCAGTTTCACTCGACTTCTTATCTGCGTGATCTTTATGGTACACCAAAAGAATCCGGACGACACGTTTGGAGTCATTTACGTAAGCGATTATCCGGCGTCCACTTGACTTTTTACTCTCTTTCAGGCTAGCAATGACAAATTCATGTTTTATGATCCATTGGGATTTATCACTTGTTTTATGAATTGGTGAATTAGTCCGCCCGCTATTTATGAGCATATCGATATTACGAAACTCGCTCACAATTGCTTTACGAGTAGTGAGCCAAGCGCCTTTGTATCTTTTTTCAAAGTCTTTAATGTAGTGACGGCTAGCGTACTCTTCAAAGTAGACGCGATAGCTATCACTACTAATAGACATTTTGTATCTCTTCCTGAGTAATTAGTTCGTAGGGTATAAACTCATTTGGGCGAGTTACTTGCCAGGGCAATTGATGGTGTGTGAATTCAACGATCTCGTCTACATTTGATTTCTTCCATTTCTGCACTATCTTGTCTATCAGGTCAATCTCTTTAGCGGCTAGGTACTGATTCGGCTCACTTGAAATAGCCTCGCTTAGACTGAGACTCTGCACTTGGCTCTTGCGGCCTGGTATGGTTTTAACTTCAAGTTCCATTTCACTACTGTCGACCATACTGTCTATGATTCTGAAGAATTGATCAGGAACCGGACCGTAGGGGTCGCGACGGTATTTCATGCCACTCATAGGCTTGAGCTGGTCATAAAACCAAGTAAAATCTGCGAAGTATATTAACTTTGCAAACAAAGTCTTTGGCGCTCCGTGACCTGTGTATTTTTCATATCTCCTAAGTGTTTCAACGAGCATCTCGCGGTATTTATCGTAATCTGGAATCTCGTAAGCAATAAGGTCAGCGATCTCTACGCCGAGGTAGTCTGCAAGTCTGCCGAGTTCCTCGCTTGTCAGATCACGATCGCCACTCTCAATAGCCACAACGGTGCTGCGGCTTTTAACACCAATAGCATTGGCTATGTCGCTTTGCGATAAGCCATACATTTGGCGGATCTCCTTTAAGTTCCACTGTGGTCTCATAGCATTTCCTCCCACCCGTTATATGCTCATTTTTATTAAGCATATTTTTGTTTTATGTTTCTTGTTTACATATCTAATATACTCGTATAAGAGAGTGATGTCAATATTTTATACAAATAGTCGATATTATAAACATAAACTAGTGTTATATGGTGTATAATATATGCAATCGATTGGAACGAATCGGGGGTGAAAATAAAAACTTTAAAGGTTGAGGCCGTGGGGCTCCGCACGCCAAGAAATTCAACAGAGCAGAAAGTATAATGAAATGACCGACCAGACTATTTTTAACAAAATTACTACATGGCTTGCAATGCATTTCGGATCCGATTTAAAAGCAAATTGGTACGTAGGAATTGCGAGAGATGTCGAAGACCGATTATTTAGTGGTCATAAGGTAAATCACTTAACAGGTAAATGGATCTATCGTCCTGCAGTCAATACTGCTCATGCTCGCTCCGCGGAAGCTATGCTTTTGCGTCACGGACATGATGGCGGTTTAAGCGGCGGCGATGAATCTACCGTATTTGTCTACGCTTATCGTAAAGAGATCGGCACTGTCCGATGATGGTTTAGCCGGATGATCCAGGATCGCTCAGTCAATTTTCATGGTTGGCCTAGCGTCCCAGGTTAGCATCTGGGAGAGCGCCGATTGGAGAAAATTGTCCATAAATGCAACCGGACGCAGGAGAGTATATTCTATACCTAACTTCTTGATATGCTGTTCAACGGTAGGCGATATAGACAACTAGATTACAAATCCAACCTCAAGTTGCTCTAAAGCTTGATCAAATCTCGTAAGATAATCTTCTGTTTCGTTTAAGCTAAGTACGATACCAACTGCTATACCCATAAGCGCATTTGCAAGTGTGCAAACGACGATATCATCACTTGAGCGATTAGCACGCTCAGCGATTAGATCTATAAGCATATCGCTCGTTTGAGCTAACTCTTGCAACAAGGCGATACGTAGCCGGGGAACAGTCCGGATGAGGTTGTACCGTTGCTCGTGCAATTTGCTAGCGTTGGACTGTAAGGGCCCGTCGTGCAGTGTATTACGGATCGCTTGAATAGCGGTTAAATGAATTGGTTGATTGCGAAATATGTCACGGAGTATAGGATCGAGGTTATTGTGTAAAACCGTCGCTTCTTTGGTTGCAAAATGCCTAAAAAGAGTGCTCCGAGACATCCCCGACGCCTTTGCAATATCTTCCATAGACACAGTATCGTAGCCCCGCTTAGTAAAGAGCGTTACGGCCGTTTTATGCACCGTATTTAGTACGTGCTGTTTCTTTTGCTGACGAAGTCCCATTTTGTGTTGCATGCAAGCAACTATACCCTATTTTGACGCCATTAGCGACATTCTTTACCAAAATTACGCTCTTGCCTTGAGTACTATATTGGCATGCGGCGAAAACCTATGTGATTTGAAGTGGATTTTAATCGAAAACGGTACTGAGTATCAAAATAATTGACAACGCTTCCTGAAGGCGCTTATACTTATTAGTGGTATTAAATAAATCAAAGAAGGAGATAACATATGGACGGATTCGACGATCTTGACATTGAAAGTACACAACCACTTGATATGAACCATGACACACTGCAGCCGGGCTCAAAGGCTACACCGATGTCGAGGTTGATATATGGAGTTGCTGCGAGTGATATATCGGCTATCGAGGATCAGATCGCAGATAATATCGAATGGGGACTCATGCCCTACCTTAAGGTACTGAAGGGCAAAGAACAGGTTATGTCGTGGCTTAAGGCTGGATCATCAGACCAAAAAGAGCCTGTTATGATAACAAACGCAATGGCTAAGGATTGGGGTGTGTTTGAATATTGGAATATTGGTACGCTTAGTGATGATGTAATTGAATTTGGCAACGCCAATCACTGGCCTTGGCCAAAGGACCCTAAGAGCCTCCTAGGGCAAAAATACAAAGTGGTGCAGTGTTTTGTCTATCATGTAAATGCTGAAGGTAAGATTGACGTTATGAGGCAGTACTTAGATACACAAAGTCTGTGGTCACAGCTTAAGTAGCTAAATTTGTTGAAACTTAAATAGCCTGCAGTTTAAACTGCAGGCTATTTAATAATCTTATGGCTGAACACGTTGGTTTGGATTACTGAATTCTGCCACTTCTTAGCGATCTATTTACCCATTTCCCCAATCGCTCCGTTATTATACTAAGATGAGATCAGCCTGTTTTTATCGGCACGATAAAAACAGGCGTGTGAATTACTGGGTTAGCAGGCTCTTCTTCTCGTCGTAAAACTAACGAAAAGTTTTTTGAGTCTGTTTTTTGTAATGTAGACATAGCTCAAGCACTCGCTAAGTAGACGATTCCGAGAAAACCGGATTGTCTCTGAGTAGGTTATGAATAGCTCGACGTCGAATTGAAATTTTCCTTATCCGCATGGATGAAGGCTTATACGATGATAAGCTTGCTGGCGATATTTCAAACGATAAGTATGCCGAAAAGCATACAGACTTTATGACTCGAAAAGAGGAGCTCGAGAAGCAACTGCGCGCTATCGACATGTCACTTGAGAATCGTCTAGATCAAGTTCTTGTCCTGCTTGAACTGTCACAAAAAGCAGCTCAAATCTACTCAAAGACACCACAGCAAAAAAGGCTCATAGTAACCAAACTTTTTAAAAACCTTACCTTTGAAGGCGAATCCTTATCTGTTAATTTCACAAACTTCACCCAAAGGATAGCAAATAATAGCGAAAAATCACGACTCATTTTAGGAGGAGCAAAATGAATAACCAAACTTTAGAAAACAACCAAAATAACAGAGGCCAGACAAGTAAAACAGACCTCGAAAATGAGATCCGTTCTACATGGCTGGGGATAGTGAACATGTTTCAGGACAAAGCAATATGTTTCATCGAATTTGCAAGTGGTGATTTGTAGACATGAGTGGCCAAGCTCAAGTCATCATGATGACAATGTGATGCTATCTATATTCGTTGTATAATATAGATATATGAAAGTTCTTGGAATAGGTGTTATGGCACATCCGTCATTTGCGCATAAGATGACCGCGTCTACACTTGGTGACTCTAGCCCGTTTGGATATGATTTGATAATTGTAGATCCAAACCCGCGGGTAAATATTTTAGGAAACGGTCACAATAGAGATATAGAATGGGCTAGATGGAGAACCTCTTTAAGTAAATGGATGAATGAAAATCATCGTGTTATTGTAATTATTCGACCTGATGATAACTCGGGTTCGTATAACTGGCTGCCACTTTCAAACTTTGCTAGTTCAAGGATGCAGGCGGTTGGTATCAATTCGTATATTGGTGATGTAATTGCACCTGACATATACGTAAAGAATTTCCTAAACTCCAATAAAGACAGTTTCTCTGTTGTGGCGCATTATATCAATGACACTGAAGCGGAGAATATAATACCCGGTAGTCGTGTCGATCCTACTCTCCTGACATCTTTCACCTATCGAGAAGCCAGTATGGAAGTAATATTCTTGCCACCTACAAGTCTATTAAACCTCAATAGTATAGTAAGTGCGCTAGATGCGTCTTCAAATCGTTGGAAAATATCTAATATTAGTGAACTTGAGTCGCGCTTATCCGTATTGAATAGTCAGATGGCTGAACTTGAGCAAGACCATTACAAATTAGAACAAGACCTTTTATCTCTGAATCAAACAGTCGATAGTATTGTTAGTGGTGATGTGTATCTGAGCCGCTCGATTCGTCACTTTGAGCAAACCCAAGGCGTAGAGAAACCCAATCCAGAAGATTTCTACGAAGCAATTGAAGCAATAGAGAAAGTATTCTCAAGTGAACGTGAAATGAGGGACACGCTAGGCTTTAGTAAGAATTATATCGATGCAATCACTAAAAGAACAAATGAATTTCGCCATGTAGCGCGATCGGGTGAACCACCTGTTGAATTAACAGCTGAAGAGATAACCGGTTTCACTCAAAAGACCCATGAAGTTATCACAAGTTATATAAAATATTTATTTGATAAAGAGAAATAGTCCTCCGAGGTCTTACAAAAAAGATGTTTCTATAGTTTCCCTGTCAGTGGAAACACTTTGCAACTTTAACGACGAGCCTTCTCTAATATCTTCAGATCGTCTTCCGTTATCAACTCGAAAGACTTTTTTAGGTTAGTTCCCTCTTCACCATAAATCTCTGTCATCTTATCAGATAGAGCAATAGACATCCTTGCAACCAACCCTCCCGCCATCTTAAGAATATATACAAAGTCATTTGGCGGAATGTAGTTAGTTAACATCACCGTTTGAGCTCGTTGTGCCACTTTTTTATTTTCCATTATATCCCCCTCGGCATAGATCTTGACTCTTTCCGGAATATAATCAGCATGACCAACCATAGTATTTCTTTGGCGCATTATGGCGTCGTGAGCACGTTGATCCGAAGTCTCTTGAAACCTTCCCCACTCTGGTGAAATTTTGCCAAAAGGGTTCATTGCGGAAAATGCCCTGCCATACGCAATAACCATAGCGGCATGTAGCGGACGATAAAGGGGATCGTTGTGGTCCATTCTTTTATCAAAGACAACTTTTGCAGCTTCAGCAGCCTCATCGATACTTGCTCTCGCAATTGAAAGCTTATATATTTCCGCCCGTCGTCGTATGTTTTCTAGATCACTCATTATCCATATCATAACACTTCCTAAAATATCATTTAACGGAGCATTAAATAAGCCGTACCCAATAAGGCTGCCGTGCTTAATATTTCAACAACAGAATAAGCGATCAAGACATAGATTGATCTTTTAGGTGTGTCTTTAGTATAGCGAATAACCATAGGCCATAGAGGCGTCTTCACTACAAGCATACCAATCAGAAGCAATGCATTGGCTACAAGCCAGGCTGTAAATTTATTGCCCGATCCTTGTAGCAATACATAAAAAGCTACAGACTCACCTACAACAGCAACGAGTAGGGTTGTTAGATACGCGCTCAAAGGTATAAAAGGCCCTCGTGTTACTAGCATTCCCGGATCTCGATCGTATGCGCGTTGCTCTACGACTAATGTTATAAATAGTAGAGGGAGGACGGTAACTGCTGCATTATAGAAATCGAGATGAACCATAGTTCTATACTTTCGCTGTAGATGCGAGTGATTTTAATTTAGATAACGCCGGTGAATTCATAATATCGGGCATGCTGTTGATGTATTTGTTTGCATCGTCAACCACGCGGCTCGGTGTGTAGCTCATAGCACCTTGCTGCCCCATATAAAGCGTATCATAGACTTTAACTTTCGAGCTAAACACTTCCGCAATATCTTCCTTACCTGAGTCGCCCCCGATATTATTTACCGTATCAATTGCAAAATCGGCAGCGGCTCTTTGTTTATTTATCCGTATTTGCTCAACATCATTACGGAACATCTGACTATTGTACTTTATGGTGCTATCAAGAAGAGAGGCCTTGTCGTAAAAGGAGTCAAGATCATCCCACTCATCTCGATCTAAAAAGCTTGCGAGCTTGTGTCGATAGAGTGCCCAACTATCCGAATTAATGATAGAAACGTCAGATTCAAGCACGCCCTCGATCAATCTTCCTTTTACGTTCTTAATTTTTCTTTCTGCACTTTGTATGTCGATCAGTATTAGTTGCGCTGCATTTTTTAATTCGTCTCTCTGATTGATGAGACGTTGGACAAAGATAAACGCTCCAACAAGTAGTGCGACAGCCGTCTGGAAGCCGGTTGAATTCAAAAGATGAATGACTGAGTCCATTATTTATTACTTCCAAATTTATTGAGTTTCTCAATAGTAGAATCGTCAAGTTTGTTGATGAGATCCAACATACTACTCATCGTATCTACATCTTCTTTACTTGGCATTTTATTTGATTTTGTAGCCGATAGCTGAGACTCCAAGTCACTAATACGTTGCAATGCTTGTTCATATTTGCTTAATAGATCGTTATAGGCAGTATCTTTCTCTTGCATTTTGTTCTTAGAGGTGTATTGACCCCTTAGTATTTCTATTTCACTAGAAAGATCCGTTGCATCGCTCATTGGTGTTTCCTCCACTTATAACCACTCACTTGCAGTACTATAAGGAAATTATATCATAATCATGAAGTTCTATAATGCTTATGCTTGTAAGTCAAATATCGCTCATGTTATAGTCAAACCAGCCTTAAAAGAAGAAAAGCGAAAAGAAAGCCGAAAAAGAAACGCGACGAAACCACTGCGGGACGAAAGCTAAAGAAAAAGGCGAAAGAAAAGCGAATAAGAGAAAAGAGGCGACATTATGCTACTTGTCTCGGATTCGTTATTTTAATTTCTTCTCAACTTACATCTGAAGAACAACCGGGATAATGAGCTAACTCATTATTATTTTTAATTTCAGGAGTAACTACATGAATAGTAGTGTAGGTCTATTTGCTATTTCCAAAAATAGGATTGTCTTAGGACCAGAAATAAACCGAAACTCACCCGTCGTTGGTGCTAAGCGCTCTGCGCTGCACCCGCGAGCGGGCGTCCTGTATAACTTGATATACAGGACAGAAATAGGGTCACACAATGCCCGATTCTAAGCTCAACGAAACACTCAAAATCAAACCAGTAAAGTATCTGGTTCACGCCAAAGCTACCTACTACCCTACGTTTGTACGTATCTACATTCCAAACCAGCCCTATGCAAAAGACGTCGAGGGGTACGAAAGACCTATATCGAAAAGTACCTCACTGACAAAGGTAACGAGTGAATTTGATGAGACAGATGTCGAACGTTCCATTCGACGTACCCGCAAGAAAATAAAAGACCACATCCTTTGTAACGAGTTCGATCTATTCGCCACCTTCACTTTCAAGGACGATCGCCAAAACATAGACCGCTGCAAAACGCGCATGGCAGGGTGGCTCAAGAATCAGCGCGCGCGTGTTGGTAAATTTAGCTATATCATTGTGCCAGAGTTTCATAAGGACAAGCAGTCTCTTCATTTTCACGCATTACTTGGAGGCTACAAAGGCAGACTCGAACAATCCCAAAGTCCAACAGGACAACCAATTAAGCAAGGTGGACACTTCGTCTATGAATTACCTAGTTACACACTCGGCTTTACAAACGTAAAGATCATCGACAAGAAGGCGGACAGCCAGACGAAGGTTGGTTTCTATATTCAGAAGTACATTACAAAGGGGATGCCTCTTTTCTTTGGGAAGAATCGATACTGGGCGTCAAAGAGCCTCACCCTACCGAAGACTGAAGATAATCCGGAGAAATGGTATAAGCAGGTTACTCCTGACCGAGAATATCCGAATGACAATGGGATTATCTTGGAGTTTGATAAGAAGTCGAGTCCTTTGACGGAGATGTACTTAGAGGCTAAACAATGACCATGACTCGCGAGGAGATTGACGCGTTCAAAGAGTACATCGAATTACTTGCGACGATTGATTTGCGCGAAAACGAAAGCGATGATGATGTATAATAAAGGGGCAACCCAATATCCACAATCACACCTAAGGAATTTTATATTTCTGCTCTTAATGGGCGGTCGTGCCAGAAAAGCTTCCTTAGGGATGTCGGATTTGGGTTGCCATGACCGTCCATTTTTAGTTGGGAGTAGAAAGTGAAAGCCATCATATTAGCTCGCGTCTCGAGCAAAGAGCAGGAAGATAATAACTCTATCCCTGCTCAAACACGCCGTTTACATGAATACACGGATCGCTTCGGGCTTGATGTGATTGAAGTCTGCCAGCTAGTTGAATCATCCACCAAAGCAAACCGCGTTAAGTTTACTGAGATTATTACAAGTATTAAACGGTCAAAGGAAGTCGTTGCACTCGTCACCGATACCATCGACCGTCTCCAGCGTGACTTTAAAGAGTCTGTCGTATTAAATGAACTTCGCCTTCAAGGTAAAATAGAACTTCATTTCATGCGAGAGGGTCTTATTGTTAATCAATTGTCAAACAGTTCAGAGATTCTCAGATGGGATATGGGTGTTATGTTTGCAAAAAGCTATGTCACACAGTTAAGTGACAACGTAAAGCGTAGTTTAGAGCAGAAAAAGCAAAACGGTGAGTGGTTAGGCAAAGCGCCATTCGGCTATAAGAACGTTGATTTACCTGACGGCAAGAAATGGATTGAACCAGACCCTGACAGTGATTACATAGTACAGGATATGTTTAAGTGGTATACCTCAGAGTCGTACTCAATGCGCGGGATACGCGAAAGGCTCGTCGAAGAGCATGGCCTCCACAAATCGATGAGCCAAGTCAACAAGATCCTGAAAAACTCCTTCTATTACGGCGTCATGCAAATGAAGGGAGCAGCCCACGCCCATAGCTACGCTCCCCTTATTGGTAAGGATCTGTACGACTTGGCTCAGCGCAGAGCCTTCAGGTTTCAGAAGCGAGCTTTTAAGTACGCAGGTCTTCCCTACTTCTATCGGGGTTTGATCACGTGTGGCACTTGCGGATGTAGTATCACGCCAGAGAAGTCCAAAGGCTATGTGTACTATCACTGTACACAGTATAAAGGTAAACATAGGGCGGCATACATTCGCGAAGAAGATTTAACAGAGCAGTTTGTCGCAGCACTTAGGGCCATTCAGCCGACGCAGGCACAGTACGACGAGGTCATGGCAGCGCTTAAGGCGTCTCACGGTGACAAGATAACGTATAAAGCAGTGCATACGGCTCGATTACAGTCCGAACTCACTCGAATCGATGAACGAATGACCAAGCACTACAACTCCTACCTTGATGGTGATATTGAACGTGACTTTTATAAGTCAAAGAATGAAGAGTTAAAAGCGCAACGAGCGGCGACAGATAAAAAACTCAACTCAATCGACAGTGCAAACGATGAATTCTACAAAAATGCCGAAACTATTATGCGACTAGTGTTAAATGTACCAAGATTATTCGAAAGTTCTGAACTGGAAGAAAAACGGCGAATTATAAATATAGTACTTCAGAACCTTGAGCTACACGACCGTCAACTGAGGTGGAAATATAAAAAGCCATTCGATTCGATGGCTTCTTATAAAAATGATTCCTCTTGGCTGGGGTGGAGGGATTCGAACCCCCGAATGCATGGACCAAAACCATGTGCCTTACCACTTGGCGACACCCCAAAGCTCCACTATTTTACCATATGAAAGGGGTACTTTCTAGCCACATTTACCAAGCTCATTGTGATTAGTTAAGGATGAAGTATAAACCAATAGAGAAAACGGCAATTCCAGCGATAGTCGTAAGGTAAACGAGCCGATCTCCGCGCGTTTTATACGACGAAACGTACTCAACGTCCTTAACTGTTCGCAGTAAGTTGGCAGGCGATCCGCTATAAGCAATATAACGGGTTTCCCATTTTGGTCTGAACTTGTTTTTAAATTGTTCAACACCTTTAAATGAGTAATAAAACCCAAAACGCCGTAAAAGCCGCAGAGCTGAGTTGTGAGAAGGAGACGAATCTCCACTACTATTCGAAAGCGGAGCCAACCCTATGTTGAGATATTGAGCCCCTTCGGACGATAACTTTTTAACCATCTCTTCAAATAAAAAGTACATCCCTACTGGAGATGTTTCGGTAGCGGATCTAAACAAGTCAATTGATTGACGATCCCTAAATTGAGAAGGGAGAATATTAACAAAGGCGACTGGTTCATTATTCTGAAAAAGTACAAACACTCTGGATCTTTGTAAATAAGAACGGTCGAAGTACCCCATAAAAAAGGTATATTCCCTTCTGTTCCCCTGTTTAAGCCAGGTCCTTGAGATGATCTGTAGCTGCTGAATTTGCTCGTCACTAGGCTCGTTCCATTCAGCAACTATTAACTGGTCGCGTTTAAAACTATTATTAACATAGCGAAAATGCTTACTGCGAAGTGTGTTTTGGATGAACTGCTCAATATCTATGGTAGCTTCTCTTCCGATCGGTAAAGAGTTGAAACTCTGTCGATTAAAAAGTTTTTTCTCCACACTGTCGAGATTAATCGCTATAACTGTCCAGCCAAGCGAGTAGCAATAATGTGTAAACTCCTCGACAAGCAGCTCGAAATCTTGGTGTTTACCTATAGGACCTCCTAGTATGACAACGGCATGTTTACCTTGTTTGTATGCCAAAAAAGCATCGCCATTCTTCGCAAAAAAGTAGTGTTTATCCTCTGGCCACATCTTAAAAAAGTCTTCTGTTGAAGTGCTGTATTTCTGAAAGATGGCCATGGCCCGTTCCCTATTCTGGTATTCGCTATCCCATAGCTTGAGGCGTAGAGGTCTAAAGAGGACGCCAAGCAGAAAAATATATACCGTCAGCCCCATCCCCCCGAGTATATTGAGAAATAGTTCACCCGAACGCGTGTCCGGTAGGGCACCACTAAAACCCGTCAGGCCATTTATTGTCATTTCAAGGGCACTCTCCGGCGAGACGTGCATGTGAAACAATGAGGCACCATATGCATAGAAACCAATGAGCCCATATAGCGTGGCAACCGTAATAACAACGAGCGCTATTACTACGTTACGTGAAATGCCTTCAAGGTTATGGCCTACTATAAATTCATTTCGATGCGTCCATCCAAGTGTGATATAGCTTAGCGCGATAATGACGATAGGAATATTGCTGTATGGCCTTGAGTAGATTAAAAGGCTACTTACTAAGAGAAGAAGACAAAGAAAGCAAGAAATATAGAGCGCAAGTAGCCGACGGTTAAATGTAAACAGCGATAGATATATGAGTATTACACCGATAATAGGTGAAGATACGATACCAATAATGTGAATGACTTGATAGTGATGAGGTATGGAGCTGCTAATGCGCGCTTCACTTGGGAGGTGAAAGATAGGATCAAAGAGTACTAGAAGACCTAGACAAAATAATAGTAATGAACAGAACAGTGGCGCTCGTTTGATTTTCACTGGTTCTTAAGTATAATCCATCTACTATGAATAGTCATCCCAAGCTGGACTCCAGCTGGTGAATTGTGCAACTATCTATCCCTGCAATACTTCGGCTCTCCAGTAAAATGCTAACGTCGAACCTGGCGCAGCCGAGACATTAAGCGTGAACTGCGTACTTGTTACTGATGTAATCCACCACGTAGTACTACCGGGGTTACCTTGTGGTGTTACGGTTACATTTGTCGGAGCTATTGCCATCCCATGGGATATGATAACGCTCGTTTGCGATGTTGTGACGCTAGCTGTTCCTACTGCATCCGTCACAAATCCATCGTTGCCTTTTATCGTGTTGTGGCCACCGCCGGTGTTAAGCTTAATCGGACCGGTCTGCCATGCTCCTCCACTAATACCGTCGAGACTAAAGACGTTGTTGATGATATTGTTATTGTCTGCGTTAAAATCTGTCCAAATACCAGCCTGCGCGTAGCCAGATCCACCGGCGATTGGACTGAAAACGTTACCAATCACCATGTTTCTAGGCTGGCTATCAAGATAGAGGCCTGCTTTTGGGTTACCGGATGACGCAGCACTGCCAATATTCACAAAGGTGTTGCCTTGTATTAAACACGCAGTACTGTTTATGTGTAATTGATTACCGCTACCACCATCGAAAGTGTTGTTTATAAACCGGCTTCGACTGCCTATGGTGCGCATCATTGTAATACCTTGACCGCCATTTACGAAGTTATTACCCAGAAAGTGTTGAAGTCCTGCTGATTCGTAAGCTTGAAATGGACCTGAGTACTGTGCGCCGTTGTGCCAAGGATATGTATTGTTCGGGTTACCATTGTCGCCAAAAACACAGTTGACGACAAAGTTTTCGTCTGCTTCAAATATTTCAAGCCCCTGCCCAGGACCGGCAGCGTTCTTTCCATTGACAAACCAGCATGCATGAATAAGATTATCGTGTCCAAATGTACCCGTGCCATCCTTATGAAGGAATATGCCATCGTAGAATGGCGTATCGATTTGCAGTCTTTCAAAACGACAATGAACAGCGCCGTATGCATCAATTCCCCCACTCTCACTCGTTTGGTTCGCGCCGTTACAATTAAGATAGAGGTCAGATATGACAAGTCCTGGCGTATAGACGTCGTTGAGGACAAAAATGTAACAGTTCGCGTTATTGGCAAGTTTTATCTGACTGTTCCAGCCAGCGCCATGAATCTGCAGAGCGCCTGGAAAGCCACCGCCTACGTTGAGCGATGATGATATCAGGTAGGTTCCTGGAGGAAAGAAGAGGGTTTGCGTGCTAGTTTTGGCTGCAGTAATTGCAGCTTGAATGGCTATAGTGTCATCAATTGTTCCGTTGCCGGTGGCACCGTAGTCTTTTACGTTGGTTGCGCGGTCGTCGACCCATTGTATACCCGTTGTGGCAGCGGGATTTGCTTTTAAGATCTGATAGTTACTGCCTATACCGAGTCGGCTGATGGTTGAAGCGGCGGTACCCGCCAAAAGATCACCTTTTGCTGTAATAGTGGAGATGCCGATTTTACCTGCGAGATCAGTTGTAAGGTTTTGGACCTTATTTTGCGAGATATTTGCGGTGGATGCAATAACTCCATCGGTAACGCTTCCGGCCTTTAGTGTTCCATCGCTATTATGGACTTGTGACAAGAAGTCGTTGAGAACCATACCCCACACGTCATCATCGGACCCCGGTGTTGGTAATCGACTCACTTGGAACTCCCCTTATGTCACTTTCATTGTGTATATGTTTATTATTACGGTCAGAGCAGAACGCGTCAAGCTATTTATGAATGAATTTATTGAAGCCGAACACTAAGCCCGAGCCCGCCAAATTTACGACATACAAATACAGGTTCAGACTCAGTGCTTAGACCCGCATCATAGGCATAATTGAGTTCATTGTAGCCCGTGATATTTTTTGGGCTATCAATTTTATGTCTGATAAGCCAATTTGCAAAAGATCCCCTAGCTATTTTTGCATGTACTGTTACAAAAGTGGGCATGTCTGTCTTTTCGTTTACGGTAAGAAACTTTGGGGAAATGACAGTGGAGTTGTTAAGCTGCTCTTTGATTACCTTAAAATATTCTTTTGCAGTGAGATTGACATAAAAGTCATTTGCATCTAATGCATGTGTCAGCTGTTCTTCCCAAAACTGATCTAATCTTTGATCATTAGGTAGAATCAACTTGTATCCCATTTCGAGGCGATATGGCTGAATCTTATCGAATGGTTTTAGTAGTCCATATAATCCCGACAATATAAGGAGGTGTTCTTGCGCAAAAATTGCATCATCCCTTTGCCACTTTAAGGCCGTTAGGCCACTATAGATATCTCCTCTAAAAGTCAGTGCTGCGGCGGAGCTTTCGGAGTTGCCGTTCCAATTGTCTATCTGATTTTTAACTCTATTCGCTAGAGTTACATTGATTCCCATGAGGTGTTCTAAGTGGGCGGTATCCATATTTTGCAAAACCTCATGAAGATAAGTAGCCTGACCAAGAAATTGGGGTGTTGTAAGGGTATGAACTGACGATAGTTCAGCCTTCATGGTTTTAGAGCTATGGATAAGTATTTTCATAAGTTAGTTTACTCACGATACTAGTGAACCATACGTCGAGTCAAGTGTGCGGAGCAGAGAGGTTCATGTGGAACACTAAAAAGATCAACATGTAATTGATCTCATAATCACCTAGCGATGTTTTCGATGTATTTCGTCATACGCTTTTTCGATATATTGTGCGTGGGCATCAAACATCTCTAAGGAATCCATCTCTTCTCTCGTAAACCAGCCTACGTCAATCGCGTCGTCCTGCGCGACGGGTTCCGTGTCGTATAGGTACTCTTGATTTCCGTGAATTAAGACTACCGTGTTTTCTGTCCAGGCATGGATTGTGTCCCGAAGTCCCACAGATCGTTTATTTAGAATAACCTCGTCTACGCCACCTACTTCAGTGAGTCCGGTCTCCTCACCTAGCTCTCGAAGCGCCGCTTTCTGTGTTGATTTATCTGTACGGTCTACAAAGCCACCCGGAAGGGCCCATCTTCTACCTTTCTCTCTTCGGATAAGAAGGAACTCAGGTAATTTACCCCGGTAAGTAACAGGGTCGACCGTTTCGTTTGGTCCATATCTGTAAAAAAATCCTGCCCCAGTTGGAAGACCGATTCGCGGATCTGCCAACAATTGTTCGGCATCGGGGTGAATGGGTCGTCCATATTGATCGATACTTAAGCCAGCGCTGCGCCAGCGTGCTACAAGTTTCGGGTCAACCATAGACACACCAGAATCTGGAACTTCCGGATCAAGACCGTTAGTTTTGCCTTGACGGTTAATATGGTTTGCAACATGCCAGGGACCATCCGGAATATTGCTACCGACTTTGGCTAGGTGCAATCCAACCGCTCCTAGAAATAGACGGTTTCTATGCTCAGGATATCCTTCGTAGGGCCCTTGCTTAATAATATCCGCAATAGAATCAAGTTCTTTTCGTGTTATACGTTCGCGCATAAACATAAGCATAACATGCACATATATCTGATTTCTAGACTACCTGTTTTTCTAGGAGTCATGAGATTTATTAGGTATTGAAAAGACAAAAGTCCCCGATGCGAAGTCGGAGACTCCTGCCAGGGACGAAGTGCAGTACGGTCAGGCTGAAGACGGGGCAGCCATCTCGATCAGGCTACGGATCGTCTCCATCACCTCCTCGCTAAACGTGTCACGCTGTTGCCTAGTTGATGGGCGCTGCGGGGGTGTCATTGGCTTGCCGATGACGATGGTGTAGCGCCGGCGCCATCCCCAGTGCCACCATCCGGTACCTGGGCGCTTCACGCGGTTGGTGCCGACCATCGCAACCGGAATCACTGGTACGCCAGCCTCGGATGCCATGTATGCTACACCGTTCTTCGGTGGCAACAGTTTGCCTGTGCGTGAAATCTTACCTTCGATGAAGGCTGCGACCGCGCCACCAGCTGCTAGAACCGTAACACCAACTCTCGATGCCTCAACGGCCGTGTCTGTACCGCGATGAACCGGGATGATACCGAACCACCGCAGTATGCGACCAGTGATTGGGCTTCGGAACAGCTCGGCCATGGCCAGAAATGTTACGTCTGGCCGGAACTTGACGATTGGCGCGAATAGCCCAATGGGGTCGAACGTGGATAGGTGATTTGACGCGATCACCACTCCCCCGGAAGAGGAGAGGTTTTCGCGACCGATTACTGTCGGTCGGACGAACAGTCGTGTCTTCGCCGCACATATAAGCAGGAACCGAATGATCCGGTTAGCCCACATTACCCTCCTTCTGAGGGAATTGGGGACTGTCGCGATCTCGGATTGATGTCGCACGGTTGCCTCCAGTGTGTTCAATGAGGTACTTGCGCTACTTACAATAACATTTTTTCATAGTTATCTCAACCTAAATTATTTACTTTATATAAAAATTATGTTAAAGTAGGCAATCGTGACGGCGACCGCCGTCATTTCGTATCCTGAAAGGGTGAGGACGTTGTCCAACATTGTGGATCAGGTGGGCAATTTGCCCCCGGTGCACTGGCTCGCGCACCTCAGCATGTGGCACCACGCCCCGTTCTCCTGGATGGGCGACCTCCTGGGAACCATCTTCTCGCAGCACCTGCTGCAGTGGAGCGGTAACCGGCTGGGGTGGCTCATCATCACGATCGTCGTCCTGTCTGGGATGACGCTCGAACTGGTGTGGTGGCTGTGGAGCTGGATGCGCGGTCGACAGGTCGGGTACGACAGCCGTAGGGCGGAGTACTGGACCACCGGCCCGCGCGCCGGTCAGCGCAAGTCGAAGCCGATCAATCTCGTGCGTGCACGGGCGCGACGATTCGCCTGGCCGATGCTCGGACTGCCACTGTACTTGGTGGCCGTGAGCATGTACCTGTGGTACCTGGTGTGGCCGGGGGACGCGAGCCGTCTCCTGATGGCCATGCTGTGGTTCGTCTTCACGCCGGTGCGTCGTGCGATGTTCATCGCCGTCGCTCGCAAGGCGTACAGGGCAAACCACCCGAACGACCGGCTGGAAACCAGCCTGCTCGAGGACGTCTACAGCTACTTCTTCACGGGAGTCGCGAGGCCGGCCAACAAGCAGCGGTACATCGAGCCGCCGTTCGAGAACACGAGCTGGCTCTACCGGTTCCTCAACTGGGGACACGCCTCCTTCAGCAAGTACGGGACGTTCTGGCGCGTGTTCCGCTTCTGGAACTTCCTGCGTTTCTGGGGGCTGCTTGTCCAGTTGTTCGTCGCGTTCTTCTGGCCGATCGCGGCCGTCGCTGCTCCGTTCTTCTACATGAGCGGCGTGGAGGACTACGAGGACTGGATGAATCCCTGGTGGCGCAGGTACCGCAAGAGCGAGTACCACGGCAAGGTCATCAAGGGCACTGTCGTGAACAGGGCTGAGAACCCGGCGTAACCAACAACAACCCATCCTTCGGCTCGGCCGGACAGACCTGTGGACTTCGTGTTCGCGGTGTCTGTCCGGCCATTATAATATCCAGAGATAAGTGATGAACTAAAGCGGTATCTAAGTTCTAGCCGTGTTGTATAAACATTGTAGGTGTGCGAAAAGCTGATTAGTAAAAGGAAAGCCATAACCTTGACAAAGCTAGGGGTGCGCAACATAACTCTTTCTGAGACGCTGTTGCTATGTTGGCTATTCTGTGTTTAAATACCTGTAAAGTGGTCATCCCTTGCAACCATGCGCTACTCATTCGGCGAACATCATGGACGGAAACCTCGATCGCTAAGATGAATGAGTTGGCTTATACGCTTGAGGGATGTCGTCGAGCCTTCCAGGGTAGCAGCCCTCATTAACTAATAAAAGAGGCACTATGCAACACCAAGACAAGAGCTCTCAAGACGACCCAAAGGGATACGTCTATAGCTACGGGGATAGCCTGAAACACTGGCGCTCGTGGGGCTCCTGGTTCAGCTGGGGTAGTCCGGTTGGCCTAGGTCTGTTCTTCATTTCTATTGCGGTAACGCTATGGATTTTGAGTCAGGCTTTCGGCTGGAAGTAATACTTCCAGCTAACGAAATAGCACCGTCGTTAGGCGGTGCTATTTTTATGGGGTTATTCGGGTTTTGGTAATAATTACGCGCCTTTAAACTAATTAATTATTATGTTATAAATATATGAAGTGTGCAACTTTTGCATGCATGAGAGAATCGAGGGTCAGTGAAATCTCCTATTCACCCCATGGATGACGCGCTTGCGCGACGTCAGTGGAAGCGTGCTCGGCTGGATGATCTGGGCGGTGAGTCGACCAAACTGGCGGCGCGTATTGTCTGCCGGGCGTACACCCCCACCCCTGTGGTGCGACCGCTCATCGCCGTGATCGATGTTCATCTGTGGCTTCGCGGCAACAAGGTTCGCATGGATCTTGCGACGCCTCAGGTACCTCGGTTTCTGGAGGTCCTGGTAGCGCACGGGTTGCTCGGTATAACACCGCACGGACTCGGCTTGGTTCCCTGTAACCACGAACCGTGGCACTGGAATCCCTTCTGTCTGCCACTTGTGTGGCAGCAGGAGATGAACTCCATTCCACACTTCGACGCGTTCGTACGGCGGTACTCGCGCAGTCTACAAGATTCCTCATGGCAATGCCCCGACGCCGCGCGCCTGATGCGGTAAGGGCTAGCCAGCCGGGGATGCGAGAGTACAAATCTCGCGTCCCCGGTGTATTACCCCAGCCCTATTTACAGAATAAGTCGTTCCTGGTCGGACGATTTTTAGTTTTCAGCTCAGCAAGGATATAATGATTCTAATGAATATATACGTAGTACTGCTTCGTGGCATAAATGTCGGCGGTAAAAACAAAATTCCAATGAAAGATTTAAAACAGTTTCTCGAAGAGCTAGGCTTTACTAATGTTATAACCTATATCCAGAGCGGCAATGTTATTTTGCGATCAAATCTTGATGCAAAGACACTTGGTAAGAAAATTGAAGAGAACCTACCCAAAAAGTTTGCATTAGATAGTTCGACTGTAAAGATACTTGTGTTAACTCGCGATCAACTTCAGGCGGTAATTGACAATAAGCCAAAAGGCTTTGGTGAGCAGCCCGAAAAGTACTACAGTGATGCGATATTCTTGATGGACATTGCCTTGGCTGATGCCATGTCGGTATTTAGCCCTAAAGAAGGTGTTGACTCAGTATGGCCTGGTGATGGTGTTATTTATTCACAGAGATTGGGTGTCATGAGGACTAAGAGTCGCCTTAATAGGATTATTGGAACGCCATTCTATCAGTCTATGACGATACGTAACTGGGCCACGACAACCAAACTGCTTGATATGGTAAAGAATATAGACGCTTAATAGTCTTTTTGGGCTAGGAGATTTTATGACTGAAGTGAAAAATGACTTACCTATTAAACTATTCGTTACCGATACACAGTGGCGTGAATGGCTCGATGAAAATCATGCCATAAGTAGCGGTGTGTGGCTACGTTTTTATAAGAAAGGCCACGGTGAATCTATAAACCACACTGTCGCGCTCGACGAGGCGCTTTGTTATGGCTGGATAGATAGCCAGGCTGCATCATACGATGACGACTCCTATCTGCAAAAGTTTACCCCACGTCGTTCCAAGAGCATGTGGTCAAAACGCAACATTGAACATATCGAGCGACTGACGCAAGCAGGGCGCATGACGGTTGCTGGACTTGCTGAAGTTGAAGCAGCAAAGGCCGACGGTCGTTGGCAAAAAGCTTACGATCCTGCTGTGACGATGGAAATTCCAATAGATTTTCTTACAGAATTGTCTAAACATCCTGAAGTAAAAGTATTCTTTGATACACTTAATAAGACCAATTTATACTCAATTGCCTGGCGTCTTCAAACGGCAAAAACAGACACGACGCGTCAACGACGCATGGACGCAATTCTGGCAATGTTAGACAAACATGATAAATTTCATTAGAGCATCCTGGGATCTTCTATTCTAGCAAGGTAAAACTACTTATGTACTATCGCATCGCTACGAGCTTGGCGAGTTTCTCTCGATATGCGCGCTGGTTAAATCGTCCAGGATAGTCGACGAGCTCGGTGTTTAACACGTGGAACCCGGCTTTTTTGAGTGGCTCAGCTGCGATATCGAATACGTTGGATTTTATTAAAATGATGCCAGTACTTGGTTGTGCTAGTTTGTCTACTTTTTCAATAAGCTGAGGTAGTGACTGACGAATGCGCTCTTGACGCTCTTTTTTAGTGATTTCATGAATTTGCGACTCTTCGAGCGCTTCAACCATGTAAAAGCCATCGGACTGTAGCCTGCGTAGCCAGCTCTCCTTCTGCGCCTCTAACTCAGCCTCCTTTTGGTCGACTGTCTCAGGATAAAGCGCATGAATGGTATTAGTGAAAAGACGATCATCCTTACGAATACGATCAATATAATAAAACTGCCTACTGCTTTGTATGTCGGGCTTAGGGGGTGGTGACTCAGCGATAAGAAGAATCTTTATATGACTGGGCTTGTATTTTTGGCGAGCAGTTTCGTATGAACTCATATATGTCCATACTACTATAAATAAATTGTGTCACGCTTAATAAAATTGAGAGTCAGGGTTAAACGGTAGACGATCGTGGTGATGAGCGGCGCGGTCTGTACACACAACACGCAGCTCATCACCATTCAGGATCGTCTACCGGCCATCGCTTCTTGCCTGGGGTTCACCCGACTCCACCCGGCCGCCCGTAGAGTGGGTTGGGCGGCAGGCGCCATCGCTGGTGCCGAAGTTGGTGACGTAGGTTGTTCCCGAGTCCTCGGGTGTGTACGGGTCGGGCGTGGGGACGCGCTCACCGCTGAGGGTGGCCGCCGGCGTGCTCGGATCCGTCAGGTCTGGCTTTTTGGGCTGAGACATGGTCGTCTCCCTGCTAGAAGGAATTTGGCTAAGCTATCATAACATTAATAATCGACTAAAGCGAATCTGCATGCGCAAATTCACCATACTTATCCTTCACTGCGATTTGACTTCGTCCAAGGAAGTGACGACCAATATATTTGTGAACTTCTATAGCAGCAATAGGAATAACTAGTGCGATAAGACTGGTGATGACTAGATCTGGCAGCGCAACAGGGCTAACATGGAGTACGGTTCCAAATGGCGTAAAGATTGCGAGAAGTTGCAACGTTGCCGCAATGGCAAGTCCTGTGTAAAATTTGCCGTTAAAAACACGTAGACGCATAAACAGTGGTTCGTCGTCACTTCTGAGACTAATTGCACTCGCCCACTGCATGACGACAAGTGCAGTAAAGGCAATCGTACGTCCATAGGCTATGCCATACCAGTGTGTAAATAATGCGTACATGCTCAGTGTTAAGGCGGCCATAGTGATAGCTATAAGTATAATGCGTGATATGAGGAATGTGTCTAACAGCGGTGCATCTTGTCTATCGGGATGACGGCGCATTGTTGAGCGCTCACCTGGTTCCAATCCAAGGGGTATGACCATAGCTGTATCGGTTACTAGATTGACCCAGAGGATTTGTACCGGCACCAACGGGATCGGTAGCCCGACAACGAGAGCGGCGATAGTCGTAAGCACCTCACCTGTATTTGTTGCGAGCAGATAGACAAGCATGCGACGGATATTGGCAATAATAGTACGACCCTCGTGCATAGCGTCGACGATACCTTTGAAATTATCGTTGATAAGAATAATGTCACCTGCATCTTTGGCAATCTGTGCTCCACTTCCCATAGCGATACCTACATGCGCGTTCATGAGGGCGGGCACGTCATTCACTCCGTCACCAGTCATGGCGGTGATATTGTGTTTTTTAAGAAGGGCTAAAATGCGGTATTTGTGATCAGGAGTTACTCGTGAGAATACGCGAATCTCTTCAATAATTCTTTCAAGCTGTTCGTCGCTCATGACATTCATGTGACGGGCGTCAAAAACTTGATCGCGTGAGTGGACCATCCCAAGCTGCCTGGCAATATGATAAGCCGTTTCAAAGTGGTCACCTGTAATCATACGAACACTTACACCCGCTCGGAGTGCTGTCTGAATTGCAGACTTTGCCTCGGGACGTAGTACGTCCGCAATAGCTACGAAACCATCTAATGTAAGCTTATCTTTTTTGTGTAGCTCACTAAATTCGGCAATTGGTTTTTTGAGCGTAGCATGGGCGACAGCAACGACGCGGTAGCCATTACCGGTAAACTTATGAAGTTGCATCGAGGCTTGCTCGTGTTCACTTTCGGTAAGGTCACAATGTAATAGTACATGCTCCGGCGCGCCCTTTATAGCTAAGTCATATTCAACGCCGTTATGCCACAAGTTGCCGCTCATAGCGGCGTCTTGATCGAATGGCAAACTGAGAAGTGGCTGATGGCGTGATGAGCCTATATTCTTTGCTTCGGCATACTGCAGAAGGGCGGTATCGAGAGGGTCGCCATGATTATGTGTCGATTGGTTGGCGGCCCGGGCTATAGTGTGCGAAAGTCGACTGTGTGAGTTTTGGTAGTGCCATACGTCTTGGACAGTCAACTGATTTTTGGTAAGAGTACCAGTCTTATCTGTTGCGATAGTGGTAATAACACCTATCGACTCGATCGACCGCATAGTGCGTACGAGCGCCTTTTTATGAGCCATGCGGCGCATGCCGAGAACTAAAATGATAGAAACAGCAATTGGTAGATCTTCAGGAACGGCGCTTACAGAAAGCGCTAAAACAAATTGCAGACTGTCAGCGATTGTTGTGCCACGATAAATCGAAAGCAAGAAAACGACAATGGCGATACCGGCGATCGTAGCGATAATCTGTGAAATAACCTTATCAATCTTTTGTTGAACTGGACTATCTACAGGAGCGTCTTTGGTAAGTTGGGCTAACCTGCCAAATTCAGTCTCGTTACCGGTCGCTATCACGATGGCAATTGCATCGCCCGAGACGACGAATGAACCTTGGAATAGCATATTAGTTTGTTCGTAAACTTCTTTTTCGCCTGACAGTTCAACGGTCTGTTTATCAACGGGCGTAGACTCGCCTGTCAATTGCGTCTCATCAACGCGCAGAGCGCGTGCGGTTATGATGCGCGCATCTGCTGGGATCTTATCACCTTCGCGGAGTGTCATAACGTCGCCCGGAACTAGTAATCTAGAGCTGATAGTGATGCTTTTCTCATCACGCAGCACATCTACCATTTGTTCTTCGTGTTTGCGAAGTGAACGTAAAATTCTCTCGGTAGAAAAACGTTGCACATAGTAAATGATAGCGCTGACTAATACGATAATTGAGATGATAGCCGCGTCTAAAACGGTGTGCCGAAAAATACTAATAGCTGCCGCTGCAATAAGGATGACCATAGATAGATTAGCAAACGGTTCTATGATCTTACGCCATATGGATTCGCTCGAGACACGAATTGAGTTAAGACCGTTGAGTCGTAGCCGTTCCTCCGCCTCGCTGATAGCGAGACCGAGCTCGGAAGATTGTAATTCGTCTAGGGTTTGGCGAACCGTTTTTGTGTAATAAAGCATTAGTAGTATTATAGCAAAAACAAAAAGAGTGAAGTGTGGAGCTTCACTCTTTTTCCATATCAGGTAGAACTACCCTATACTTACAAGCTGTAGGCGATTGGTGCGTAGTCCAGATGACCATTCAACCACGTCTTGAATCTGTTTACCGATGAGGTTTTTGCCAAGCGGGCTTTTAATGGAAATACGTCCGTCACTAGGATTAGCCTCGATACTTTCTACTATTGTATAGCGCACAATGCGACCGCTGGTATCGAGCAGATCGACGACTGAACCGATAGCCACCTTAATGGCATCACGCTTGCGTGGAAACAGCTTTGCCTGAGAGAGAGTGCGCTGTTTTTCAGTAAGTTCACTCTCTATGACTTCAATTGCGGCGAGCTGTTCAGATCTAGCGAAGCGTTCGTCGTGGCCATCGGTCTTGTCGATATCACGCAGGCGTGCGAGCGCCTCTTGCTTCTCGTGTTCTAGCCGTGAAACCGTTTTTTTAAGTTCCTTCATGCCTTTTTTGCTGAGATAAATGGTCTTGCGAGAGTTCATGTTCTGTCCTCCTTTTTGTATTAGCGAATGCTTTTGATCGTTATCCGCTACACAATCCAGTATGCCAGCCAAACCTGAAGCGATTCTTAAAATTAGGTCTTGTTGCTAAAAGCACGACGTTACTTCTTAAGCTTAGAAGGAACGATCTTGCCGTCTTTAAGCGTAAAGGTACGATCGGTCTTTCCGGCAATATCGAGGTCGTGCGTGACAGCCAGGATGGTTGTACTCTGTGTACGAGATAGGCTGTGGAGGAGATCAAAAATCTTTTTGCCCGTCTCGCTGTCTAGGTTACCGGTCGGTTCATCAGCCAAAATAACAGCCGGGTTGTTGGCAAGCGCTCGAGCAATCGAAACGCGTTGTTGTTGACCGCCACTGAGGCGTGCTGGTTTGCGAAGCTGTTCGTCGGCGCTTATTCCAACCTCTTCGAGCAACTTTCCGGCTCGCTCGCGTCGCTCATGAATAGCTCTTACACCACCGAACTCAAGAGCCAACATAACATTTTCGAGGGCGCTAAGGTTCGGGATTAAGTTGTAGTGCTGAAATACGAAGCCTATCTTACGCGCACGGTACTGTGTTTGTTTGCTTGGTGACAATTTGGCAATATCTATATCGTCCACCATGATTTTACCGTCTGTTGGTGTGTCGAGCGCTCCAAGAAGGCTCAGAAGCGTTGACTTACCGCTACCACTTTTTCCGATAATGGATGCGAACTCGCCTGTCTCCACCTGAAAGCTGACATTGTTTAGGGCATATACTTCCCCATGTGCGGCATTGAACGTCTTTGTTAAATTTTTTACTGCTAACATAAGATTCTCCTTATTCCGTCCTTAGTACTTCTGCGGGGCGAACGCGTGCAATAGCCCAAGCTGGAACGGCGCTACCAACGATGGCGATCAGGACAATAATGCCAACACTTTCGGCCAAAATCTGTGGGGTTAACGTACTAGTAACGTCTTTAACATTACTACCAAGCTGGCTACTTATGGCACCAAAGCCGCCACCGAATGACATGCGCCTTGCGCCACCACCTGCTGAAGTAATACTTTGTGGGTTATTTGAGTTTGTTGAGCTTGAGACGAGTGATTGAGTCAAGGGACCACTGGTCATAACGCCTATCCCAAGGCCGAGGATGCCACCTAGGATCGTGAGCGTAAGGGCTTCGGTGACGAACTGAATAATTACCTTTGCGTTCGTACCACCGATCGCTTTGATTACGCCGATTTCACGACGACGTTCACGTACGATCATGATCATTGAAAGAAGGATGATGGTGGCTGCTGCAACGCTAGCGCCAATAACACCTACGAGCGCAAGGCTCGCAATGCTCTCAAGCGGTTGAAGGCTATTCTCTGCCTGTTGCTGTTGGCTCGTGATGTCTGCCTTATCTCCCAGTGAAGTTTTAAGAGCTGTAACTGTAGAAGCAACGTTGTCGCTACTGTCGATTGTTGCGGTCACATTTGTGACACTTCCTGGTTGATTTGTAAGGGTCTGCAAAGTTGCGATAGGCATGATGATGCCGTTGTTTTCGAACTTGTTGTCGCTCGTAAAGATGCCTTTAACGGTGATCGTTTTGCCATAGGCAGTAAAGGTACTGCCAACAGAAAGACTGTTTTTTTGTGCAAGGGTCGTACCAACAAGTGCAATAAGATCGCTACTTGAACCGTCTATACTTGTGCCACTAGTAATCTTATCAGCAGCAACGATAGAGGTTGGATCGCTTGTACCCGTCACGGTTGTGCGAGGCTGTGGTGCTGCTTTTGGCGCATCGCTACTTGATTGAAACGAAGTGTTTCCACTGTCACTCGATTCAAATCTCATCATGCGCTTACCAAAACTACCAAGTTCAAGAGATGGCGTTAGATTGGTATCACTTGTACCAAGTTGATCTGTAAGTGTTGAGGCGACACTTTTAACGTGTGCTGTTGAAGTTATGGTTTTTATTTGGTCGGCCGTAAGTGGATCGCCGCCACCCATTCCTCCACTGATGCCAGCTGGATTGATGGTTACCTGAGTAGCGGTCGAGGCCTTTACTTCGGCTACCTTGTTGTTGACGCTAGTCCGTGCGACCATCATTGCTAAGATCAGACTGATACTGATGGCGAGCATTATGAGGATCGCTCCGGATCTTATAGGACTACGTAAGGCATTGCGCATTCCCCGGGTTAGTACGTTCATGACGTCTCCTTAATTAGATTTACGTTTCGAGAATATCAGCTATTTCTGATTTTTTGCTTTGTCAGAGCTGAATATTGGCAGTAAGACACGAAAGGTAGTCACCTGTCCAGGCGCGCTACTAACCGCCAACTCACCCTTATTGAGTTCAACGATTTTTTTTGCTAAAGCGAGTCCAAGGCCATAGCCTTTTTTCTCACCACTCGTACGTGATTGATCGACGCGATAAAAACGATCAAAAATATGAGGCAGAGTATTGGCAGGAATACCCTCGCCTTCATTACTAACTGAAAAACCAGCCATGTCTTTTTGATTAAGAAGAGTAACGACGACTTTAGAACCTTCAGGACTGTATTTGAGCGCATTGTCGAGCAGAATTGTCAGCAGTTCATCAACATGAGTAGATGATGCTATGACAGGACGAGATTTACCACTCGTAAACTCTATACGGTTACCATCCTTTTTGTTGAGTCTCTCGACAATAGGCTGAATGGTCATAGGAAGGATAATCTTCCCCTGCTCGATATTGTCGTGATCAAGTCGTGAAAGCTGTAAGAGCATGTGCGAGAGATTGGTGAGCTTGTTCACTTCCTCGAGGTTACTTTCAAGTAGCTCTCGCATTTCCTCCTTTTTGAGCGCCGAGTCACGCAGTGCAACCTCTATTTCAGTTTTCATACTAGCAAGCGGTGTGCGAAGTTCGTGACTGGCGTCACTTGTAAAACGAGATTGAGCTTCGTGAGCCTCCTCAATAGGAATTAGGGTTCGCCTGGCCAAGTAGTAACTACCTATGCCTCCAGCGATCCAGATGCAGATGTTAGTAACGACGAGTGAGGTCATAAGACTCGCATTCGCTTGTCGTACCTGTACGTCCTTGAAATTGTTGAGCATTGTATGATTAACGATGTAACTAAATCTTGGAGAGTTTTGAACATCGTTAATGCGTGCACCTACTTCATTTGAGGCGATAGAATAGATCACCACACTAAACAGCAAACTGATCGCTATAAGAATAGCTAAGTACCAGCTTGTAAGTTTAAGAGTGGCAGACTTAAACACTGCTAGTTTGCCGCCTGTAATTTATAACCAAAACCTCGGACGGTATGAATAAGCTGCGTGGCAAATGGTTGGTCTATTTTTGCACGGAGGTATTTAATGTAGACTTCAACGGTATTTGGTAGGATATCAGCGTCATAATCCCAAACATGAGCAATAATGAGCTCTTTAGGTAGTGGTCGCCCCTGGTTTCGCAAAAGATATTCCAAAAGAGCAAACTCTTTACCAGTTAGTTGGATTGTCTGGTCCTCACGCTTGACTTCGTAGGTGACGGTATTAAGGGTCAAATCGCCAGCCGCAAGGATAGTTGATTGCTGTTCTTTTGGACGGCGAAGTAGCGCACGCACTCGGGCAAGAAGCTCTTCGAGTGCAAATGGTTTTATCATATAATCATCAGCGCCGCTATCGAGTCCTTCGGCGCGGTCTTTTACGCCACTGATAGCGGTTAAGAGCAGTACAGGTGTATGGATTTTTGTGGTTCGCATAGCTTGTACGATAGCGAGGCCATCGTACTGTCCAGGTAACATGCGATCAATAATTGCAACGTCGTATGGTTCGGTTGTAGCCATTGCATAGCCGTCGTCACCATCATAAGCCACATCTACAGCGTAGCTTTCTTGCTCTAGAGCCTTTTTGAGCGCTCGAGCAATTTTATGTTCATCTTCAATCAGTAAAATTCTCATATCACGTCTTATAGTATCAAGACAGTCTGAGGCTAAACTTAAAGACTGGTGGGAGCGTACTTCTCGCCCCATTCTTCCATGCTATGCAAGATTGGGAGCAATCCTTGCCCCTTTTCAGTCAGCTTATAATCACAGCGTGAACCACTTGTAGGAAGTTTTTCGATGATCTCTGCTTGCTCCAGTGATGTAAGTCGGGCAGAAAGTGTACGAGGGTTAATGCCACCAGTCAGGTCTTGTAGCTGACAAAATCGCACTGTTTCTTCATTTAAAAAGTATCGCAAAAGAAGCGGTGTCCATTTATCGCCAAGTATATCTGTTGCTGCCTGAACGCAACCAACGGGTTTTGTTGCCGTTTCCATAATTAATACTATACATTGTCTAGCAGCTATAGTCAAACAATCATTGTACTTATGGTTTTAGTGGGCTACACTGAAAATATGACGAAACAATCAGTCAAAAAGCCAATCAAAAAAGCTGTAAAAAAGGTTGATTTTGAGCCAAATAAGATGACCTTTGCAGTGGCAGTTCTAGCGGTGGTATGTCTCGTGCTCGTTGCACTGATCGCTACACTGTCGTAATCTAAGCTTTTCGGCCAAATATTTCTCTTGCGCTGAGTTTGCGGCTGTATTCAAGTGCACCGAAGCGGAAGATTCTTACGCCAATACTTATGGCTAGTATAGTTGTCGCGATTAGAATAGCGATTGATATAAGTGCGGGGACGAGCTGTAAATTACCCACAGCGTTTCTTAAAAGGAGTGGAATAGGAGCGGTAAGTGGAAAGTAGCTGAGTATCTGTACGATAAGAGAATCTGGTGCGGTTACGAATAACGGTGCAGCGTATAATGGTCCGAATGTGAGTGCCATGACTGCGCCAAAGAACCCACCTGCCTCTTTAGCAGTTGGCATTGCCGCACCGAGTGTCATTAAGATACCGGTATACATAAGATAGCTGACAATAAAAATGACTGCTCCGAGTGTGATCGCAAGTGGATCAAGTGGAATGGTCGAAAGGTCGAGGCTTGGAAGTGCGAGCTGATCCTTAAATGTAAAGTATCCTAGGATGACTGGTACTAAAATAACCACCATCTGAATAAGTGCCAGAACGATTAACGACAATAGCTTGCCTACGAGCAGGGTCGTTGGCTTAATAGTTGCAAGAATCATCTCAATGACACGGTTCTCTTTTTCTTCGGTAATACTAGTAAGAATTTGGTTGCCAAATGTGGCAATCATAAAGTAAAACAATACCAAGAATAATCCTGGGGCTATAAGCTTCAGAAAGCCTTTATCTTGCTGGCCGTTGGTGTAAGTAATTGCGTTATAGTTAACGTGGTTTTGCAAAATAGTAACCAGACTAGGGTCGGCCTTCGCTGCAACTGACTGTGTCAGCAAAAGGCTTGCAAGGCTTTGATAACGGCTATCGTCAAAAATACCCACTTCTTTACCGTAGATTTGTACAGGTTCTTTATTTACATTAGCTGGGTAATAAAAATATGCATCGATCGCACCGGATTTGACAGCTTGCTCACCTTCGGTTTGGGTCGTGTATGAGGTGGCTCCTATCGATTTTAAGAAGCCCGGAGCAATAAGGTGTGAATTGTCCGTTACACCGACCGTATAGTGTTCGTTAGCAAGGCTCTTGCTTTGTGTATCGCTTGCTTTATTAGAAAAATAAACTACCGCACCAATAACGCCCAAGATAACAGGCATGGCTAGAGCGGCCATCCAAAAACTTCGTTTCTTAAGCGTTCGTGCAATTTCAAACCGAACGACGGTGCCTAAATTATGCATGGTAGCCCTCCTCTTTTGCGGCTGCTCCGTAAATATCTACAAAAATGTCATCGAGTGACGGACGCTTAAGCTCAAAACGTATACAGGCTACTCCTGCCATAGTAAGCGATCGCTGGATAGCGAGAAGATCGCCTTTTGGTTCTAGTATCGTTACCTTACCCTCCTTACGGTGAATAGTATAGAGCTTATCATTAGTGGGCACTATTTGATCGGACACAATCTCGAGTACTTTACCGCCAAATTGCTCTTTGACTTCATCGATTGTGCCATAAAGTCTACTTTCACCATCTTTTAGAAGTAGAATACGATCACAAAGCCGTTCAACTTCTTCCATTTGGTGGGTAACAAAAATGACGGTCGCACCTTTTTGTTGATGCTCTTCAACAATACTCATAAGAAGGCGTCGATTTACGGGATCGAGCCCTTTAGTCGGCTCGTCCAAAATAAGTAGATCTGGCTCGTTCATGACGGCAATGCCAAGTTGCACTTTTTGTTGTTGTCCACCAGAAAGCTTATCAAGACGGGTTGTAGCTTTGTCTAAGAGTTCAACTCTTTTAAGATAGGCGAGCGACCATTGCTCCGCCGCATTGTGCGACAAACCTTTCAATCGCCCAAAATAGGTCATCGTATCGAGAACCTTCTCTTTTTTGTAAAGGCCGCGTTCCTCGGGAAGATAACCAAGCTTAACCTCGCCGTCTACCGTATAAGGTGCTCCATCGATTGTTAGTATGCCGTCGGTTGGTAAATAGATACCAAGCAGAGCTCGAATAGTCGTTGTCTTACCCGACCCGTTACTTCCTAAAAAACCAAATGTCTCCCCCTTTCGAACATTAAACGATAAGTCTTTAATAACAGTGGTTTTACCGAAATTCATACGAAAGTGGTCAATACTGACAAGAACCGAGCTATTTTTCATAATCTTATCCTATCATGCTAGCGGTAATTAATAAACTGTAAGGGGAATTCGTAATCGCTACCTCGTAATAGTGACATTACTTTTTGCAGTTCGTCCTTACTGCCACTGGTTACGCGCACAGCGTCGCCCTGTATTTGCGATTTTACTTTTGGCACTTCTTCACGCAACAGCTTAGCGATTACTTTGGCGTTTTCCTGCGAGAGCCCTTGTTTGAATGGGATTTCCCAGGTTGTTTTGAGATTACTCTCGACGGGCATTTTAGATAGATCAAGAACCTTGGCGCTTTGTTCGCGTGCGGCTATTTTTTTACGGATAATATCGAGGATCGTATCACATTGCCATTGGTTCGCACCTATGACTTTAAATCCAGTTTTATCACCAAGCCACTCAATTGTGGCCGGTGTACCCTTAAAATCATATCGTGTTGCTATCTCACGCTCGGTGCTGGCAAAAACGTTATTCATCTCGGCTTTATCGCACTCAGAAACAATATCGAATGAGAATGTAGCCATTACGCCTCCTTTCTTTCGCGTGCAGTTTTCAACATATCAGCAAACCAGATAAGTTCTTTGTATAGTTTTCCGAGTGACGTGTTGTAGCGTTCGGAAAAATCAGATTGAATCACACCTGTTGTTTCATCAAAAATGTTTTGTACATAAGGGAAGTACACATCCCAGCTCATAACAATAAGTCCTGTCTCGCGAACAGCGGGTACGAGCGATTCAACAGCCCGCGTACCACCCCAGTTTCCATCGCTGACGCCGGCAAATGCAACGGGCTTGTGATTATAGTTAGCGAGTTCACTGTCGAGCATACGTTTAAGACTACCCGGAAAACTGTGATTATACTCTGGTGTTACCACAAAAAAAGCATCGGCTTTTTTTGTTATTTCAGTATAGCGAGGGTCTTTACCTTCAGGGTCATTGCCGTCGCCTTCAAGCTTGAGCTCGGTTGGGTCAACGAATATGATTTCAATGCCTTCAAGTTGACGGCCAAATTCAGCCACGAAATGTGCTGCATGGATTGATCGACGCTGTTTGCGGGTGGTGCCGGCTAGAACAGCTATCGTAAGTGGTTGATGCATAAATTCCCTCCTTGGTATTTATCATTAGTATAGCAAATCGTACTTTTATGGTGAGATTATAAGGGTATACTAAGTATATATGAGACGAGCATGGATAGTTATAAGTGTTCTTGTCCTGCTTACGGCTGCGTCTTTATGGTATTGGTACGCTCGTCAAACTGAGCAAAGATCGAGCCCTTCGGCCACACGGGACACAAAAGGATCTCAACCTACCTCGCCATCTCCCGTTGACGCGCGTCTGTCGCAAATGTCGCTTCGTGATAAAGTGGCAAGCCTTCTTATAACAAACGCGTCAGGAACTGACGCCGGCCTACTTGGACGGTATTTAGATACTAATAAACTCGGCGGAGCTATTTTGATGGGCGAAAACATTCCTTCGACTGATACGCAACTTGAAGCGGAAACAGCTGCTTTACGTGGAAGCGACGTACAGTTTCCGCGGCTTGTAGGAACTGATGAAGAGGGTGGAACGGTTAAGCGACTACCGGGTGACATGTTTCCAAGTGGGCTTAATCTTAAAGATAAAACGTCCGCTAACGTACAAACTGCATTTGACGAGCGATCGACAATGGTACAGTCAGTAGGTATCACTCTCAACTTCGGTATCATCGCGGACGTTACGAATAATCCGAATTCGTTTATTTATGAGCGCACGCTTGGCGTAACTTCTGAAGTGGCAGCAGACCATGTGGCTGCGGCTGTGGAGGGATCAAAAGGTAAAACACTTTCTACGCTTAAGCATTTCCCTGGCCATGGTGAAACAATTGATAATTCTCACATCATAATTCCTACGATCAACACGTCGTATACCGACTGGCAGATGAAAGATAAAGTACCGTTTGTAGCTGGAATTGCCGCTGGTGCGGATGTTGTAATGGTTGGTCATCTCCGCTACGCAGCTGTCGATAATCAGCCAGCAAGCTTGTCTAAGAAGTGGCATGATATTTTGCGAAATGAGCTTGGATTTAGGGGCTTGATAGTTACAGATGCTATGGGTATGCTACAGAATTCAGGAGAGTCTATCTATCAGGACCCTGTGCAGGATGCTGTTGCAGCGTTAAATGCTGGCAATACGATGTTGCTCTATGTTTTTGACACTACTACTCGCGTTGATCCAAATGTTCTTATTGATGGTATCGTGGCTGCGGTCAAAAAAGGCGCGCTCAGCGAGTCGCTTATTACTAGTGATGCGCGACTTGCACTGACGACTCGAGCTGAAAGCGCCAGCCTAGTGAAGTAAACGTAGATTTAAGAAAGATGCTATAATAACGCCATTATGAGAACAAGAATAGAGATCGACACGAAAACTTTTGTGCGCTTTTGGTTGGTAGTAATTGGATTTGCGTTTGCAATTCTTGCTATCTATAGTGCACGGACAGCTCTCATCCTGCTTGGAATTGCTTTCTTCCTTGCGATGGCCCTTAACGCACCGGTGACATATCTTGCAAAGTACTTGCCTGGTAAAAGTCGTGTTGCAGGTACGGCAGTAGCTTATGTGTTAGTCGTAGCTGTTTTAGCTGTGTTTGCCTTTTTGATTGTTCCACCTATCGTGCAGCAAACAGTTAAGTTCAGCCAGACGGTGCCGAGTCTTATTGATGGTGCAACCTCGCAGTGGCATGGGTTAAATGATTTTGTTACACGCTACAATCTACAGCCACAGGTTGACGGCATTGTTGCATCTCTAAAGCACAGTGCTTCTGTCTGGACTTCAGACGCTGGACGCAATGTAGTGCTTGGTTTAGGGTCTGTTGCTTCTACGCTCGCCTCTGCGCTGCTTGTACTGGTTCTCTCGTTCTTGATGCTTGTTGAGGGCCCGACGTGGCTCGAGCGCATTTGGGGTGTCTATAACGATGAAGAGCGTATGAAGCATCACCGTCAACTCGTCCATCGTATGTATACAGTCGTCACAGGTTACGTCACCGGACAGCTAACGGTTTCGGGCATTGGTGCGACTCTTGCTGGTCTTATGGTATTTATCTTGAGCCTGTTTATTCCATCGGTTCCAAGCAATCTTGCGCTTCCGACGGTCGCCATTGCCTTTACGTTATCCCTTATCCCTATGTTTGGTGCAACAATCGGTGGTGTTATTGTGGCGCTGTTGCTTGTATTTAATAATTTGACGGCTGGAATTATCTTTGCGGTCTACTTTATTATCTACCAACAGATCGAAAATAATTTCATCTCACCTACTATCCAGTCGCGTAAGTTGGAACTTTCCGCTCTTACAGTATTAGGCTCTGTCACGATTGGTTTATACGTATTTGGGCTTGCCGGTGGTATTATTTCCATCCCAATCGCGGGTTGTGTCAAAGTACTTCTGGAAGATTATCTGGAACGTGCCAAAAAGAATCGCCAAAGAAGTGAGCGGCCACTTAACAAGCTAGTCAGTAAACTCCGCATCGAATCTGAGTAGGCTGGCTACTCAGTCTGAAAAGAACGATACCCCGCCTGGCTTATGCCTAGCGGGGTATGTTCGTACTGCGGGTGTGGCCGTGCCACGATGGGTCTCGCCTTCTACTCAGTGGCAGTCTCAGTCGGTTCGACTTCTGCTGCCGGTGCTTGGGTAGCTTCTGCCACCCTTCGCTCCCAGCGGGTTTGGTCGGCTGCATTGGCCTGGCGCGATCTTTCAGCCAGTCCAAGGTACTTGTCGACGTGAGATCCGGGCTTGTTGTGCTGTCGCTTGCGACGACCCTTGAGGGGCATGTCCCTCACCTCCATGCTCGTACGAACAGTAATCTTATGATACCACAGGAGGCTTGGCTAGCGCTTTAACGAATCTGGACATAGAAGCACTCTCAATTTAGTGCCCTATATTTAGAGTGCATTTCCTCTCGTGAGGGTGTTGATGTACTTGAGTGAGCTAAGAAAAAGTTTGCAAAATGTCTAACTCTAATCCTCGCGGGTCTGAGATGAGCTTATGTACGGGTATTCTTAAGACATTCCAGCTAGTCTTGTGGAGATATGCATCTCTTCGGCTATCCTCAAATACGGGCAACCCTCCTACGATTTCATGTTGTCGACCATCCAATTCTATTGCAACTTTTTTAGTGCTGTTAACAATTGCGAAGTCTACTGTGAAACGACCGTCGACTACGTATTGGGGTTCAATTATAAATTCTGTAGGGACTGTATTCTTAAGTAGTTGTAGTAATTGTTTCTCAAAAATGTTCATTGGGCGATTGGGAATATTCTTATGAGTATTATCGCTGACGTGACTGCAGTACTCGGCAATGTCCTTCAATTTTGAGCCGCTTTTTAACGCGAATTTGTTGTCACCTACAATAAGTAGAAGCTGCTTTGCTCTTGATATAGCAACGTTCAGAATTTGTTTATTCTTGACATACCAAAAATCAGATCCTCCATCTCCATCTTTGGCGACTACCACTGAAAAGAGAAGAATATCAACCTCAGAACCTTGGAATTTATGAACAGTAAGCGTGCGAACATTGCGTAATTCTTCTACAGAAAATCTTTTTGCTAACTCCTCAACGATGATATCCCTTTGCTTGGAATACGGCGTTGCTATACCGATAGTCAAACCCTGCTCATTAGCAGTAGGCAATAGCCGTTCTATGATCTTAAGAATGTAGGACACCTCACGGCGATTATATTTACTGCCCGTCTTATGTTTATACGCAGCTCCCTCAACGTCAACCCAGTATACCCCGGGCGCGATATCTGCCGGTAGACTCATCTCTGGTTCTCGAATCTTCAGTTTGCCGCCATAAAAAACACTACTGAATAAATTTGCTATAAGCGCATTTGACCGGTAGTGATTCTTTAACTCCTGTTCGGGCTCCTTAAGCGCCTTTTTTGCAGAACTAAATAAAGAAGTATCCGTGTATCTTACGAGTGCAGGATAAAAACGCTGACTATTCATCTGGTGTTTCTTGGCGAGCTCCTCTTCGAGGGTTGGCGTGATACGTGCAATGTGACTAAGCTGGTTTTCATCCCCCACAACTACTGCTCGCTTTGCTCGATATAGTGCAGGAGCTGCCGAAGAAAGATCAATTTGAGATGCCTCGTCGAATATTACGTAGTCAAATATATTTGGCTGAAGCGGAAAGGTCGCTGCAAGTGATTTCAGCGTACAAGACCATATATTCATTGCGCTTAATGCGGTATGAATATATTTTTCGCTGTCATCTTGCTTGTGTCCGTATATAGACTTTTTATTTTGTATCGCGTCCACATAAGCGACAAGGTCTCCGTAGAGACCATTACCAAGGATTAATTTTAAGTAATTTGCCTTAACATATTTTTGACTTATGTCCACATGCTGTACTTTAAGTTTGTCGACTTTCTCCATCACCTCGTGACTGGGTCGACGATGATGTAAGAGGGAGCTAATGAGTTGAGTGGGTATCTCGAGGCTATATTTGCCCAAGAGTTGTATCGTTTTCGGGTACGAGCCTAGCTGGTCTTGTTGTACCAGCAACCACTCGAGTGCTTTATAGTAAGAGCTGGTACGTTTTAGGTAGTTGCCTTCTCTTTTGATTTGTTTCCACTTCTTTTCGATTGGTTTAAAGGGAAGACTTTCAGCAAGCGATGCTTGCTGATCATTGTACTGTGCAACCATCGCTTCGAGTCGACGTCCTAAATCCTGTCGAACATCTTTTTTACCGGTCTGCATTATAAGGTTTGCGAAATCATTATTGATGCGCTCGTTGACTACTCGCACTGCTTCACTTGTATGACTTACGAAGAGCACTTTTTTATTTTGAAGAAACAGATTTATAACTAGATTGGCGATGAATTGACTTTTTCCTGTACCGGGCGGCCCTGTTACAACAGTATGATCACTGCCTAAAATGTGTTGGATAGCTCGCAACTGGTATTCATCGTATAGAAAAGGAAGTGTGGGCGTTATACTCTCGTAGCTACTCGAGCTTTGATTGTTAATGTATTTTAGTGAAGTTGTATCTAAGTCCTCTTTGGTTGCAAGTTTTTCGAGATCATTAAGAACATGGAGATTGTAAACTGTGGCATCACTTGCATAGACAATAGCTTTATTGTAAACAACAGTTCCGTCGTATGGGTGTATGGTTGAAACTGGTGAGAGCGTTTGCGGGTATATTCCCTCGATAAGGTTTAAATGAGTTTCTTTCTCCAGAAGATAAAGGATAGTATCAAGTTTTGAAGTTTTGTTTGCTTCAAAGACGGCTTTTATCTCTGTATTGAGTGCTATAATCTCGTCTTGATTAAGACCTAACTTCTCAAACGCGGCACTGCCAAGAGATGGTATTGCTTCGGCACGCGAAAGAGTAGCGCCGCCAGACTGCGAGACTACTTCAAGTCGTATGATAAAAAGAGGAGCAACTCGATTTTCTTTTCTATTAGCATCATAAAACATCAGTAGAGGATATCCAAAGTAGATGTCTTGACCTTTAGACTGGGATTGAACTAGAAGCTCAGCGGTCTTCCCTTTTTCTAAAAAGTAATCTGTATTGCTGGGACTAAAAATAAAAGGATCAAATTGTCCTTCGAATAATCGTGCACGGACCCGGTCCTTTACGGCGAACGTGCCATTTCTAATACCGAAGCTCTGATCGAATGCACCTTCGGATTTAATGCAGTCGCGCCAATAGGCTATCACTGATTGCAGGGAATTCATTACTTAAGCATACCGCACCATACGATCAATTCTACCATCTCCTTGGCCGATAGCAGCGATAACGATATTTTTGTGTAGCCCAATACTGATGCTGATCTCTCAAAATCTACTTGTCACTGCGAAGCTGGTTGAAGGATTTAAGGTGAGCATATGTTGAATTTGTGTTAGAGGCAACCCTCGCCTTAACTAAATATTATGGTGATGGTTGGCTTTGTCCACCCGCTACTGTATGGAGTACTCCGTCGCTTGTTCGCCACCAGAAACGATAACCGACACAAACTTCACCAGGATTAAAGCACGTCCAGTGTCCAGCAGAGGCGTCGAGTGCTGGGTCGATTATTGACACCCAACCAATCTTGCCGTTTTGTGCATGTCCAGACTGAGTCCAAGCAGCCTCTTCTTCAACTGAATTTGCACCCCCCGATGTGTCGTATGGTGAGACGAGGAGCTTGGCATTTACGCCATCAGCTCCCATGTTTTGGATAGGCCAAACGGCTGTCGAATCTGCCAGTCCCATCTGTCCCCAGGTTGCTGACTTGGGATAGGCACCGGTTCTTGTCTTGTATAGTTCCACGGCTTCTTGTAGTTTCTGGATCTCATCATTGAGCGCGGCATCTTTTGCACGGTTCTGAGCGCCACTATAGGCCACAATGATGATTGCGCTAAGGATCGCGATTACCACGATTACAATTAAGAGTTCAACGATCGTGAAGCCATGTGATTTTGGATTGTAGCGTGATGCCCATTTCATCTATCACCTATTATGGGGTATTGTGTCAGGTAAAACGTAGTGTAATAGTCAACATACCTTATAGCACTCTACACTGAGGGTGGAGAGAATTCTATCAAAGTTCTGGGTATGGTAGAATAACAGGCATGCCACAGTCTATTCGAGAAACAGCACGTGGAGTGATCATTCGTGATGGCTCGCTCCTGTTAATACGACGAACCAGACAAAATCTTGAAGGAGGTATTGATGATTGGCTTTCTATACCGGGTGGCGGACTAGAACAAGGCGAAACACCACAGCAGGCCGTCGTTCGAGAGCTAAAAGAAGAACTAGGGCTGACTGTGAAGATCGATTGCTTTCTTGCGATTCAGGATGTTCCCTCGGATGAATCACGACATAATTATTTCCTCTGCTCAATTCTTGCGGGAGAACCTCACATCATGGAACTCAGCGAGGAATACGAACGCATGCAGAGTAAGATTCCAAATACGTACGCTATTGCGTGGACGAATTTAAACAGCATCAAACTACCAAGTGAGTTGTTCTGGGCATACGCGGAAGCATACATTCAGTTTAGGCCATTCTTCTACTCGAGTCTCGCCGAACCTCTTTCTCTATTCACTAACGGAGACGCTTCGGCGCCTAAGACGGTCTTGGAAGTCTAAGCAGATATTACTCTGACGATCTACCAGGCATATGCTAGCTATTCAGGTCTAGTTCGATGTGTGTAGAGTTTTTGCAGCATTCTTGCGTTCGAATGATGGTTCGGTAGTCTCAGACAAGTTAATTTGTTCTAGTTGGGCGAAGCTAGACGGGCATATACTCAGAGACCCGTTATTTTTATGATAATCTACGTATATGACTCAATTACAGTCGAAAATTATAAGTGGTAGCTGTCTTGTTCTTTCCGTTCTTATCTCTTATTTATCGTATAATTTTGGCTTTTCCAGGGCTATTGCAGGGGAAAACGTCAATATCTGGATACCTTTGTGTGCCTTTACTATTTCCATAGGATTAGTTCTTACGGCTATTATCGTACATCTTAGATCCAGACCGTAATTGAGCTTGGTCATTATCTTTTATTCTTGACTCTAAAAAATCGATAGATCGATAAGTGTTGTATCTTTTGTGTCGCTACCTAGTTTTCTAAGAGCTTCTTTATAGCTTGTAGAATCATGTTCCAATTTTTCTCTGACTGCTCAGCGGCTTCCCTCGACGTATTGTTTTCTTGTTTTATAGTAAGGGTCGTGTGGCCGTTTGTCCCAGACAAAGTATAAGTGAGTGTACTGTAATTTTCGGGTTTATCTTCACGACCACTCATAGGGCTGAAATAGGTTGCCTTTAAAAGCTCATTCGGCTTGATTTCAAGGATAGTGCCTTTATCCTCGTATTGCTTACCTTCCCATTCGCCCCGGTAATTAAGCGGTCCGCCGACCTTCCAATCGGAGATAACCTCTGCTCCGAACAGGTATTGTTTAATTAACTCGGGCTTCGTTAGTGCTTCCCAGACCTTCGCGACCGGAACATCAATTGTTATTGTGGCGTTTGCCGTACGTTCATTCATAACTCGTTTCTCCTAATTGTAGTATATGACATGTGAGAAATTGAGCCAATTGTATGAGAGGGATTAAGTCTAAGAGTTACACATATTCCCAAACTGTACCATCTTGCGTGTCGCGAACCGCAATACCTTTGACTGTAAGTTGGTCGCGGAGATCGTCGGAGAGTTGCCAGTTTTTCTCGTCGCGGGCGCGCTCGCGTTTTACGACGAGCTGCTTTATTTTGTCATCTATGTCTGGTGTTGAGTCTAGCAGCTGTAGGCCAAGTAGTTGGTCGATAGTTTCGAGAAGATCATGAAATGCATCCCCGTCAATTTTATCGAGGCTATGAGTTTCAAGGTGAGAAAAGACTTCGTCGATAATGCGAAGTGCCTCTGGCGTGTTGAGATTGTCATCCAGTGCAGCTCTAACTAGGCCGATGACGGCAAGCGATGGATCTTCTTCCTTTTTTTTATCCTGGGCCAGTGTATCATGGACCTGGTGGCGCAGAGCTGCGACGTTTCGCCAGTGATGTCGTCTATTTTTGGCTGCGGTGAGATTCTCGAAGGTAAAGTTGCCTTCGTTAGAATACTGCCCCTGTAGTACAAACATCCGAAAATCAAGCGGGTCATACCCTTTTTCTGCAAGGTCCTGAAGTGTATATCCATTGCCCAGGCTTTTGCTGATCTTTGTACCATTAACTTTAATATGGTTGTTGTGTAGCCAGTAGTGGGCGAAGATTTTACCACTCGCAGCCTCGGATTGGGCAATCTCGTTTGTATGGTGAACAGGAATATGGTCGATACCCCCAGTATGGATATCAATAGTAGGGCCCAAGATGCTCATAGCCATAGCTGAGCACTCAAGGTGCCAGCCTGGAAAGCCCATCCTAGGATGAATAGACCGTTCGTCCGTTAGATCGGTGGGCGTCTCCCACTCCATGTCGCGTTTTTCACCTTTAGGGGTGAACTTCCATAAGGCAAAATCACTCGGGTTTCGCTTTTCTGTATTGAATGCTACACGAGCACCCGCCTTCTGACCTTTAAGATCGAGTTCGGCAAAATCAGCGTAGGTCGGGAATTTACTTGTATTGTAATAAATGCCATCATCTATCGAGTAGGTATATCCCTTCTCCTTTAGAATCCGGATAAGATCTAGCTGCTGAGGAATAAAATCAGTCGCGCGCACCACATGCTCTGGCATGATAAGGCCAAGTTTTTCCATGCCGCCCAGAAAATCTTCGGCATAAAATTCGGCAATTTGCCAGGCGGTTTTGCCTTCGCGTTTGGCGCCTTTTTCTAGCTTGTCTTCTCCTTCGTCAGCATCGCTAACAAGATGACCGACATCGGTAATATTCATTACTCGCTCGACATTGTACTCATTCGCAATAAGGGTGCGCACGAGCGTATCCCAGTAAATATATGCAGCCCAGTTGCCGACTTGCAGGTGATTGTATACTGTAGGGCCACAGGTATAAAGCGTGACTTTTTGACCATTCATCGGTTTAAAGTCTTCGGTTTTTTTGGTGAGCGTATTGTGAAGTTGGAGTGTCATTGCAAGAGTTCCTGTTAAGCGTTTATATCACTTTAAATAGGCGTCTTATGTAAGACGCTACAGACAGGATTTAGTAAGATTACGCTTCATAGTTTTTAATCGCTTTTTCCGTTGCTGTCAGTAGTTCTGATACAATCTTATCGTACTCTTCGTAAACACGGAAACCGGCTGCGTATTTGTGGCCTCCACCACCAAAGAAACCGGCAATTTCCTCAGAGATTGGCATGTTGCTACGAAGTTTACCAGTTACTTTGCCATCTGGATACGTTTTAATGGCAACGCCAATTTCAACACCTTCGACGAGTCGCATTTCATCCAGCACAAGCACACTTGGATTGTATTGGTCGCTGTATTGCTGGATTTCCTCCCATGGAATATGTATAACAGCAAGCTTGCCGTCTAAAAAGTATTCGATACGACTAATGAGTTGGCCTTTGTAGGCTAAAATCTCTGGTGATTTTTTCATGAACTCGCGTCGGCGATTTTCTATAGCAGAGTTGCTTGCGCCGAGCTCTGTCAGTTTTCCAGCTACAAAAAAACTATTAGCTGTCGTGTTCTGGGTGGTGAGGCCAAGGCTATCTGACATGATAGCAACAAGCATATTTTCAGCCGCTTGTGCGTTGATGCTCCAGTTGTTTTTACTTGCAAGTGCGTAAATAATCTCACTAGTGGCAACAGCTTCGTCGGCAAGCATAGTGTGCGGGAAACTAAGGCTTGATTTTGTCGTATGGTGGTCGATGACGAGTACTGGGTGTGTTTCTAGGAACGATCGCACACCGGGCGTTTCCAACGCCTTGCTGATAAGGATATCAGCACTTGTATCCACGATGATAGCGAGATCGGCATCGGTCTTGAACGTCATCTCAACCCTATCCCAGCCTTTAATGTATCGCATGTATTTTGGCACGTCCGTGGCGCAGTACATAGTGACGTCTTTTTTTAGATCACCTAGTATCTCTTCAAGTGCAAGGCTGCTACCAAGGCTGTCGCCGTCTGGGTTCTCACCTTGAATGATGACGATCTTTTGCGCTTTTATAATAAGCTCAACGGCTTTTTCGTACATTATAATGTCCTTCGTCCTTCAAGGGCGTGAGTTAGAGTTATTTGATCGGCATATTCTAAGTCGACACCTACTGGAATGCCTCGCGCGAGGCGTGTAAGTCTAACCTCGTTACCGGATTCTTGAACATGGCGTTGCAAGAAGAGCGCTGTCGACTCACCTTCAACACTCGCGTTAGTTGCGATAATGACTTCTTGTACATCATCGTTTTTGATTCGTTGCAGTAGCTCGGGAATGTGAAGCTGCTCTGGACCAATACCATCAATCGGCGAGATCGCACCTCCCAGTACATGATACGTGCCATGATATTGTCCGGTACGTTCAAGAGCGACGATATCGAGTGGTTCTTCAACGACGGCAATTAACTGCTTATCACGGCTGCTGTCAGTATAGAGCGAAGATACAGACTGATCGGCGTCTATAAGTGCAAAGGTAACTGGGCACGTCTTTACGCCCTCGTGGAGGTCAGAGATAGCAGCTGCGAGCTTATCAGTTGTGTGATTGTCGCTGCGTAGCAGAAAGTACGCATACCGCTCTGCGGTACGCGCACCTACGCCAGGAAGACGGCCTAACTCATCGATCGCTTTAGTGAGCGCCGCTGGAAGAATTTGCGCCAACGTATACCCCTATAGTCCGAGGTTGCCGAGACCACCCATGAGTGGCTTCATTTTTTCTGAGGCAACTTCTTGTGCTTTTGCAAGGCCATCACGGAAAGCGATTTCAATCCAGTGTTCTAGCTCTGTAATGTCATCAACATCAACTTGTGCTGGGTTGATTTTGACACTTTTTATCTTCATTTCACCAGTAATTTGAACGACAACGGCGCCATCGCCAGCCTCTACTTCGATGATTTCTTTAGCAAGATCTTTTTGCGCTTTGCGCAATTGATTCAACATTTTCATTTGGTCAAATGCCATAATTCGGTCACTCCTCTGTTTTTACCTATCTAGTATACGTTATTTTATCACTGTTTTATAGATGTAAAGTCGATCGGCGTTATGGGATGTACTGTCTGTAACGATACGATAAAGCTGCGATGACTGATCAGTCATGTGAGCGTTATGTGTCACAATAATCATTTGCGCTGTAGCGAGAGCGACCGGCAACTGCGCATTTACCTGCACGTTAGAGTTGTGCTTCGCAATAACTGCGTAAAAAGGCAACTCATTTTGACTTGGAACAATCGTCACGCTCTGATTATCTTTTTTAGCGGTAGCGAGCTGTATGTTCACTAGACGAAGATCGTGTGAAAAATTACCGGCAGTCTGCGGATCGTAGGCGTATCCATACATGTAGCGATTAACGCCAGTGAATACCATTCCACTAATAAGTACTATAAGAGGAATGAGGCCAGCAAAGCGGGCATATGGATTGCGTGGAAAGAGGCTGTACCAGCTGTTGAGCAAACGATGGATTCCCATTGCCATGAGGAGCATAACAGGTACAAACGTAACACTTATATAACCAGGGTTGATGATCAGCACTGGCACGAGCAATACAACCCAGGTGGCGGTAATGTAACTACGAGCTGTATACTTTGTTGTAACGAGCTGAAAGATACCTAAGACAATGAGAATGACAGAGCCAAGACCGTAAACTGGTGTCATGAAAATACCACTGCTCGGTGAAATAAAGTCGAAGTATTGGTGTAGAAGCTGAAGAATGTTTGCTTTAAAATCGATCGGAGTTGTTGGAATACCAAGAACCATCAATCCGATAGATGGTTTCAAAAAGATTGCATATGCAAGAGGTGTAAGCAGAATGAGCGCTACGACAACTCCAATAGCGATCTTAACCTTTGAAAGCTGTCGTACGAGATATCGAAGATGTGGGTGTAGCATGATTGCACTTGCAAGTGCAATTAGAATGTATGGACTTAGTGGCGTATACATGCTGAGTGCAGCAATAGCAAAGAGTGCGATTTTCCAAGCAGTTGTCCATCCTGTCCTTCTGGAAATGAGCATCGCAAGTACAAGCAACCAAACTGACCAAAAAATATATACAATACTACTCGTGCCGCTTTGAGCCACAAATAAAAACTGTCCAGTCGTAATGACAATAATGGCAGTGAGCACGGCAACGTTTTCGCGGAACCAGGTACGGAGTAACATGAACATTCCAGCGGCAGAGAAAAGTCCTAGGAGTAATGATGGCAATTTAACACTGAAAATAGATACGCCGAGTAGATTGATGCTGGTGTGCTGCAATAGGTGATACGGCAGATTAATAACAGAATCCGGATTAAAAGAGGAAAGTGAAAAGGTTGCCGTATTGCTAGTAACGGCGGATTGCATTTCGCTTTGGCTCAAGCCGCCAGGTATAAATAATCCGGCTACTATAAGCATGCCAATGATCAAGATTGCGATAAGACCATACCCCAACACGTATCGCCACCTGTAGATAAAATAATCTGTTAGTTCTTTGCCCATAAATTACTTACGATTATAGCACGTTAATCGTGTCGTTTATCAAGCGACATAAAGCGTAGACGTTCTGGGTGAAAGTAGAGTTCCACTTTACCAACAGGACCGTTACGATGCTTAGCAATAATAAGATCGGTAATGTTTTCACGCTCGGTTTCTGGATTGTAGTACGCTTCGCGGTAAATGAACATTACGATGTCGGCGTCTTGCTCGATTGATCCGGACTCACGAAGGTCGGCTAGCTGTGGAATCTGCGGACTACGGCTTTCAACGGAACGTGATAGCTGGCTTAAGGCGATAACTGGTACGTTTAGCTCGCGGGCGATAAGCTTAAGTCCACGCGAGATTTCACTCACCTCCTGTACGCGGTTGCCATTATCACGGCCGCTTCCCTGCATCAGCTGAAGGTAGTCAACGATAATGAGTCCAAGCGGTGCATCGTGAGCGGCGCGGCGGGCTTTCGTGCGCATTTCAAGAACGGAGAGTCCAGGTGTGTCATCCAAATAAATAGGCGCTTCGGCCATTTCACCCATGGCTTCACTAAGTTTACTAAAATCATCATCAGAAAGATTACCTGTACGAATATTCCAAGCATCAACGCCACTAGCATCGGCCAACATACGGTCGACTAGCTGTTCTTTGCTCATCTCTAGGCTGAAGAACAGGACCGACTGCTTGGCGACGGTTGCTACATTGTATGCGAGATTGGTTACGAGGGTGGTCTTACCCATGGCTGGACGGGCGGCGAGGATGATCAAGTCGCTTCGTTGGAGGCCTGCAGTCATATTATCGAGGTCGCGCCAACCTGTTCGAACACCGCGAAGCGCACCCTTGTTGCGATGGAGTTCTTCCATGCGATCAAAACTATCTGTTAAAATCGTTTCGATGCTGACAAGATCTTGTTTGAGCGATTGGTCGCTCACGCTGAATAGTTCCGCCTCGGCCTTTTCAAGTAGTTCCTGCGTGGTGGTCTCTTCGTCAAAGCCAAGCTCGGATATCTCAGCACTGGCTTTAATGAGTCGGCGTCGAATAGCTTTTTGAGCAACCATTTCAGCGTAGGCCTCGGCGTGAGCTGCAGTTGGAACATAGTTAGTAAGCTCGGTTAAATAAGCTGAACCACCAATGACATCAAACTCGTCCTTCTTTTTAAGCTCGTCACTGAGGGTCAAAAGATCAACCGGACGATGACGTTCATAAAGTCGCATCATTCCTTCAAAGATGATTCGATGACGTTTGTCGTAAAAATCTTTTGGCGAAACATGCTCTGAAATATCAGCAAGGGTTTCCTCGTCGATTAAAACTGCACCGAGTAAACTCTTTTCGGCGTCTAGGTTTTGTGGCGGGACTTTTCCGGCCGGAACTTCTTTTGCTGACATACACCTCTTAGCATCAAAAACTATTCTTCGATGCTTACCTCTTCTCCTCCACCCATAATAGCAGCTACTGCAGCCGCTGTGCTATCTTTTGGCGGCGGTGGCGTCCCGATTGTCTCTATGAGCGGGTCGCCTGCCCCTGTCTGCTCGAGTGCAACAGACAAGTTAACGCGGTATTTTGCGTCGTCTAACTTCTTTTTGTAAAAGTTATTGACGGTATAAAGAATTAGCTTGTCGTCAGCCACTTCGTAACTGCACCTTGCAAGTACGCTATGAATCGCAACAAAGTTTTGATGCGTGTACTCAAGGACTGCATTCCAGTCGAGGTTTTCTAGATGAGATTCGCCTTGTAGCTTGGGCGCATCTGACGAGGTTGCCGACGGCGATGATTTAGCTGGCTCGCGTGGCGCTTTGCTCGCTGGAATCTGGCTCACCATGGGTTTAATAGAAGGCGTTGGCCTAACGGCCTGACGCTCTAGCTCTCTAACGGGCGCACTAATTTCAGGCATTGGCGATGCGAGCGCTACGGATTTTGGCTTAGGTATGGCATGAGCAGCTAGTACGGTTAAAAGTTTAATACTTGGTTGTGATGATTTAGCCACTTCGAGCAGTTGGTCGAGTAGTGGTAATAGCTGTGGTTTTACGGCAATTTGCATACGAACGGTCTGAATAAGCTGACTTACGAGAACGCTTGGCTGGATACCACTTTGTTCACCCGCATCCACCAGCGCTACGATCGCAGCGATGTCGCGAGCCTCGTAGGCGGTGAGTAGTTTCTCAACGTGCTCTGCTGGTGCTAGGCCAAGTGCCTCCTCTACGAGTTGCATGGTGATACCGGTTTTTTCATCGGCAAGACCCTGCAACTGGTCAAGTAGACTTATGCTATCACGAAAACTACCTTCCCCTCGCTGCGCAATGATCTCAAGAGCTTCCTTGTCGATTTTTATACCTTCCTCTTTTGCGATATAGGCGAGGTGTTTTTTGGCAACGGCTGGTGTTATGGCTCTAAGGCTAAAACGCTGCGTACGGCTAATAATGGTAGCAGGTAGTTTATCTGCATCGGTTGTAGCCAGGATAAAAACGGCATGCTCAGGCGGCTCTTCGAGGGTTTTAAGGAGAGCATTAAATGCAGCCTTGGAAAGCATGTGTACCTCGTCGATAATATAGACTTTTTTGAGAGCTGAAACAGGTGCGATTTGTACTTTTTCTCGCAAATCTCGAACGTCTTCAACCCCATTGTTACTTGCGGCATCGATTTCAATAATGTCAAGATGCGTTTCATCTTCGTTGTAAGGTAGTTTATTAATTTCATATGCCAAAATACGGGCTATGGATGTTTTACCAACACCCCTAGGGCCTGTTAAAAGGTATGCGTGAGCAATTCGGCCGGCGGCAAGTGAGCGCTCTAAAATATCGGTGACATGTTTTTGCCCCTCGATATCAGCTAATTTGCGGCTGCGATATTTACGATACAACGCTTTTGACACTGTTTGTTTCCCCTCACGTTTCTGGTTCTATTGTACGCTGTTTATATTGAATAATTTGTTGTCGTTTTTATTAAAAAAGCGATATCTGTCGAGCTGGAAGGTCAAGTGGTAGTTCTACGTCTGTGACCTCTACGTGGTAGCCGATGAACTTCTTAAGAGGCAGGAAAACCGGCGTATCTTTATAGTCGCAAAAAAGCAGAGATCCGAGCATACCGGTGCATTCACCTGTTAGTATGCGCTGATCCATAGAACAAAAGCTTTGAGTGAGGTCGGGCTGTGTGTTTGGAAAAAAGTTAGTGTCCAGATTATGTACCGCATTGTCCGCGAAAGAAACACGCAGCTGTTCTTCGATGTGGCTACGGGTTTGCTTGAGGTTGTCCTCACCCTTTTTGTGGCTGTACGGTGTTTCTAATAGAGATAGCTTTTTTCTCAGTTGCAAAGTCTCGACAATACCGGGCATACTCGCGATCTTAGCTTCGTATTGTCTGGCAATATGAGCGGATGGAAACGTATCTAAAATAAGTGCATCGCGAGCACCCTGCTCTAGAAGCCGTGATCGCTCACGCTTAGCGTGCGAGATGCCAACTTTAACAACATCGTCGCCAAAACGCGCAAGGTATAAAATGTGAGGCTCTTTGTTGCGAGCTTCCTGCTGTTCGGAAACGGTGGTGGCATTGTAAAATGCCGGATTAAACCCAGTTCTAGTTTGGCAAGCTGGACACTGTTCATATTTATTCTCAACGACATGGCTGTCGGGACAGCTAAAGCGTTCACCCGTGGTAATGTCACGCCAACCCGTGCAGTGTCGCTGTGAGGTATCAAAGCGCATAGCTATCTTTTGACCGAGCGGCTCGAAGTCAATGAAGGAATTGCCTTTTTGAAATGAAATGATAGGTTTCTCGTTACGTGAGAAGCCTACATGTGTTAATAAATAATCGCCCACCTCAGGCATTTTTCAACCCTCTTCTAGAGCGCCGCTTCGACAGCAGCCCAGGTTGCTTCTGGATTATCTTCAGGAACAATGATGGTAACCTGGTCACCGATGTTGATACGGAAATACGTTACACTAGCAAGGAGAATACGGTATTCGCGACCATTAGTCTCGACGTAGTAGGCGCCATCGTGTTGTACGAGCGTGCCTATAATTTGTCTTCGCTCTACGGGGCCGATTTGCTTGTAGATAAAACCACCATCATCCGCAATAGTCAGCTTAAGGATATCGCCCTCGACTAACTTAGATTTACTGGCGTAGTTTGCTGGTACTGGATAGCTTTTGCCATCTGGCCCGATCATAATTTGGCCGTCGAAGACACCCTCGACGATTTTACCGCTGACTTCTTCTTGGCTGTTGCGTGGAGTTACAATAGTACCGTCGTCACCGACGATGCTGATCAGTAGTTCCTTTGCCGCTGCTAGGTTTGTTTCCGCCTCTTGAATAAGCGATCGTAGCCGCTTGACTTGTTTTTCGGGTAATTCAGACATGGTAACTCGCAATTTCCTTTGTCTATTTTTGTGTAGTATTACCCCTATATATACCAGCCACAATGCTACCTGTCAAATGTTTAGGTGTGCGTCCAGGTCTGCCATGTGTTTGAAGCGGACATTCCTGCGGAACCAAGTCCAATATTAGAGCCGAGCGCACCACAGAGCGTGGATGCGTTAGAGAAGCTGTTTTTTGTCAGTATGGTATTATTCACAAAACCATCTTGTGTCATCAAGAATATGGTGTCGGCTTTACTGAGCGCAGCAATATAATACGATTGATAGTCGGAAGTGTTTACGCAGTATACGAAGTTCACCGTGGTTGTTACATCGTAGGCGCCTTTGGTTACCTTTATATTAAGTGGACTAAGATCGGTACTTGTTTGCGGAAAATAATGGGTAGTCGAGGTGCTTACGCGGAATGACTCAAGCAGTCCTGTCGTGTTGTCTAGGTCTGACTGCACAGATGCATCATAGCCACTATTTTGTATATTGCCATATACAACCAGAGTTATGGACGCCAAGATAACAATTATAGAGATTACTACAAGTAGCTCAACAATAGTAAATCCGTTTTGAATGGCGCGTATAGTACTCATGCTTTTTATCATTGTAGCATACAAAAGTTATTCAGTTTTCCACATTATTTTAAGAGGTAGTTTTGCAAACGTTGTCATTTTTATCGTTACTGCCAGATGGCTTCGGGAGCATCATTTCGTCCCGTTCCGATGACAGCTATCAGTTCACCTGGATATGCTTTGGTAATTTTTGAGAGTCCAGCTACGGCAACAAGAGTTGTAGGTTCAAATGGCACAAAACCTGGACAGCGATCAAGCTCACGATAATGAATTTCTTCTAAATAATCTTCTACAACCGCTGTCACTTCATCATCGTCTACTTCCCAGAGTCTTGTATTTGGAAAGGTTTGATAGGCATCGAGTGTTCGCTCGGCCGTTCTTTTTACTGCAGAACCTCCATACCGCGTATTGGGGTGTGTTGCGTTGATAACCACACCAACCTCTGCGCTGCGTGATAAACTATTGCTGCCTTGTGCCTCGACACCGTGGACTGTGACGTCAGCTCCAAGCTCCCTGAAACGCTCGGCAACGCCACGAAATAGACCACCTCCGCCGACAGGCAGTACTACATGTCGAAGGTCTAGGTTTGACTGCAGGGCACTGTCGTAGATATCGTCAGCCAGCGTACCTTGACCCGCGGATACGAGCGGGTCGTCAAATGGATGAACGACTTCGCCGAGCTGTTCGGCGTTTGCACGCGCCCATGCGAAGCTTTCATCAAAGCTGTCACCAACTATGTGGAGGTTAAATCCTGGAGCGTTGCCCCACAATTGTTTAGCACCCTCCTTCTTACTTACAGGAGCTGACGTTGGTACGACACCATGAACTGTCATTCCTAAAATCTTCCCGGCCATAACCGCACCGCGCAAATGGTTACCTGCAGAGGGTACGGTGACAGATTCGACACCCTGCTCTTTCAATGCAGACATGGCATTGTATGCCCCGCGCCACTTAAACGTTCGTGCATGATTGGCTGCAGCATCGGCAAGATAAAGGCCGGACGCCCCAAGTCTATGCGTGTATAGAGCAAACTCACGGTCTAGCTCTGTAAGCTCAAACTGCTCACCCATTTCTTCGCGACGATTATCTATGGCTGTATGTGCTTCTTCACCCATACTTGTTTGGTATGCTAGGCGTTCTAGTGCTATAGTCATGGCATCTCCTTCGTAGATAATAAAAAACTCCGGCCTAGCGGCCGGAGTGCTCGTGTATCTTCTAATATTTTATGTATGAGCAATCAGCACCGCGTAGATGGCGGAATAATAATGCTGATAATAATTCGTTGGTTAGTACTCACTAGCAAGTACTATATCGGCTAACAATATTGATTGCAAATAAAGCGGCCGTCTACGCAAGGTAGACGGCCGTTCTATGATTGGTTGTAATTCGGTCAGAATAAAATTAGCTGAGTTCGACAGTTGCGCCAGCTTCTTCGAGTTGCTTCTTAGCAGCTTCGGCGTCGTCTTTAGTAACCTTCTCTTTGATAACGCTTGGAACGTCGTCAACGAGAGCTTTTGCCTCACCAAGGCCAAGGCCGGTGATTTCTTTAACTGCCTTAATGACAGCAACTTTCTGAGCACCTGCGTCCTTGAGGTTGACAGTAAACTCAGTTTTTTCGTCTTCAGCAGCGCCAGCTTCAGCTGGAGCGGCTACGGCAACAGCTGCTGCAGCAGCTGGCTCGATGCCGTATTCATCCTTAAGGATAGTTTTGAGGTCATTAACCTCGAGTACAGTAAGCTTAGTAAGCTCTTCTGCAAGCTTTTTAATATCAGCCATAGTAGACTCCTTGATTTAGTATCTGACTATATGAATATAATCAGATAAATTAACTTGATTAACTGGTTGCTTTTGCTTCAATGCCATCAAGCAACGCGTGTAGGTTGCCAGATAGTGCATTGGTAACATCGTGAACTGGTGAAAGCAGTTGTGATACCACTTGGCCGATAAGTTGGTTCTTGCTAGGTAGACTAGCAAGTGCCGTAACATCTGCAGCACTCAAGAGTGCACCTTCACCTGAGAAAGCACCAACGAATTCAAGAGCTGGGTGCGTTTTTGCAAACGCATTCAAAACTTGGGCTGGAGCTACCTCGTCCTCACTGCTAATTGCGTAAAGCAACTGGCCTGTGAGTGATGAAGTGTCAGTATTTTTGTACGTATCGTTTGAGCCAAGAGCAACGCGGACAAGACGGTTTTTAGCCACCTTGATCGTTACGCCAACTTCGCGTGCTTGCGCACGAAGAGTCTGGATATCAGCAACGCTTAAGCCCTGATACTGTGCGAACACAGCCATCTTAGAGCCTGCAAGTGCCTCACTCATTTCAGCAACCAAAGTGTTCTTTTTATCGCGTGAAATTGCCATAAAAACCTTTCTTTAGTTGTTAATTTTTCTGACCGAATTGTCAACGTACGGTAATGAGAGGCTCAAAGAAATGAAAAAAGTCTTTGATTCTCGCATTACCAAAGACTTGACTCGAAATGTTTATTTCATTCCTCGGTAGCATGATTAAGTGATATCTCACCGCTACTGTCTCTGGCAATGTCTACGTGTAGTGTAGCAAACAACCTGTGAAAATGTCAACAGTTTTTGCAGGAGAGTGTTAATTGTTAATTCGCATGTTTTATGGTATAATAAACGGTCGAATGAAGGAAAAACGACCCCAGCATCCGATTTCACGGAAAGAACGCTCCGAGTATGGAGCTGTTCCACTTGAACCTTGGACTGCCGTTGAAGAAGAAGGCGGCTTGCTTCGTAAGAAACGTCAAACCTATTTGGCGGCATCTGTTCTTCGTATTAACGGACGTATTGATGCGGCCATGGATACAGCAGTGAATCAGTATGGCTGGGTTGGTTCGCCCGATCTCTCGCGTGAACTTCGCAGCCTGGTTGAATCTTCGCTCTATGATTCGCAACGTCGCCGGCTCGACCTTAATCCTGGGGCGCTTCAGCGTGGCTCCGTAGATGAAGAGGATGTTCGTTACGAAAAAGCTAAAAATGGCACCGCGACACCTGCTGAACTTCTGGCTTTGCTTATGGAATATCCGAAATTAGAATCTCTGGAACTTGCTAAACTGTCTCATCCGCTTGATTTTCAGGCAACTCAAGAAATGGACAACGAAGTGATGTATTCCCTTGCTTGGATGGGGTTTGACTTTTTGGATGAACCTGGTCGTTATAAAACAAAAAGTTATAAGGCAGAACTTCCTGCGGCTACAGTACTACGTAAACAAACAATCGCCGAACGCCAGACGGAAAGTGGTACATTGCAGGTAGTGCAGCGTCGTGCATTCCTGGTGCGTGGTGACGAGGAGGCTCGTGCCGATAATGATATATATCTTGACCGCATGCTACATGACCCGGAGGGACATGCCCGGATTTATGAAAAGATTGAAGGTTGGTATCCGTACGCAAAACGTCTTCCTGTAGAGTACGAACGTTCGCGCAAGTGGCTCCAACCGCTTGCGACATCGTATTATGCCAAGTACATTGATGAACCGTCTGCTGTTGAAAAATCTCTAAAGTAGTAACACGCGGCCCTACTTAAATAAGTTGTACTTCTTCGAGCTTCTGAATGATACGTGCGTGCACTTCATCAATGCTGCCTCCTGCAGAGATATGGGCGCTTGCTGGTATGTTTTGTCCGTCTACGGTATGACGTTTAGTTACCATCCGACCCGCCTCCGTGTATCCTTTTTGGAGTAAACTCTGAAATTCATCAGGCTTTGATTCAAAGTAGTCCTTAGCACTAGTTCCTCGCCGTGCAAGCATCTGCTGATGTTGTTCTTCTGGCACGTACAAGAGTGCGGTGAAAGTCGGTTCCATGTACTCGTTAGGTAGCCATTTTTTTGTTTCATCACGGATTGCTGCAGCCCCCATGCCACATGCTACTCCTTGATACGCGACCGAAGAGAGCCAGTTTCGATCAGCGACGACTATTACTCCATCACGAAGTGCCGGTTCAATGACCTGGCAATAAACTTCGAGACGGTTAGCCGTAAAAAGCAGTAAGTCTGTTGAAGGTTCGCGTGCGAGATCACGGTTTTTTATGATCTTTTCTAGCTCAAGTCCCATTGGTGTCTCGCCCGGCTCATGTACGTAACGACTTTTGTGGCCACGTCT
>Ga0157370_10000171_pt1 | contig 80526 bp, 74 predicted proteins | sample C35metaG_FD_113463 | JGI IMG/M metagenome (GOLD analysis project Ga0157370, IMG submission 113463) | Corn rhizosphere microbial communities from Kellogg Biological Station, Michigan, USA - C3-5 metaG | ecosystem: Host-associated > Plants > Roots > Rhizosphere > Soil | place: USA: Michigan...
CACCGCGCATGAAATCGTCGTTGTTGATGTCCAGCGTGGTGGCCACGATACCGCCCACGTCGACCACCGCGCTCTGGCTGAAGAACACGCCATTGGGGTTGACCAGAAAAATCTGCCCGTTGGCCGTCAGGTGGCCAAGAATTTGCGACGGGTCTACGCCCACCACGCGGTTCAACGTCACCGCGCCGCTGCCTGGCTGTACGAATTGCACATAGCCGTTCTGGCCGATGGAGAACGACTGCCAGTTGATAACGGCTTTATCCGAGCCTTGGGTGATGACGGTGTGCGCGGCGTCCGGCGTGGCAATGTTGGCCGAGCCGGCGATCACCTGGCCGCCGGTGGGCATTTGCGCCAAGGCGACCATGGGCATGGCACCGAACGCCAGGCCCAACGTTACAGGGCTGTGAATCCAGGCAAGGATGGAGCGAACCAACGGCTTCAGCGCCGGAGCAACAGGGAGGGTGGCGTGAGCGGAAACTTTGCTGTGTTTAGTCATGATGTACTCGGCGAACGTCAGGTGCCTTGAAAAGGCCGGCTCAGAAACGGGTAGTCAGGTTGGCCCAGAGGCGCCCGCTGTCATGGAAGTCGCTGGTTTCGTGACTGCCGGTCGGTACGGCGGCCAGCAGCTCAAGCTGCAGCGCGCTGATCGGGAAGAACGTGGCACCTACGCCCGCACTGCCGATGGAGTTCGATTTGTCGCTGCCCACTGCCGGGTCGATGCGCGACACATGGCCGCCATCGACAAAGGCACTGAAGTAGCCCGGCGCGGTGAGAATGCGGGTGCGATAGCGCAGCTCCAGGCTGGCAAACAGACCGCGATCACCGAGCACGTCCGCCGACGGGTAGCCGCGCACTGAAGACGGCCCGCCAAGGCTGAATTTTTCCGCGTCGGCCAAGGTGTCGGCCGACCACTGCGCCGCACCGGCGAGGCGCACGGCCCACAGCGCAGTGAGGTTGTAGAGGTAGCTGGCATCGCCATCAATCTTCAGGCGTTGGCCGATATTGCGGTCGGTTTCGCTGTAGCTGGCGAAGTTGCTGCTGGCGCGGGCGCTGGCCGTGGCGACGTTGAGGCCATCGTCCACGTGGTTCCACGCAGTGCCCAATTCGGCGACCGAAACGCGGTTGTCGGAGGTTTCAAAACCCAACACGGTTTGCTCACCGTGGAAAGTGCGCGCACCAAACGTGCCGTACACGTTCTGCTGCTGGCTGCGCTGGAACGGGTGCACCACGGTGGCGCTGGCCAACTGGCTTTTGCCCTTGATATCGAGAACGCTGAGGTCGCCGCCGATGCGGTAGCGAATGTCGGTGTAACTCAAGGCCAGGCGGGTGCCGGCGGTGTTCAGCGGCAGGCTGTAATTCACGCCGCCCAGCTTGAGCAACCCGGCTTCGGAGTAGCTGCTGCGCACGCCAACCTGATCGCCAATGCCCAATGGGTTATTGAAATTCAGCGCGGCATCCACACGCGCCCGGCCAATTTCGCGACGGCCGTAATTGTTCACGCTGACTTCGCCTTCATAGGCTTTTTCAGTGGTCACGAATTCGGTGGTGGTGGTGCCGTACTCGGCGCCCGGCGTCAGCACGGCGCGGGTCGACAGGCCGGGCAGGTCATTGAGCGTCAGCACACGCTCTTCGAGGGTGTCAGTTCTGGCCGTGTGGCCTTCAAGCGACTGCGTCCACCGCTGCAAAAAAGCGTCGCTGTAACGGTCGTTGCCAGTGAAGGTCGAACGGTCGATCCGGCCTTCGATGACCTCGATGGTCACGTTGCCGAACTCGACTTTCTGCGCCGGAATTACCGCGCGCGCCACCGGATAACCATTGCTGCGGTAGTGATCGGTAATCAGGCGGGCAACCTGGTTCAGTTCATACAGGTTGAGCGGCTTGCCGGCTTGGCCATCAATCAGCCCGTGCAGCGTGGCGCTGTCGATTTCGTCGTTGCCAACAATACGAAACGCCGCGATGTGCACCCGGCTCCCGTTGGGGTCCAGCGTTTGGCTATCCGTTGCCTGGGGCAACTCGATGGAGTCAGTCTGCGGGGCCGGAATGATCGACTCTTCCGGGCGTACCGAATTCAGCACCGAACCTGGCGTAGGAATGGTTGCTGCCGCCACATCCAATGCCGTTAAGCCACCCAACATCACAATAAATACGTCGGCGAGAACAGTTCGTTTTACAGCGAGGGTGCACGAGCGGGGGAACGTGGGGCGCATAAAATCCTGCATGCCAAACGGCAAATCGAGTGGGCGACTTCTCGAAGCCGGCAGATATCCGGCGACGAACTTCCTGTTTCTGAGGCGGTAAAAGCGCTAAGGCGAATCGGGTGATGGCACGATGCTACTACATGGTTTTTTATTGGCGCCAGATTCACTTATGCATTTCTCGACATTGAATTGAACTTCTTTAAATCGAAACAGTCGTCCCCGATAAACGGCCGCTTCGCTTGATTTCATTGGGTTTTTTGCAAACGCCCTGCGGTGGCCTGTCTAGAAAATCGAGCAAAAAGGGGGTTGGCGCGTACAGGGTGAGCTGATGCGTAAAAGTTGGTATCAAGCGGTAGTCGACGCCAAACGTGTAGGGATTTGCCGATCATGAGGTTGCGAGCGCAACGAATGAATCGAGGTCGCAAATAGGAAAAACGAGAGGGGAATCTGAACGGCAGGACGCTATCGATCGTTAGAAAGGGAGGCTGAGACTGAGCGCAGAAGGAGGAAAAGCAGCGATTTAGCGATCAAAAAGTAACCGCTTCGCCGCTGTTAAGCGACGAGCGGTGAATCGAACGCAACGCCCAGCTCGGCAAACGGGCCGTTACGCCTTGGCAATCTGCGGCGTCAGCAGCCACTCGGCGCTGTCGTTCCAAACGTCCATGTGGGTGATTTTGCCGTCGCGCACTTCGAAGCGGTCCAGATAACGGTTGCCGGAAAAGCTGCTGCCGTCGGGCCATTGGCCGAACAGCGTGCCGTTGGAATACACCACGGTGTGATCGCCCCGGTCCATCCAGTCAAAGTTGCCCAAGGCTTTTTTGACCCAGGCATAGCGGCTGCCATTAAAGGCGGTGATGGCTTGTGGCGTCGGCATTACGCGCCCGCCGGTGAAGGTGATTTGCGAATGCCTGGGCCAGTTCGCCTTGATAGAAATCCTGCACACCGTGGAGTGCCAGATGGCGAAGGGTGTCGGCCAGTTGCGGCTGGCGCAAAGAATCGCCCTCACGCAGCCAACGGCCCTCAGTCATGCACAGCGGTTGCAGGTCTGGCAATTGCGCAATCAACGGCTGGCGAAGCGTCTGCCAAAACAGTTGTGACTGCGACACCGGCGAGCCGGCGTCGGCCCTAAACGCCGCATCTTCCAGCACGTCCGCCCAGCCCAGTTTCGAGCCCCACTGTTGCCGACTGATCTGTGCCGCGAGCTGCCAGCTGGCCAATGCGCCGGCAGTGGTGGCAACCGATCCTGGGCCACGCAAGGTGATGGCGCCGCCGTCCGGCAAGCGCTGTCCGGCCTGACCAATCCCCACGATGGTGCGCACTTTGTCGTCGTGGATCATCCACAGGGCATCGCCGCCCAGGCCGGTCATATGGGGGAACACCGCGCCCAGCATGGCGCTGGCTGCCAGCATCGCGTCGATGGCTGTGCCACCCGCATCGAGAACCCGCATGCCCGCGGCGCTGGCCTCGGCATGGGGCGTGCAAATTACTGCTCGGTTGGAACTGGCAATCATCGGGAAGGGAGTCTCGCTGCTAGCTATGCATATTTTAATTGCTAGCAAAGCAATAACTGTGTCCCTGGTTTTTCCGGGCCGTAGTTCGGCCCACGGTTAAACCTACGGCTCTACAAAAAACTCGAAATCGCGCGCAATGGTGCCGTCGTCGCGGTAGCGGATATACACCACTTGGCCGTCGCTGCCGGCGACAAACGCGTAAGGCCATTTGCCGTTGGCTTTGCGCATTTGCTCATACACCGGCATGAAGAAATCCAGCGTCTGGCCTTGCGGGTCGTACGGCAAGTCGACAAAGAAAATCGGATAGTGGCCGCCGTTGCACAGCTGCAAACGGTTCAGCTTGATGCCGTTTTTCTCCAACACCAACCGCGTCGGGTGCTGCCAGGTAGTGAGGTCTACATCGTGGCAGTCGCTCGCCAGCTTTGTATAAAGCTCGGTTTTTTCAAGGGGTGTGCCTGCCATCGCCATGCTCGGCAGCAGAAGAAGCAAAGAGAGAAGACGCGGCACGGCTTGGCTCCAGAGAAGGGCGTTGAGAGCCGGGATTCTAGGTTTTTGCCAGATAAATTTCTCGTAAAAAATCCCGCGTTTTCGCTTGCCAGCCGGGCTTTGTACTGCAGCTCAACCCGAGGCGGTTGGGCGTGAACTTGGGAGCCGTCCGATTTATTTCCGCTAACCACCGCCGCAGGCTGCTGCCCGGGATTAACGGAGAGAAATCAATGAGCGAAGGTCATTTCATCGGCCTGGGTGATAAAACCACCTGCGGCGGGAAAGTGCTGGAAGGTCACAGCGGAATCAACATGTTCGGCGTCATTCACTCTCGCCAAGGTGATCAGGTTTCTTGCGGGAAAGACGGGAAAATCTACCGGATCGTGGGTGGCATTTCCCATATGGTCAGCCACGGCAAGCTTATGGCCGGTACGTTGGACAGCTTCAGCAGTTGCCCATGCAACGCTCGCTTGATCCCTTCGGTTCTTACCGCCATTTATCATAAAAACGACGCACCGCCTGCAGCACGAACTACTTCGGCTGGCGCTCCGCCATTGGCCCATGCCGTTCCAGCCCAAACGGGCCAGTCGGGTCAAACCGGTTTTTCCCCTCCCATCGAACCTGCGCCGGCGCAAAAGAACGCGGAGCCAGTCACCTGCCAACACCCCGATGTGATGGAGCCAGTGGCCCGCTATATCGCCGAGGAAATGAACCGCAACATCACCCATCCCTCCGTCCTGAAAATGAAAGAACTCACAGGCTTTGACGCGGCAGCGGAACGGGCAAAGTTTGAAAAGCTTCCTTGGTATCTACGTCGTTCAACCCCGGATTTCCAAGCCATGGAGCTTGGTAACACCGTTGCTGCGATGGCGATTTGGGCGGAGCGGGTTGGGCAAAACAGGCCGTGGGATCACAAACTGACGATTCAACAACTGTTCGGCGGGATCTGGCACAAGCATGGTCAGGTCGAGTACTACCACGACATCTGGTCGAACATGCACTACGGCTACGTAGGGCGCATTGGTGGTCTTTCCGAGGGCGTGCTTCTGGATGGCGCCGGGCTTGAGCAAATTGCTTCAGACACCATTCGGAAATTTGAGAAGTGGGACAAACGAGACTGGCCACATCGCTCAGCAGATATCGCAGGATTGCGAGCTTGGGACGACATCGGCGACCGAGTGGCTATCAGTATTGGAGTCAAACTGTGCGAGCAGCATCCGAGCGGCGGGATTACGGCAAAGATGCTCATGGACGAGGTTTTGGCATTCCCACGTTTAAGCTGGGGAGGTGCCACACGTGACCACGCCTGTAACTAAATCGAAGCGGCACGTTTGGCGCTGGGTATTGGCGCTTTTAGTCGCTCCGATCGTCTTTTGGTATTTCGCCACACCTCAAGTGAACTTCCATTTCTCTGAAAAGGGCCAGGGGCCTTTGCATTACATTTTGATTGTTCAGGACGACGACTATAAAGGTGCGATCTATCCCGGTGAAACCTCTGGCGGTCCCGGGCACATCTTCCCGAACAAGCGATTCTTTATGGAGTTGGATTGGAACAACGGTGCAAAGTCGCACTGCCTCAGGGTCAAACCGAAGTGGCCTGAAATCAATATCTATATCGGCCCAGACGGTGCTATCGATCGCAGCCGCACTGATGCCAAGGTTATTGAAGAATGCGGGCCACTACCGTGATGGAAAACTCCATTGTCCTGACTCTGCGCCTCAGTGCGACGACACAAACGGCGAAGCCGTGGTCGGCGCTGGCAAGGAATAGGCCTGCTTCATCCACGCCACTTCCACAACCGGCGTGCGCCCGAACAGGCGCTTGAAGTCGCGGCTGAATTGCGAGGCGCTTTCATAGCCGACCAGAAACGCCGCTTTGGCGGCGGTCAGGTCGTTGCGCAGCATCAGCAAGCGTGCCTGATGCAGCCGCGTGGATTTGAGGTATTGCATGGGCGAGGCGTCGGTTACTTTGCGAAAGTGCAGGTGAAAATTCGGCACGCTCATCTGCGCCTCGCGGGCCAGCGCTTCGACGTTCAGGTGCTCGTGGTAGCTGCTGTGAATCTTGTGAATGGCGCGCGTCACTTTGCCGAACTGGCCTTGCTGGCCGAGGGCGGCACGCAGGGTGCCGCCTTGTTCGCCCGTGAGGATGCGGTAGTAAATCTCGCGTAGCAGGGCAGGGCCGAGAATGTGTGCGTCGACCGGGTCGCTCATGCTTTGCAGAAAACGCAGGGTCGACTGGCGCAGCGGTTCGTCCATGGGTGAGGCGTACATGCCCATGGGCTCGGTTGCACCAAAGCCGCGCAAGGCATCCACGTGCTGAATCAGCTCGCCCGCCAAGGCACAACGTGAGCGCGGCGGCAGTTGCCATTGCTTGGGTGTTGCGAACGCCCGTGGTGACCGGCGCGATTGTGGGCGCACGTCGCCCCGAACAGGTGGACGGCTTGCTCGACGCCACGCGCATTCGGCTTAACGATGAGGAACTGGAGGCGATACGACCGTATTTGCCAGAAGGCACCGGAGTGAACGTACCGGGAAGGGTGGCGTGATCATTTTGCCGGTTGGTGGTACTCCGCTTTGCCGGTAGGCGTAAACGGGGCCAGATTTGTAAACGACCCTGACTACTCAGGATCGTTAAAAAATCTGGCCCGTTTAACTCACGTCAACAATCCGCCACCCGCAGCAAACGCCGCGCCCTCGATGTGGTAGACGCTGGGTTCGTCAGAGAAATAATCCTCCAACCCCTGCATAAACAACCGATGGTCTTCACTCGCCTCGAAGCCCGGCGTGTGGTCTTCGAGCGATGCCCATTGCACGATCAGGTTGAACACCGCCGGCTGTTCAATGCCTTGGGCCAGCAGGTGGCCGCCGTAGCCCTTGGCGCGTGTGAGTAGCGGGGCGACGCTGGCAAATGCCCGTCGGAAACTGTCGATGCGGTCTTGGTGGACCGGCAGCAGAGCGATTTCGTAAATCATGGGGTACCTCCAATAGACGCAAGCGCGCTTAGGCAATGAGTGACGGCTCGACGGCAATCACGATTTTTCCTCGAAGACCGTTGTTCGGGCTTTCCAGTCGGGCATGGGCGGCACCGAGGTCGGCCAGCGAATACACGGCGCCCACGTGAGGTCGCAGCTGACCGCGTTCAACCAACGCGCTCAACTCGTCGAGCTTGCCGCGATTTTGTCGGGTGAAAACGAAGTGGTAGCTCGCGTTTTTGCCCCAGGCTTGAATCACGTTTTGCGGCTTGGCGATGTCGACAATCGACACCACGCGGCCCAGCTGTGCGAGCACGTCCGGGCTGCGCGTGAGCGTGTCGCCGCCGATGGTGTCGAACACGACGTCGACGCCGTGGCCCGCCGTTTCGCGGTTGATGGCGGCTACGTAATCTTCTTTCTCGTAATCGATAACCACATCGGCGCCCATGCTGCGCACGAACTCGGCGTTTTCCTCACGTGCGGTGGTGTACACCTTCGCGCCAATGGCTTTTGCCAGTTGAATGGCCACGTGGCCGACACCGCCCGCGCCGCCGTGGATAAGCACGCTTTCGCCCACTCTCAGCGCTGCGCGCACCACTAAGGCTTCCCACGCCGTGCCACCCACCAGGGTGAGGCTCGCGGCTTCCAGATGGCTCAACGACACTGGCTTCTTGGCGATGATGGCTTCGGCCGCCACGTGGTATTCGGCGTAACTGCCGGGACCGTCAAAAATTTGCGGCGTGTACCAAACCTCATCGCCCGGCGCGAAGCTCGTCACGCCTGGGCCTACGGCTTCGACAACGCCTGATACGTCATGGCCGGTTATGGCGGGCAGGGGCACCAGGTCGGCGTAATCGCCACGGCGAACCTGGTAGTCCAAGGGGTTGATGGAGGTGGCATGCACCCGCACCAGCACCTGTCCGGCGCCGGGTACGGGTTTGGGCACCTCGCTTAATTGGAACGATTGCGGGCCGCCGAAGTCGTTGAGCAACATTGCTTTCATGGTACATCCTCGTATCTAGATAAAGGGATATCGAGGAATTTCGATATCCGTGGGCAAAAAAATTAGAGACCTGTGCCTATGGTCTCGGCCAGAGCACTGATGTTTGCTTCATTGCGCTTGTAGTACGTCCACTGACCGATGCGCGTGGCGTCGACCAGACCGACTCGTTGCAACGTCGCCAAATAAGCCGACACCGTTGACTGCGAAAGGCCGATGCCTTCCTGAATGCTACTGACGCAAACGCCAACCGTGTGAACGTCGCCCTCATCTTGCGGAGGGAAATGTTTCTCCGGGTCCTTTAGGCCTTTCAAAATTTGAAGGCGTATGGGGTTGGAGAGGGCTTTGAAGATTTCGACGAGTTCCATGGGGAGAGGAGGATATCGAGATTATTAGATATGTCAATACGGTGGGGGTAATCGTTTGGGCGTGGGGTTCGCTGTCTGAGGATGGGGCGGGAGTCTTTGTTTTCAGGGTTCGCCACCAAGGTGGCTCCTACAGAGCCGTTAGCCGTCTGTACGAAGGACGCGAAAACCTCCGAAGGCGCTAGCGTGCTAGCGAACCCCGAAACTAAATATCACCCCCCACGCACCCGCTCATCCCAAGGCGTAGGCGTGGGAAACAGTTCTTCCAAAAAACCTACAAACGCCTTCACATTCGGACTGCCGCGCCGGCTCTCCGGCCACAGTGCGGTGATAAACGAACGGTCTACGGCGTGCTCGGGAAACAGCGGCGTCAATTCACCGCGCGCTACATACGGCGCGGCGACATAGGTAGGCGAAATGCCAATGCCGCCGCCGGCTGCCACCACGGCGGCGACTGCATCGCTGGCATCGATGGTAATGCCCGATTCCGGCACCCATTCGCTGACGTTGCCCTCTACATTGAACGGCCAGCGCAAGGCCAGGCCGGAACTCTGATAACGGAAGTTCACGCAGTCGTGTTGTTCCAACTCGCTCAGGTGCAGCGGTGTGCCGCGCCGCGCGAGGTAAGCGGGCGAAGCGAAGGCGGCGATGCGGTGCGGCGCCAAGGTTTTCGAGATCAGCCGCGAGTCCACCAGGTTGCCGACGCGTACGGCCACGTCGATGCCCTGTTCAATGATGTCGGCGAGCGAGTCGCACAGGCGCAAGTCTATGGCGAGCTTGGGGTAGCGCTGGCGAAATCGCGGCAGGGCGGGGGCCAATATGTTCAAACCAATCGGTGGCGGTGCGGTGATTTTCAACGTGCCCGACGGCTCGGCACGGGAGGCCACGGCGGCCTGATCGATAGCTTCTACTTCACGCAAAATGCGCAGGGCGCGCTCGTACAAATCGCGGCCTTCAGGTGTGAGCGTCAGCGAGCGGGTCGTGCGGCTAAACAACTTGAGCGCGAAGTGCTGCTCAAGGCGCTGCACGCTTTTGCTGATGGCCGAAGGCGACACGGACAAATCCCGCGCGGCGGCGGTGTAACTCCCTAGCGACGCAGCGCGAGCAAACGCAATAAGACCGGTCAGGCGGTCCAAGCCTATTTGTTCCTTCATGGCATCAGTAAAGCGACTTGCAGCCTAATTATCAATCTTCGCGCTTACCTTTAGCCTTTCTCCCATCGACGCCATCCCGGCGTTCAAGGAGATAGACATGACCACAACCCCTGCTCTCAACGCCTCGCTTCCCAGCCACCTGCACGGCCGCACCGTGGTGATTTTCGGCGGCACTTCCGGAATCGGCTTGGCCGCCGCCATCCAAGCCAAAGCCAGCGGCGCGCATGTCACCGTGATCGGCTCAAACGCCGCCCGCGCCGAACAGGCCGCCCGCGACAACGGCCTCGACGCCTGGCGCGCCGCCGATGTAACTGACAGCGCCGCCATCTACGCCGTCCTGGCCGATATTCCCCACGTCGATCACCTGGTTCTGCTGGCCGGCACCTACGTGGTGGGCAACGTGCTGGACGCCGAAATCGGTCTGCTGCACCGCGCCTTTGACGAGCGCATGTGGGCGTCCGTGCATGCCATTCGCGCCCTGGGCGGGCGCCTGGCCAAAGACGGCTCCATCACCTTAATTTCCGGCATGTTGTCGGAACGCCCAACGGCCCACGGCAGTGCCGTGCTGGCGGCTGCGTCGGCGGCGATGGAAGCCTTGGCCCGAGGCCTGGCGTTGGAATTGGCACCGATTCGGGTGAACACCTTGTCGCCCGGTCCGATCGACACGCCCATCTTCAGCAAAGCGCTGGGCGAAGGCCGCGATGCGTTCGTGAGTGCACTGGAAAAAACCTTGCCGTTGCGTCGTCTCGGCACCGCCGAAGAGGCGGGTGCGGCCACGGTTTTCCTGATGACCAACGGCTTTATGAACGGCGCCACGCTGAACATCGATGGCGGCGCACGGTTGGTCTGAGGAAGCTAGCCAAGCGGTGGGGGAGCGTCAGCGCCTCACAAGCAACCAGCTTCGCCAAGCTTTATGGCGGGGCTGGAGCGGCGTGCCAGGGCAAGCGATGCCATTAAAAACACATTCCTGTCTTCCGGTTTTACCGCGGCCCCTTATTCTCCGACAAACAATTCCCCCCATCGACCACCAGCACCTCGCCCGTTATATAGCTCGACTCAGGCGAAGCCAGAAACGCCACTGCTGCAGCAACTTCTTCCGGCCTGCCGGCACGCCCAACTGGCACGTACTGCGAGGCAACCAGTTCCTCAGCGGTGCTCGACTGGGTAGCAATCCATCCGGGCGCCACGGAGTTCACGGTGATGCCGTACGGCGCCACTTCAAGCGCCAAGCTCATGTTCATGCCAACCATGCCGGCTTTTGCCGCTGAATAAGCCGCCTCGCCAGGATTGCTAACGCGGGTGCCAGTCGTAGAGCTGACGTGGACGATGCGCCCGTAACCTCGGTGCTTCATTCCCGGCAACACCGCGCGAGTCAGCAGGAACGCCGTGGTGAGGTTTCGTGCAATGGAGGTGTTCCACGCGTCGAGGCTCATATCGGCCAGGTCAAAAAACACCTCGGCCTCGCCCTGAATAGCCATACCCGCGTTATTCACCAGCACATCGATTCGGCCCCAAAGCGCTTCAGCCCACGCCACCAGTTCGGCGACCTGATCGGGTTGCGTAAGGTCGGCCGGTCGACCTTCAACCTCATAGCCTTCACCGCGCAATTGCGCAACGCGGTCATGGATACGGGCACTGCTGCCCGTGATCACCAGCTTCGCGCCCGCGTCGCCAAGCCGCTTGGCGATGGCGATGCCAATGCCGTGTTCGCTACCGGCGCCGCTGACCAGTGCAACTTGACCGCTGTGGTTGTCGTTCATGGTTTGTTCCCCATCATTTCCCCGGCTGCTTATGCCGCGCGTACAGCACATGGCCGCCAGTGCTCGTTCCGCCACGGGTTTGCAATTCAAATGCGTGCGGATGCCCCTTGATCAAGTCGCTCAGTTTTTTGAAACCATGTGCGCGAGGGTCGAAGCCAGGCCTGAGTTTGGTGATGTTTGTGCCGAGTGCGCCGAGGTGCGCCCAGCCATCCTCGTCGGCGATGTCGTCCAGAATTTTGGCGATGAATTCTACGGGAGCTTTGGGCGGCTTCTTCGGTTGCGCCGGTGGGCTGGGTTTAGCGGGCGATACCGCTGGATTCTCAACGGCGGAGGTTTCGCTGACGACCACCAGGTCTTCACGGAGCAATTCGGTGTAGATGAACTTATCGCAGGCGGACACGAACGGCTGCGGTGTTTTGTCTTCACCAAAGCCGTAAACCGTTAGCCCTTCTTCGCGCAATCGAGAGGCCAGGCGCGTGAAGTCACTGTCGCTTGAAACCAGGCAGAAGCCATCGAAGCGCCGGGTGTATAGCAAGTCCATGGCATCAATGATCAGCGAGCTATCCGTCGCGTTTTTGCCTTTGGTATAGGCGAACTGCTGAATGGGTTGAATGGAGTGGTCGAGCAAGACTTTTTTCCAGCCACCCAGCTGAGGGCCAGTCCAGTCGCCGTAGATCCGTTTGACGTTGGCGACACCGTATTTGGCGATCTCCTCGAACAATCCTTCGACGATCGAAGCAGGCGCGTTGTCCGCATCGATCAGGACAGCGAGGTGTTTTTGGTTGCTGTTCGGCGAGTGGCTGGGCATGGTTCGTCCTTGAAGTGAGCGGCCAACATACCGAGAAATGCGCCGAGGTGGGACAGGTTTTTTAAGCAAGCAGCGCGCGTAACGCGTCGTTACGCAGCAATGGCTGTTAAGCTCGCCGGCTTTTTTCAGGGAAGAAATTCCAGATGGTTATGTTCTTGGTGTTGTCCGGGCTCGGACTCATCATCGCGATGCAGATCGCGATTGTCATCGTCGCGTCGAAACACTCGGTTCTGCACGCGTTGCTCTGCTTTGTTATCCCTTTTTATGTCTACGTGTATGGCAGGAAACAACCTGAGGCCAAGCCATTCATATGGCTGTGGTATCTGGGCGTGGCGCTGTTGGGGGGAAGCGCAATCGCAAACGCTTAATCGCCGGCCTTACAGACTCAGGTAACGGCCAATCAGCGCCAAGCCGCTGGCCAGTACCAACCAGGTCACCAATCGAATAAACGCCTCGCGCGATAGTCGCCGCGTGAGCTGCCGCCCCGCCCAAAGCCCTGCTGCCATCACTGGCAGCAGCACCAATGCCAGGAGCAACAACGCGCTATCGGCATACACACCCGCCAGCAGAAACAACCCCAAGCGCACCACGGTGCTGCAACTGATCAGCGCACTCTGCGTGGCCCGCGCCTGTTCGCTGGAGTCGAGCCGCGCATTCAAATACAGCGCATACAAAAAACCGCCGCTGCCAAACAACGCGCCAAATAATCCGCCTACCGTGCCGGCTGGCAGCGCCCACCAGGAGTTGAGCTGGGCCGGTCGGGTTTTCACCGCCAAGCTGTACAGCGCGTAACCGCTGACAAACAGGCCCATCAGCAACAGCAACACATCCGCCTTGAGGCGCAACAGAAACACCACGCCCAGCGTGCAGCCGACTGCCATGCACGGCAGTAACCGCAACAGTTCATTGCGCGCCACTGCCTTGCGCGCGGGCAGCCAATTGCCGAAGGCGGCGACGAAGTCCAACAGCACCAGTAACGGGATGATCCGCGACAGCGGCATAAAGTGAATCAGCACCGGCCCAGCCACCAACGCCGTGCCGAAACCGGCAATGCCAAACACCACGTAGGCCGCCGCAATGCCCAACACGATTAGAAGCCAGTCGATGGTGGAGAAGGGCAGTTGAGCGAGCGCAGAAGCGAGCATCGAAAATCCGTTTTGAAAGGAGCAGGTGGCATAGGTTAGCGCTGAGGGGGTTGGGGCGAAATGGCGTGGCTGCATCGCCACCCGTCGCGAGCCTGGCCAATTTCCCTAAACCTCTGCGCCTCACCGCCTTTCTACACCTGATCTCTCGAACCAAAAGGTGAACGGTATGAAAGCGATCAGAATCTCCCAATTCGGTGGCTCGGATGTCATGTCTTTTGAAGACGTAGACATGCCGCAAGCCAGTGCCGGCGAGGTGTTGGTGCGCGTGGTGGTGGCGGGTACCAATCCCGTTGATTACAAGATTCGCCAAGGTGAATTTCCGGAAATTACCGAGAAGGATCTGCCGCTCACGCTGGGGCGCGAAGTCACTGGAGTCGTCGAGCAACTGGGCGATGGTGTCACCGATTTCAACGTCGGCGACCGCGTATTTGGCATGCTCGGCGCCGACGGCAGCTTCGCCGAGTTCTCCGCAGTGGCGGCAAAAAATCTGGCGAAGATTCCCGCGTCGCTCAGTTGGGAAAAAGCCGCCGGCTTACCGCTGGCCGGCCACACTGCCTGGCAGGCGTTGGTCACCCACGGCAGCCTGGAGGCGGGGCAAAAAGTGTTGATCCACGGCGGCACGGGCGGGGTCGGGCATCTGGCGGTTCAGTTCGCCAAGATCAAGGGCGCGCAGGTGTATGCCACCGCTTCCACCGACAGCCTGACGTTTCTGAAATCCCTGGGCGTGGACCGCGCCATCGATTACAAGAAGGAGCGTTTCGAAGACATCTGCAACGACTTCGATCTGGTTATCGACCTCATCGGCGGCGAAACCCAGGCCCGCTCCTGGCAAGTGCTGGGCGAGGGCGGGCGGCTGGTGTCGACCCTGCAAATGCCCGACGCCCATCACCCCGATGCGGCCGGTAAAACCGGCACGCGCTTCATGGCCGAGCCTAACGGCCTGGAGCTGACGCAGATTGCCGGGCTGGTGGAGGCCGATGACGTGTCGGTGGTTATCGCCAAGGTTTTTGACCTGCCGCAGGCGGCTGAGGCGCTGGATTACCTGGCTAATGAACATGTGCATGGGAAGGTGGTGTTGCGGGTGAGTGGCGACGATTTATAAGGTGCCTGCTCCTTGCGTTCAGGCATTTCGTTGCACTAGCCAAACAAGCTGGTGGTTTCGGCAACAGCAGTTGCGTGCACATCGCCACACTTAAAGCACGCAACTGCCGCGGCATTCACCCATGCCTATGCTGCGGTGCCGATTTGTGCGGCCATCTGAACGCCTGTGCAAGCAGTTACGCCGCGTGCTGTCCGGGCTGCGGTGCGAGTGTCACGGAGCCAACGGCGCCGCCGCGTTGAACACCTCCGTTTTCTTACTCGAATCATTCAACCTCAGCACATTGGTCTTTCACCGTCGTCCGCTAGAGCCGACATCTTCACGCGCCCATGACCGCTTACCTTGTCTCACCTCCGCGAAGAAGACAAAACCATGCTGCGTTCGATGCACGCCATCGCCATTTTTTGTTTCGCTTCAGCACTGCCCGGCTGTCAAAGCGAAGCACCCGCCACGTACATGTACTCAGTCAGCCCCACCAATCCTATGAAGCCCTTAACACAAGATTTCGGATTGTTTGAGGACGCAAACCAATGCAGCAAATTCGCAGATTGCGAACTCAGCACGGTCTTCCCCGAAACTGCCCTGACACCGAGTCCTGAAACGGGCTGCGAGTCTCTTTCTGTTGTCTCAATGGGACCGGCCTTGCGCCCGGCCGGCGTCAGTGCGTATGCAGAAGCAAAAGTATGGGTGGCGTTGATTTCCCCGGCGCAGGTGGGCCGGGCGAAGGCTGCGCGCGTCGTTGGATCGACCGATTCCAGGTTTGACGAAGCTGCCTACAAAGTGGCGCGCTCGTTTGTATTCACGCCGACGCGATGCGCTGGGGTTGGGTACGAGGAGTACGTGATCGCCCCTGTGTTCTTCGGGCCTGCTTGACGATGGACGAGGCCAAGGAATTGAACTGCACTATCTCCACGACGTTGGTGCAGGCGCCTGCCAAAGCGCCCGCCAAGACACAGCGCGAACCAGACATCGCAGGTAGCGGGGAAGCGCAAATCTGTAGGAGCGACTTTAGTCGCGATGCTCTTGATTTAAAAACATCGCGACTAAAGTCGCTCCCACAGGGGGCGGCCGAAAATCGCACCGCTATTGATGCCTACAACGCGTTCGTGCAAGCGCAAGGCGTGTTCAGCGATAGCGTGCGCAGCTTCTGAGGCCTCGGTTCCCCACGCAAAAATAAAGGCGAGCGCCATTCCTTGTTCGAACCCCGACGGTCCGATCCCGCCAGGGTGGCGGGGCGACCGTGCTGAAAATGCTCGCTCAGCGTGCCGAATTCACGCGCCAGGTCCATTGCCCTAGCGGACTGTTCTCTGCGGCTAACACGAACACACCGTAGTCCTCGAGATAGTCGAAGCGTTGGGTCCATTCCATGCGTTTTGTTTTTAGCTTGGTGCAGGTCAGCGGTTTAGCCGTGCCTTGCAGAGCCGCGTTTATCTGGCTGGCCGCGCGCGCCGAGCCGACTTGGCAGGTCACAGTGCTGGTGTGGGGCTTCGGGCCAGTGGCTTGCGTTAACGAGTAAGCGACCTCACTGCCTTGCGGCAGGTTTTTCCAGTCACCTTTGAAGTCCAGACCGATAACCGGAGACTTGTCGCTGACTTGCTCACCGGTGCTGCGGTCGAACGAGCGACTGGCGAGGTCTATCAGTCCGCGAAAGGTCAGGCGCAGCTCTGTACCTAATGCTGCGTCATTGGGCTGCACCAGAAGCTGGCCGCTTTGGGGATCTCGAGTGAAGACGTCTTCACGATGGACGTCGGTAATCGTGTGCTTCGCCATCACGGTTGCATCGTAACGGTAGTCCACCGCCTGCAACGTCAAGCGCGGGGGCGGAAGCTGAAGGGCACTGATGGCGGCTAACACGGCAGGCGCTGCTACCGGGGTATCCAATTGCGGCATCAGTGGCGTACGTGCCGGTGGCTTGGGCAGCATTGCCCACTCGGCTGCCGGCTTACAGATCGAGTCGATCAGGCGCTGGTCATCTCGCCCCTGCGGTGCGATCAGCGGCGTGGCTTGGCCATAGAGCGTGCCGGTGAGCACTGCGCCATTTGCATCGGTTGAAAACTGGCTTAGGCGTTTGAACGTGCGTTGCGTGCAATCGACGGCTAAACGCTCATGCCGTTGGGCTACCAAGGTTCTTTCAGCCCCCATTTGATAGCGTGCCGGATAGCGTGCAGTCCACAGCATCAGGCGTCCGTTTTCCGTCTTCGCGCTGTTGCGGTCGAGCAAGAGCCAGTCCCGGTTCTCGGCTGTATCCAATGCTCGCCAGTCTGGTGTCGCACGATAATCACAGGCTGCACGACGTTGTTCACTGCGTTGCAGTAACTGAAGTTGAGCGTCGGGCAGACGGGCCGAATCATCATCGGAAAAAGCGCGCATGTAACCACCTGATGTCAGGTAGTACATGCTGGCGGTCGGCTCACTGCAGGAGGCATCGAAGCGCGCCAATGCAGCGTGTTCGCCGGAAGAAATTGCGAGGTAGGTGATACTATCGCCGCTTCGCATGATCGTGTCGGGGTTGGCCGCCGAGTTGATGACGCTCTCGAAGACCGTGAGACCGGGTTGCTTCGCGGGTTGAGATGGGGCCGAGCTACAGGCCGCCAGGGCGAGCGGAAGTGCAGCCAGAAGTGAAGAACGTGCATCCATGCTGAAAATCTCTGGGTGAAAAAAAAGCGCGATTGTATCGGCTAAGCAGCCTCCAACACAGGCGGTTTTCGCTAGTCTGCGACAGCCCGACCAACTCATAAAATCAGCGAGTCCACTACGCGCCCCGAGGTCCCCATGCGTCGCTTCATCGCTCACCTCAAACACTGGGCCCATCGCCTAAAAACCAACCTGGCTTTGCTCTGGCTGTGCTGCCGCGATAAGGCCATGCCGTGGTTGCCGAAGCTGGTCGCCTTGGCCACGCTCGCGTATGCGGCCAGCCCTATCGATTTGATTCCTGATTTCGTGCCGGTCGTGGGTTATCTGGACGATCTTTTGTTGTTGCCGTTGGGTATCGCTCTCGCGCTACGCCTGACGCCGGCCGCCGTGCAAGAGCGTTGTCGGCCCGCGGCCGAGGCGATGGCGGGGCAGCGCTTGGCGCTGAAGGGGCGGTGGTTAATGGCGGGTTTGATTGTGCTGAGTTGGCTGGCGCTGTGCTTTTGGTTCTGGGGGTACGGCCGGCAGCTGTTCGTCAACTGAGCGCCCGATGGCGGCGCGCAAGTCCCGAGGGGAAATGCCGAAGCGCGCGCGAAAGCTCACGGCAAACCGGGACGCCGAGGCATAGCCGTTGCACGCGGCGATGTCGCTGACTTGCCGGGTGGTGGTTTGCAGTAAGTGCAGCGCCGTGCCCAGGCGAATTTCTTTGAGAATTTCGCGAAAGCTGCGCTGTTCGCTGTTCAGTTGCCGACGCAACGTCGAAGCGCCGAGGTGCAGCTTTCGCGCGGCGCTCTCTACGGTCCAGTCACTGCCAGGGGCGCTCATGATCAAGTGCTACAAGCGCTCGCTCAGCGGGTCGTGGCGGTCTTCGAAAAGCGGGCCCGCGAGACCTGCCAGCCCCAGGCCGAGCAAAACCGCCTCGCCATACAGCGTGCGCAGGGCGTCCGGGGCGCCGGCGTTCACGGCCTGTAAAAGGTGATCCCAGGCTTGGCTGGTGTGGGCGTCGAGCGGCACGCTGAGGCCGTGGGCAGCCCCGCGATGAGCATCGAGCTGCTGCCGGTAGCGCGCATGAAAATCGCGCAATAGCTCGGTCGGAAAGCTGATGGCATCGGCAATGTAGTGGCCGTGCTTGCCGGGAATATTGATCACCGCCAGCTCGTAGCCTGCCGGCAACAGCACCAGATGCTGAGGCCCGCCGCGCATTTCTCTGCCGTCCCGGTGCACCACTTTTTCGCCCTGTCGAACGCGGCACAAGGTGGTGACGAACACGGTGACTCGCTGCAACGCATGGTGCTGGCGAGCCTCGATTACGCAGGCAGATATTTGGCTTTCCTGGTGTTGAATGCCGGCAGAAGAGGGCATGGGAGTTAGCGTCCGTACACGGGAGTGAGCGTGGCCTTTTCCAGAACATTGGCGTTGAGCATGTAGCCCACGAGCGCGCCGCTGGCCTGGTTGTCGAGCGGCAGTTTATCCACTTTCAACGCCCACACGGTGAATTGGTAGCGATGGGGTTTGTCGCCCACTGGCGGGCATGCGCCCCCGAACTGCGCGGTGCCATAATCGCTGCGCCCCTGCACGGCGCCGGCCGGCAACGTGGTGCTGTTGGCGGCAGCCGGTATGCCATTGGCAGTGGCGGGCAGGTTGAAGACGCTCCAGTGCCACCAGCCGCTGCCGGTGGGCGCGTCCGGGTCGTAAACGGTGACGGCGAAACTTTTCGTGCCCGCCGGGGCATGACTCCACGACAGGGCGGGCGAGACGTTGCCGCCTTCACAACCAAACCCCCGGTACACCTGGCGCGTATCCAGGCTGCGGTTGTCGGCAATGTCCGGGCTGCTCAGGATCAAGCCCTGGGCATGGGCAAGGCTGGCGGCGGTCAACGCGATTGCGCCGATCAATACACGACTGTTCATAGGCTCACTCAGGGTCGTTGGATGAGCCTGGATGTTAATAATCGCGCCGCACCTGCACTGTGCCGAAACGCTCGGCGCCTGTGCGCAAACGCTCGCTGTGAGCGCGCACGGTGCCGACGCTACAATACCGGCCCATCGGTTTTCCCCTGCCGCCCCCGGAGCCCAGCCGTCCATGTTCACTCTCGTACACCTGAACACCCCGCCGCCCGAGTCGCTCAAAAGCCAGGTGCTGCAAATGGTGGTGGACTACTTCACCGATATCAGCCCGGTGCCACTAACGCCCGACAATCCGCTTTTTCAGCTGTACCAGTACGTGATTGGCTTTGAGGTGCACTTGTATCTGCAGGCCATGAGCGACACGCAACCGGGCGCGGCGCGGTTGCTGTTGGCGCTGGATGACGAAGATCCGTCGCAGGTGTTGGGCTTTGCCCTTTACCTGCCCAGTCACGACGATGCCCAAGCCTGCACACTGGCCTACACGGCGGTGCAAGCCAGCCATCGTCGGCGCGGAATAGCGCGGGCCATGCTGAAGAAAATCATCGAGCAACGCCCGCACATGGAGTTGGCGTGCGTGGCGAGACAGGTGCCCACCTTCGAGGCACTGGGCCTTCGCGTGCTGGCAGCGCAGGGCCCGCAGGTGCTGCTCAACACACGCGCCCAGCGCTCAAGCGGCCTGGTGGCGGTGCAAGATCAGGCGCCGATTTATCAGTCCAAAGAAGTGCGGCAGATTCATACGTATCTGCTCAAACAACACGGCGAGGCGGCCATGCGCGAAGCTGAGCACGAGCGCGACCGCTTGCTCGATCAGCTCACCGACCAGGCCCAGGTATTACTCAAAGAACGCTTCCCCACGCTTCACTGAGCGGGTTCGCGGTAAGTTCACTGGCCAACCGGCTGTTGGTCGGAAGTGTCGAACCAGCGCTCCGGGCTGCTGCTCGTACGTACACAACGTCGTCGCTCGCGGCTTTTTCATGCACAAGCGCGAACAACGCTGACGACGTCTTTACGAACGGCTTCCGGAGTTTCGCGATGTGTAAATGTATTGTTCAGCACGCTTCATCCATGGATTGTTCTGGGCTATTGGCGCACACCGAAACCCGTCGGGTCAGCGGCGAATCGATGGCCATGGGCAGCCCGCACTCGGCGGCTGCGTTGGCGACATCCGAGCAGAAAAAAAGTGTGATCAAACCCAATATGCCGGTCAGCGTTTTGCGCCAGCGTGACGGCGAGATTGAATGCGTAAACGTGCGGTGGGGGTGGTCGCCGGTGTGGGCGATGGGCACGATGCCGCCGCGTACCCAGATGCCGTTGCACCTGGTGATGCGCTCGAAAGTGTTCGACCGCGTGCGCAGCAATGGCCGCGTGTTGGTGCCGGTGGACGGTTGGTACGACTTGCCCGCCGACGCGCCGCTCGATCAGCCGCTGCGCCTGAGCTACACCACCTCGCGCCGCTCCACGCCGTTATTCCTCGCCGGCCTTGCGCAAATCAGCGAGAAGCCCAGCGGCTGTGATGGCATGGCATTTATGACCTGCAGCCACAATGATTACTCCCAGCGGCTGCTGGCCTTCACCGCCGAACATGCCATGCAGTGGCTCGACCCGGATCTGCAATGGGAGCAGGCGCAACATATGGCCTTGCACATGGCCGTCGATGAGCCGCAACTGGAGCACGTTCTTACCTCACCTCGGCAGCTTCAGGCGCGGCGCTAAAGGCGCGCCCAGGGTGGGTCGGACTCGGCCCCATCGCGACTGAAGTCGCTCCTACAGTGACCACCGTTACCGCCGCCTTTGTAGGAGCGCCTTCAGCCGCGATGCTGTTTGCGTACCACCGGTCAACCGAGCTTCTGCCAAAACGCTTCCGCCGACGGGCTGATGGGCGCCACGGGGCGGGTGATGTGGATCTCCAGCGGGATATCCCAGCGTTCCTCCAGTGCACGCTTCAAACGCGCGTCGACGATTTCCTGCTCTGTCAGGCTTTTGGGCAGCCAGGCAATGCCTTTGTTTTCCAGCGCCATGGACATCAGCACAGCTGCCAACGGGCTGCTGAACAGCGGTTCCAGCGGAGGCGATTCCTCGCCAAGCAACCGATGACTGACGATCCGCCCCAGGCCTGATTCTTCGGTGTAGGCGAGGTAGGGCAGTGCGTTGGTGTTGTCGCCAAATTCGGCCGACGCGCCCATCAGTGGCATCAACACGTCATGGCCGATGACCTTGCTGACGAACTGCTCCGGCGCTAGCAGCGGCGGCACATCGGGGTGGCGGTGGCAGAGCAGAAATTGCACCTGGCCGTGAACCAGCATGTGCTCGCACACCGCCATGCTGCCTGAGTCCAGACGCACCGCTTCAATGGGCGCGCCTTTGTCGGCGCTGCGAATCCAGCGCGGAAAGAAGGTAAACGACAGCGAATGGGTGGCGGCGAACAGCAGGGTTTTTGCGGCTTTACCGGCGACTTCCTGGGCCTCGGCGCGAATGCGGTACAGCCGGCTGGCGGCGTCCTGGGCGCTGGCCAGAATGTGCTTGCCCGCCTCGGTCAGCGTGGCGCCATGGGGCGTACGAATGAACAGTTCCACGCCCATCCAGGTTTCCAATGAGCGCACCCGGCGACTGAATGCCGGTTGCGTAATGTGCCGCGCTTCGGCGGCGCGCACGAAGCTGCCGTAAGTGGCCAGCGCAGCGAAATCTTCGAGCCAGACGAGTTCCATCGAGGCAATGCCGTTTGTGCATGGGGTGCCGCATTAATAGCATTGGGCGCGCTGAGGAGCCAAGTTTACGGTGACCTCCTCAACAACAAGAGGAGCGCGCCATGCGTATCGTCGACATCCGCGAAAAAACCGTTTCCATTGCCTCGCCCATTGCCAACGCCTACATCGACTTTTCCAAAATGACCTGTTCGGTCGTGGCGGTGGTCACCGATGTGATCCGCGACGGCAGGCCGGCAATCGGTTACGGCTTCAACTCCAACGGCCGCTATGGTCAGGGCGCGCTGATGCGTGACCGCTTCCTGGCGCGCATTACCGAAGCCGACCCGGAGTCGCTGATCGACAAGGAACACAACAACCTCGACCCGTTCGCCATCTGGAAGACCCTGATGACCAACGAAAAGCCCGGCGGCCACGGCGAGCGTTCGGTGGCGGTCGGCACCATCGACATGGCGGTGTGGGATGCCGTGGCGAAAATTGAAGGCAAACCCTTGTACCGCCTGCTGGCCGACCGTTACCGCAACGGCCAGGCCGACGACAAAGTGTGGGTGTACGCCGCCGGCGGTTACTACTACCCCGGCAAAGACGACACCAAGCTGCAAGACGAAATGCGCAGCTACCTGGACCGTGGCTACAACGTGGTGAAGATGAAAATCGGCGCGGTGCCGTTGGCCGAAGACATTCGCCGTATCGAGTCGGTGATCAAAGTGGTGGGCGACGGCAGCCGTCTGGCCGTGGACGCCAACGGCCGTTTCGACCAACGCACCGCGATTGCCTACGCCGAAGCGCTCAAGCCGTACAACCTGTTCTGGTACGAAGAAGCCGGCGACCCGCTGGACTACGCCCTGCAAGCCGAGCTGGCCAATCACTACGAACTGCCGATGGCCACTGGCGAAAACCTGTTCTCTCACCAGGACGCGCGCAACCTGTTGCGCCACGGCGGCATGCGTGCCGACCGCGACTATGTGCAGTTCGACTGCGCGCTGTCGTACGGGCTGGTGGAGTACATGCGCACGCTCAAGGTCATGGAAGAACTGGGCTGGTCGTCGCGCCGCGTGGTGCCCCACGGTGGCCATCAGATGTCGCTGAACATCGCTGCCGGTTTGCACCTGGGCGGCAACGAATCCTACCCGGATGTGTTCCAGCCCTTCGGTGGTTTTGCCGACGGCATTCAGGTGCAAGACGGTTACGTCGGCCTGCCGGATATTCCAGGCGTGGGCTTTGAAGCCAAGTCGGCGCTGTACGCGGTAATGCGCGAACTGGGCGAGGGCTGATTGAGCATTTCCACTGCCTCGCCACACGCGGGGCAGTGGCGTTTTTAGCGCGCCGCACAGGCGCCCGGTCACACCCACCGAACACAACAATAAAACGAGGTGCATGATGCAAACGTCCAGAACTCGCTGGTACGGCCAGCTGTATGTTCAGGTCCTGATCGGTATCGCCATCGGCGCGGTACTGGGTTACGTCGAACCGCAATTCGCAGCCCGCCTGCAACCCTTGGCAGACGGCTTTATCAAGCTGATCAAAATGCTCCTGGCGCCGATTATTTTCGGCACCGTGGTGGTCGGCATCGCCAAAATGGGCAGCATCAAGGAAGTGGGGCGCATCGGCGTCAAGGCGCTTATCTATTTTGAAATTCTGTCTACCATCGCCCTGGTCATTGGCCTGGTGGTGGTCAACGTGCTCAAGCCCGGCGTGGGCATGAACATCAACACCGAATCGCTTGATGGCAGCGCCATCGGCAAGTACACCCAGGTCGCAAGCGAGCAGGGCGGCGCGGTGGACTTCTTCCTCAACATTATTCCGCACACCTTTATCGACGCCTTCGCCAAAGGCTCGATGCTGCAGGTGATTCTGATCTCCGTGCTGATGGGCGTGGCGCTGGTGCAGATGGGCGAGGTGAGCAAACCGCTGATCAACACCATCGACCTGTTCCTGCAAGGGCTGTTCAAGATTGTCGCCATGGTCATGCGCCTTGCGCCGCTGGGTGCCGGTGCCGGCATGGCGTTCACCATCGGCAAATACGGCATTGGCACTTTGCTGTCGCTGGGCCAATTGCTGGTGGCGCTGTACCTGACCACGCTGGTGTTTATCGTCGTGGTGCTGGGCACGGTGGCGAGGTGGTCCGGGCTACCGTTGCTGCAGTTTTTGCGTTACTTCAAAGACGAAATCCTGGTCACCCTCGGCACCTGTTCAACCGAAGCCGTGCTGCCGCGCATGATGGTCAAACTGGAAAAGCTCGGCTGCAGGAAATCGGTGGTGGGCATGGTGCTGCCGACCGGCTACACCTTCAACGCGGACGGCACCTGCATCTACCTGACCATGGCGGCCATCTTCGTGGCGCAGGCCACCAACACGCCGCTAACCATGTGGGACCAAATGGTGTTGCTGGGCGTATTGCTGCTGACCTCCAAAGGTTCGGCCGGGGTGGCCGGCGCCGGCTTTGTGACCTTGGCCGCGACGCTGACCACCATCCACTCCATTCCACTGGTAGGGCTGGTGCTGCTGCTGGGCATCGACCGCTTCCTCAACGAAGCGCGGGCGGTGACCAACCTGATCGGCAACGGCATCGGCACCATCGCCATCGCCAAATGGGACAACGCCTTCGACCTGGCCACCGCGCAGCGTGAAGTGGCCGCGCAGAAGCAGGAAAGCGCCCGCGCCAAGGAACTGACCGCCAAGTCTCTGTAGCCGCCAACAAGCACGCTCCCACGCAACCTGTGGGAGCGGCTTCAGCCGCGATCTTTTGATCTGCCTACAGCGCCTTAGCGGTTACGCCCCAGCGCCTCATGGCTGCTCACCCAATCGCCAGCCAGAATCGCCGAGGTCAATGACACATCGCCGGCCAGCACCACGGCGGCGATGATTTCCGCCAGCTTGTCGGCTTTGCCGGCGCCGTAGCAGTCGAGCATTTGCAGGCACTCGCGCTGGGTTGGCAGGCTGGTGCCGCCGCCATGGGTGGCGCAAATGACGGCGGGCAGGGTGACCGACCAGTAGTAATCGCCGTTATCCAACAGTTGGCCGTAGGTGATGCCGCCATGGGATTCAGCCACGTTGGCGGCGTCTTGCCCGGTGGCGATAAACAGCGCCGCCAGGCCGTTGGCCGAATGCGCACCGCTGTACGCGGCACCGGCTTGAATGGCGCCCACTGCGGCAATTTGTCGGTAGCGGTAGAGGTTGGCCGGGTCGACGCGCAGCAGTTCATGGGCCACTTCGCGCTTGAGGGTGAACTCCGCGATCACCCGTTTGCCTCGGGTCTGAATCATGTTCATCGCCGAGTGTTTTTTGTCGGTGTCGATGGCGCCGGAAAGAATGTAGCGCGGCTGAAGCGGATGGTTAGCCTTGATCCACTCGCAGGCAGCGTACGTTGCTTTGCTGGTCATGTTCTGCCCGGCGGCATCGCCGGTGGTGTAGCAAAAACGGGTGTAGAGCATGTTCGCCACCGGGTACTGCTCGATCTCGAACAGCTTGCCGCTGCGGGTGGTGGTTTCGGTGACGGCCTTGATGGTTTCGAACTCGCTCACCAGCCAGGCGCCAAACTCGCGGGCTTGCAGGGCGTCGTTGAACATAAACACCGGGGCGCGCTGCATTGAGTGTTTAACCACGGTGGTTTTAACCCCGCCCGAGGCGCTGATGGCGCGCATGCCCCGGCTGTAGCTGGCCAGCAGCGTGCCTTCGGTGGTGGCCATGGGAATGTAGAAATCGCCACGCGCATGTTCGCCCTCAATGCGCAGCGGGCCCGCCAGGCCCAGGGGCATTTGCACCACGCCGATAAAGTTCTCGATGTTGCCGCGCGTGACTTCCGGGTCGATGGCGTATTGGCCGACGGTGTCGAGTGCGGCACCGGTTTGCGCCTTGATGAACTCGCGGCGCACGGTGGCCTGCTCGGTGGAGTAATCGTTGTCGGGGTGACGGGGAATCGGAACGCCTCTGGACATCATGCTCTCCTGCATAGTCGTGCTCACTGCACGGTCGGTCGAATCAGCCTAGGTGAAAATCCGTGTCCCGCAGTGTGCCGAACGGCCAGCGCATCGGCTTGCCCGACCGCGCCAAACAGGTGATCCAGCGCGTCAATTTGCACAGCGCCAACCGCTCGGTTTTCCGAACGCGACTTGCTGGTCGGTTCGGGAAACCGGACATTGCCGCCAGGTTGGTCTTGCCGATTAAGCATAAAAAGGCTTATGGATCAGTCGCTTACTGGTTTTAGTCGGCCTTGGCACAAGACATGCTCTATCCCCAATGACTGCTCGTTACGCCAACCCCTTCAACGGTGGCGAGCCGGCAACGCACAAAAGGGCCAGCGAACTGGCTCCATAAAAAAAACAACATTGAGGAAATTTGATGCGCATCGTCCCCCATCTCCTGGGCGCAGCCATGGCCGCCGCTCTGCTTGCTCCCCACGCTGTTGCTGCCGAACTGACCGGCACCCTGAAAAAAATCAAAGAGTCCGGCGTGATCACCCTCGGTCACCGTGACGCCTCGATTCCGTTCTCCTACATCGCCGACGCCAGCGGCAAGCCGATGGGCTACTCCCACGACCTGCAACTGAAAATTGTCGAAGCGCTGAAGAAAGACCTCGACATGCCCGACCTCAAGGTCAAGTACAACCTGGTCACCTCGCAAACCCGTATTCCGCTGGTGCAGAACGGCACCGTGGACGTGGAATGCGGTTCCACCACGAACAACGTGGAACGCCAGCAGCAGGTCGATTTCTCCGTGGGCATTTTCGAAATCGGCACGCGTCTGCTGTCGAAGAAAGACTCGGTGTACAAAGACTTCGCCGACCTCAAAGGCAAGAACGTGGTGACCACCGCCGGCACCACGTCCGAGCGCATTCTCAAGTCCATGAACGCCGACAAGCAGATGGGCATGAACGTGATCTCGGCCAAAGACCACGGTGAATCGTTCCAGATGCTGGAGTCGGGTCGCGCCGTGGCGTTCATGATGGATGACGCCTTGCTGGCCGGCGAAGCAGCCAAAGCCAAGCGCGCCGATGACTGGGCTGTTACCGGCACGCCGCAGTCGTATGAAATTTATGGCTGCATGGTGCGCAAGGGCGATGAACCCTTCAAAAAGGCCGTCGATGACGCCATCGTCGGCGTGTACAAGTCGGGCGAAATCAATGCCATTTTCGAAAAATGGTTTATGAAGCCCATCCCGCCAAAAGGCCTGAACCTGAACTTCCCGATGAGCGAAGAACTGAAGGCCCTGATCGCCAACCCGACCGACAAAGCGGCTGACGACAAAAAATCCTGATCCCTCACTGACCGTGCCTGCCGAGCGCCCTGTGCGCTCGGCAGAACGCTGCGTGCTGCGCGCCGTTGCGCTGAGCGTGATGAGCGTTGTCGCGGGCGGGCCTGTGTCTATTGAACGATCTGAGGGGAGACCCGAATGAATTACAAATGGGACTGGAATGTGTTCTTCAGGTCCACCGGCGTGGGCAGCGAGACCTATCTCGACTGGTTCATTTCCGGGCTGGGCTGGACCATCGCCATTGCCGTCGTGGCCTGGATTGTCGCGCTGCTGTTGGGTTCGGTGCTGGGCATTATGCGCACCGTGCCAAACCGGCTGGTGGCCGGCATCGCCACCTGTTACGTCGAGCTGTTTCGCAACGTGCCGCTGCTGGTGCAGCTGTTTATCTGGTACTTCCTGGTGCCCGATCTGCTGCCGCAAAACCTGCAGGACTGGTACAAGCAAGACTTGAATCCCACCACCTCGGCCTACCTGAGCGTGGTCGTTTGCCTGGGCCTGTTCACCGCCGCGCGGGTGTGCGAGCAAGTGCGCACCGGCATTCAGGCGCTGCCCCGTGGCCAGGAATCCGCCGCGCGAGCCATGGGCTTCAGCCTGGCGCAAATCTATTGGAACGTGCTGCTGCCGCAGGCTTATCGCATCATCATTCCGCCGCTTACTTCCGAGTTCTTGAACGTGTTCAAAAACTCCTCGGTCGCGTCCTTGATCGGCCTAATGGAATTGCTCGCGCAGACCAAACAGACCGCCGAGTTTTCCGCCAACCTGTTTGAGGCGTTTACCCTCGCCACGCTGATCTACTTCACCCTGAACATGAGCTTGATGTTGCTGATGCGCGTGGTGGAGAAAAAAGTCGCGGTACCGGGCCTGATTTCCGTAGGGGGTAAGTGATGGAACTCGACTTCTCGGGCATCGTTCCGGCCTTGCCGGGCTTGTGGAACGGCATGATTCTGACCCTGCAATTGATGGCGCTGGGCGTAGTCGGCGGCATTATTCTGGGCACCGTGTTGGCGCTGATGCGCCTGTCGCACAACAAGCTGCTGGCCAATTTGGCGGGCGCCTACGTCAACTACTTCCGCTCCATTCCGCTGCTGCTGGTCATCACCTGGTTCTATTTGGCGGTGCCGTTCGTGCTGCGCTGGATCACGGGCGAAGACACGCCCATCGGTGCGTTCGCTTCGTGCATCGTCGCCTTCATGATGTTTGAAGCGGCGTATTTCTGCGAAATCGTCCGCGCCGGCGTGCAGTCGATTCCCAAGGGCCAGATGGGCGCGGCGCAAGCGCTGGGCATGAGCTACGGCCAAGTGATGCGCCTGATCATCCTGCCCCAGGCCTTTCGCAAGATGACCCCGCTGCTGTTGCAGCAAAGCATCATCCTGTTCCAGGACACCTCGCTGGTGTACGCCGTCGGCCTGGTCGACTTCCTTAACGCCTCGCGCGCCAGTGGCGACATCATCGGACGCTCGAATGAGTTCCTGATTTTCGCCGGGGTTACCTATTTCACCATCAGCTTTGCCGCCTCGCTGCTGGTCAAGCGTCTGCAAAAGAGGTTCGCCGTATGATCTCCATCAAGAACGTCAACAAGTGGTATGGCGACTTCCAGGTGCTGACTGACTGCAGCACCGAAGTCCAGAAAGGCGAAGTGATCGTGGTGTGCGGCCCTTCGGGCTCGGGTAAATCCACGTTGATCAAATGCGTCAACGCACTGGAGCCGTTCCAAAAAGGCGACATCGTCGTTGACGGCACCTCCATTGCCGACCCGAAAACCAACTTGCCGAAACTGCGCTCGCGCGTGGGCATGGTGTTCCAGCATTTCGAGTTGTTCCCGCACCTGACCATCACCGAAAACCTGACTATCGCGCAGATCAAAGTGCTGGGCCGCAGCAAGGAAGAAGCCACCGCCAAAGGCCTGCAATTGCTTGAGCGGGTTGGCCTATCGGCGCACGCCCACAAGCATCCGGGCCAGCTCTCCGGCGGTCAGCAGCAACGCGTGGCGATTGCCCGGGCGTTGGCCATGGACCCCATCGTCATGCTGTTCGACGAACCAACCTCGGCGCTCGACCCGGAAATGGTCAACGAAGTGCTCGACGTCATGGTGCAACTGGCCCAGGAAGGCATGACCATGATGTGCGTAACCCACGAAATGGGCTTCGCCCGCAAAGTGGCCGACCGCGTGATTTTCATGGACGCCGGCAAAATCATCGAAGACTGCAAGAAGGAAGAGTTCTTCGGCGACATCAACCAGCGTGCGGAACGGACGCAGCACTTTTTGAACAAGATTTTGCAGCACTGAGGCTATCTGCGGGCTGGCCGATAATCGCGACACCCGCTTGCTACGCCTTGATGCAAGCAGAGCAGCGGAGAAGCCCCTGCACCGCTCTTCTTTTCCCACAGTAAGAGGCGTAGCGAGCGGACGTCAGCCGTAGCCGGCCAGCGCGCAGGAACCGCAGCGTACTCAAGTACGTGAGGATTCCGAGCACTGCCCGGGTGCGGATGGCGTTCGCGCAGTAGCCGTAGCTAGGTGCACCAAAAGGTTATGTGATGAAATGCGACTCTTCTCTCCATCGCGCCGTGTCGCCATCACTCGCCGTGAAACCCCGCCTGATCCGCCACCTGTTCCTCCCACCGCTGGTCATCGCCCTGATGATCGGCCTGGGCTTTGTCGGCTTCTGGGCCAGTGAACACGTTGGTATTCGCAGCCTCAGCGAAAACGGCCAGCGGCAGCTGGAACTGCATGCCCGCGCCGTTGAAAGCGAGATCAGCAAGTACACCTATTTGCCCAGCCTGTTGGAGCTTGAGTCCAGCGTCTCCGAGCTGCTGGCCGATCCCACGCCAGAGCATCGGCAAACCGTCAACGATTACCTCGAAGGCCTGAACCGCCGCAGCCGCAGCCGCGCCATTTACGTGATGGACACCACTGGCCGCGTCATGGCCACCAGCAACTGGCGCGATGTCGACAGCTACCTGGGCGAAGACCTGTCGTTCCGTGCCTATTTCCAAAGCGCCATTCGCAGCCAGCCGGGGCGTTTCTACGGCATCGGCAGCACCAACGGCGAACCCGGTTATTACTTGGCCCATGGCCTGGAAGAACACGGCAAGGTCATTGGCGTAGCCGTGGTGAAAGTGCGCCTGGAACCGCTGGAAGAACGTTGGCAGCGGGCGCGGCTGGAAGCGTTTGTGAGCGATGAAAACGGCATCATCATCTTGTCTAGCGATCCGGCGCGGCGCTTGAAATCGGTGCTGCCGCTCACTGACGAGATCAAAGAAAAACTCGCCCGCAGCCTGCAGTACTACTGGTTTCCGCTCAACGAATTGCAGCCGCTGGACCGCGAAAAGCTGGCCGAAGGCGAAGAGAAATTGACCTTCCCCGCCAACACCGAAGTGGCGGGCGACGACGGCAACATTAGCTACCTGGCGCAGACCCGGCCGCTCAGCGACACGCCGTGGAACTTCACCTTGCTCACGCCCCTGCAGGACCTGCGTCGGCAAGCCATCAATCAGGGCATTCTGCTGGCCGTGGGCTTTGCCTTTGTGGCGTTTCTGCTGATTGCCTGGAACGAGCGGCGCAAGGTCATCGCCACCCGGCTTGCCGCCCGCGAAGCCTTGCAGGAAGCCAACAACCAACTGGAGCGTCGGATTACCGAACGCACCGCCGACCTGCGCGCCAGCAACGAGCGGCTCAAGGGCCAGATACGCGAACGGCGCCAGGCCGAAGAAACGCTGCGGCGCTATCAAGACGAACTGGTGCAGGCCGGCAAGCTCGCTGCCATCGGGCAGATGTCCACCAGCATCGCTCACGAACTGAACCAGCCGCTGGCGGCGCTGCGCACGTTGTCCGGCAACACCGTGCGTTTTCTTCAGCGCGGGCAGTTGGACGTGGCCAGCACCAACCTCACCACCATCAACGAACTGATCGACCGCATGGGCCGCATCACCGCCAGCCTGCGCTCGTTCGCCCGACGCGGCGATGACAAGGGCCAGGCCTCCCTCGGCAAAGCCGTGGACGCCGCGCTGCAATTGCTCAGTGGCCGCTTGGACGACATGCGCCTGAGCGTGCACCGCGACTTCGCCGATGTGCAGTTGCTCATCAACCAGACGCGCCTGGAACAGATTCTGGTCAACCTCATCGGCAACGCCCTCGACGCCATGCAGGCGCAACCGCAGCCCGAGCTGTGGCTGGAAGGCGAAACACAGGAAGGCAAATACCTGCTTCGCGTGCGCGACAACGGCCATGGCATCGATGCCGAAGCGCGTAAGCATTTGTTCGAGCCGTTCTTCACCACCAAGCCCGGCGAGCAAGGCCTGGGCCTTGGCCTTACGCTGTCGGCCAGCCTGGCCGCTGCAACCGGCGGGCACCTGGGCGTTGAACACCCCGCCGATGGTGGCACCACATTCGTTCTCAGCTTAGCGTTAGCGAGCCCCCACCTTGGCGAGCCTCTATGAACCCTGAACTTAGCGTGCTGATTGTTGAAGACGACCCCCACGTACTGCTCGGCTGCCAGCAAGCGCTGGCTCTGGAAGACATTCCCTGCACCGGTGTTGGCAGTGCCGAGGAAGCGCTGGAGCAGGTGGGTGACAACTTTGCCGGCATCGTTATCAGCGACATTCGTTTGCCGGGCATCGACGGCTTGCAACTGCTGACCCAACTCAAAGCCCGCGACCGCAGCTTGCCGGTGGTGTTGATCACCGGTCATGGCGACATTTCCATGGCCGTCGACGCGATGCAGAAGGGCGCCTACGACTTTATGGAGAAACCGTTTTCGCCCGAGCGCCTGGTGGACGTGGTGCGCCGCGCCTTGGAGCAGCGCAGCCTGGCGCGCGAAGTGTCGTCGCTGCGCCGGCAACTGGCCGAACGCAATTCATTGGAGGGGCGCATTATCGGGCGCTCGCCAGCCATGCAGCAGCTGCGCGAACTGATCGCCAATGTGGCCGACACCTCCGCCAACGTCCTCATCGAAGGCGAGACCGGCACTGGCAAAGAACTGGTCGCACGCTGCCTGCACGACTTCAGCCGCCGCCACAGCAAGCAGTTCGTTGCGCTGAACTGCGGCGGGCTGCCGGAAAATCTATTCGAAAGCGAGATATTCGGCCACGAAGCCAACGCCTTCACCGGCGCCGGCAAACGCCGCATCGGCAAAATCGAACACGCCGACGGCGGCACCCTATTCCTCGACGAAGTGGAAAGCATGCCGCTGCCGTTGCAAATAAAACTGCTGCGGGTGTTGCAGGAACGCACCCTCGAACGCCTGGGCTCGAACCAGAGCGTGGCGGTGGATTGCCGGGTAATTGCCGCGACCAAAGCGGACCTCGACGAATCGAGCAAAGCCGGCGAGTTCCGCAGCGACTTGTACTACCGCCTCAACGTGGTGACGCTGGAACTGCCGCCGCTGCGCGAGCGCCGCGAAGACATCCTGCAGCTGTTCGAACATTTCCTGCAGCAATCGTCCCTGCGCTTTGATCGCGCGGTGCCAGAGCTGGACAACCAGACGCTGTCGAACCTCATGAGCCACGACTGGCCCGGGAACGTGCGTGAACTTCGCAACGTCGCCGAGCGCTTTGCCTTGGGGTTGCCGGCGTTCAAAAAAACGGGAGCGGGGAGCGCGCAGCCGTTGGCGTTTTCTGAAGCGGTGGAGGCGTTTGAGCGCAATTTGTTAAGCGATGCGTTGCAGCGTAGCGGGGGGAATTTGAGTCAGGCGAGTTTGGAGTTGGGCATGGCGAAGACGACGTTGTTCGATAAGGTTCGGAAGTATGGGTTGGGGCAGTGAGGGTTTGCGGGGTGGGGTTTAGACGCTCGTGAGGCTTGAAATTCTGGATTCCGAATGTTGCGCCTTACGCGTTTCCCTGGCAGAGCCTGGATCCCCGCGTGCGCGAGGATGACCGAGGTTTTTGGCGCGATTGTGTGGGAAAACACACGTCTGCAAGCAATTCCCCGTCATCCTCGCGAACGCGGGGATCCAGAGTGTTGCGACTTACGCGTTCTCCTGACAGACCCTGGATCCCCGCCTGCGCGGGGATGACGGGTGTGGCATCCTCACTTCCCAAACCGCTCCACCAACTCCCCCGCAAACGCCTTCAACCCGGCAAACTCCTTAAAGTCCGGCGAATAATCCATCCGCTTCGGCCACTGCTCTGCCGCCACCTTGTGCCAATACAAAATCGCGTCATGCCCGGCCACCGAGTCGGGCATTTGCCTGCGCGTGTATTCCCACGGCTCGCCGTTGGCCCAGCGCCATTCGCGCTTGACGTCGTCCGGTTCGTCGTCGGTGGAGACCATCACCAGTTGGCCGTTATCAAAGGTGTAGAAATAGCGCAGGTAGGTTTCATCGTCCGTGCCGCTCAGCCAAATGGTGCACACCTCGCCGTTTGGCTTGCTGGTCACCCGTATTTCCACTTCGTGCCGGTAAGGCCAGCCCAACGAGACGGGCAGGGTGGCGAGCAGGTCGCGGCTGAGGTACTGCTGGTTATCGGGCAGTCGGCACAGGGTGGTGTGGTCGCCGCGTGCAGGGTTCCATTGCCAGCCGTGGTCGCGTGTGGGAATGGCGGTGAAAATGTTGAGCATGTGGTCGCTGAACATCTGCTGGTCATCACCGAAATGGCCGCGCACCCGTTGCATCACAGTGGCCTGGTTGGCCCACGTCGTTTCGTCGCCCACATGCAGCCCGCACTGCGCGGTGGCCGGGTCGGCTTTGGCGCCGCGTGAATAGCTGAACACCATGGCGTCGGCCAGCACTTCGCCGGCTTCGACTTCTTCATCCCAGCACGACAGCCGCACGTCCAAACGCTCCATCGGGCAGCCTTTGGCACAGGTGGTGTATTCCATCACCACGTCCTCGATACCAAAGACGCCGCCTTTGTCCTCAACCACGGGGGGGAAATCCAGGTTTAGCGTGCGCGCATCGGCTGCCCGCATTTGCGCGGCCGGCAGTGTTCTGGACACGCTTCTGTCGTACGTACGGGTGCAGCGTCGCAATGTCCACCCCGAATTGAAGGCGCCTGAACTTTTGCAGTTATCGCTCGACGTGGTGGTTTCAGTGGTATTCGGCGCGCCTCGTTCCAAGGGCGCGTAACTCACCCACACCTTTATCCGCCATTGGCCGACAGGCACGGCGTTGGGGTCCAGGGTGCGCAACGTGATGCGGTGGTTTTCGGGCGCAACCGGTGTGGCCGCGTGCAGTGCCGGGGCGCTGAGGGCGATGAGCGAGAGCAGCGTCAGGCGCAGCAGGCCAAGGGACTTCAAGGACGAGCGCTGCGCGCGTCGCGTTTCTGCAGAATCTGCGAGGCTTCTGTGAACGCCGCCTGGAAGGTTTCACCGCCCACCCATTCCACCGCCGCGTCTTCGTCGTCGTTGTGGAACAAGCCGCGATACACGATCAGCAAGCCCATCATGAAATCCGTCGCCGGTTCTTCAGCTTCCTCGGCCACCACCAGTTCCAGCACGGGGTACTGCAGGAATACCAGGCACATCGCCAACAGGCTAATGCCCTCGGCGGCGCGCATGGTCTGGAACAGGTCATCGAACAGCGCCGGGTCGAAACCGTTTTCTTCGATGTCTTTGAAGTCAAACGTGCTCAGGTCGATTTCCACATCATCGAACGGCTCGTTGATTGCCGGATTGGCCAGCAGCGGATGCACCACGGAGGGTTTGCCCTTGCCCGAGCGATTCTGTTTGGCCTTGGCTTTGGCCCGCTGGGCACGTTTTTGTTGTTTGTCGGCTGAGGCCATGGGGGCAAGTTCCTTTGGGGCGGCCAGTACCTGGCGCACGTTAATCATGCCGGGCAGTGTAATTAATCTTGGCGGCGCACGGCGGTCATGGACGACAAAATTAAAGGCTTGGCGCCGGCGTCTGCTCCCTGCCAGCAGCCTTCACCGGCCACACCTGCGCCAGCCCAAACACCACCTCCATCACGGTAAACCCCAACACCAAAAAGCTCGCCCCGTGCACCACGGCCAACACTTGCCACACTGTAAACAGCAACCGCGCCAACGCGTCGTACAAGCCGACGCTGCGGCTGGGGTTTCGCAGGCGCCACAGCGACCACACCACCACCACGCTGCCGAGCAGATTGGCCAGCAACATGGCGTCGCCAGCCAGCGTCGGGGTGGGGCGCGTTAGTGCCAGTGCCTGTGATAACGCGGCGAACACGTCAAACAGCCAGGTGGCCGTCCAGGGTGTTACGAACGCCAGCATCACCAGCAAGTCGTAGCCGGCGCTGGCGCGCACGACGTTCAGATTGTTCTTTACGCTAATCATGGCCATCCCTCACAGTTTGAGCCCGCAGGCTAAAGCCTGGTCCTAGGTCCAGAGTCAATACGGGCACGCGCGATGAGAATTGGAGAAGTGGCAACCCGCACCGGGGTGTCGGTGGATGCGTTGCGATTTTATGAAGACAAAGGCCTGATCAAGCCCCAGCGAGGCGCCAACGGCTACCGCTTTTATCCCGAGCAAACGCTGGAGCTGGTGGGCTATATCAAGCTGGCCCAGCAGCTCGGATTTTCCCTGAAAGAGATCGGCGAAAACCTGCCGCTGTTATGGAACAGCGAGTCGGCATCGGCGCAGCTGTTGGCCGACTTGTTCCGCGAGAAAATCGCCTTGCTTGATGAGCGCATCGCCCAAATGCACGCCTTGCGCAGTCTGCTGGCCGACCGCGCTGCCCAGGTTTGCCCGCTGCTCACGAAGGCGTGAACGCTTTAAGCGGTTGACTTCATTCGGGTTTCGACGTGTGATCACAAAATTCCGTAACCTTTTCCAACGGCGACGGTCGGAGCCTCAACGCCTCCCGATTTATTCCTTTTTCCTGTGCCAGTAGTGGCAGCTTCAGGTGTGCAGTCGTCCATGAACATCTCTTCGTCTCATCCGCCAGCAACCATCGACGAGCCGGCATCGGCACTTGATCCGCTAGAGCGTTTGCAATTGGCCCTGGATGCGGGCGCGATTGTTGGAACGTGGGTGTGGGACATTCCCAACGACCAGATCAATGCCGATGAACGCTTCGCCCGTACTTTTGGTATTCCTTTAGAACAGTGCGCCAGTGGCCTGTCGTTGGATCAGGCGTTTGCCTCGATCCACCCCCACGACAGTGCCCGCGTTGAAAGCACCATCACCGACGCCATGGCGCGTGGCGGGCCCTACCGGTGCGAATACCGCGTGATGCACAGCGACGGCTCGTACCGCTGGGTGGAAGCCAGCGGCCACGCCCAGTTGGATGCCTTTGGCAATGCAGTGCGCTTTCCCGGTGTGCTGATCGATATCGAACCGCGCCGCCGCGCTGAGGCTGAGCGCGATCGCGTGTCGAGCTTGCTGGAAGTGTTTGCCGCCGCCGTTCCCGGCGTGGTGTATGCCAAAGACCTCGACGGCCGAATGCTGGTGGCTAACCAGGGCACGACGGAACTGATCGGCAAGCCGCCGGCTTATTACCTGGGAAAAACCGACCTCGAGTTTCTCGAAGACAAAGAACAGGCCCGCCAGGTGATGGAGAACGACCGGCGGATTATGCGCAGCGGCAAAGCTGAGCAGATCGAAGAATATGTCGACATGCCCGACGGCTCTAAAACCGTGTGGCTGTCAGTCAAGGCGCCGTTGCTAAACGAGATCGGTGAGGTGATCGGTTTGATCGGCTCGTCCATTGATGTCACCGCGCGCAAGAACGCCGAAGCCGCTATTCAAGAGCTTAACCGCACCCTGGAACAACGCGTCGCCGAGGCCGTGAGCGAACGGGAAATCGCCGAAGCCGCGTTGCGCCAGTCGCAAAAGATGGAAGCGGTGGGCCAGCTCACCGGCGGCATCGCCCATGACTTCAACAACCTGCTGGCCGGCATCAGCGGCAGTCTGGAACTGATGAAAATGCGCGTGGCCCAAGGCCGCGTCGCCGACATGGAGCGCTATATCGCCATCGCCCAGGGCGCCACCCAACGGGCCGCCGCCTTGACCCATCGTCTGCTGGCGTTCTCGCGGCGGCAAACCCTGGCGCCGGTTTCAACCGATGTGAACGGTTTGATTGGTGGCATGGAAGAGCTGATCCGCCGCTCCGTGGGCCCCGAAATTGATGTGAAGGTGCGCTTGGCACCGGACCTGTGGGCGGCGCTGGTGGACCCGGCCCAGGTGGAAAACTCGCTACTCAACCTGTGCCTCAACGCCCGCGACGCCATGCCGGAGGGCGGCAGCATTGCCATCGAAACCCACAACTGCCTGCTCAAGTCGGGGCCAGAGCTGGACCCCGGCTTAGCCGAAGGTGAGTACCTGGTCATTTGCGTCAAAGACACCGGCGTGGGCATGCACGAGGACGTGCTGGCGCGCGCCTTCGAACCATTTTTCACCACCAAAACCACCGGCGAAGGCTCCGGGCTTGGCTTGTCGATGATCTACGGTTTCGCCCAGCAATCCGGCGGGCAGATCCGGGTGGATTCAACGGTTGGGCAGGGCACCACCGTGCGCTTGTACCTGCCCCATCATGTCGGCGCGGCCGCTGTGCCCGAAGCGCCGTCGACCTTGTTGCAGCCCGGGCAGGTGGCGCCGGGCAAATCGATTCTGGTGGTCGAGGACGAATCCTCCATCCGCCTGCTGGTCACCGAACTGCTCACCGGCCTTGGCTACGACGTCATCGAAGCGACCGACAGCAACGCCGGCTTGAACCTGCTCAATTCCGATGCGCGTATCGACCTGCTGATCACCGACGTCGGCTTGCCTGGCGCCGTGAACGGCCGGCAGATGGCCGATATGGCCAGGCGCAATCGGCCGGGTTTGCCGGTGTTGTTTATGACCGGCTACGCCGAAAGCCATGTGCTGGACGAATGTCATCTACAGGCGAGCACTGAAGTGCTGACCAAACCGTTTGCGCTGGAAACGCTGCTGTCGTGTGTCAAGGCGTTGGTGCGGTCGTCGGCTGAGCGCGGCGCTTAAGCGCTGTCTCGGCCTGGCGAAACAGCTGTGGCCATGCCTGCTGCCAGCAACAGTGATGGTCGAAACCCGGCTCAACCTGCACGGTGTCGGGGGCAATAGCGGCAGCGAATTGCTGCGTCAGAACAGGCGGCACGGTGGCATCTTCGTCGCCTGCGAAGTGCACTTGCGGCAGGGTTCGCAACGCGTCTGGGTTGCCCATCGGATCTAACGATTCGCGCAGCGGGCTGATGCGATGAAAACGCGTCCATGCCCGGTGGTCGATGTTGCCGGCTACGGTGATCCAGCCGACCACATCGGTACGTCGCTCGGCCAGCAACGCGGTGACAGCCGCGCCGCCTGAATACCCCACTAACACCACGCCCTGCGTGCCGGCTTGCTCAATCAGCACGTCCAGCGCGTGGTTCATGCTGTCGATAATCGGCGGGGCGAAGCGCTGGCTAGTCCATAAGATCGGGGCGCAGCGCGCGTCCTTTACGTACTGGCAGGGGCGGCCAAGGTAGGCGGCATTACCGCCCGGTTGCGCCACGGCCAATTGCAGTGCGACTGGCGTTATCGGCGTGGGGTCGGCGGAGGGCAGGGTGGCGGTCAGCCAAGCCAGACCATCACCTTCGATATACACCGTGAGCGGCTGGCCGGGTTGCAGGTCTGGTTTTACCCAGGCCATCACATCGAGCCCGCCAGGAATTTGCAGGGGTTGCCAGTGCTGGGCAGCGGCCAGGGCTTGTGCGTTCTTCACGCGCGACTCGTGGCTCGGCACGCTGCTGCACGCGCCAAGCACTGTCAGGCACAGCACCGTGAACAGTCGAGCGACGCCACGCGCTCGAGGCATCACGGTGTGCTCGGCGTTACCGACTAGAACAACCAACTCACCTTCACCGACGCGGTCTGGTTGTCGAAGTCTTCACGCACTTCGGCGTCGTAACGCACGCTCAGTTCAACCGTGTCGGTCACCTGGCCGATCACGCCCAAACCGCCACGGGTGATCCATGGGTTCGGGTCGATACCGCGCGTGGAAAAGCGGGCCGACGGCGCGCCGGCGAAGGCCGAGGTGATGCTGGCCTGGTCGTTGATCAGGTCGTAGCCCACGCCCAGGTTGGCTTCCACTTTAGTGCGGGTGGCGACGGCATAGGCCAGCTTGCCATCGACACCGAGCACGAAAGCTTCGCTGCTGTTGCTGTCGATGTCGAGGTTGAGCGCGCCGGCGCCGTCTTCTTTGTACGAGTCGGTGTTGAGGTAGGTGTAATCGGCGCGTACCGACGGGGTGAACACGGTGGCTTCGGACAACGGCAAGTCGTGGGCTAGTTCGGCGCCGAGGTGGCCGCTCCAGCTGTCGAAATCCGACTTGGCTTTGCGGTCCAGGCCGCCGAAGTTGATGGTGCGCTCGCCGTCGGTCTTATAGAAACCGGCGTCGGCTTGCAGGTTGATGCTGGTGCGGTCGTCGAGGTCGTAGCCGCCGTAGAACACGGCGTTGTAGCCATCGACATCGGCGCTCTGGTGCGCGGCATTGCTGGTGACGTCGATGGTGGAATAGGCGAACGCGGCGCCCAGGCGGACGTTGTCTTTGTGGCCGTCCATACCCACGATCAAGCCGTGGGAGCGGGCATCGAAACCGAATACGCCGTCGTGGTCATCCTGGTTGGCCCATGAGCCGAACGGTTTCAGCCACACCACTTCATTGCCGAGAAACCCGTCACCGGACGACAAGCCCGTGTCGCCTTGCTGACGCGAGCCGATCACGCTGTTGACGCCGTTGAGGCTGCTCAGAATCGCCTGCGAACCGGCGGCTGCGCTCAGCGGCACGGTTTGCGTGATGGCGTCGGACACTTCTTCAGCGCTGCCCAACGAGCCGAGCGCGGTGATCACGGTTTGCATATCGCCGGTGGCGCCATTGGCGATCAACTGGCTGAACACCGCCGCTGCGCCTTCGGCCGATTTGTTGTCGGTGCTGATCACCGCGTCTTCGGTGGTGTTGCCGGTGTCGCCGAGAATGCGCAGGTCGATGGCATTGCCACGTTGTTCGGCGCCGAGGTCAAACAGAAAGCTGTTGTCGGTGACAGTCAGGGTGCCCGCCGTCAGGGTGCCGCCTGCGGTGATCACATCGGCCATCACTGTGCCGACGGCAATCACTGGTGCGCCGACCACGTTCACATTGATGGCGCCGCTGGCAGTCAGGTTGACGTTGCCGCTGGCTGCCAGCTTGCCGTAGCTGTTGGCGCTGGCCAGACCGGTACGCAACACGCCACCTGTGGCCTGCACGTAGTCGCCGGTGAGGCTGAGGGTATCGCCGGCGCCAATGGCCAGCGTGCCGGCGTTGGTCAACGTGGTGCTGCCTATTTGTATGCCGCTGCGGGCATTGAGCTGGCTGCCGGCGCGGATGTTGAGCTGATCCAGCGTGAGGAAGTCGCCTTGCGCAGTAAAGGTGTTGAGGTTAACGCCGGTGCCGATGTTGAGAATGCTGCCGGCCCCGCCCACCACGTTGCCCGTGACCGTGCCGCCACTGAGCAGGTCGAGCTGGTTGATGCCCAGCAACACGTCACCATTGAGCGCGCCGCTGTTGCTGACGACGAAGGCGTTGGCGCTGTTGGCCAGATCGAGCGCTTTGCTGGCGGTAATGGTGCCGCTGTTGTTGAGGGCGGTGAGGGTCGAACCGCTCGTCACGCTCACACCCACCAGGTTTGCGGTGATGTTGGCGTTGCTGTTGTTAACGATGTTGCGGATGCTCGAGACGCTTTCAAGGCTGATCGCCGTGTCGGCATCGACGCCGCCAATGGAGCCGCTGTTGATCACATCCTGAGTGATCGTTGCGTTATCGAGTCGCAGCGCCATTAGGCCGGCGTTGGCAAAGATGTTGCCGGTGTTGCGGATGTTGCCGTTTATGGTCGAGCCGATGACATGCAAACCGCTGCCGTTTTCGCCGCTTATAGCGCCGATATAGCCTTCGTTGAACACGTCGCCGTTGAGGGTCGCAGTGTTCTGAATCATCAGTGCATTTTGGCCTTGGCCGCTGAGCAATTCACCGCTGGCGCCGTTGTGAATGTCGCCGGTTACGGTTGAAACATTTACGTGCAATGCGTGGGTGAAATGCGAGGTGACCGTGCCGGTGTTTTCGATATTGCCGGCGTTCGCCGTGGCAAAAAGGAAGATGCTCTCCTGGCCCGTTTCGAGGGTGCCAGAGTTCTTGATCGTGGCGACCGAAGCGTCGTTATCCAGGCGGATGGCCGAGACGTTCGAGAGAATCAGCCCGCGGTTTTCCAGGCTGCCGGTGATCGTCCCGCCCGATGCCCATAATCCGTAATCACCCATTAGGCTGCCAGTATTGGCGTTCAGAATGCCGCCAGCGCCGACCGAGGCGTTGTTTACATGAATACCTTCGGACGCATTGATGTGGCCCAGGTTTCGAATGCCGTCTTGCACCGTGGAGCCTTGAACACTAATGCCAATACCTTCGGCCGCATTGCCGCCGCCACCGCTGATCCAAGCGCCAGTGGAGTTCTGGATGGCCCCAGTGACCAAGCTTGTCGACACATCAATGGCATTGCCCTTGACTGCGGAAATGTCTTTGTTGTTGATAAGGCTACCGAACAACGTGCCGTTATCCAGGCTGATGGCTTGGGAACTGGCGGAATTACCGGTGGCGGCAATGGTTTTATTGTTGGTGATATCGCCGTTCACCGTGCCTTGTACCAGCAGTGCAGTATCGGTGGACTCGATGCGGCCGTTGTTAAGCACTTGACCGCTGCTGCCGACGTTAGAGATGACGAGCGCCGGGGTTGAAGCCGTGACGATCTCGCCGCTGCCGGTCACCTCGACGCTCTCGCCGCTGCCCACCGTGCACGTGCTATCAACCGAAAGATTATCCACCAGCAGTTGCCCGCCGCTGGGCGACGGACAAGCCACGGCCCATGCGCCGCTCGATGCGCTTAACGCGGCGGCAGTGATCAACAGAGCAAGGGATTTCTTGGAGAAAGCGAACGGAGTGGCCATAAACGTCCTTGAGAGGCGCAACTCCATTTAAGGATGCGCTAGAGGGAAAAGCTGGTCCTGTTCTGGCGTGGTCATGGCAAACCACACCGACCGCTTCCCTCCCCACAGGCTCGCGCTGACCGCAGGGTAGCGTAAATGTTCCGCTGTCTAATACGTTTTTTTCCGTGGTTTACGGGGCCCGCCTTAAAACCTGTAGACGAGCTTCAATTTGCCCATCAACTCCAGCGCATTCGCCAGCCCCAGGCCGTTCATGGGCAGGCAGGCGAAGGCCTGGTATTCGTCGAAATGGGTGCCGAGGGCCAGCAGTTTCAGGTCGTGAGCGTCGAGTTGCGCGTTGAAGTACTGGAGCAGGGCGCGTTCCCAGTCGTCGGCGCGGTTGATAGCGGCGATCTGTTTGCTATCCGGTGGGGCTATTTCGATGCCCAACTCGCGCAGCGGGGCGAGGGCGTTGACGGCGGCGATGCCGTAAGTCGCCCATTCTTTCCACTCGAATTCGGCCAACTGGTTGCTCTGGGCAAGCGCGGCGGCGAGCTGGCTCCAGGCCCAGTCCCAGGCGCCGGTTGCGGGCGGTAACTGTTGCACCAGCGCCTCGGCGCGGTCTTCGTCGAACAGGGTGAAGAACAGGTCGGCGAGGGTGTCGGCTGGGTCGAACGGTTCTGTTGGCGTCTGGGGGTCGAGGTCCAGGCTCAGGCGCTGCCACAGGGCGGCTAACTCCTCCCAGTCGTCCTCGTCCATGTCGTCGTCAATCACTTGCGCTTTGTGGCCGCGGTGGTAGTTGTCCAGCCGGGTCATCTGTACGCGCAGCGCGCCGTCGGCGATGTCGACGGCGTAGCTGCGGTTGTCCATGAAATTGGTCTGGAACACGATGCGCTCGGGGTAAATGTCGTGAACGATGCTTTCTTCCGCGTCGAAATACGCAGCGCCCTCGGTGTTGCCGTGGGCGGTGACGATGCGTTGAAAGGCGGACAGATCGACTGGATTCATGGCGTTAACGGGTCCGGAAGAGGGCGGCAATGGCTAAGACGTTCAAGGTAGCGCAACAGTTCGCGTGGCCCCATCAAGTAATTTTAGGCCCGGCCGATAGCCGTAAACCCACCCAGCACTCGCGGAAATCGGCACATGCTAAAAACTATCCAGGCGCGTTACACGGCCACGCTCGTCCTCTTTGTTTTGTTGATCGGCGCACTCACAGCCGTGGGTATCAACCTATGGATCAAGCCGGACCTCACCACCATTGACCAGCGCCAGTTGGTCGATCAGGCCGCGCAGATTGGCGATGTGATCAAAACCGAGCTGGCCCGCGTCCAGGCCCAGCAACGGGTAATCACCGAAACCGTGCCGCAACTGGATAACGAAAGCATCGACCGCCTGCTGCCCAATCTGGTCAACCAGTACGGCGAGGCCAAAGTGTTTGGCGGTGGCATCTGGCCGCTGCCCAACAAGCGCGAAGAAGGGCGGGCCAAATACAGTACGTTCTACCACCGCGACAGCAGCGGCAAACTCATCGTCAACACCCACTGGAACTCGCCCGAGTCGCTCAATTACTTCGAGCAGCCGTGGTTTTTGGGTGGCCTGAAAGCGCCGGCCGGCCAGTGCAACTGGGCCAACGCCTACCGCGACGACGCCAGCCCCGAGCCGCGCACCAACTGCGCCATGGCCATCAGCAAAAACGGCGCGGCGTTTGGTGTATCGACCATCGACGTGACCCTGGGCTTTTTCAACGACCTGGTGGCGCAGAAAGAGCGCGAGATTCAGGCGCTGATCATGATCGTCGAGAAAGACGGCAAGGTGCTTAGCAACCAGCCCGAGATTTCCGGCAACAACGTGCTGAAAAACGTCTCCGACCTGGCCCAGCAATACCCGTTTGCGGCGGCCGTGCAACGCGCGCTTCAAGGCAATTCCTCTAACGGCGTGAGCCAGAGCAACTACGAGGAAACCAGCGGCGACGACTTCAGCCTGTTCCTGCAACCCATCGAAGGCACGCCGTGGTCGCTGGCCGTGGCGCAGAAAACCAGCCTGTTGACCGAGCAGAGCAGCAAAGTGCTGACCACCCTCGCGGCGCTGCAAATTCCGATGGTGATCGTGCTGCTGCTGGTCACCGTGTTCGCCCTCAGCCAGTTGATGAACCGCCTGAATGTGCTGCGTGCCAATATCGACAAACTGTCGGCTGGCGATGCCGACCTGACCCAGCGCATCGTCATTCGTGCCGAAGACGAAGTGGGCGCGGTGGGCCATTCGGTGAACCGCTTTATCGTCTATCTGCAGAAGATGGTCGGCGAGGTGTCGGAGTCGTCTTCGGTCATCGCCCAAGGCATCGAGCAGTTGCGCGGCCAGTCCCGTGGCACCAACCAGATTTTGATTCGTCACGCTAGCGAGACTGATCAGGCTGTAACCGCCATCACCGAAATGAGCTCCACGGCTGACGAAGTGGCCCGCAGCGCTGCACAAACGGCTGCGATGACCCAAACCGCCAACGAAAACGCCCGTCACTCGAAAGTGGTGGTGGACGATGCCTCCAACAGCGTGCGCGAACTGATCAGCGAAGTGGAACTGGCGACTGCCAAGGTTCGCTCCATGGAACAGGACGCCGAGCGCATCAACTCGGTACTGGGTGTGATCGGTGAAATTGCCGGGCAAACCAACTTGCTGGCGCTCAACGCCGCCATCGAAGCCGCCCGTGCCGGCGAGCAGGGCCGAGGCTTTGCCGTGGTGGCTGACGAAGTACGCGCGCTGGCTGGCCGCACGCAAACCAGCACCTCGGAAATCAACGAAATGCTCGCCCGCCTGCAACAAGGCGTGGGCGCTGCCGTGGTGGCGATGGAGAAAACCAAACAGAGCTGCCAGGCCACCGTCGACAAAACCTCGAAGGTGAACGAGGGCTTGGACGTAATGGCCGAGTCGGTGGTGCGCATCAACGACCTAAGCACCCAGATCGCCACGGCCGCCGAAGAGCAGAGCGCGGTGAGCGACGAGATCAACCGCAACATGGTGGCTGTGCGGCATATCGTCGAAGAACTGGTGGCCGGTGGCACCGAAAGCGAGCGCAGCACGGCGGCGCTGGCGGCATCGAACGACAAGCTGATTGCGGTGGTGCGGCGCTTCAAGGTGTAACGCCCGACCCTCTCCCCCAGCCCCTCTCCCGCAAGCGGGCGAGGGGAGACCAGCGGGATCGCCTGACTCTCAAACGTCGCTATCCGTCCCCTCTCCGCGTGCGGGAGAGGGCTAGGGAGAGGGCAAGCAGCGCGCACGACTAGCCTGCCATTCCCCCAACCGCTACAAACTCGCCAAATACTGCTTGGGCGTCATCCCCGTGCGTTCTTTGAAGCAGCGGTAAAACGTCGACAGCGAGTTGAATCCCGCCGCATACGCCACCTCATCAACACGCGCCGTTGCGTTGTCGGCGTGCACCCGTTCGAGCACTTCATCCAGCCGCAATTGGTTGAGAAACGCGTAAAAACTTTGCCCACGCACCTGGTTGAGAAAAAACGAAATCTGGTTGCGCGTATAGCCGGTGGCCGTTGCCACCTGGGCCAGGTCCAGCGTCGGGTTCAAGTACGGTTTGCTCTGGCGGAAATACTCTTGCAGGTCATTGGCCAGCGCGCCCACCTGCCGGGCCGACAAGCCCAGGCGACTGACTGGGTCGCTGCCTTCGCGAGCCGGCGGTTTGCTGGCGACGTTACTGATCAGCACGGCGTATTCGTTGACCTTGAAAATCAACCCATCGCGCACCGACAGCGCCTCGATGGCATTCAGCGACACCAGACCATCGCTGCCATTGAGCGTCACCTGGTATTGCAGCACGGCGGTGTCGCCGTCGATGAGCAGTCGCTCGGTGTAGGTCTGCAGTTCCTGTGCGCCGACCGGCATGCTCGTGGCCAGATACTCACGCAAATCGGCATGGCCCAGGCGGCGGTTTTGCAGTTTGTCGTGGTAGTCGATGGCCGGGTCGTACAGCGCCATCAGGGCGTCCAGATCGCGGTTTTGCCAGGCGCGGTGGTAGGCCAGAATCACGGCGTGGGTGGCCGCGCCGGCAGGGTCGGGTTGGAACACGGGGGTGGTGGGTAAATCCGGGACGTTCACTGCAACACTCCAGCACGCAAATTCAACCGGGCGAATCCGCCAGAGTGTGAGTATTCCAGAACGGCCATTTTTCCGCCCGTACCCGCTGCGAAGCGGGGCGCCTCGTGTTTGCTTTAGAACGTGCACATTCTTTTGCGATGGAGCACAACCATGTCCGTCCTTTCCCCCCGCCAGGCATTGACGCAAGCCCGCCCGCAGCCGTTCTGGCAAGACACCCACGTGCGCGCCGCCATGGCGCCGCCGTTAACGGCAGACCTCACTGCGGACCTTGCGATTGTCGGTGCTGGTTTCCTTGGTTTATGGACCGCATTGCTGGCCCTGGAACGCTGGCCAGACGCCAACGTTGTAGTGATCGAAGCTGGCCAGTGCGGCACCCAGGCCAGCGGCCGAAATGGCGGTTTTTGTGCGCCGAGCATTTCCCACGGTGTGTCGAACGCCTTGCGACGCTGGCCGAATGAAGCGGAAAAGCTGATTCGAATCGGCCGCGAAAACCTCAACGCCTATGCAGAAGATGTGCAGCGTTTCGGCCTGGATGTGGAGTTCGAGCTGGCCGGCAAACTCAACGTGGCCAGCCAGCCGTGGCAAGTCGAGGGCTTGCGCTCAATGCAACGCAATTACCAGCGTTTTGGTGTGGCGTGCGACTTTCTGGAGGGCGACGCGCTGCGGGAAAAGCTCAATTCGCCAGCGTATGTGGCTGGTGTGTTCGAGCCCAACTACGCCTTGATCAACCCGGCAAAAATGGTCGCCGAATTGCGCCGTGTCTGCCTCGAACGCGGCGTGAGGCTGTTCGAGAATTCCCCCGTGACGGGCTTGCGCCGCGACGCCAATCAGCAGGTGCTGGAAAGCGGCCAGGGCACGGTGCGCACCAGCAAAGTGGTGCTGGCGACCAATATCGCCCCGCCGTTGCTGAACAAACTGAAATCCGCCGTGGTGCCGATTTACGATTATTCCCTGGTGACCGAGCCGCTGACCGACGCCCAACTGGCCGCCATCGGCTGGCGCGAGCGCTACGGCATTGCCGACAGCGGCAACCAATTCCACTACCTGCGCAAAACCGCCGACAACCGCATGCTCTGGGCCGGTTACGACGCCATCTACCACTTCGGCAGCCGCCGCGATGAGGCGCTTACCCAACGCCCGGAAAGCTTCGAGCGCCTGGCCGAGCAGTTTCAGGTCACCTTTGCGGCGCTGGCGGATGTGAAATTCACGCACGCCTGGGGCGGCATCATCGACACCTCGGCGCGCACCACGTTGTTCTGCGGCACCGCCGCCAGCGGCCAGGTGGCCTACGCCCAGGGCTTTACCGGCCAGGGCGTGTCGGCCACACGGTTTGCCGCGCTCACCGTGCTGGACCTGCTCGAAGGCCTGCGCAACGAACGTACGCAACTGGCCATGACCGCCACCGCGCCATTTCCCTTTCCGCCTGAACCGTTGCGCTACGCCGGCATCCGCCTGGCCCAGCGCGCGCTGGCCCATGAAGACCGTACGGGCGAGCGCAGCCTGTTGCTCAAGGGCTTCGATGCCCTGGGCGTCGGCTTCGATTCCTGAATTTTCTACCCCCACGGGAGCAACCATGACTACGCCTGCACCGCAACACGTGATCGACTTTGCCAACCCGCAGCTGGCGCCCGTCGAGTTCATCACCGACGATCCCAAAGCCGTCGACACGCCATACACCGCGCGCAGTTGGCGGCACTTTGTGGAGCCGAGCAAGAAAGCCACCGGCGGCATCTGGGAAGCGCCGCCGCACCTGGAACGCTGTGAGTGCGACTACGACGAACTGTGCCATTTGCTCGAAGGCCAGGTGCGCCTAACCGACAGCGCAGGCGTGAGCCAGCAGTTCACCGCCGGCGATACCTTTGTGGTGGCGGCCGGGTTCAAAGGCACCTGGGAAAACCTCACCAAAGTGCGCAAGGTGTTTATGATTTTGCGGGGGTGAAGCATTGCTCTGTTTTTGTAGGAGCGACCTTGGTCGCGAACCCTGGAAACGACAATCTCGGAACCGGGGTTTTCAGGGTTCGCCAGCAAGCTGGCTCCTACAAGCGCATCGCTGTCAGCCCACTCTTTCAATCAATTCCAGCTCGCGCACCAGCCAATCGGCAAACGCCTTGGCCAAGTCATTGGCGCCGCGCGGCGGCATGATGATGAAGTACGGATGGGGCGCTGGAAATTCGATGTCGAACAGGCGAATCAGCGTGCCCTGGGCCAGTTGTTCGCCGGCCAGAATATGGTCGCTGATGGTGATACCACCGCCGGCAATCGCCGCAGCAATGGTCAGTGACGCATCGGGCAGGTAGATGTTCTGCCGGCCGCGCAAGCTGGGAATGCCGGCGGCGAGAAAGTAGCGGCTCCAGTCGTAGCCGTCGTCTTCGTGCAGCAATACCTGGCGCGCCAGGTCGCGGGGTTTGCGCAAGGGTTCACTGCCGTTGAGCAGGCGCGGGCTGCACACCGGGAAGTACAGAATGTCGCCGAGGGCGGCAATGCGCTGGCCTTCCACTTCGCTGTCGCCGAAGGAAATCACCATGTCCACGTCCTGATTGGCCTGGTCAATGGAGAGCAAATGCAAAGACACCTCGGGGTAGTCGCGCAAAAAGCGCTCGAGCATGCCGGAGATGCGCGCCAGCAAGGCCGGTGCGCAGGCGATGCGCAAATCGCCGGCCGGCGTGGCGGTGGGCAGGGCGGTATGAATATCACGCAGTTGCTCAAACGCGCCGTTCACCAGTTGGCTGAGTTTTCGTCCCGCCGAAGTCAGGTGCACGCCCTTGGCGTGGCGCTCGACCAGCGCCACTTGCAACTCTTCTTCAAGCTTCTTTATTTGATGGCTGACGGCGCTGTGGGTGACGTGCAGCTCCAGCGCCGCCGCGCCCGTGCTGCCTTGGCGAACCAATGCCTCAAAAGCGCGCAAGGCAATGAGAGACGGCAGCCGGCGTGTCGCTTTTAGGGGCATTTTCTAGCGCTTTTGGTTAGTTAAATTCACATGAACGCTAGAAAACAAATCATTTGATGTCAATTTAATTTGCCCTGACGATAGGGTCACAAGAAGGCGCTTCGAGCGCCGCGAGCGAGAGGTAAGGTGCATGGCTGTTTCCCCTGAACATTTCGTCGACCTGCAACAGCTGGGCAAAACCTACGGCGAAACCCGCGCCCTGAGCGACTTGACGCTGCACATCAAACGCGGCGAATTCCTCACCTTGCTCGGCCCCTCCGGTTCAGGAAAAAGCACCACGCTGATGATGCTCGCCGGCTTCGAGCAGCCGAGTGAAGGCCGCATTCTGTGCAACGGCCAGGACATCACCGGGCTGCCCGCCGACCAGCGCAATTTCGGCGTGGTATTTCAGGGCTACGCGCTGTTCCCGCACATGACCGTCGAGCAAAACATTGCCTACCCGCTGAAGGTGCGCAAAGTGCCCACCGCGCAGATCAACGAGCGCGTCGGCCGCATGCTCGAACGGGTAGGGCTGGAGGGCAAAGGCCAGCGCCAGATCAAACAACTGTCCGGTGGCCAGCAACAGCGCGTGGCCCTGGCTCGCGCCCTGGTTTTCGAGCCGCCGCTGTTGCTGCTCGATGAGCCGCTTTCCGCCCTCGACCGCCGCCTGCGCCAAGAGATGCAAGGCGAGCTGGCGCGCATGCACAAAGAATTCGGCACCACCTTTGTATTCGTCACCCACGACCAGGAAGAAGCCTTGGCGTTGTCCGACCGCGTGGCCGTGTTCAACCACGGGCGCCTGGAACAATTGGGTACGCCGCAAGAAGTGTACGAGCGCCCGGCCAGTCGTTTTGTCGCCAACTTTCTTGGCGATACCAACTTGCTCAAGGTCGGCAACGTCAGCCGGCGCGACGACATGCTGGTGTGCAGTTACCACGACCGCCCACTCTGGGTGACCCAAGGCATTCAACAGCCGCTGCCGCCGGCCAGCAGCGACACCTGGCTGGCGATTCGCCCGGAACACCTCGAGCTGCAACCCTTCACCCAGGCCGGCAACGGCAACGGTCTGGTGGCGCAGATGGAGCATCTGACCTACCTCGGCACCCACGTGAACGTGGACTTGCGCACGCCCGACGCTCAGCCCATCGCGCTGCGCATTCCGGTCAGCCACCCATTACTGAACAGCCTCGAACCGGGCAAGCCTTACTGGTGCACGTGGTCGCGCCAGCATGGACATCTGATTTCTGCGTAACCGCACACCGCACAACAACAGCTGCTTTCTAACAACAACAGTTTGCTCACCTGCCGCCACTCTCGAAGGGGAACCTGGGATGAAAGACAAACAGCGCTTTATCGACGACGCCGTAGAAATTGCTCAGCAGCGTGTGGAGGCGGGCAGCCTCAGCCGTCGCAGCTTCAACCAGATGCTCATGGTGCTGGCCGCCGCAGCGGGCATGGGCCCGATGCGCGGCGCCTTTGCCGACGGCGGCTCGCTGGTGGTGGCCAACTGGGGCGGCGACGCGGTGCCGGCCTTTGAGAAAAGCTTCAGCGGTTTCAATGCCGACAGCGGCTTGAAGCTGATGATCGACGGCAGCGGCCCCACCGAAGGCGCGGTGAAAACCCAAGTGAACAGCGGCGCGGTGCGCTGGGATGTGTGCGACGGCGAAATGTATTCGTCGTATCGGCTGGGCAAAGAGGGCGTGCTGACGCCGCTGGATTACAGCGTGATCGACAAGTCGCTGATCGGCTACGGCGACATTCACGAGTTCGGCCTGGCCAACTACACCTACAGCTATGTAATCGGTTTCGACGCGAAAAAATTCGGCAAGAACCCGCCGAAGAGCTGGGCCGATTTCTGGGACGTGAAGAAATTCCCCGGCAAGCGCACCTTGTACAAATGGATGAGCGCCAACCTCGAATGCGCCTTGCTTGCCGACGGCGTGCCGGCCGATCAGCTGTACCCGCTGGATGTTGACCGCGCCCTGCGCAAAATCGAGGAGCTGATGCCGCACGTGGTCACCCATTGGTCCACCGGCGCCGAGTCGCAGCAACTGCTGCGTGACGGCGAAGTGAGCATGGGCCAGATGTGGCACACCCGCGCCGAGCTGGTGAAGCAGGACACCGGCGGCGCCATCGACTGGACCTTCGACAACGCCATCGTCGCGCCGTCGGTGTGGTTCGTGCCCAAGGGCAACCCGGCCGGCGCCGCCAACGCCATGAAATTCATCGCCTACGCCTTGCGCCCGGAAGTGCAGGCGCGGCTGATGGAGGTCTACAACATGGGCCCGGTAGACGCCAAGGCCAACAGCCTGCTCTCGGCCGAATTGCAGCGCATCAACCCGACGGCGCCGGCCAACCTGAGCAAGCAGGTGTCGATGAACAACCTCTGGTACGCCGACCACTACAGCGAAACCCTCGACCGTTACCTGGCGCTGATTGGTGGTTGATATGCACGCCGTTACCCCACCCAAAAGCGCCCAGGGCACGCTGCGCATTTATGCGCTGCTCATACTGCCGTTGCCGCTGCTGATCGTGCTGGGCTATCTGCTGCCGACCCTCGGCGTGCTCGGCTGGAGCCTGAGCCTGCCGAAAGTCGGCCTGCAGAACTACGCCACCGTGCTCGACAGCGCGGCGATTCAGACGGTGATCTGGCGCACCTTGCGCATCTGCCTGTTGACCACGGTAATCAGCGTGGCGATTGCCTATCTGATCGCCTTTCGCTGGCGCTTCGCTTCGGCGCGGGGGCGGCTGCTGATTGAGCTGTTTGTGCTGCTGCCGTTCTGGTTGTCGATGCTGATTCGCGCCTTCGCCTGGCTGGTGCTGCTGCGCAACGATGGCCTGGTGAACCAGAGCCTGCTGACCCTCGGGCTGGTGGACGAACCGCTGGCGCTGGTGCGCAACGAACTGGGCGCGTTGATTGGCATGGTGCACTTCATGGTGCCGTACGCCGTGTTGCCGCTGTTGTCGTCCATGCGGCAGGTGGACGACAGCCTGCTCAGAGCATCGAGCAGCCTGGGCGCCGGGCGCTGGCAGACGTTGCGCGACGTGTTCGTGCCGTTGACCGTGCCGGGCGTGGCGGCAGCGTCGGCCACGGTGTTTGTGTTCAGCCTCGGTTGCTTCGTCACCCCGGCACTGCTGGGCGGCGGCAAGGCGGCGATGCTGGCCGAAAGCATCTACATCCAGATGTTCCAACTCTCCAACTGGGGCCTCGGCGCGGCCTTGAGCATTGTGCTGATGGCGATGGTGGCGGTGTGCGCCGTGGTGTTCGGCAAGTTGGTGGGTTTTGCACGGTTTACGGGGAGAAGCGCATGAACAGCGGGCGCGTAATTAGCGGCGCAGCAACTCCGGTGCTGGCGGTTCCACGGGCGGTGAGACCGCGCCTCAACCTGGCGCGTGGGCTGTCGATTGTCGCCATGTTGCTGGCTGCATTGTTCTTGCTGCTGCCGATTCTGGTGATTGTGCCGCTGTCATTTGGCGACCAGCGCTACCTGGCGTTTCCCGATGGCGCCTGGTCGCTGCGCCATTACCTGACGTTGCTCGACACCGCCTGGCTCAGCTCGATTCTGCAGAGCCTGGGCCTGGCGATTGCGGTGGGTGTGGTGAGCACGGTGCTGTCGTTTCTGTTCGCCACCGGCATCTGGCTGGAGCCGCGGTATCGCGTGCTGCTCAGCGCTGTGGTGCTGCTGCCGATGATCGTGCCGCAGGTGGTGTCGGCCATGTCGATCTACTACCTCGGCGCCAAGGTGAAGCAACTCGACTCGCTGATCGGCGTCGGCTACGGCCATTTATTGATGGCCCTGCCGTACTCGCTGATCGCCATGCTGGTGGCCTACAGCCGGCTCGACACCAGCCTGTACAAAGCCTCGCGCTCCCTCGGCGCTGGGCTGGGTACAACCATGCGCCATGTGCTGATGCCCAACGTGCGCGGCGGTCTGGCGGGCAGCTTTTTCATGGCGTTCATCATGTCGTGGGAAGAAGTGGTGGTGACCTTGTTCACCAGCGGCCTGCACGTAATCACCGTGCCCAAACGCATTTGGGACGGCTTGCGCTACAACCTCGACCCGGCCATCGCCGCACTGTCCACGGTCATGGTGCTGATCACCCTGGTGGTCTTGCTGGTGCGCCTGTACCGCCACGACCACACCGCCTCACCGGGTCGCTAGCCGGCCCAGGCTCCACGTCGAGCCATTCAGACACCCCAAACAAACGAGCACCTTTTCCCTAAGGAGGGATTCGCCATGATGACTGCTTTTCCACTGCGCACTTACCGCCAACGTATGGAGGCGGTGAAACGCCGCATGAGCGAGCGTGGGCTCGACGCGCTGGTGATCAACTACCCCGACAACATCAACTACCTCACCGGTTTCGACAGTCTGGGTTTCCTCTGGTATCAGGCGCTGATCATCTCGCCAAAACTGGCCAACCCGATCTTCCTGACCCGCACCAGCGAAGAGCCGTGCACCTTTGAACTGTCGTGCCTGGAAGAAGGCATTTTTTACGACATCGCCAAGCAAGACCCGCTGCGTATCGTCGCCGACTCGCTGGAAGAACTGGGCCTGAGCCAGGGCCGCATCGGCCTGGAAATGCAGGCCTCGACTTTTAGCGCGTTGCAATACACCACGCTGCTCGGCCATATGCCCCACGCCCATTTTGAAGACGCCTCCGTGGTGGTGGCCGAAGAGCGGCTGATCAAAACCGCCGAAGAAATCGAGTACCAGCGCACCGCCGCGCGCATGGCCGACCAAGGCATGCGTGCTGCGTTTGAAGCGCTGCGCCCGGGCATGTCGGAAGTGCAGATTTCCGGCATCGTCGCCAAAGCCCTCGGCGATGCGGGCAGCGAATACGCGGCCATCAGCCCCATGTGCGCCACCGGCCGACGCAGCACCATGACCCACGCCATGCCGCACCGCCTGACCATCAGCCCCGGCGACGTGGTGATTCTGGAACACGCCGGCGTGTGCAACCGCTACCACGCCATCCTCATGCGCAGCGCCGTGATCGGCAAACCCACGGCGCGGGTGCGCGAAGTGTCGAACCTGCTCACCGAAGCCTTCAACGCCGCCATCGACATCGCCAAGCCCGGCACGCCGGTGGGCGAGGCCAACCGCGTGTGCAACGAAATTCTCGACCGCATCGACCTGTCGCGCACCCGCGTGCACCGCATCGGTTACAGCCTGGGCCTGGCCTACCCGCCGACTTGGCTGGAAGCGATGATGGTCGACGAGGCCGACGACCATGTGTTTCAGCCCAACATGTCGTTCTCCATCGAACCCAACCTGTCGCTCTACAACGAAGGCTTTGGCCTGAAACTGGGCGACACGGTGTTGTGTGGCAAAGACGGCTCGCAAAGCCTGTCGGAAATTGCGCCTGAACTGCATGTGATCGACTAAGGAGCCTTGCATGACTGCATCCATGGACGTGTTCTGGCACGACGACGTGCTGCGCCACGACACCGGTTTCGGGGTGTTCGAGGCGCCGCCCAGCGCGCTGCTGGACCACCAGACCCAACACCCCGAAAGCAGCCCGCGCCTGGTCAACATGCGCGCGGTGCTGCGCAACGGCCCGGTGGCCAAACAGCTGACCTGGCACGCCGGCCGCCACGCCAGCGAAGAGGAACTGCTGCGCTTTCACACCGCCGCGTACCTGCGTGACATCCAAAGCGCCGACGCCGACGGCCGCCGCTTCAGCAGCACGACGCTGATGAACACCGGTAGCCTGGCCGGCTTGCTGGCGGCGGCGGGCACCAGCATTGCCGCGTTGGAACGCACCCTCGCCAGTTGCCGACCGGCCATGGCGCTGGTGCGCCCGCCAGGCCACCACGCCGCACCGGCCATGGTCGACGGCTACTGCTTTTTCAACAACGTGGCGGTCGCCGCCCAGGCCGCGCGGGCAGCCGGCGCGGAGCGGGTGGCGATCATCGACTGGGACGTGCACCACGGCAACGGCACCCAAGCCGGCTTCTACGCCGACCCCAACGTGCTCACCGTTTCCCTGCACATGGACCACGGCGCCTGGGGCCCCAGCCACCCGCAAACCGGTGGCGTGGACGAGCGCGGCGAAGGCCAGGGCGTGGGCAGCAACCTCAACATTCCGTTGCCCATGGGCGCCGGCGATGCCAGCTATGCAGCGGCGTTCGCACGCTTTGTCGAACCCACCGTGCGCGCGTTTGCGCCGCAGCTGCTGATCATCGCCAACGGCCTCGACGCCTCGCAATTCGACCCCAACGGCCGCCAGTTGCTGACCATGAAAGGCTTCAACCACCTGGCCCAGCGTGCGCGGGTGCTGGCCGATGAACTGTGTGGCGGGCGCTTGCTGGTCGTGCAAGAGGGCGGCTACAACCCGGCCTACAGCGCCTACTGCCTGCACGCCGCCAGCGAAGGCTTTCTTGGCCAGCCCAGCAGCCTGCCGGACCCGCTGGCCTATATGCCGGAATTCGAGGCGCGCAGTGGGGCGGATATTCAGGCCTTGGCCGTGGCATTGAACGGGGCAGGGTGGCACTTTCCTTTGTAGCGACAATGACAACGGCTCGGCGGGGCGTTGCCTGCCGAGTCGTTTAACCCGGCAACACCAGGGAGAGGTCCGGGTAGCGCGCACAGATAAAGTCCACAAACGCGCGCACCTTTGGCGCCGCCAGCCGCCGTGACGTGTGCAGCACCCATAACTCGGCGTCGGCGCGCGACACAACTCCCCAATGCACCAACTCACCGCGCGCCAACTGCTCCCACGCAATGGACTGCGGAATCAACGCCACGCCAGCGCCGGCAATCGCCGCATCGCGGATCATCAGAAACGAAGAAAACTTCAGCCGTGGAATCGGCTCCAGCAGTAAGCGGCCATCGTCGAGATTCCACTGCGTCGGCTGAAAATTGCTGAACACCACACTGGCAACCGGCTGCACCGCGCCGGCCGGCGGCATGGCAATGTGCGGCGCCGCCACCACCACCAGTCGATCCTTGGCAAAGCAGCGGCCGACCAGGTTGCTGTCCGGGCTGGGGTTGATGCGGATGGCCACATCAAACTGCTCCTCCACAAGGTCAACCAGGCGGTCTTCGGCCACCACGTCCAGCGTGATTTCCGGATAAGCCGCGCAGAACTCGGCGCCAATGCGGCCCATCGCCAACTGCGAAAACAGTGCCGGCGCCGCCACACGCAAGCGTCCACGGGGCGTCGACAAACCTTCGCGCGCGGCCGTCATCGCCTCGGCCACTTCCCCCAGCGGCCCCTCGGTTCGCGCCATCAGCAACTCGCCGGCCTCGGTCAGCTTCAACCCGCGCGCACTGCGCTCCACCAGGCGAACGCCCAGCTGCTCCTCCAGCTCGGCAATGCGCCGCGACAACGTGGCTTTGCTGCGCCCACTGGCGCGGCTGGCCTTGCCCAAGCCTTCGTTACTGGCGACGAGGGCGAAATCGATAAGGGCATTAAGGTCCATGGCTGTTCCAGATATGAAACGAGGAGTCTCGATGGTGGCGTCTTCGTTTTAATTTCGCAACGACCTACTGTGGCGTCAACGCAGCAAGGTCAGCCGATGTTGCTCGCGTACCCCTTCATTCAAGCGGAGATACACCATGAGCATTCTCGTCACTGGCGCCACTGGCACCGTCGGTTCCCTGATCATCCAGCGCCTCAGCGATGCGGGCGCCGAGGTTCACGCCCTGGTTCGCCAAGCCGGCAAAGGTCAATTCCCAACGGGCGTTAAAGAAGTGGTCGGCGACCTCACCGACGTCGCTTCCATGCGCGCCGCCCTGGCCTCGGTGCGCACCCTGTTCCTGCTTAACGCCGTCACCCCGGACGAAGTGACCCAAGCCCTCATCACCCTGAACCTGGCCAAGGAAGCGGGCATTGAGCGCATCGTTTACCTGTCGGTCATCCACGCCGACCGCTTCACCGAGGTGCCGCACTTCACCGGCAAACACACCGTGGAGCGCATGATTGAAAGCCACAACCTGGCCGCCACCGTGCTGCGCCCGGCGTACTTCATGCAAAACGAATACACCGTGCAGCAAGCCATCGAACACTACGCCGTGTACCCCATGCCCATCGGTGCGGCAGGCGTGGCCATGATCGACGCCCGTGACATTGCCGACATCGCCGTCGCCGAACTGCTGCGCCGCGACCGCGCCGCCACTGCGCTCGAAAGCCTGACGCTCGAACTGGTCGGCCCGCAGGCATTTACCGGCAACGAAGTGGCCGCCATCTGGAGCAACGCCCTCGGCCGCCCGATCGCCTACGGCGGCGACGACGTAGCCGCCTTCGAACAGCAAATGGGCGCCTTTATGCCCGGCTGGCTGGCCTACGACCTGCGGCTGATGATGGCCGCCATCCAGACCCATGGCATGCAAGCGGCGCCGGGTGCCTTGGAGCGCCTGGAAAGCATCCTCGGCCGACCGCTGCGCCGCTACGAAAGCTTCGTGAACGAAGTGGTTAGTGCAAGCCAAGGCTGAATAGCGGGGCAGGGGAGACCCGCCGGAATTCGCGCCGCAGTTAACCCCGCGCGCTTTCAACCCGCCGCTGTTTTCCTCCATCATGCAAGCCCGCCGCGCACCCGCGCGGCGCGCCTGTTTCTCCCGTTGCAAGGATGCCCACATGAAAGATTGGCCAGACCGTCGCCTCACCGATTTGCTCGGTGTGCAGCACCCCATCATTCAAGCGCCCATGCTCGGCGCTGGCGCGGCTTTGATGGCCGGCGCGGCACAAGCCGGCGCCTTGGGTTCGCTAGCCTGCGCAACGTTGACGCTCGCGCAAGTCGAGAGCGAAGTAGCCGCCTTTCGCGCCGCCACCAACGCACCGCTGAACCTCAACTTCTTCTGCCACCAACCCGCCCCGACAGACGACGCCGCCCAGGCCCGTTGGAAAGCGCTGCTGGCCGACTACTACCGCGAAGTGGGCGCCGACTTCGACGCCCCCACGCCCGTCTCAAGCCGCGCCCCGTTCGACGAAGCGAGCTGCGCCCTGGTGGAAAAACTGCGACCTGAAATCGTCAGCTTCCACTTCGGCCTGCCCGCCGAACCGCTGCTAAACCGCGTCAAAGCCACCGGCGCTAAAGTGCTGGCCTCGGCCACCACCGTCGAAGAAGCACTCTGGCTGCAGGCCAACGGCTGCGACGCCATCATCGCCATGGGCTATGAAGCCGGCGGCCATCGCGGCATGTTTCTGCACACCGAGCTGACCACCCAAATCGGCACCTTCGCCCTGGTGCCGCAAATCGTCGATGCCGTCACCGTGCCCGTCATCGCCGCTGGCGGCATCGCCGATTCGCGCGGCATCAACGCCGCCTTCGCCCTGGGCGCCGCTGGCGTACAAATCGGCACCGCCTACCTCTTTTGCGACGAAGCCAACCTCACCACCCCGCACCACACCGCCTTGCGCAACGCGAGCGCTAGCGACACCGCGCTCACCACCCTATTCACCGGCCGCCCGGCGCGCGGCATCGTCAACCGCCTGATGCGCGAACTGGGGCCGCTAAACCCCAATGCACCCGCGTTTCCCACAGCAGGTGGCGCGTTAGTGGCGTTGCGGGCCAAGTGCGAAGCGCAAGGGGTCGGGGACTTCAGCAACTTGTGGGCCGGGCAGGCGTTTGCCTTGAGTGCGGGGAGAACAGGGCGGGTCACGGCGTTTGAGTTTACCCAGGGGTTGGTACGAGGCTGCTTGGCCACGTCGGGGTGAAGCCCGTGTAGCAGTCAATTCGCCGCAGTAATGGCAATTGAATATTACGGGCGATTAAGCGAGCATCGCCCGCGCTGTACCGATAAAACCCATGACAACAGGACGTCTTCATGCACCCTATCAAAACGCTACTCGCCCTCACCGCACTGGCCCTGACCGGCTGCGCCAGCGGTCCTACCGTGCCACCGCCCACGTTCCCGGGCATTGAACAGTCAGACAAAATCACCATCGAAGACCTGCGCCCGAAGACTGAGTCTGAGAAAGAAATTTTCAGCCTGATGATCACCAGCGACGCCTACGCCATCTACCGCGTTGCCGACGACGCGACCAAACCGACTGGCCCGCGCCTTCTGGCGCACCGCGCGTACGAATCGTTCCCGGAATTGGCCAACCAGCCCACCATCAAAGTGCTGCACTTCGTCACCTACGCCAACCTGCAATCGCAACTGCGTAAAACCTCGATCGTCGCCGGCCTTACCGGCCCGATTGGTGTGGCAGTGATGGGCACGCCTGACTACCCGTCAAGCCAAGTGGTCACGACGCCGGTAGACAGCGGGCAATTGGAAAAAACCGCTGGCGACGAGGAATACACCCGCGCCTACTTCACCGAGCAAGAAAACCCCAGCAAGTCGCCGGTGAACGTCATCTACATCGAAACCGAAATGCTCGGCAAACGCGTAGCCAGCCGTTGCCTGGTGCCGCCCGTAACAGGGAAACCCAACCTGTTTTTGGTGGAAGCGTTTGACATGTGCATTGCTAATCACCTGGCGCTGAATAAGGCGGCGGGTGCGCAGACGGCGGCTAAGTAAGTTGTTTGAGGAAGAGGTCGGGTAGGCCGTTTTTTCCGGGCGAGCAAGGGCCGCATCGACGCTGCCGCTGCTCGCCCGACCCATAGAGGGGAACAGGGTGTTCCCCTTTTTTGTGGCTGGGATTTGGCAGCGCTGTTCCTTGCGCGTACGCAGTTCCTTCAATTTCTTCACCGAATCTCAGCAAGCCCTCGGTGATCTCATACCGTTGAAGCGGCGCTGGCCGATTTTTCCCGGTCGGTGCCTTCGGTACTGTCACTCACGACCGCAATCACGGAGTGGCATTGGACATGGATAGCCTGGTCAGGGAGCTAATCCCGCTGTTGCAATATTTGATTCCCGGCTTTCTTGCGACCTGGATTTTCTATTCCTTAACGTCGTTTAAACGGCCAGACAGTTTCGGCCAAATCGTCCAGGCGCTGATATTTACGTTCCTGATTCATGGCGTCGTCGAGGCGCTTGGGTGGGGGCTGACCGGGTTGGGCGACAGCTTTTTCGCGATAGGTAGTTGGGATATTGCCGCGCGGTCTGCTTGCTCGGTCGCCGTAGCGATGCTGCTCGGTTTGGGCTCGTGCTACCTGACGAACAACGACGAGCTTCATCAACTGCTGCGGCGGGGAAAAATCACCCGACAGACGTCTTACCCGTCCGAGTGGTTCGGCTCGTTTTCGCGCTATGCAGGTTTCGTTGTGCTGCACCTTTACAACGATAAGCGCATTTACGGGTGGCCTGAACAGTGGCCAGCGTCTCCGTCAGCGGGGCAGTTTTTGATTCAAGCGCCAAGCTGGCTGGACGCTGAAGGTGCTGAATGGCGTTTCGGTGCGGAGTCCATGTTGATCAATGCTTCCAGGGTCCAATGGGTCGAATTTGTATCGCAAAAAAATGGAGAAACCACATGACTGTTCTAGAACCTCAACCGATGCCCGAGTGCTACTTGCCCACACTAGCGCCCGACGGCAAAACGGTAATTCCTCCAAAGGTGGCTCGCCCAAAAGCGCCTAGCGCTCCACCGGCCTCGACCAAGCCGCCCATGTATTTCTTGGCTCATTGGGTGGCGGTTTATTGAGGCGGTGGGTTCCTTCTTGGTGGCAGCTATGTCACGGGGTGTTTTTTCGGCGCTCGATACTTCTGCGTTATTGAGAAAAACGGGGGTGGTTCAATCTTTCCCCTTTTCGCTGGCACCAGTTGTGAACCGATCCGAGCCTGCGCGGTTTGGGAAACACCTATGACGGAGGTGTTTGCGTCATCTTCCGTCGCAACGCCGAAGGCGGCGAACCGCCCGTACCTAATACCGCCGCGTCGTCAGCAATTCCTCCAACACCCGCGTCACCACCCGAAACGGCACGGACATATGGTCTTCGCCGGTTTCGATGTGGAAGTCGCTACGCAGCCCGTATTGCGACAGCGCTTCGAGGCGGCGTTGCAGGGCGCGGGCGTCTTGCAGTTCCTGGGGCATTTCGCGGTCGCCGACGAGCAGGGTCAGGCTGCTGTGGGTGAGGTTGACCTTGCCGTCGTGGGCGCGTTGGGTGAAGGCGCGTTCGGGTTCGAGCAGGAAGCGGTCGCGCCACCACAGGCTGGGGCTTACGGCCACGGTGTGTTGGAACAGGTGCGGGCGGGTGAAGAGGGTGTAGATGCCGAACATGCCGCCAAATGACCAGCCGACCAGGCTGCGTTGGTCTTGTTCGACTTTGAAGCGTTCGCTCACTTTGGGCATCAGGCGTTTTTCGATGAAGTCGAGGAACAGGTCTTGGCCGCCTTGGGGTGGGTCGTTGCGGTCGGCCGGTTGCGGGGGCGAGAGGTCGAAGGCGCGGCGGTTGAAGTCGTACGGCGTGGTGCTGGGGTAGCCGATGGCGACGATGATGGCGCTTTTCATGCGGTCTTGGGCACGTTTGGCGGCATGGAAGGCGGGGAAAAAGGCGTTGCCGTCGACCACGTAAATCACCGGATAGCCACCGGTGTAGGGCACATCACCCTCCGGCAGGCTGATCATGATGCGGTAGTCGCGGCCCTCGGCGCTTTTCAGGGTCCATTGCTCGGTGCCGTCGAGGGTCACCGGCTCGGCCACGGCGCTGCCAAGTAGCAACGCGGCGACGAGAAACGCCGCGCTGCGCAGTGCGTTCAGGCGGCTCACCAGCTGTAGCTCAGGCTGGTGACGACACTGCGCGCTTCGCCGCGGTAGCAGTAGCCGTCCTGGCAATTGATGTAGCGGCGGTCGGTGAGGTTGCGCGAGTTCAGGGCCAGGCGCACGCCGTCCAGGCCGCCGCCGAAGTCGTAGTGCACGCCGGCGTCGAACAAGGTGTAGTCCTCGTTTTTGCTGGTGTTCATGTTGTCGCCATAGGTGCTGCCGGTGTAGCGCGCGCCGGCGCCAAAGCCCAGGCCGAAGGGCAGGCTGTAGTCGAGCCACAGCGAGGCAAGGTGGCGGGGCACGTCTTTGGGTTCGTTGCCTTCATCGCCGGCGATGCTTTTGGTGATTTCCGGGTCGTTAAAGCTGTAGCTGGCGTTCAGGCTCAGGCGCTCGGTCAGGTCGGTGACGGCTTCCAGCTCCAGGCCGCGCGAAACCTGTTCGCCGGTTTGGGTGCTTTTGAGTGGGTCCACGGCATCGCGGCTCACTACGTTCTGTTGGGTGAGGTGGTACAGCGAGGCGGTGAGCATCGTGGTGGTGCCGGGCGGTTGGTATTTCAGGCCGACTTCGTATTGCTTGCCTTCGGTAGGCGCGAACGGCTCGCCATCGGCATTGGTTTCGGTGGACGGCTGGAACGACTCGGCATAGCTGGCGTAGGGCGCCAGGCCGTTGTCGAACAGGTACAGCACGCCGAGCTGGCCGGTGGTGGCGGCGTCGCTGCCTTTGCGGTTTTCGTCGCCGGGCAGGTTGCCGTTGTTGCGTGTGTGCACCCAGTCGCGGCGCAGGCCGGCGGAGAGGCGCCAGTTGCCGATTTCCAGTTGGTCGTTGATGTAGGCGCCGGCGCGGTGGATAAGGCCGTCCTGGTCCACGATAGGCGAGGTCGGTGTGGACACGGGCTGGTGGTAGTCCGGCGAGTACAGGTCAATCGACGGACCGGGGCCGGAGGCGTACAGCAGCGAGGTGTCGATCCAGGCGTAGTCGACGCCGGTGATCAGCGTGTGTTGCACCTCGCCAGTGGCGAAGCGGCTGATTAGGCGTGTGTCGGTGGACAGCGATTCCATGTCTTCGTACACGCCCACGGCGTAGCGCTCGAGCGTGCGGCCGCCAACCAGGCCGGTGGGTTGCAGGTACTGGTTGCTGGTGTCGACCTGGCCGTAGCGCAGGTTTTGTTGAAGGCTGAAGGTGTCGTTGAAGGCGTGCTCGAACTCATAGCCGACCGTCCATTGCCGCTGTTCGAGCTTGTCGAAGTATTCGTCGCCCTGCCAGAAGTCGGTGAGGTGGTCGCCGTCCTGGTAGAGCATCGGCGAGGCGGCCGTTTCCCGTTCCTGGTATTGGGCGAGCAGGGTCAGGCTGGTGTCGGGGTCGATTTGCCAGGTGAGCGACGGCGCGATCAGGCGGGTGTCGTTGTTCATCTGTTCGATGGAATATTCGGCGTCGCGGTACACGCCCACGGTGCGGAACAGCACGTCGCCGTCATCGTCGAGCTTGCCGCCGATGTCGAACTGGCCTTGGCGGTGGTTGTAGTTGCCGTCCTGAATTTCCACCTGGTTTTTTGCTTGCAGGCTAGGGCGCTTGCTCACGCGGTTGACCATGCCGCCGGGGCTGATTTGCCCGTACAGAACGGACGCCGGGCCCTTGAGCACTTCGATGCGCTCCAGGTTGTAGGCTTCGGTGGAGTACAGCGACAGCCAGCCGCTGCCGGGCTGGCGCAGGCCGTCGAGGAAGTCGGCCGATTGAGTGGTTTCAAAACCGCGCACGCTGATCATGTCGAAGCGCGGGTCCAGGCCGGAACTACCCACGCGCACGCCGGCGCTGTAGGCCACGGCATCTTCCACGCGGTCGACTTTGCGGTCGGCGATCTGCTCGGCGGTAACCACACTGATGGCCTGTGCGGTTTCGAGAATGGGTTTGTCGGTTTTCGTCGCGCTGCTGGCGTTGCTGGCGAAGTAGCCGGGCACCGGGGCGAAGGCGCTTTGCATGGCGCTAGCGTCGATGCTGGTGGGGTTGAGCTGCAAGGCTTCGCCGCTGGCCACTGGTTCAACGGTGAAGGTGCCGTTGTTGGTGATGCGCAGAGCCAGGCCGCTGCCGCTCAGTGCCTGCTGCGCCGCTGCTTCGGCACTGAATTCACCCTGCACGGCGGCGCTGCTGCGGCCGCGCACCAGAGCGGGGTCGGCGACGATGGTGCGGCCGCTTTGGCGGGCGATCTGGCGCAGGGCCTGGTCCAGCGGCATGGCGGCCAGGTCGTAGCGTTGCAGCGTTTGGTCGGCGTGGGCGGCGACCGGGGTCAGGGCGGTAACGCCGCTGGAAAATGCCAGGGCAACGGCCATGGCCAAACGCGCGGCGCGGGGTGAGGAAGAACGCATGGCAGAGACTTTCCTTGCAGGAGAGAGTGGGAACTTCCTCCTCTGTCGCGCGACTTGGAAAAACCCCTCACGCGTTTTCATTTTTTTTTACGGGTACGCGTCAGGCCAGGTCGATCAACGTGACCGGCCCGTATTGCGCGACGGTGATGGGCAGCACTTGAGCAAGTGACTGCAAGGTGCGGTCGCTGTCGTCCAGGGCAAACACGCCGAACACGCGCAGGCTCGCCGCTTCCGGCGACACGCGCAGCAGCCCGTAGCGGTAGGGCCGCAGCGCATCGACCACGGCGCCGAGGGATTCGTCGTCGATGTCCAACCGGCCATCGAGCCAGGCGTCGTTACGGGCGCGGCTGGGCATGGCGGCGAGGGTCTGGTTGGCGCTGAACAGCAGGCTTTGCCCGGCGCTGATGGAGGCGTGATGACCATACTGGTCGAACACCTGCACGCTGTTTTCCTGCACGCTGACCAGGGTTTGTTCCGGCAGCTGACGCACGACAAAGCGCGAGGCGAGGGTGCTGATGCGGCCCTGGGCGGTGATTACTTCGAAGGGGCGCATCGGGTCGGCCAGTGCCTGAATACTCAATTCACCTTGCTTCAGCGTGACTTGCCGCGTGTGGGTGCTGAATAGCACGTTCGCGGCGCTGCGGGCGTTGAGCGTGAGCGTGCTGCCGTCGTCGAGGCGCAGCTGTTTGCGCTCGGCCGTGCCGGTGTGGAAATCGCTGAACAACCCTTCCAACGGCATGCGTCGCTGCAACGCGAGCACTCCGGGCAAGCCGGCCAGCAGTAGCAATGCCGTGCCGCCGCGCAGCAGGCGCCGGCGCTCATGGGAAATGCCCGAACTGCGCAGCACACGCGCCGCCGCAGTTGCGCTGCCGGGCAATTGCCGCTGCACGTCAGCGAGCTGGTTGAATGGCGTCTGCACCGCGCCGCTGATGGTTTCCCAGGCGCGGCGGTTGGCGTTGTCGGCGCTGAGCCAGGCGCTAAAGGCGGCTTGATCGTTGGCGCTGGCGCGGCCGGAGTCGAGAAATACCAGCCAGTCGATGGCGGCTTTAATCGCGGGCGTCAGGCTTGGGTGCGACGGCGTCATGCCAAGGTGGCCAGGTAGCACTGGGTGACGGCCTGCTTGATCCACCGTTCCACGGTGGCCAGCGAAACGCCCAGTTGTTCGGCGATTTGCGGGTGGGTCATGCCGTCCAGGCGATTGAGCAGAAAGGCGTGGCGCACTTTGCTGGGCAAGTCATTAAGCATGGCGTCGATCACCGCCACGGCTTCGCGCAGCAGGGCGAAATCTTCCTCCGACGGCACCACGGTTTCCGGCAGGCTGGCCAGTGCTTCGAGGTAGGCGCGCTCCAGCTCACTGCGGCGCCAGAACGAACAGAGCACACGTTTGGCGACCACGCAGAGAAAGGCGCGCGGCTCGTCGATGACGGCGGCTTGTTGGGATTTGAGGGTACGCACGAAGGTGTCTTGCGCCAGGTCGGCGGCATCGGCGTGCGAGCCCAGACGACGCAGCAACCAGCTCTGTAGCCAGCGGTGGTTTTCCGCATACAGGATATGGAAGGGGTCTTGGGAGGCGACGCGCAGGTCTGGCACAAATGCACACGGTTAGTAATTAGCAATGTTTCGCATTTTCGACAACTGCTGGCTAATTTGCAACTGCGGCGGACGGGGCGCGTGGTTAGGAAGCTTTCGCTTTGTCGACTAATTGCTGCAGCCACGCGGCGTCTTGCGCATTAACAACGCCGTACTGATCGGGCGGCGCGAAGGCCCAGTGGTGTGCTGCTTCGGTAAGACGCTGAAGCTCGTCGGTGCTCAGCCAGTAGGCAGTGTTGTGCACGGGAATGGGCGCGCCGTCGAAGCGTTGGCCCAGGGTCAGGTTGGTTCTAGGGGCGAACGCGATAGCAACTTCGGCGTGGGCTTGCAGGTGTTTTTTAGGCCCTGGCTGTTTGGCTTCGCGGGCGTAGCTGAAGGTGCCGGGGTAGTCTTTTTTCAGCACCAGCCAGTGGCCGGCGGTGGTGGTTGCCAGCAGCCATTGGGTGATGCCGCTGTCGTAAGCGTCCTCCAGGCGTTCGCCGTTCCCGATGCTAAGGGTGTTGCAGTCCGGGTCGTAGGCGTTGGACCACACGTTGGTGGCGGTCACTAACGTGTGGCGCTCCAGTTCAACCTCGCCGCGCTCGGGCAAGGTTCGCCAGTAGCGTTTGGTCGCGTCGCGCTTGGCGTGGCGGATGTTGAGCAGCACCCAGGCGGCGGTGAAGAGCAGGGTGGCCGGCACTAGCCAGACGTAAGTCGTTTCGAGGAGATGGTCGATGTCTAGGTGTGCGTCGAACAGGGTTCGGTAGCACAACAGGCCGACGATATAGGCGAGGAACGGCAGTATCGGGCCGAAGCACAGTGGCGCCACGCAGACGGTGAGCCAACTGAAGCGTTCGCTGGCGGCGCATTCCTGCGCCCGGGCGCGTTCTTCCGGGAGCATGGGCGCGGTGTCGCGAGGGGGCAGGTTGGGGTTTGGGGTGTGGAAGTGGGCTAGGGGGTTGGGCATTTGGGCGAACGGGCGGTGGCCGAGGTGGGCGTAGCGTAGCAGCGTGGGTGGGGATGGGGCTTCGCCTTTGCGAGGATGACGGAGGTTTTATTGAGTTTTCCGTTCTCTCCCTTGATGGCGGTGGGCCGACGATTGGGATCCACGCTTGCGGGGCTAACTGCGTCTCCTGAAAGACTCTGGATCCCCGCCTGCGCGGGGATGACGGAGAGTTTTTCAGCGGTTTTCGTCAGGTCCGAACGGATGAAAGGGGCAATAACATCCGTCATCCCCGCGAAGGCGAGGATCCAGTATTGTGAGTCGATCGCCGATCTCCCGACTCGCGCAAATTCCCTCCCAGCAACCAACCCCCACGCTACATTTGTGCCTTATTAGTGCGTTATCTTCAGCCACCTCAAACCGGCCCCAATCCCGACGCTCCCATGACCAACCCCACGCCTCAGCCAACCCCCATCCCCCTATTCCAAGCCCTGCTGTTCTGGCTAAAACTCGGCTTTATCAGTTTCGGCGGCCCGGCCGGGCAGATCGCGATCATGCATCAGGAGTTGGTGGAGCGTCGGCGTTGGATTTCCGAGCGGCGGTTTTTGCATGCGTTGAATTACTGCATGGTGCTGCCCGGCCCCGAGGCGCAGCAGTTGGCGACGTATATCGGTTGGCTGATGCACCGCACCTGGGGCGGGGTGATTGCCGGCGGGCTGTTTGTGTTGCCGTCGCTGTTTATTTTGATTGCGCTGTCGTGGGTGTACATCGCCTTTGGTGAGGTGCCGGTGGTGGCCGGTTTGTTCTATGGCATCAAGCCGGCGGTCACGGCGATTGTGGTGCAGGCGGCCCATCGCATCGGCTCGCGGGCGTTGAAGGACATTTGGCTGTGGGGCATCGCGGCCGCCTCGTTTGTGGCGATTTTTGCCCTGAGCGTGCCGTTTCCCTTGATCGTGCTGTCGGCTGCGTTGCTGGGTTATGTGGGCGGCAAACTTGCGCCGGGCGTGTTCACTGTCGGTGGCGGGCACGGTGCGGCGAAGCAGTCGTTCGGGCCGGCGCTGATTGATGACGACACGCCCACGCCCGAGCACGCGCGCTTTCGCTGGTCGCGTCTGGTTGTGTTGCTGGTAGTGGGCGCTGGGCTGTGGGCGTTGCCGATGGGGTTGTTGACTGCGCTGTATGGCTGGCACGGCACGTTCACGCAGATGGGTTGGTTTTTCACCAAGGCGGCGCTGCTGACATTTGGCGGCGCGTACGCCGTGTTGCCCTATGTGTATCAGGGCGCGGTGGGCCATTACGGCTGGCTGACGCCGACGCAGATGATCGACGGCCTGGCGCTCGGCGAAACCACGCCGGGCCCGCTGATTATGGTGGTGGCGTTTGTTGGATTTGTCGGCGCTTATGTGCAGCCGGTGTTTGGTGTCGAGCACGCGTTTTTGGCGGGCGCCGTCGCGGCCGCGCTGGTTACCTGGTTTACCTTTCTGCCCTCGTTTCTGTTCATTCTGGCCGGCGGGCCGCTGGTGGAATCGACGCACAACGACTTGAAATTCACCGCGCCGCTCACCGCGATCACCGCAGCGGTGGTGGGGGTGATTCTTAACCTGGCGGTGTTTTTCGCCTATCACGTGTTGTGGCCCGAAGGCTTTGACGGCTCGCTGGATTGGCCGTCGGCGGTTATCGCGGTCGCAGCGGCGGTGGCGCTGTTTCGTTTCAAGTGGGGCGTGATTCGGGTGCTGTTTAGTTGCGCAGTGGTGGGCTTAGGGGTTTACCTGCTGCGCCATTAACGCCAAGGGGCGAATACAAATTCCGCAATACTTGGCCAGCGGTGCGACGGTTTCTTATTGGGTAGGATGGCCGCCCGAAATCACTCTTGGCCTTTATGAACACGCTTCAGGAACCTCCCAGTTTTAGCCACGCCCCGTTAACGCCTCGTTCTGCCCCGCCGCGCCATCGCGCCGCTCACGCTTGCCGTGCTCTTCTTATTATTTCGACGCAGGTTCTCTAAACATGGAATGGATAGCTGACCCCACGGCCTGGCTAGGCCTGCTCACGCTTATTGTTTTGGAACTGGTGCTGGGCATCGACAACCTGGTGTTTATCGCCATCCTCGCCGACAAGCTGCCACCGGAGCAGCGCGATCGCGCCCGGCTGATCGGCCTGTCGCTGGCGTTGATCATGCGCCTGGGCTTGCTGGCCAGTATTTCCTGGATGGTGACGCTCACCGAGCCGCTGTTCGAGGTGTTCGACAAGAGCTTCTCGGGCCGTGATCTGATCATGCTGTTCGGCGGTATCTTCCTGCTGTTCAAGGCGACCATGGAGTTGCATGAGCGCCTCGAAGGCCACATTGCCGAGCGCTCGGCCGGCGCCGGTTACGCGCTGTTCTGGCCTATCGTTGCGCAGATTGTGGTGCTTGATGCGGTGTTCTCGTTGGACGCGGTAATTACCGCCGTCGGCATGGTGGAACACCTGAGCGTGATGATGATTGCGGTGGTGGTGTCCATCGGCGTGATGATCGTGGCGAGCAAACCGCTGACGGCCTTCGTCAACGCTCGCCCGACGGTGATCATGCTGTGCCTGGGCTTCTTGATGATGATTGGTTTCAGCCTGGCGGCCGAAGGCTTGGGTTTCCACATTCCCAAGGGTTACCTGTACGCGGCCATCGGTTTCTCGATTGTGATCGAGCTGTTCAACCAGTTGGCGCGCCGTGGCCGCCAGCGCTCGGCGCAAGGCACGCTGCCGCGCCGTGCTCGCACCGCTCATGCGGTGATGCGTTTGCTCGGCGGGCGTGAGTTGACGGTGGACGAAGTGGGCGAAGAAATCGCCGATCTGGTGCAGGGCGACGATGCGCAGCCGGCGTTCAACCGCCGCGAGCGGGTGATGATCAGCGGCGTGTTGCAACTGGCCGAGCGCCCGGTGCGCGCGGTGATGACGCCGCGCGCCGAGGTGCTGTACCTCGACGTAGGCGAGAGCCCGGAAGCCATTCGCCAGAAGTTGATGAACTCCTCGTACTCGCGCCTGCCGCTGGTGCGTGAAGGCCACGTCGACGAGCCACTGGGCTTTGTGCACAAGAAGGAGTTGCTCAAGGAACTGCTCGCCGGCAACTGGCCGGACCTGCACACCATGGCGCGCCAAACCATCAACGTGCTGGAGCACTTCACCGTGCTCAATGCCCTGGAACAGATGCGCAAAGAGTCGACGCACATCGCCTTTGTGGTCAGCGAGTTCGGCGATTTCATGGGCGTTCTGACCATGACCGACATCCTCGAATCCATCGCCGGCGAGTTGCCCGATGCCAGCGAGGTGGACGGGCCGGATATCGTCGACGATAACGGCGCTTACCTGGTCAGCGGTGCGCTTAACCTCAGCCTAGTGCAGGAACGCATCGGCTTTGCTGCGAGCGCCACCGACGATTACCAAACCGTCGCCGGCCTGGTGATGAGCCTGCTGGATCGCTTGCCGATGATTGGCGACGAGGTGGAGTGGGGCGACTGGCGGCTGTCGGTCACCGAGGTGTCGGAGCGGCGGGTGACGCGGGTGCGTTTGGCCCGCCAGTAACCGCCGTCGAACAAACAAACGAGCCCCCGCCGAAACGCGGGGGCTCGTTTGTTTTAGCCGAGGCTAAAGCGCGCCGTGTTGTCGTTCAGCGCGCGGCTGCCTTGGCTTAAACGGTCGGCCGCCTGATTGACCGCACGGGCGCCGTCGAGCAGGCGGATGGCGGCTTGGTCCACTTGCTGAATGCTGCCGCTGACGGCGTCGGCGGTGGTGGCTTGTTCTTCCACGGCAGTGGCGATGTGCGCCAGGGTGTCGCTTACGCCCTGAACCGCGCTGGCGATTTCACCGAGGCTGACACCCAGTCCGGTGACGGCGGTGGCGTCGCTCTGCGCCTGGCCGCACGCCGCTTCCATCAATTCCACCGCCTGGCGCACGGTGCTGCGCAGGCTTTCCACGGTGGTGGCGATTTGCAGCGTGGAAGCTTGGGTGCGTTGCGACAGGCTGCGCACTTCATCGGCCACCACGGCAAAGCCGCGGCCCTGATCGCCGGCCCGTGCGGCTTCGATGGCGGCGTTTAGCGCCAGCAAGTTGGTTTGCTCGGCGATGCCACGAATGCTGTCGACCACCGAATGAATCTGCTGGCCCTGATCGCTCACGCGCCCCAACGCTTCGGCGGTGTCGCTCAGGCGTTGGTTGAGTTCCTGAATGCTGGCGGTGGTGCGTTCGCTGTCGCGGTTGCTGGCTTCGGCGATGGCGCGGGTCTGGCGCACGCTGGCCGAGGCTTGCTCGCAGCTTTTCGCCACGCCGAGCGAGGTGGCGGCCAGTTGCGTGGCGGCGGTGGCGATCTGGCTGATCTGGTGCTGCTGCGCTTCCACTTCACCGAGGGTGTCGGTGGAGTGCGAATTGAGGGTAATCACGGCGTCGCTGAGTTGGTACGTCTCGTGGTTCACACCCAGCAAGCTGGTACGCAGTTGCACCACGGCGACGTTCAGCGCGGCGCTGATGGCGGCCAGTTCATCGCGCCCTTGCACCGCCACTTCCACGCACAAATTACCGTCGCGCAGCGACTGCGCGAGGGTGGTAATGCCACTGGCGCTGCGGCGAATCGAGCTTTGCAGACACACAAACAAATACACGGCCGCCAGCAACAACAGGCCAAACGCCACGGCCACTGGAATGGCTTGGGCGATGGCGCGGTTGTGGTAGAAATCCAGGCGCGCGTCCAGCGATTGCAGCGACTGCTGGCGCAGTACCGAAAGGGTGCTGAGCAGGCTGTCCATGGTGCGCTGGAACGTGGGGCCTTTCATGCTGATGGTGTCGCCGAACAAGCCGTCATCCAAGGCCTTGAGGTCGGCGTTGAGGGTTTGTTGGGTGGCGCCGTATTGGTCGGCCCACGCGCTGAGCGCGGCAGGCAACTTGGCTTGCAGGGTGGCGCCGGTTTTGTCCAACTGCGCGCGGGCATCGTTGATGCGCGCACGCAGGTCGCGCAGTTGCAGGCGGCTTTGCAGGCTGAACTGACCCGCCGCCACCGACGCTTCGCCCATGCTCGCCAGGCGGCCGACGCGTTCGATCATTTCCGGCGCCTGTTGCGTGGCGATCTGCATCAGCAAATAACCTTCCACCGACGGGTCGAGCGTCAAGCCGCTGTCGATCGCGATCTGGTCGCGCAGGCCTTGCAAACTCGCCTTCATGGCGGTGAAGCGGTCGAGCGCATCGGGCCACCAGCCCACGGTGCGAAGGCTGGCCAACTCCAATTGCGCGGCGCCGGTTTGCAGGTCTTGCAGGCGCTTTTGCACGTCGTCGCTGGCGCCTTCTGCGCGCAGCGTTTCGGCGAAGGTGTCCATGGCCGAACGCAACGCCGGCATGGAATTGTCGAGCTGGGTGATGGCTTGTTGCGCATCGGCGCCGGGCACGCGGGCGGTGTCGACAGCTTTCCAGCGCGCGGCCAGGTTGCGGCGAGCTGACAACTGCTGGTCCACGGCATCCAGTGCGAGTAATTGGCGCACGCCGCTGTGTTCCTTGGTGATCACCGCCAGCTTGGCTTGAAAGGTTTGGCTGACCATCCACAAGCTGCCCGCCAGCGGCAGGGCGAATAGCAGGAACAGCAGTTGGAATTTGCGCGCAAAGCCAAAGCGGCTCAGAAGATGGATCCCAGGGGATAACACGGACTGCATGAACGGCGACTCCTCAAAGGATCTTGCCAGCGTTCCGTTGTACAGAACGCTGTCGGGCTGCCGGTGCTGGCAATGAGCCATTTGGCTAGCAAGTTCCGGACCGGGCGGCCGGGGTGTCGATGCACGGCGCGGCCAACGGTGCGGCGCAGGCTGGCGCGTTGTTTTGGTGCGCACGGGCGAAAACGAAGCGCAGCCGTGCACCCGTTTGTGTCACTGAATGACACAGCAGCGGGCGCGCTTTACCCTCGGCACCTCATTCTCAGGGAGTTACTCATGCCGCAGTTTTTCTGGTTGCACGAGCACATGGAGCATTGCCCCACCATGGCCGCCTGGCTGTACGAGCAGTTCAGCTACGAGTACGTCGGTCAGTCGCTGGCCGAGTGGCAGCACGAATTTGCTGCCGGCCAACACAACGGCGCCTGGCCCAGCGTGGTGGCTGTCGATAACGGTCAACTGCTGGGCGGCGCGGCATTGGCGAACGATGATCTGCCCGGTCGAAGCGATCTCGGACCATGGCTGGCCTGCGTGTTCGTGACCCCGCAGGCGCGCGGCCAGGGTATCGCCGAGGCGCTGGTGGAAAAGGTGTGTGAGCGGGCGCGAATCGAGGGCGTGGAACGCTTGTATTTGCACACCCAGGATCGCGCCGACTATTACGCCAAGCGCGGCTGGGTGACGGTCGAGCAGTTCGAGCGCTGGGGCAAACCGCAGTCGTTAATGAGCCGCGACCTGCGGGCCGCGTCAGGCCAGTAACCGCGCCAGTTCTGCTTGCAGGTTGGCCCGTGCCTTGGCTTCCCACAGCGCGCGAATTTCTTCGTGGCTGTAAAGGTCGGGCATAGCCAACAGGGTGTTGAGCACCTTGGCGCGGCCGGCGTTGAACAGCGCCTCTGGCACCCAGTCGTACTCGGCGCGGATGGCTTGGGTGTAGGCGTGGTAGGCGTCGGCGGGCAGGGCGAGTACCGACAAATCGAGATCCACCACCAGCCCCGCATCATCGGCGTCGGCGGGCTCAACGTGAGCGGTGGCGAGAATGTGCCGGCGCACGCTGGCGATGTGCTCGGGCAAGCCGGCCTCACGCAGCCAGGCTTCGGCCAGGTCGGCGCTGGCGGCTTCGTTGTCCTGGCGCTGGGTGTGGTAGATGGCGTCGTGCGTCCACAGTGCAAATTCCACCACGGGCAGATCGTGCGCCAGATGCTGGAAATGGTCGAGGTGCTGCAAGCAGGCGTTGATATGGGCGCCGTTGTGGTAGTGGCGCTGCGGTTCGGCGTAGTGCGCGGCGAGCGTGGCGAAACTGCCTTCGGGCGCACTGGCACCGAGGCGTTGCCACAGCCTTTGCCAGCGCTCGGGCGACAGCGTGGCGTCCGTCATGCCGAGGCCTCGACGGTCTTTTCTTCAAAGGCGACTTGCGCAGCATTGAGCGCTTCGATGTTGCGTTCTACCCAGTGATCCAGTGCGCGAATCGGTTCGCTCAGCGACAAACCCAGCGCCGTTAACGAGTACTCCACACGCGGCGGTACTTCGGGGTAGGCGGTGCGCGTCACCAGGCCGAATTTCTCGAGCCGGCGCAGCGTTTGAATCAGCATTTTCTCGGAAATACCGTCGACGTGCCGCCGCAGTTCAGCGGTGCGGCGTGTGCCGTGGGCCAGGGTGTGAATCAGCAACAGCGCCCATTTATCAGCCAGCACATCGAGGACGTAGCGTGCCGGGCACGTGACGCTGAATACATTGCCGGCACGGCAGGCGGCGTGGTCGTGCTGATCGAGCATAGCGGCGCTTCCAGATTAGTCAGAGATATCAAATGCATACTTACCGCAAGGTGGGTACTTGTGCCAGATAAAGCAATCGCTAAGCTCAGTGCACGCGTGCATTCCACGCGCCTGTCGCGCTCCGTTACTGAGTGAAGGATTGCTTATGAAACTGTATTTCTCCCCAGGCGCCTGCTCGTTGGCGCCCCATATCGCCTTGCTGGAAGCCGGCTTGGCGTTCGAGACCGAGAAGGTCGACCTTAAAGCCAAGGTCACCGCCAGCGGCGCCGACTTCACTGCCATCAACAAAAAAGGCTACGTGCCCGCGCTGACCTTGGATAACGGCCAGTTGCTGACCGAAGGCGCGGCGTTGCTGCAGTACATCGCCGACCAAAGCCCGCAAAGCGGCTTGGCACCGGCGGCCGGCACCTTTGCGCGCTATCAGTTGCAAGAGTGGCTGACCTTTATCGGTTCGGAAATTCACAAGCCGATGGGCTCGATGTTCAACCCGGCGCAATCGGCTGATTGGAAAGCCGCCGTCAGCGCCACGCTGACCAAGCGCCTGGACTACGTCACCGCTCAGTTGGCCGATAACGACTACCTGCTCGGCAACCAATTCACCGTGGCCGATGCGTACCTGTTCACCGTGCTCAACTGGGCCAACGTGGTCGGTTTTTCCCTGGCGCCGTGGCCGGCGGTACAAGCGTTTTCGGCACGCGTTGCGGCGCGGCCAAAAGTGGTCGAGGCGCTAAAGGCCGAAGGGTTGGTGTAAGCGCGACGGTAACGAGCCGGGCGCGCTGTGGTTAGCTGCCGTGCCGGGTGGCCGCCTCAGGCGCCTGGTAGACACACACCTGATTGCGTCCGCCACGCTTGGCCTCGTACAGCGCGGTGTCGGCTTGCTTGATCAAATCGGGCACGTTGTCTTGCTCGGCTTGTTGGGCATACACCACCGTGACGCCGAGACTCACCGTCACGATTTGCAGTGGGCTGGCCAGGTGTTCGCGGGCCAGCTCCTGCACGGCCTTGCGAATCCCTTCCGCCATTTTCAAGGTGTTGGCCTGGTCAGAACCGGGTAGCAACAGCATCATTTCTTCGCCGCCATAGCGAGCGGGCAGGTCTTCGGCACGGCGGGCCCAGGCCGCCAGCACTTTTGCCACGGCTTGAATGCACGCATCGCCGGCGACATGGCCGTAGCGGTCGTTGTAGAGCTTGAAGTGGTCGATATCCAACATGATTACGCCCAGCGGCGCCTGAGTGCGGCGCACGCGACCCAATTCCTGAGGCAGTACTTCGTCCAGCCGGCGGCGGTTGGCCAGGCCGGTGAGGGCGTCTTCTATCGAGAATTTCTGCAGGGCTTCGTGGGCGTCGTGGCGTTCCTTTTCAGCCAGTTCGCTGCGCGAAATCTGCTGCAGCAGCACGCGGGCAAAGGCCAGCATGCTCAAGCCAATGAGCGCGAACACCACGCTGGCAACGATCAGTTGCCGCCACCAGGGCAAGCGAATGGCTTTGGCGGAAATGCCCGAAATGGCCACCAGCGGGAAGTCGCTGAAGCGTTGATAGCTGTACATGCGCTCCTTGCCGTCGACGGACGATTCGATAAGCGCCGAGCCTGAATCCTGCCGCGTCAGGTACTCGGTAAAAATGGGGCCATGACCAATGCTGGTACCGATCAGTTCAGCAACGTAAGGGCGGCGGACCAGGATCGTGCCGTCGCTATACGTGAGGGTGAAGGCGTCTTCCTTGCTGGTGCGAAACTGGGCGTAAAAGTCATTGAAGTAACTGAGCTTGAGCGTCGCCAGTGCAACGCCTGCAAAGCTGCCGTCCGGGTTATTGATGCGCCGCGACACCGGAATGATCAGCTCGCCGGTAGAGCGGCTGGTGATGACCTTACCGATGTGCACACCGCGCTCGGTATGGGTGCGGTGGTAGACGAAATATTCGCGGTCGGCGTTGTTGGCGTTGGGCGCAATGCTGTCTTTATCGGTGACCAGCCATTCGCCGTTAGGGCCATAGATAAACAGCCCATGCAACTGCGGCAGGATGGTCATCTGCCCTTTGAGATACAGCTGCATCCGCGTGGCATTCAGGCCGGACAGGCTTTCCCACTCGCTGCGTTCAACAATGCCCAACAGCAAAGTGTCGGCCTGGCGAATGGCGCCGCGCACTTCGGTTTCAGCAGCGCGCGTGAGATTGGTGGCCGCTTGGCGGGCTTGGAAAAATGCTTGGCGATACGACTGATATAGCTGCCAGCCTTCCAAGGCCAGCACCACGATCAAACCGAAACACACCAGGCCATAAGTGAGGCCGCGTAGCCGATCGATATGCAGTGTTTGCGTGCGGGGCATAGCACGGAATTGCCTATTCAAGGGGCTGGGTGGTTCAAGCGTAGCCCAGCGAGCGGGCATTGGAGACGCGCCCGCGACGCGTGAGGGTGAACACCGCCCTAACCGCGCACCAACTTTCGCAGCGCAAAACGGTTGGGATGGCAGGCCTCGGCAACATCACGCGGCACCGGCAGCGGTTCGTTGTTCAGCCAGGCAGCAAGCAGTTCGCCCGCCAGCGGCGCGGTAATCAGCCCGCGTGAACCGTGCCCACTGTTCACGTACAAACCGGGCAGCCACGGGCAGGGGCTGTCGGGGTTTTGCCGGGCGTCTTTGCGCAGTACGGCGTAGGCGCTGGCAAAGGCCTCAGCGTCGGCGACCGGACCAACGATTGGCAAATAGTCCGGGCTGGTGCAGCGAAAAGCGGCACGGCCTTGCAGCTCGTCCACCGGCAATTGGCGGGCATTCAATCGCTCAGCCAGGTCGCTGGATATGTCGTCGAGCAGCTGCAAATTGCTCACGTGCTCAGCTGCTTTCACGGTCAGGTCATCGCTGTGAAAGTCGAAGCTGGCGCCCAGGGTGTGTTCGCCATCGCGCGCTGGCGCAACGTAGCCTTCGGCGCACACCACGGTGCTCAGCGAACGGCTCTGCGGTGTTTGTGGCAGGCGAGTGATTTGGCCGCGAATGCGTTTAAGCGGTAGCGATGCGGTGGGCGCAAACGCGCGCACATCGGCGGCGCCGGCCAGCACCACGACGCTGGCGCTGGCGACTTCACGCTCGCCATCGCGCGCGTGCCACTGGCCGCTGTGCTGATGCAGTTCGAGCACGTTGTGATGGGTGAGCAATTGCACGCCAGGGTGTTGGGCCAGCAACTGGCACAACGCCGGCGGATGCACCCAACCGCCGTTCGGATAGAACAGCCCGCCGCTGGCCAACGCGATGCCCGCGTGTTGCTCGGCCTGTTCCCGGCTCAGGGAATGCAACAAGTCGGCGGGAAACGCGGTCGCAAGCTTGGCCTGGCGCGCGGCTTCTTTATCGTCGAAGGCCAGTTGCAGCACGCCGCAGGCATCCCAGTCTTGCCCGCGCTGCAACCGTTGGATTTGCCGACGGGTATGACCGAAACCCGCCACGATCAGCCGCGACAACGTGGTGCCGTGGGCGGACAGCTTGAGGTACAGCACGCCCTGCGGATTGCCCGAGCCTTCCTGCGCCAACTCGCCATGGCGCTCCAGCAGCGTAACCTGCCAGCCGCGCCCCGCCAGGCTCTGCGCCGTGGCGCAGCCGGCCAGCCCTGCGCCCACCACCAAGGCCGTGCGCGGCCCGCCGAGCGGCGCGGGGCGGGCGTACCAGGCGGGCGAGGGTGGCGTAGCAGGCGCGTCTTCCAGGCCAATGAACTGGCCTTTCAACACTTCCCATTTGTGCCCCAACCCCGGCACGCGCTTGAGTTTGAAACCCACCGCTTTCAGCGCCCGACGTACGACGCCCGCCGTGGTGAAGGTGCCCAGCGTGGTGCGCGGCGTCGACAGCCGCGCCAGTTCGCCGAACAGTTCCGGCGACCACATGTCCGGGTTTTTCGCCGGCGCAAAACCGTCGAGAAACCAGGCGTCTATTTCAGCGTCGAGTTGCGGCAACAGTTCCATTACATCGCCGATCAATAGCGTCAGCACCACGCGGCCGCCGTCGAACACCACGCGCTGGAAACCGGGATGCAAGGCCACGTATTGATCCAGCAATGGCTCGGCAAATGGCTGCAAGGCTGGCCACAGCGACAGCGCCCGTTGCAGGTCGGCGTGGCTGAGTGGGTATTTTTCGACACTGACAAAATGCAGCTGCGCCCCGGCCGGCGCGCTGCGCGCAAACAACTCCCAGGCGCAGAGAAAGTTCAAACCGGTGCCAAAACCGGTTTCGCCAATCACCAGCTTGCCGTGCTCCGGCAGGGCGGCGAAGCGAGCGGGCAGGTCGTTGTTGTCGAGGAATACATAGCGCGGCTCATCAAGCCCCGCGCTGTTTGAAAAATACACATCGCCGTAGGCACGCGAATGCGGCTGGCCGAGTTCATCCCAATCGAGTTGGGCGGTGTGGGTGGCGGCGGAAAGAGGGCTGTCGGACATGGTCGGTTCTGGCGCGGCAAGGCGCGCATTCTAGCCGATCCGGCAACAGGGCATGGCTAGCGCGGCGCAATCCGCTAGGCTGTGCCCATCACGTTAACGAATGGAGCGAGGTTTTATGTTTGAGTCCGCCGAAATTGGCCACGCCATTGATAAGGAAGACTACGAGGCGGCCATTCCTGCGCTGCGCGAGGCGCTGCTCGAAGCGCAATTTGAATTGCAGCAGCAGGCGCGTTTTCCGGTGATCGTGCTGATCAACGGCATCGAGGGCGCTGGCAAAGGCGAGACGGTCAAACTGCTCAACGAATGGATGGACCCCAGGCTCATTCAGGTGAACACCTTCGACCAGCAAACCGACGAGGAACTGGCCCATCCGCCGGCCTGGCGCTACTGGCGGCAACTGCCACCCAAAGGGCGCATGGGCATCTTCTTTGGCAATTGGTACAGCCAGATGATCCAGGGCCGGGTACATGGTCATTTCAAAGACGCGGTGCTCGACCAGGCCATCATCGGCGCGGAAAACCTGGAGCGCATGCTGTGCGACGAGGGCGCGCTGATCTTCAAATTCTGGTTTCACCTGTCCAAGAAACAGATGAAAGCACGGCTGAAAAATCTCAAAGACGACCCCGAACGCAGCTGGCGCCTGAGTCCCTTGGATTGGCAGCAATCGGAAACTTATGACCGCTTTGTCCGTTTCGGCGAGCGCGTTTTACACAAAACCAGTCGCGATTACGCCCCGTGGTACGTGGTGGAAGGCGCCGACGAGAACTACCGCAACCTGACAGTGGCGAAAATTCTGCTGGAAGGGCTGCAAGCCGCGCTCAAGGTAAAAGAAAGCACGCCGCGTCATCCTCACGCCGGTCCTGCCTCGGTGAGCATCGATAACCGTGGCCTGCTCGGCAGCCTCGACCTTAGCCAGCGTCTGGACAAAGAGCATTACCAAAAACAACTCGCCACCGAGCAGGCACGCCTGGCCGTTTTGATGCGCGACAAGCGCTTTCGCAAGCATTCGTTGGTCACTGTGTTTGAAGGCAACGACGCGGCCGGCAAGGGCGGCGCCATTCGCCGCGTGGCGGCGGCGCTCGATCCGCGCCAATACCGAATTGTGCCAATCGCCGCGCCCACCGAAGAAGAACGGGCGCAGCCGTACTTGTGGCGGTTCTGGCGGCACGTTCCTGCGCTCGGCAAATTCACTGTGTTCGACCGCTCGTGGTACGGCCGCGTGCTGGTAGAGCGGGTGGAGGGCTTTTGCACGCCGGCCGACTGGCTGCGGGCCTACGGGGAAATCAACGATTTCGAAGAACAGCTGACCCGCGCGGGCGTGGTGGTGGTGAAGTTCTGGCTGTCGATTGACTCAGAAACTCAGCTCAAGCGCTTCCAGGAACGTGAGGAAATTGCCTTTAAGCGTTTCAAAATCACTGAAGAAGACTGGCGCAACCGGGAAAAGTGGCCGCAGTACGCCGACGCCGTGGAAGACATGGTTGACCGCACCAGCACGCAGTTGGCGCCCTGGACATTGGTGGAGGCCAACGACAAGCGCTTCGCTCGGGTAAAAGTGCTGCGCACCATCAATGACGCCCTTGAACGCGCCATGAACAAGGACTGAACAGCGGCAACCCGCGACAGGCGTCGAAAAGGGCAGGATCGCCGCGCATACACGGGATGAATAATCATCGCCGTGGCGCTTGCGGCGGTTTTATCCTAGCGGCCAGCTGCACTCCAGCCCTGATCTTTTCCGAACAAAAACGAGGTGCGTGATGCGTGAAGTAGTGATCGTCGACAGCGTGCGGACTGGCCTGGCCAAGTCCTTTCGCGGCAAGTTCAACCTGACCCGTCCGGACGACATGGCCGCGCATTGCGTCAATGCTCTGCTGGAACGCAACAAGATCGACCCGGCTTCGGTAGAAGACTGCATCGTCGGCGCGGGCTCCAACGAAGGCGCGCAGGGTTACAACATTGGCCGCAACGTGGCCGTGTTGTCGGGCCTGGGCACTCAGGTGGCCGGCATGACCCTCAACCGTTTCTGCTCCTCGGGCCTGCAGGCTATCGCTATTGCCGCCAACCAGATTGCCTCGGGCTGCAGCGACATCATCGTCGCCGGCGGTGTTGAATCGATCACCATGACCCTGAAAAGCGTCAACACCGACAACCTGATCAACCCGCTGCTCAAAGTCAGCTCGCCGGGCATCTACTACCCGATGGGTCAGACCGCCGAGATCGTCGCCCGCCGCTACAACGTCACCCGCGAGCAGCAAGACGAATACGCCCTGCAAAGCCAGCAACGCACCGCGCGCGCCCAGGCTGAAGGCCTGTTCGACGACGAAATCGTGCCGATGGCCGTTAAGTATCAA
>Ga0157370_10000172_pt1 | contig 80432 bp, 59 predicted proteins | sample C35metaG_FD_113463 | JGI IMG/M metagenome (GOLD analysis project Ga0157370, IMG submission 113463) | Corn rhizosphere microbial communities from Kellogg Biological Station, Michigan, USA - C3-5 metaG | ecosystem: Host-associated > Plants > Roots > Rhizosphere > Soil | place: USA: Michigan...
GCTTATTTATAGTTATTAGAATAAAGTTTACTTTTACCATAAATAATTCTTAAACTATGAAAAAAATTGTTCTGGTGTTCCTTCTTGCTTTTGCAGGGGCATATGCACAAACTGAGCAGGTAAAATTTGCTGCTAAAATACAAAACCGCAATAGCGACTCTATTGTTATAAGAGGACAAAGAGCAATCGTTAAAGTGTTTAAGGCCGATGCTAAAGGTAACTTTAAAGGCGATTTTACTATTGATAAACCGGGCTTTTATCAATTAGGCGATGGTACGGAGACTACTTCATTGTACCTTAAAAACGGGTTCGATCTTACGCTGAACATGGATGCCAAGATGTTTGATGAAACAATTGTTTATAAAGGGAAAGGCGAAAAAGAGAATAACTTTTTGGCTAAAAGTGCTTTAGAACAGGAAGCATTTGGAGAAAAACTTGCAAAAGTAACCGATCAGGCTGAACAGACTAAAATGATCAATGATCTTTTAACAAAGACTGAAAACGCTCTTAAAGATCCTGCTTTGGATGAAAATTTCCGTACTACCATTACACAGCAGTTAGCTGCTCAAAAACAACAAATGGCTGCGCAGGCAGAACAGGGTGCAAAAGTAGCTAAGATGAAAGGACAGCCATCACCTTTGTTTACCTATGAAAACTTTAAAGGCGGTACTACTAGCCTTGAAGAGCTTAAAGGTAAATATGTTTATATAGATATGTGGGCTACATGGTGCGGACCTTGCCGTCAGGAGATTCCTCATTTACAAAAAGTAGAAGAGAAGTATCATGGTAAAAAGATTGAGTTCGTTAGTATTTCTATCGATAATCAGAAAGACCATGAAAAATGGAAAAAAATGGTAACTGACAAATCATTAGGTGGAGTCCAGTTATTTGCAGATAAAGACTGGAGTTCTGCTTTTGCACAGGCATATGGCGTTAATTCAATTCCAAGATTTATCCTTATAGGTCCTGACGGAAAGGTGATTGATGCAGACGCTAAGCGTCCGTCAGATCCCGCACTTCAGGCTCAGCTTGATACTTTATTGAAATAAAGGCTCAATGTTACGTTAATGTTAAGAAACCATGCGAAAGCATGGTTTTTTTATATTTATTTGGGTTGAAATATAAGGAATGTGTTTCTTAAAAACGTTTTTTTTCAAAAATGCAGTTTTTTATAAATCGTTGAAAGCACTAATAAAATAAGGTGGTTACGAAGATTTTTTAAATTTCCAATGTTAAGTTTTTAGCTGTGTTACCAAATTGTTAAGTCAATGTATCTTTTGTGTAAAATTAATTATATACATTTGTTATAGAGATCGATACAAAATTAATTTAAAACACAAAAACTGATATGAAAAAGATATTATTAGCCGGATTGCTGCTGTCAGCAGGTGTGTTATCTGCTCAAAATAAAGATCATGATTACTCAATAGAGAACAATATAGTAAAAGCCACTTATTATTACGACAACGGTAATGTTAAGCAGGAAGGTTTTTATAAAGACGGTAAACTGCACGGTAGCTGGACTGCATTTAACGAAGATGGAACGAAACAATCTATGGGCGAATATGCTGATGGAAAGAAAAGCGGAAAATGGTTTTTCTGGACAGGCTCTGTTTTAAACGAAGTAGATTATTCAAACAGCAGAATTGCTGAAGTTAAAAAGTGGTCTAAAGATGCTGTAGCGGTAAATAAATAATAGCAGTATTATTTATTTGGAAAAGGCTGTAAGTTTTACTTACAGCCTTTTTTTATTTACTTTTTTGAAGGAGATTTCTTTTGTGTTCGTCCCCACCAAATCAGGAAGCCTGATATCGGCAGGAGCATGCATATAAAGCTGGCAATAAAAACTAATATCTTGCCGGGTATGCCTAATATGGCGCCTACGTGAATATCGTAGTTAGCAGTAATAAGCTTTTCTCCAAAGTTCTTTTCACTATGCAGTTTTTCTTTTAGAAATTTGCCTGTATACTGGTCAAATTGTGCGCTGTGGTAAACATAGTATTTGCCCGGATATTGCTGTACATATACATCTATAACAGCCGTTTTAGCAGTGTCAGCAGGTTTGCCTATACTAAACGCATCGGCGTCTTTGTAACGCTCTTTAGTAAATTGATAGGCTTTGTCAAATGCGGCGTCTTTACTTCCATTACTCACCACAGATTTTTCAGCTAAAGGAACAGGAGGCGTTATACTTTGCGCTCCTGCTACATATACGATAGCCTGAAACCATGTAAAAGCCCAAACCAGTCCTGTAAAAGCCATAATTATGGCTACTGAAGCTACATAAAAGCCAAAGATATTATGAAGGTCATAGTTCTTTCTTCTCCACTTGGTAGAGTCTTTCCACTGAAACCAAAAACGTTGTTTTCTTGCAGCCTTGTTTTTTGGCCACCATAGTACAATGCCTGTAATAAGCATAACTACAAATATGAGTGTAGCCCATCCTGTTATCTGTTGCCCAATAGGGTGATTTATTAGCAGGCTCCAGTGCAGCATCTTTACAATGTTAAAGAAGTCGGCTTCTTCATCATATATTGCCAGTACTTTACCTGTGTATGGATTTACATAAACTTTGTAGTAATAATCTATTGCATCAAAATACCAAAAGGCATCTTCACTGTTTTCAGCAGCCTTATAACAATGAAATTCCAGCGATTTTTGCGGGTCGCTGTATACATGAACATCATTCATTTCAATGGTATCACCAAGAGCTGTTTTGGTCTCCTTCCAGATGATACTTAACGGGATTTTCGTCTGTTTAACTTCCGGCACATAAATAACATCTTCACGCTGCCAGTCTGAGATCTCTACGCTAAAAACATAGATACATCCGGTAATACTTAATAATAAAACAACAAGCCCGGAGGTAAGCCCGAGCCATAAATGAACCTTACCGATCCATTGTTTTAAAGTCCTTTTCTTCTTAGTTTTTGCCATTAACCTGTTAGTTTCTCAGTATACAAATGTAGGATTGCATAGAGTATTTTTCGTTTGTGTTAATTATAAAAAGGTATCTCCCTTTATAAAGGGAGATACCGGATTTGCCTGTTATTAAAACTTATATGTTACACCAACCCTGAAATTCCTTGGTTGTTCTGTTTGCCAGTTATAACCTAAACCTGCATAGTATGAACCGCTGTAAAGATATTTATCAAGTATGTTAAACATATTTGCCGTAACTTTTATTTTGCCTGTCTCGTAAGAAAGTCCACCGTCTAATTTAAAGTAATCGGGTAGCTTTTGAAGTCCTACACTCCATGTGTCGGTTTGACGGCCTGCAAGATAAGTAAATCCTATAGATGCGCCTAAACCTTTTAATTTACCATCCTGTAATGTATAGTTAACCCATGCATTAGCAGTATGTTTTGAATAACCTGGAAGTATACTTCCCACAGGATATGTTGCAGGATCGTTAGACTTATAAATTACAGATTCTGTAAAAGCATAGTTTGCGATAACATTTAGCCCGTCTATAATCTTACCTCTCACATCAAATTCTACACCCTGTGCTCTTTTCTCTCCAAGCACAATGCTTAACCCTGAGTTAGGAGATTCATTAGGATCTGCTGTAAGCTCATTGTTTTTTAGTATTCTGTAAGCAGACAGGGTAGTACTCCATGATCCGCCAAACCAGTTACGCTTAATACCAAATTCTGTATTGTTACCTGTTATTGGTTTTACGGTTTCTTTGTTTGAAAGCCTTCCGCTCTGAGGTGTAAAGGCTTGGTCGTACAAACCGTAAACAGATGTATTAACATCAATAGAGTAACTTAAGCCTACACGTGGGCTAATATGATTATCAGATGCAGTAGTTCCAAAGCTTGTCTGGCTTACATAGGTATACCTTCCTGCAATTGTTAGCCTTAATTTATTTTCAAAAAAGCCAAGCTCATCCTGGATGTAGCCTGCAGCATATTTAGAATTTATTAAGCCAAATGCTGCTGCAGCTCTTTCTTTAAGAGGAGTAGTACGGTCAAAATGTGGCATGCCATTAGCAGGAGGGCCGTAATTTGGTGCATATACATTAAAAGGATTTTCCTCTGTATCAAGATCATGAGATTGCCCATAATCTGCCATATAGTCTTTGTCGCCAAGATCTATACCAGCCAATATTTTATGGCTTACAACGCCTGTTCTAAACTTACCGTTTACAAACATTTGCCCAAGATACATAGTACTTTCTGCATCCCATATACCTACGTTACGAATTATCTCTCCGTCGACTAAGGTGCCCCCCGTTTCTGGATTTGGACCTACAGCTGCAGGCCATGAGCTGTATCCTTTTTGCAGGTATTTGAAGTAAGAGGTTTGAACAGTAAGTTTCCAGTCATCGTTTATTTTATGTTCAAGCATTAAATAAGCACTATGGTCGTTCATTTTAGTGTCAGGAAGACCAGGTTGTGTCATCGTGAAGTTTCTTGGTAATGTAGCGTAGCCTTTTGGGCTAAATACATAATAAGATCCTACTTCAGTCATGTTAGCGCGCTGATAGTTATACTCTGCTGTAATTTTTGTTTTTTCATCAACCTGGTATGAAATTACCGGAGCTATTACATAACGGTCGTTATGTTCGTATGGTCTGTGAGATCCTTTGTTTTGGGCTGCAAGGTTAAGGCGGTATAATAATTTGCCTTTTTTGTCAAGCTTACCATCCAGGTCAAGACTTGTTCTGTAAAAATCATAGCTTCCTGCTATGGCCGAAACTTCACCTTTAGTTTCTCCTGTTGGTTTTTTAGTTACCACATTATAAAGTCCGCTTGGGTCACCATTGGCAAGCATAAAACCTGCCGGGCCTTTTACAAATTCAATATGGTCTACAAAACTCATATCTTCTGTAAGTGGTCCCCAAAATGAAGACACTACGTTAAAACCGTTACGAAAAGCCTGTATCTGAGACCCACGCATGGTTATATTAGTATACATATCGCCCCAGTGCTCTAAACGAACAGCACCACTAACATTACGGATGACCCCGTCGCTCATGCTTATTATCTGCTGGTCTTTTAACGTCTGGCCACTAATAATCTGTATGTTTTGAGGTACTTCCAGTATTGGAGTATTCAGGCGTAATGAAGACGAAGGGTTGTCTTGTTTATATTTGTTCTTCTTTTGTTCAATAACTACTTCATTAAGCTGCTCCTGACTTTCAGTAAGCATAAAGTTTTTTGTTACTGTTCCATTGGTAACTGTAATTGTTTCTTCAACGGTTTTAATACCTACTGCCGATACACGTATAGAATACGTACCCGGTTTAATGTTTTTTATTTCAAATTGTCCCTGCATATTAGTAACTGCACCATGGGCAGTACCTTTAAGGGCAACAGAAACATTCTCAGCAGGTGAGTTATCGCTTAAAGAGATCTTTCCGATTACTTTACCTTTTTCCTGAGCCCAGATGGTTAATGAGCTTAAAAGCAGAAAGCAAAGCAAAAGTTTTTTGAGTGTAATTTTGTTCATCGTGTTTGGATTATTTTCGAGGGCAAAAGTAAGTCTCATTATCTTTCTGTGCAAATTATTTTTACTTATTCTAAATAAGAATAATAAGTATTTTTTACTGAAGGATGCATATTTTTTTTGGATTTTTTTTGTCAATATTTAGACGTAAAGTGTTGTTTATAGTGTATAATTCAGGATAGTCGTGATTATACTGCATTTTATTATTTTAACACTTTTAACTTTTTTTTAATAAAAAAATCCCCGCAATAGTATTGCGGGGATTTACTATGCACTAAACGCTGAATTGTTACTTAGAAATTGTAAGTAAGATTAGCTGCAAAAACTCTCGGTTTTTGTGGGTTAATCGTAGACCAGCCGTTATAATATTCTACATTAGTAAGGTTATCAACTTTAAGTGTTATTGCAAATGCGTCTACATTATAGAATACTGAAGCATTTAACACAGTATAAGCAGGAGCTACAAACGTTCCTATATTATTTCTGCTGAAAATTTTGTTAGTGCTTGCAGTATTACCACCAAAGCCTAAACCAAATCCGTTTAATTTGCCACCGGTAAACCTATAGCTTGCCCAAAGGTTACCCATGTTTTGTGGCCCTGCGCTTTCAGATCTTCTGCCTACAAAGCTAACGTCTCCTTTTGTAAGTATACTTTCGTTATAGCTATATCCTGCAAGAATATTAAGTCCAGGCAACGGATTAGCAGTAAGGCTAAGCTCAATACCTTTGTTTTCCTGTGCGCCACCCTGGTAACTGTTGAAGAAGCCATCTTCAACTTTTGTGTAAACCATATCACTAACTTTAGTTATATAGTAACTTGCCGATCCGCTTACTTTATTGTTTAAGAAATTCACTTTAGTACCTACCTCAAATTGGTTAGCATGTTCAGGGTCAAAGCTTGTAGCTACCTGAGCACCGTTAACAGTGTTTGTTGTTGGATTTGTATTCGTAAAACCGTTCATATAGTTTGCAAATATCGAAAGCATCTCCGGTATTGGTTGGTATACAACACCAAATTTAGGAGAAAGAACTGTCTGGTTGTTATCGTCATTAGAAAAACGGTCAATCCTTAAACTAGCCATAACAGATAGATTTGGCAATACATAAGCAATATCCGATACATAAGCACTGAATACTTCCTGTTTAGTTTTGCTAAAATATGGTCCCTGTGCACCAATTCCGGCATCGGCTCCTGCCTGTGTAAGTACTCCTGTATCATCACCAAAACTCGTTCCCATAGGTATACCGTATGCTGTATTAAGTGCGGGTGCAATTGCTGCGAAAGTTGCAGCATCAACCCCAATATTTACAAAACCCTGCATTCCATAACCGGTACTGTTGTCCTTAAGTTGTCTGTTAAAATAATCAAGACCTCCTATGAATTTGTTTTTTACAGATCCAAGGTTAAATTCACCAATAAAGTTTTGCTGAATATCTGTGCCGATGGTTTCAGAATTCTGCTTGCTTGTAGAGCGCGCAAGGATAATTCCTTCTGCAAACTTCATCTTTACGGCTGCCTCAACTCTTGAAGTTGCTTCATATAAGTAAGAGTAGTAACCGTTAGATTTTGCTGACGATCTTGATAAGATAGTTTGCGATGTCCAGTTGCCTGAAATCTTATAGCTCATTATACCCTGAAGATTAAAAGTAGGGGTGTCAATATAAAGGTCATTGCTCGTATAAGAACGCTTATGGTCATAAACAAGATCATGCATATTGCGTACCCTTAGAGGTGCGTCCCTGTCAAGGAATAGCATAGTTGGGTTTGTGCTTCTTCCGTTGTAGAATTCAGTATTAACTAAGAAAGATAATTTGTCATTAACTTCATAGGAAAGTGATGGTGCAACAAAGAATGATTTTTTAAAGCCTGCATCCTGAAAACTGTCTTCAGTATGATAAGCTGCATTAAGCCTTAAGAATGCTTTCTTCTCATTGCCAAGAGGTGTGTTTACATCAACAGTATACCTGTTAAGGCCATATGTACCGCCTGTGTAAGATATATTACCGCCAAAGGTTTGGTAAGGTCTTTTTGTAGTAACATTTATTAAACCTCCGTAAGAGATAAGGCTGCTGCCATATAAAGTTCCCGATGGGCCTTTTATAACTTCAATCCTTTCAACATTTGCAGGGTCAGGGCTACCATTAGTAAGTCCTGCAACTCCGTTTATCATCGTTGGCTGCACTGCAAATCCTCTTAAAGAGAAATAGCCTGCACCATCGCCGCCACGGCCTGTAGATTCCCAAAGTTTAGTAAGTCCCGGTGCATTTTTAAGAGCATCGTCAAAATTTGTAACTACTTGTTCTTTAAGAAGCTCTCCGCTTATTGTGTTGTAAACCTGCGGATTGTCAATGTCTTTTAAAGGCATTTTAGATACAATATCACTTTGGGTTCTGCCAAATTTATTTGTATTGCCTACAATCACAAGCTCGTTTAGTTCTTTCTGGCTTTCAGAAAGTGTAAAATTTTTAGTCACTGTTTCACCTTCGGCAACAACGATATTGTCTTCTACAGTCGAGATGCCTACTGCAGAAACACGTAATGTATATGTTCCGGGTTTAACGTTAGTAATCTCATAATGTCCCTGTTGGTTAGTAACAGCGCCATGAGCAGTTCCTTTTAATGCAATAGAAATATTGTCGGCAGGGGTATTGTCGCTCAATGAGATCTTTCCGCTTACTTTGCCTCGTTCCTGAGCCCACATTGTAAGTGAGGTTAAGAACATTAGGCAAAACAAAACTTTTTTAAATGTAATGGTGTTCATTTTGTGTGGGTTTTATTTTCGGCAGCAAAAGTAAGTTGCAATTATTTCCCACGCAAATTATTCTTACTTATTCTAAATAAGAATAATAACATCATCAAAATGATGCATATTTATATTTTTTAGAGCTTATTTACAGATAACTAAATTGTTGATGTGTTTTACGCTCAATATTTTAAGATATTGCCGTTTTCGTTGTGTTAAAATTTTTAACATTTTAGGAAAAATTGTTAAATAAAAAATCCCACAAATAATTGTGGGATTTAGTAGTAAGATTTGTTTTACGATTTAGTGTTTTGTAGTAAACCCATCTTCGCTCAGTTCCCTGTGCTCATAATCGGCAACCATCTCTTTTTCGTAATCTATTGGTGTTCCTTTAGATACTTTTGCAATAATGATATCAAATATCATATATACTACAGGAACAATTATAAGAGTAAGGAACAGTGAACTGGTAAGTCCACCTATAATTACCCATGCAAGTCCGTTATTCATCGCGGCAGCTGCACCGGTTGCCAGTGCAATAGGAAGCATACCAAATACCATCGCAATCGTCGTCATAAGGATAGGGCGAAGACGCGCATGATTAGCCTGAACTAATGCGTTAAACGTAGTTTCTCCCTGCTCTTTACGATGATTTGTAAAGTCTACAAGTAAGATTGCATTTTTACATACAAGGCCAATAAGCATAATAACCCCTAAAATGGTAAATATGTTTAATGTATTGTTAGTAAGTGCCAATGCCAGTAATGCACCAATAAATGATAGCGGAATAGAGAATAATACCACAAACGGATATACAAAACTATTATAAAGACCCACCATTACAAGGTAAACTAATATAATACCCGCAAGCAATGCAATACCTAATGTACCAAAACCTTCAGACTGGTTTTCTTTATCACCGCCCCAAACATAGTTAACACCTGTAGGGCGAGGCATTTTAGAAAATTCCAGTTCCCAGTTATCAGCTACAGTACCACTTGGTACACCGGCGGCCTGTGCCTGAATAGTTACAGATGCACTCTTATCCCTACGCTCCAGGAAGCTTGGCCCTGAACTTTCTGTTACCGATGCAAACTGCGACAGTTTAATCTGTTGCCCTTGGTCATTTATAAACACAAGGTCTTTTACATCGTTAATGCTTGAACGGTTGTATTCGTTAAAACGAATGTTGATGTCATACTCATATTCTCCCGCACGGAATTTACCATCTGTATTTCCGTTAAAGGCTGTCTGCATGGTCATACCTACAGTTTGTAGTGATAATCCAAGTGCCGACATTTTGTCCCTGTCAACCTGAACGTTTACCTCAGGGCTACCACCTTCAGATGTTAGCTTGATAGCAGTTGCGCCATTTATAGTTGCCAGTTTAGCAGCAGCTTCTTTAGCAAACTTCATAGCACTGTCTAAATCAGGCCCTGTAATAGTTAACGCAATAGGCGCTTCATCGGCACCACCCATAATACTTACAGGTACTGTTTTAATTTTTGCGCCAACAAGTATTTTTTCAAGATCCCTTTTTACTTCTGCGGCAAATATAAAGGTGTTGTCATCGCGCTCTTCACGATCTACTAATGTTACCTTTATCTCACCTTTATATGCGGTAGACTGTGTAGCCCCCATACCCTCACTGGTTTGACCCACTGTGGTAATAAGTCCTTCAACTTCTTTTCTTTTGCTTAGGTAATCTTCTGCTTTTTGCGCTAAAAGGTTAGATTGTTCAACAGATACATCTTTTGGTAGTTCCATTTGTACAAGGAACTGACCCCTGTCCATTTTTGGGAAAAATTCACCACCAATAAATCCTGCAACTAATAATCCTATAGATGAAAAGAATAATATCACAACGATAAGCAATGTCCATCTTTTATGACCAAGACACCATTTAAGGATGCTTGTTACCCAGTGTGTGAATTTTTCAAGTCCGCTTTCAAAGGTTAAGATGGTTTTTTCAAATAAATTTTTACCTGTTAAGTGCTCCAGTTTACCAAAACGTGAAGACAACCACGGAATTAAGGTAAATGAAGAAAGTAACGATAAGGCAGTAGCAATTACTACGGTAACACAAAACTGCGATATAATGTTAGACACAAGGCCTGTACTCATTGCAATAGGCAGGAACACCACTATAATTACTATGGTAATAGCCGTTACGGTAAAGCCAATTTCGGCAGTACCATCAAAAGCGGCACGTACCCTGTTTTTACCCATCTCCATATGGCGGTAAATATTTTCCAGTACTACGATGGCATCATCCACAAGAATACCTACAACTAACGACAGTCCAAGTAAACTCATTAAGTTTAGCGTATACCCCATAAGATATATACCAATAAAAGTAGCTATAAGCGATGCCGGGATAGATACCATTACTATAAGCGCATTACGCAAACTGTGAAGGAAGAACAACATTACAAATGCCACAAGGAATACAGCTATAAATAAATCGTGTATTACCCCATCGGCAGCTTCCAGTGTAAAGTCACTACTATCATCGGCAATCTGGAGCTTAAGTCCGTTTTTTTCGTAGTCTTTTTCAATTTTAGCTACAGCAGCTTTAATATCTTCACTTACCGATACGGCATTTGCATCGGTTTGTTTAATAATCTGAACTACGATAGCATTTTTACGGTCTACACGCGAAACTTTTTCAACTTCTTTTTGTGAATCCTGTATATCGGCAATTTCACCAAGGCGTATCTGTATACCATTTTTTGATGATATAACAAGGTTACGCATTTCTTTTACATCGCGGTATTTACCCGATAAACGCACAAGCATAGAGTTCTCCCTTGTTTGGATATTACCTGTAGGGAAATCAAGGTTAGAAGACAATATAGCCGATTGAACCTCAGGTATAGAAAGGCCGTAACCTTTTAATTTTTCCTGATCCAGGCTTACCTGTATTTCACGTTCTTCACCACCTACAAGGTTTACCTGTGCCACACCGTTTACACGGGCAAGTATAGGTTCAATTTTCTTGTCAAGAAGGTCATAAAAAGCTACCTCGTCCATTTTTGCCGTAGCACCCATTGTTATAATAGGTAAGTCGCTCAACGAGAATTTACTTAGCGAAGGCGGGTCTACGTCTTCGGGTAAATCTTTCTCAATGGCATTAATTTTACGTTGTGCATCGTTAAGAGAGTAGTCGGCATCGGCTTCAGGCTGAAGTGTAACCATTACTACCGAAAGGCTTTCGTATGATTTAGACTCAACCTTTTTTACAAGCTCCAGCGATGATACTGCATCTTCTATTTTCTTAGTTACGGTATTTTCTACCTCACCCGGTGATGCACCCGGATATACCGTAGATATAGTAACCACATTGATCTCGAACTTAGGGATAAGTTCGTAACTCAGGTTGCTGTAGCTAAAAAGCCCCCCCAGAGTTAGTATAATGAACAACACTATAACAAGCGTTGGCCTTTTTATGGATATTTCTGCTATTTTCATATTATATGTTTAAAGCTTATATGGCACTGCTTAAATGCCATGCTAAACTTATTTAATAGGAGTTACTTTAGAACCGTTAGTAAGATTTATTTGTCCGCTTGTTACCACAATATCACCGGTTGCAAGGCCATCAAGTACTTCTACCTGATCACCTAAAATCCTGCCTGAAACAATTTTCTTAAGGGTTACAATACTGTCTTTCACTACAAATACCTGATTGCTCGCTACACCACCTACAAAGGCAATACGAGGTATTGTTTTAATAGGTGTTTTTTGTGCAGTACCTGCGCTAAAGGTTGCAGTACCGTACATACCTGCTTTAATCTCATTATCAGTATTATTAGCAACTTCTATTTCTACAGGGAAGTTTAGCGATCCGTCTGCTTTTGGGGCGATAAAAGTAACTTTACCTTTAAATTCTTTATCAGGATAAACGCTTGCTTTTACGGCTATGCTGTTGCCTAATTTAAGACCTGCAACGTGTTGCTCGTCTACATTAACTTTAAGCTTAAGTGTAGATACATTAACAAGTTCAAACAAAACAGTTCCAGGAGCAACAACGCTACCCGGCTCTATATTACGTTTGTTTACAATACCGTTAATGCTTGATTTTATAGTAGCATCGCCAAAGTTAATATTTGCCTGATCCAGTTTAGCTTTTGCATTAACAAGATCAAGTTTAGCCTGGTCTAATTGTTGTTTAGTTACACCACCTGTTTTAAAGGCATTCTCATAACGCTGGCTGTTAGTTACCGCATTTTGGTAAGCTGCCCTTGTGTTAGAAACTTCAATAGAAAGCTGGTCACCTTTTATAATGGCAAGCGTTTGACCTACGCGAACAGGGCTACCTTCGTCTACAAGGACTTTTACAACCCTGCCTGAATTTTCTGCAGGAAATTCAAGTTCCTGAGATGGAGCAAAGTTACCGTTTGCAACATAGTCAAGGTTAGGTACTTCGGTTTTTACAGTATCTATACGTACTGCAACAGTGCTGTTTGTTTTAGATATCTGTTCAGTTTCGTTCTCGTTCTTCTTTTTATTGTTTGTAAGTATAAAAGCGATAAGCGCTATAGCGGCAATACCTCCTATTATATATAATACTTTTTTCATGGGGATTAGTTTGTTAAAGTTCTTAATTCTCCTTTTGCTTTTATAAGTTGCACCTCGGCAAGTTTAAAATCAAGCAGGGCAGAGGTATAATTATTCTGAGCTTCTATATATGCGTTTTCAGCATCCAGCAGGTCTGTTAATGTTGCAAGGCCATTTTGGTAGTTGTTCTGAGTGTCATTCAATACTTCCTGAGCCAGCGTAGCATTTTCCTTTTGGTTATTAATGGTAATAATGCTGTTGTTTATCTGTGTTTTTGCATTTTCAAAAGCCATATCCAGCGATAGTTTAGCATCAACAAGATCTTCCTGTGTTTTCCTTAGATCAACATCCGCCTGTCTTACTTTAGATCGTGTGCTGAAACCGTTAAAAATAGGGACACTCAGGTTTAGGCCAATAGAAGAGTAATCAGTCCAGTATACATTGTCAGACTGTGGCTTAAACCATGGTAGTTTAGGTCCCTGTCCCAGATAATTATAACCGGCAGTAAGCGATAGCTTAGGATAGTATTCCGCTGCTTTTGCCTTTTTATTGTACATGTTCAGCTCTTCCTGTTTTTTTAGTACAAGATACTGTGTGTGCTGTGTAACATCTACAGATTGATTTACAGCAAGGGGTGTAACCTGAAAGTCTGTTTTAGGAAGCGATATAGGTGTTTGTATAGGCATACCCATATAAAACTTAAGCGTGTTTTCCTGTATCTGAACGTCGTTGATCAGTTGTTGGCGTTGTGTGCTTATGTTAGTAAGCTTAACGTTTATCCTGTCAAGATCTATCTTTTTGGCAAGTCCGTTATCGTACTGGCCTTTAATTATGTTCCTGATCTTAGAGGTATTTACATAATTACTGTCTATAACACCTAACTTCTGGCGTTTAACATATACTTGGTAGTAATTGTTGGCAACACGCTCAATAACCTGTTCTTCGGTAAGCTGTGCATTAATTTTATAAAACTCACGGGTAGTTTTAGCAGCTTTAAGCCCTGTAAATACCGATTGGTCAAAAATATTCTGTGTTAGATTTACACCTGCTACAGAGTTCCATTTTTGCCCAAGTGCTACAAGCTGTACCATAGACGGGCCTCCCGAAAAGGCGCCTACGTCAATAGCATTTTCCTGTAGTATGGGGTTGTAAGTAACGCTTCCGTTAGCTGTAATAGTAGGTAGAGCCTTTGCGCGCACCTCTTCTATCTGGTACTGGCTGTTTTCTACCGCAAGTTTAGCTTTTTTTGCGTCGGATTTGTTTTGCAATGCATAGTTAATAGCATCTTTAAGCGTTAGCTCCTGTGCAGGCACTGTTTGTGCCTGTAACGAAGAGGTTGCTAAAAGTACCACCAACAGGGCAAATCCTTTTGCGGAAAAGCTTTTTAAATCATGTATGATTCTCATGGTTTAACTGTGTTAATTTGATTGATGATAATTATTGTTTAAAAAGTGTTTTAAGTATAATCTCCTTACGTTCTTCAAGGAGTATGTCATAATATTCTGAGCTAAAGCCCATTGTTTCCTGCAAAAGTGGTCTCATAGAAACCGGAAATGACATTAATGAGATGAAATTAAGGGCAAACTGCTCCGGCCTCATTTTTTCAATATTTCCTTTTTCCATTTCAAGGGCTATTTCCAGATAAAACTTATCTAAAAGAGTACCCATCTTGTCCATATCCTTAAAGGCACATCCCTGGTTCATTTGCGTTACCATATAAATTTCCAGATAGGGATATTGTTTGCACTGTTCAAAAAAGATGTCGAGGTGACGGGCAAGTTTTTCTTTAAAAGGCAAATCAGAAAATACAATTTGCTCGGTTAATTCATGTTCTTGTTTTTGGGCGTCATCAAATACAATTTCAAATAGTTTATCCCTCGACCTGAAGTAATAATTTATCAGCGTGCGATTTACTCCTGCGGCATCTGCAATCTCCTGTGTGGTCGCGTTAAAACGGCCTTCGCCAAAGAACAATCTCTTGGCTGTATCTTTTATCAGTTTTTCGGTATCCTGATCTGTTACTTTAGCTGACATATTTGTTTAACTTTTTTGTTTGACATTTTTGTCAATGCAAATTTAGCATCTTTTTGAGGTCGGGATATGTTAATATTTTGTTAATATTTGTTTGCTACTTCGATTAATTTCACTAAACCGTTTTCGCTGACAATAGATCGTAAATGATATTCCATATACTGTTTGGTGACACTATTAATTTCATAAGTCTCCGCCGGAAATATGTCAGTGTCTTTAATGCCTGTAAGTCCTGTAAAATAAATACGTGATATAAAATCTACATCTATGTCGGTTCTGTATAAACCGTCTTTTACTCCTTTTTTTAAATTTTCTATCATGCTGCCATGCATTTTTCCAAATTGCTTTGTACGAAGGCAGTTAAAAGTTTTCGGAAAAAATTTTTGCAACTGAAAAAAGGGTGATGCAGTTTCATTTTTAATGTTCTTCATTAAAAAGTTCCTTATAATAAACATCTCTTCTATAGAATTATGCTCCTGTGCTATAATCTGATCTATACCTGCAGATATATGTTCGAAGAGATGAAGCGCACTTTCTTCTACCAGCTCATTTTTATTTGCAAAATGCTGGTAAATGGTTTTTTTAGAGATACCCATTTCAGATGCTATATCGTCCATCGTTACGCTTTTGTAACCTAAACTCAGGAACATCTCGTTGGCTTTCTGTAATATAGTCTCTTTCATGTTCTTAAATTTCAGGGCAAAAGTAAGTAAGGAAACTTTTAAAACCAAAAAAGTTTCCAAAGTTTATGATTATTTTTTTAGGGCTTAAGAAACTTTTGATAAGAAAAATAAAAAGGGGTACTTTAGCAAAAAAATATATTCATGCAGCCCATAGTGCACTACCAGCAGATTGTTTCTGATTATTTTACAACTACTTCGCTCGAAAAAGAACCTGTAAATCTTTACCAGCCTATACAATATATATTATCGCTTGGCGGTAAACGAATGAGACCCGTGCTAACGCTCATGGCTGCCGATATTTTTGGCGCCGATTGCCGTGAAGCACTTCCTGCGGCTATAGCGGTAGAGATGTTTCATAACTTTTCTTTAGTGCATGACGATATTATGGACGATGCGCCGTTAAGGCGTGGCAACCAAACGGTGCATGAAAAATGGAATCTTAATACGGGTATTCTTTCGGGAGATGCTATGCTTATACTTGCATATCAGTATTTTGAAGAATATGAACCTGAAATTTTCCGTTCGCTGGCGAAACTGTTCAGTAAAACAGCACTTGAGGTTTGCGAAGGGCAGCAATGGGATGTAGATTTTGAGCAGCGTAATGATGTTACCGAGCCGGAATACCTGAAAATGATAGAATACAAAACTGCGGTTCTTGTAGCTGCTGCGATGAAAATGGGCGCTATTGTAGCGAAAACATCTGAAGAGAATTGTGACCTTATATATAATTTTGGGCTTAATCTTGGCATAGCGTTCCAGCTTCAGGATGATTACCTTGATGCTTTTGGCGATCCCGCTACTTTTGGAAAACAGATAGGCGGCGATATCATCGAAAATAAAAAGACCTATCTTTATCTTAAGGCGTTGGCACAGGCTAATGAGTTTGAAAAAGAAAATCTTTTACAGTGGTTCTCTGTGCAACCGGAAGATCATGATGATAAGGTAGTTGCGGTAAAAAATATTTTCAGGCATACAGGTGCCGATGCAACAATAAAGCAATCAATAAAAGAATATACCTATAAGGCTTTTACAACTTTAGAAAAGCTGGATATAAGCGACGACAAAAAAGCACTACTGAAAAACTTTGGCGAAAGCCTTATGCAAAGAAATGTATGATGACGTTTGTGGCGCCCCTTAATACCGACCTTTTACTATCTGAAGCTCAAAAGGAACAGCTTTATGTAAAGCTTATAGAGCAGGTAAATAAAGACTTTACACTTGCAAACGAACCGATAGATTTTGAAACTGATATTCCCCCGATTAATCTAAAATTGGGCGTACAGGATAAGATATACAGGCTCATTCAGCATAAGTTTGCTGAATACCTGAACCTGCTTTATATAATAGACGTGCCGGAAAAAGATATCAAAGCCTTAAACGGCAGCGATATTGCCGAACTGGCCGAACAGGTTGCTTTTCTTGTTTTAAAAAGGGAATGGCAAAAGGTATGGTTTAGGAATAGGTATTGATTTAGTCTATCATGCGGATGTAATATCCACACTGCGGGTAAATTAATTGAACAAGGTAGTTTTCTTTAGTATATTGTTGATACCATTTTTTATATTTTTTATCTCTAAAATCATATACATCAATTATTAAATAGCGTTGATTTAATAAGCCTTTATTTAATTCAATGTGAAAATTTGCTATTTCCTGATTTCCTTTTTTATAGGTGTAATAGTCAAAATGAAGTTTTAATTTTGGAATACTATCATTGTTAATTTTTTGTAATAATTCTTTACTTAAAATTAAATCTCCAGGATAGTAGTTGATGGATCGATACAGCGTATCATTGTTTTCTAGTTTTATGTATAAGTTACTGACTTCTCCGTCCATTAATGTTCTTTCATTTACTTGAATTATAACATTGATGTTTTGTGAAAAAAGGCTAAGAGAAAATAATACTAACAATATTGTGATCGTTTTTTTTATCAGAATTTTTTCTTAAAAATAAACTCTTACAAATGGCATCCATGCCTGGCTGTATACAAGGTCGTCTTCATTGTATAACACGTTGTAGCGCACGCCTACAGTTACATTTTCCATACGGTAACCTGCACCAAGAAAAAGTCCTGTGTTCCAGAAATCCCTGCTGTATGCCTGTTTAGTGCCGTAACGGTCGGCATCCACATCAAGGTTTACCCTTAGCTGTTCTACTTCTGCAGAAAGCTGTACCTGTGGGATAGGGTTAAACAATGCAATGCCACTTACGCCATACATCATGGCTGAATACCAGTTCTTTTGATCAACATACGAAAACTGTAGCCCTGCTCCTAATGCAACATAATCGTTAAATTGGTAAATAGCGCCGGGTGCAACACTAAGATCGGTGTAGCCACTGCCAAATCCAAGGCCTAAACCTCCGCCATAACGCACCTTGCTCCAAAAGTCGCTGTCCTGTGCATTTACAGCTGTAATTGAAAGCAAAAAACATACTGTCAAGGCCTGTTTTGTTAAAAAACTAAAAATACCTGATTTCATGTCGCGTAAGATAAATAGTTGGAAATATAAATGTATAAAAAACACAGAAAGATTATTACAATTATTGTACTTTTGCATAGAATTTTTTAAAAACAAGGTCATAAAGACATAAGTATGGACAGGTTTTCCTTTTTAAACGCAGCACATACTGCTTTTTTTGCAGATTTATACGAACAATATATAGTGAATCCCGACAGTGTTGAGCCAAGCTGGAGAAGTTTTTTCCAGGGGTTTGATTTTGGTAGTTCAGACTACGGGTCAGGATTTGAAACGCTGGATGTGCCAAGGCAGGCGGCCTCAGTTGCTGCTCAGCCGGTTTCAGATTATTCGGGTATCCCCGAAAAACTTCAAAAAGAATTTAAGGTTTTAAACCTTATAGAAGGCTACCGCACCCGCGGCCACCTTTTTACCAAAACAAACCCGGTGAGGGACAGAAGGATATTTACACCTTCTTTAGCCCTTGATAATTTTGGCCTTTCTGATGCCGATCTTTCTACCGTTTTTGATGCAGGTAAAGAAGTAGGGCTTCAAAATGCTACGCTTTCTCAAATTGTAGACCACTTAAGGCAGGTGTACTGCCAGCATATTGGTATTGAGTACATGTACATCCGTGATCCGGAAGTAAGAAAGTGGATTCAAAACAGGCTTTCAGAAAACAACAACCAGCCGAACTTCTCTGCTGATCAAAAGAAAAATATTCTTGGCAAACTGAATGATGCAGTTTCATTTGAAAACTTCCTTCATACTAAATATGTAGGCCAGAAACGTTTCTCTCTTGAAGGTGGCGAATCGCTTATCCCGGCACTTGATGCACTTATTGAAGCTGCGGCTGATAAAGGTGTTGAGCAGTTTGTAATGGGTATGGCACACAGGGGACGTCTAAATGTGCTTGCTAACGTATTTGGTAAGTCTACATCGGATATCTTTAGCGAATTCGACGGTAAAGATTATGATGACGATGCCCTTTTTGATGGTGACGTAAAATACCACCTTGGCCTTACGGCAGATAAAAAAACAAGGAATGGTAAACAAATAAATATTAACCTTGCGCCAAACCCTTCGCACCTTGAAACTGTAGGTGCAGTTATAGAAGGTATTGCCAGGGCTAAACAAGACAAGTATTTTGCCGACGATTTCTCTAAAGTACTGCCTATTGCACTTCATGGTGATGCTGCTATCGCAGGACAGGGTATAGTATATGAGATCGTTCAGATGGCGAAACTTGACGGATACAGAACAGGTGGTACTATCCATATGGTAGTAAACAATCAGGTGGGTTTTACAACCAATTATCTTGATGCACGTTCGTCTACTTACTGTACAGATGTTGCTAAAGTAACATTGTCTCCGGTGCTTCATGTAAACGCTGATGATGCAGAAGCTGTAGTTCACGCTATGCTTTTTGCTCTTGACTATAGAATGAAGTTTGGAAGCGACGTATTTATCGATCTTTTAGGATATAGAAAATACGGACATAACGAAGGTGATGAGCCTCGTTTTACGCAGCCTAAACTTTACAAGATAATTGCACAGCATCAAAATCCAAGAGATATCTATGCTGCTAAGCTTATTGCCGACGGTGTTATCGCTGCGGATTATGTAGCGGGTCTTGAAAAAGAATATAAAGCAATGATGGAGGAAAACCTTGAAGCTTCAAGGAAAAAAGACCTTACTGTTATTACACCGTTCATGCGCAATGAATGGGAAGGCTATACGCAGGCAGATGCAGACGAAATGCTTAAAAAAGTAAATACGGCTTTCTCTAAAGATATACTTACCGATATTGCTAAAGTTATTACAGAGCTTCCTTCTGACAAGAAATTCATTAATAAGATACAAAAGCTTATTAACGACAGGAAGACGATGTATTTTGATACTGATAAGCTGGACTGGGCTATGGCCGAATTACTAGCTTACGGTTCATTACTTACAGAAGGTTTTGACGTGCGTATTTCAGGTCAGGATGTAGAGAGAGGTACTTTCTCTCACCGTCATGCTGTAGTTAAAGTAGAAGATTCTGAAGAAGAAGTAATTCTTTTAAATAACCTGAAAGATCAGAAAGGTAAATTCCATATTTACAATTCATTGCTTTCAGAATATGCTGTTGTAGGTTTTGATTATGGTTATGCCCTTGCAAACCCTAAAGCGCTTACCATCTGGGAAGCCCAGTTTGGAGATTTCTCCAATGGTGCGCAAATTATGTTAGACCAGTACATCTCGGCTGCCGAAGATAAGTGGAATAACCAGAACGGACTTGTAATGCTATTGCCTCACGGTTACGAAGGCCAGGGAGCAGAACACTCTTCTGCCCGTATGGAACGTTACCTACAGCTTTGTGCTAATCACAATATGTATGTGGCAGACTGTACTACACCTGCTAACTTCTTCCACCTTTTAAGAAGGCAGATGAAAACCGATTTCCGCAAGCCGCTTATCGTGTTTACACCTAAGAGCTTACTTCGTCACCCATCGGTAGTTTCTACTGTTGAGGAGTTTGCAGACGGAAGTTTCCAGGAAGTACTAGACGACCCGATAGCAGATGCTAAAAAAATAAAAACGCTTGTATTTGTTACAGGTAAATTCTACTACGACCTTGTGGCCGAAAGAGAAAACCTTAAACGTGACGATGTTGCTTTTGTAAGGATAGAACAATTGTTCCCATTACCTGTTGAGCAGCTTAAAGCAGTTATAGCAAAATATCCTAATGCCGATGATTATGTATGGGCACAGGAAGAACCAAGAAACATGGGTGCATATAGCTATATGCTTATGAACTTTACTGAGGTGAAACTAAGGCTTGCAGCTTTAAAAGCTTACAGCGCGCCTGCAGCAGGTAGCTACACACGTTCTAAAAAACGTCATGCAGCTGCTATAGCTATGGTTTTTGATAAAAACTTATTTAATTAATTATCGTACTTTTGATATTCAAAACGAGATAGGAACACCAATAAAATTATACTGACATGATTTTAGAAATGAAAGTCCCTTCACCGGGGGAGTCAATTACAGAAGTTGAGATTGCAACATGGCTGGTAAAAGACGGAGATTATGTAGAAAAAGACCAGGCAATTGCCGAAGTTGATTCAGATAAAGCAACCCTTGAGCTTCCTGCTGAAGTAAGCGGTATTATTACCCTGAAAGCAGAAGAAGGCGACGCAGTAAAAGTAGGGCAGGTAGTTTGCCTTATTGATACTGATGGAGCAAAACCTGACGGCGCCGCTGCACCTGCTGCAGAAAAAGCACCTGAAGCTCCAAAGGCAGAAGAAGTGAAAAAAGAAGAGCCTAAGAAAGAAGAACCAAAAGCGGCACCGGCTCCAACGAGCTATGCAGCAGGTACACCTTCTCCGGCGGCAAGAAAAATATTAGACGAAAAAAGTATTGATACTTCAGAGGTTACCGGTACAGGTAAAGGCGGAAGAATCACTAAAGATGATGCTGTAAACGCTGTACCATCTATGGGAACACCAACAGGTGGTAACCGTGGTTCTGAGCGTACTAAACTTTCTATGCTTCGCAGGAAAGTGGCAGAACGTCTTGTTTCGGCTAAAAATGAAACAGCTATGCTTACTACATTTAATGAAGTGAACATGACGCCTGTAAACAATGTTAGAAACGAGTTTAAAGATGCCTTTAAAGCAAAACACGGTGGTGTGGGTCTTGGGTATATGTCGTTCTTTACTAAAGCAGTTGTAAGAGCTTTACAACTTTTCCCTGATGTTAACTCTATGATGGATGGCGACTATAAAATTGCTTATGATTTCGTAGACGTATCTATTGCAGTATCCGGTCCTAAAGGATTAATGGTGCCTGTAGTAAGAAATGCAGAAGGACTTACTTTCCGTGGCATTGAAGCAGAGATCAAACGTCTTGCACTTCGTGCACGTGACGGGCAGATCACTGTAGACGATATGACAGGTGGTACATTCACAATTACTAACGGTGGTGTATTTGGAAGTATGCTTTCTACACCTATCATCAACCCTCCACAGTCCGGTATTCTTGGTATGCACAATATCATCGAGCGTCCTATTGCTGTAAACGGTAAGGTTGAAATTCATCCAATGATGTATGTGGCTCTTTCGTATGACCACAGAATCATCGACGGGCGTGAATCAGTAGGTTTCCTTGTAGCAGTAAAAGAAGGTTTAGAAAACCCTGTAGAACTGCTTATGGACAATAATCCTAAAAAAGCACTTGAACTATAGTTTCAGGTATTTTATATAAACAAAAAGGCGGCTAAAAATTTTAGCCGCCTTTTCTACTTTTAATTAATTGTATTTAGGTTTAAGGTAATGCATCTATTGCAGCAATAAGCTCTGCTTCGGTAATGCTGTCCAGTTCAGCATCAGTAATAGTAATAATTTCGCCTTCTACAATCGTAACGGCTTTAATGGCATAAGTCCATTCTCCATCATGTTCAGATACAAAGATCACGTAGCATTCAAGACCAATAGGTATAAGTCCGTAATGCTCTGTAAAGAGGCCTGTTGCAGCATCATATTTATCTAACAAGGCTAAAGCATTTGTTTCGCCTACATAAGCAAGATAAACAGCGCTGTTTGTGTCGTCATATCCTTCAGGAACATCTACATATATAGTTGTTTTAGGTCTTGGATCGCTGTAAAAACGGTCTACGTTAGTCCATCCAAAGTGGTTAAAATAGCAGTAATAACTACCGCCATCTGCACCAACTCCAACTTCCTGATTAGGATTGTCGCCTACAGCATCATTCCATGCTATATTGCCATCTTCATCAATGTCACCAAACCAAAGGCTCATGGCATTATCTTCTGCCCCTGTTAGTGTTGCAGGAACTTTAAGATTGATTCCGCAACTCATGGTAAGTTGTACGCCACCTTGTGTTGCATTAATATAAAATTCACCTCCTGATATTAACAATGCCTTATCACCATTTGGCATAACGCCCATAGTTGACTTGTTGGTAGTAAGCATATTTCCACGATTAAATATCTCTATATATTCAAGCTGTACATCGCCTGTTACAGGATTTCCATTTTTAGTAAGGCATGAGGTATTAATTGTTAGGACAACACCTTTTTGAGATGTAAATGTTACGCTTCCCGCAGCGCCGTCAAAAGTAAATTGCTGGGTAAGATTTTCCAGTGCGGCAGTGTGCAATGCATCAAATTCCAGTGCAGTTGGTACATCTGTAGGAACTACAGGTGTAATGGGAACCTCAGGATCTACATGTTTGTTATGAACAGGAAGCAACTCCGGTCTTTCATAATCACATGCAGTGAAAAGAGCAAACACGGAAAGTGCTGATAGGAGTAAAATTTTTCTTTTCATGTTGTTTGTTTAAAAAATTAGCAGTTATGTTGGTTATAGTTTAAGGGTGTGTTTAAATAATAAACAGTCTGATAATAAAATACCCTACTTTGATGCTAATTTTTTTGAGCTTTCATTTGAAAAGCAAATACTGCAGGAGTCTACATGATTTCTATATATAGATAGAAAGTTGAATAATGTTAAAAAAAAATCCCTTCTGAAGAGAAGGGATATATTGACTAAAAAACCATTTCGTATATATTTTGGGGTATGATATCCGGTTCGGCTGTAAGAATAAAAGAGGCTATCATATATTCTTCGGGATTGGCAATTGAAGTCACCCTGACAAAAATAGTTTCCTTTTTAGGTATATTGTTATGATATTTCCAGGGAGTTTCAATAGCGTGTTTATTGGTATGTGCCCGTTTTTCTGATGAAAAATAGGCAACAGTATATTCTGTAATATCGAGTCCCACCAAAACAGCGTCATTGTTTAGGGTAAGGTCAAATAATGTAATCCCGTCTTTGTCAGGGTCTGCAGCAGTTAGGTTATGAGGCTGGCTGATGTTAAACCCCGCAATACAGGTTTTCTTAGCGAAAAGTGATTTAAATAACTTTTTCATGCGGAGGTTGGTAAAAGTATTAGGATAGAATATTATGATTAGGGAAGGGCAAAAAAAATCCCATTCAGCAAGAACGGGATTTTTGAAGTTTTATTACGTTAATTCTTAGTTATTTTTATCGTTTTATTTTTATTTTCGGCGGATATCCTCACAAAATACATCCCGCTGCTAAGATTAGAGAAGTTAATCTCACCTTCAGTATTGTTGAATCTGTTATTAATGACTGTTTGTCCTAAAGTATTTATGACGGTTACGGTATCAATATTCGTTGTGTTTTTTATGCTCAACCTGTCTGTTACAGGATTAGGATAGTACTGTAGCCCTGTAAAGGCAATCTCATCAAGCCCCGCAACAAAGTGTACTGTTACGGCCAAACGTTCTGTGCTTTCAATAGTATTAACGGTTTGTGAAGCATAATAGGTGGTGCCGTCAACAAGGACTGTTGAAAGCGGTAACGGGATTTCTTCAGGCCCTCTTAAAGTGCTGCTGCCCGGAGTAAGATACCATAATATATTTTCACCATCTACATCAAGGTCTGCAAGAGTCTGACCCGGTGTAAAGGTTTGCTCGGTTTCACCGGCTGGTACAGGCGTTTCATAATCCGAAGGTAAAACGGTTATATTGAAACTTTGAATGACAGAACATCCAAAAGCGGTGCTGGCACGATAATATAGCGTTTGTGTTGCGATTGTATAAAACTCCGTGTCTACTATAGCATTCATGTCTACAATAGCATCTGATTCAGATTCGTAATATTTAATAGTTAAATCCTGAGAAGGATTTTCGCCAATTATAATATTATGGAAAAAGTTAAGGTTGATGGTTAAGCTATCATCCGGTGTTTCATCGTTGTCGATAAGATACTGGTCAGGAACTGATGAAACAACAGGTAAAGGATTTACAATAACCGATAAAGTTGAAATAGCAGAACATCCAAGAAGACCGGGAGATTTTACATTTACAAACAGAATCTGAGCACTGGAAGAGGTAGTAAAAGCTGAAGGATTTTCTATAGGATTTATTGAGTTTTGGGCTTCCATCTGAGTTAAATAGTACTGCACTGAACACGAAGAACACATGCCTTTAAACTGATCATTCATCTGTGTCAGGTCAAAAACAGAAATACCATCATTTGGCAATGATTCTTCGCAATGTGTGTAAGTAGCTCCCGGTATTGTGTTTGGAGTGTTCTGAACAATAAGATCAAGCGACGTAATACTATAATTAGAAGGATTAGCAACTTCTGTAACTCTTACAGATAACGTTTCATTACCACCCGTATAATTTGAAGGATCCTCAATAGCACCTACATTGTTTTCTGCATTATATTGAGTATGAAATACAGATATATTGTAACTGCTGTTGTAATAATCAGTTAGTATTGAGCTTAGTATATCGTTAAGATCAAATACTGACTGGCCATCGGTATTTTCTTCACATACTCCATATGGTGGAATAGTTGGAAGCGTGATAGGTATGATTGCCTGTTCAACACTTAGGTTAAAATCGACAATAACAGCACAGCCATTTCCATTTTCTACCCTTGCATATACTGTTTGCGGATTACTAATGTTGGTATAGGTGTAACCTAACGGATTTGCTCCGGTTTCTGCGTCATTTAAAGTTTCATGAAAAGTAGTTGTATAGTTCCCATTACCTTGAACTATTTCTCCAAGTTGATCCATTACCGGAGAGAAATCGAACTCTGCTATACCATCACTAAGTGGTTCAGAAACAGTTAGGTCATCAATAGTAATGTCTGATATACCGCCTCCGGTGGTTAAGGTAATTGCGGATGTTATACTATAGTCTGTATCAGGAAGGCTAATGGTTACACTGTATTCTCCTGCCTGTGATGCGATTAATGTATTTGTGCTGTTATTTACTGCATTGCCGTTGTAAGTCCACTCATAAGAAAACATATCATTATTAGGGACAGTCAGTTCTGCAGTAAAGCCATCACAAAGAACCGTGCCAATATTCGATTTTATAGCAGCTTCATCTGGTGTAAGATTTCCACACTTTAAACTTCCTGCTTCAATAAAAATTGCCGAATCATAAGCTGAATCGTTTATGTCTGCAATAACTAATTTTAGATGGTAGATATGTCCGGGTGTTACATAAGCTTCTGCTCTAAGAGGAATTGTTGCACCTCGTAAGCTAATAGGAGCTGTTGCAGCAAAATCAGGATAGTAATATCCAAAATATTCCGGATTTGCTGATTGACAAGCAGTATTGTAAGCAACATCTCGTATTGTTGCTACAGAGACAATAGTATTTGTACCGGGAACTAGTGCTATGTTTGTATATGGAGTGTCTGACGTTATGTCTTTTAATAAAATTGCTAGTACATCACCGTAATTGCATTGGTATATTCCGTATTCATTTGATGCGAAAATATAATCCATGCTAAATTGATCTTGTAGCGTAATGAAATCAAATTCAAGTGCCGTAGCATTGTTTGATGATGCAGTAGACCCTGAGTTGTTTATAACAGTATTTATATCAGCGTCACCGACCCATGCCGCTGAGCTACCACTGCTAAGAATAGGATCAATTGCAGGGCCGTTAGCATTTACAGCATCGCCAGTTGACAGTATGATGCCATTTCCAAATTGAAACCCTGAATCATTTTTCTGGAAATATCCTAATCCATTTACCGAATCAAAATTAGTTCCCGTAACAGAAGTTATGTTTGTGGCAGGCACAAAACCATTGTTCAATAATACTGAATTTACTAATTCGTTAGTTGTGTACTGGCTGGTAGACACAGTAACCTGAGATTTTGCAACAAAGGGAGATGCAAAAAGTAATGTGAGTAATAATTTTTTCATATAGTTGGAAGAGATTTGGTTATCCAAAAATATAAAAAATTCTTACAATAATTACCATTTATTTAAGATATACGCAATGGTTGTAGTAATCTATTATAGCCTTGCCTTTCAGTAAGATATCTGCTCCGATAATTCCATGTACAGGCTTGGCTTTATACTGTCGTAATGCTTCATTTACATGAGACATATCAAATATTACAAGGGCAAAATTTTTACTGTTCCAGCGGCCTAATTTTAGCTTGTTGTGAAGTGATGTTTGTGTTAGCATTCCTGTTCCGCCGGCTCCGGCTGCCTTAGTGTCCGAATCATTTGCGGAAAGTTCAAAATGAGAAATCCCTTCAAATCCTACACAGCTGTTAGAGGCGCCGGTATCTAAAATAAAATGGCCGACTATATTATTTATCTTTCCTTTTATGAGTAAATGCTGGGTTTTAGATAATTTAAATTTTACCCGGGTGTAACCTTTTTCTTTTAAGGTATCATACAGATTTTCCATTCGTAGGATTTGCTTTCGTTCAAAAATACTTAAATTATACTATTATTACAGCAAAAGCCGTGTCAACTTTGTAATTTTGCAAACCAAAAGCGCAATAATGATACTTACAGATACACATACCCATTTATACAGCGAAGAATTTGCAGAAGACCGTGATGCAATGATGCAGCGTGCCTTTAACTCCGGGGTAACCCGTCTTTTCGTACCGTCTATAGATTCATCGTATACGCAACAGATGTATGCTATAGAAGCGCAATATCCGGATAATGTTTTTCTTATGATGGGACTGCATCCTACCTATGTAAAAGAGAATTATCTTGAGGAGCTTGCGCATGTAGAAAAAGAACTGGCTTCAAGAAAATTTACTGCTGTAGGCGAAATAGGGATTGATCTTTATTGGGATAAAACCCGTCTTGAAGCGCAGCAATACGCTTTTAAGCATCAGATTCAGTTGGCAAAAAAGTATAATTTGCCAATCAATATTCATTGTAGAGATGCTTTTGATGAGGTTTTTGAAGTATTGGAAGGCGAAAAAGGAGATGATCTTTTTGGAATCTTCCATTGCTTTACCGGCGATTTTGATCAGGCGCAAAAAGCGATCTCTTATAATATGAAATTGGGGATAGGTGGGGTTGCTACTTTTAAGAATGGTAAAATTGATCAGTTTCTTGCAGATATAGATTTGAAACACATTGTGTTAGAAACAGATTCACCCTATCTGGCACCTGTGCCTAACAGGGGTAAAAGAAACGAAAGCAGTTATACATTACTTGTTGCCGAAAAGCTTGCCTTAATTTATAGGAAATCTGTAGAGGAGATCGCTGCAATTACCACTCAAAATAGTAAAGATGTTTACGGGATTTAACAAAGAATATCCGTTAAATTCATAAATTTTTTGTTCATTTGTGAATTGTTTTAACCATAAAGAAGTACATGTCGAAATTTGATCATATAAGGCCTTTTTATGATAGTGAGGTTAACGAGGCCATATGTAGTGTAGTACAGCATCCTATGATGAAGGCGCTCATGAGCTTCACATTCCCTGATGTGGGAGATGAGGTGTGGGCTAACCAGCTACAAAAGACCCATTCTAAAAGAGACTTCCAGATTAATTTTATATATCCTGCCATTCAGCAGGTATTGCAAAAAAGTTCTGACGGACTTACAACATCCGGTTTCGAAAAATTGGATAAGCATACTCCTTACCTGTTTATTTCTAACCATAGGGATATTATATTAGATACATCATTAATTAATGTTTCGCTTTATGATCATGGTCTTATCATGACGGCTTCGGCTATCGGTGATAACCTTGTGCAAAAGGCGTTTCTTCATACACTTTCCCGTCTTAACAGGAACTTTTTAGTGCAGCGCAGCCTTTCGCCAAGAGAATTACTGCATAGTTCTAAACTTATGTCTGAATATATTGGGCAGCTGCTTATGCGCGAAAACCGTTCAGTATGGATTGCCCAACGTGAAGGTCGTACTAAAGATGGTAACGATATCACTCAGCAGGGTGTACTTAAAATGCTTGCAATGGCATCTGATGAAGCCAATTTGATGGATTATTTCAAGAAAATAAAAATCGTTCCGGTTTCACTTTCTTACGAATATGATCCTACCGATATGCTAAAAATGCCACGCTTAATGGCAGAAGCTAACGATGAGGTATACATTAAAGAAAAGAACGAGGATTTTACAACGCTTATAAGCGGAATTATGGGGCAAAAGAAACGCATCCATATCTCTGTAGGCGATGCTCTTGATGGCGAGCTTGATAAAGTCAAAAATGAGTTTGATAACCAGAACAAACAGATACAGGCATTGGCGCAGGTTATAGACGATGCTATAATAAACATCTATAAACTTTGGCCAACTAATTATATCGCTTACGACCTTATGTATAACACCAACCGTTATGCAAATCATTATACCGAAAAGGAAAAAATGCTTTTTGAAAGAAGGCTTGAAATGCGAATAGATATAGAAAACAAAATCGTAAGAGAAGGTTTCCTAGCTATGTATGCTAATCCGGTAGTTAATAAAATGAAATACGAAAATGCAGTCTAAACCTAAGATTTTACTGGTTTACACCGGAGGAACCATAGGAATGGTTAAGAATTTTGAAACCGGTGCACTTAAAGTATTCGATTTTAAAAAACTACTACAACGTATACCTGAACTTAAACAATTGGATTGCGATATACAAACCATATCTTTTGATAAGCCTATAGATTCATCTAATATGGATGAGTCTAAATGGTATCAGATCGCAACAATTATAGAGAATAATTACGATTTTTTTGATGGCTTTGTTATCCTTCACGGTTCCGATACGATGTCATATTCTGCATCTGCTTTGAGCTTTATGCTTGAAAACCTAAGAAAACCTATAGTATTTACAGGATCGCAGCTTCCTATAGGCGATTTGCGTACCGATGCTAAGGAAAATCTTATTACTGCCATACAAATAGCTTCATTAAGGCACAAACATGAACCTGTTATTCAGGAAGTTTGTCTTTATTTTGAATATAAACTCTACCGCGGCAACCGTACAACAAAAATAAGTGCAGAGCATTTTAATGCATTTACATCACCTAATTATCCTGCATTGGCAGAATCTGGCGTACATCTTAAGGTAAGCAATGATCTTTTATTACCATTAGCCGAAGAAAATGCTTTTAAGGTTAACAAAGAAATGGATCCTAATGTGGTTATTGTAAAGATGTTTCCGGGTATCAGCGAGGCGGTGCTTTCTGCAATTGTTGCCATCCCGGGATTAAAAGGGGTGGTGCTCGAGACTTACGGTAGTGGTAATGCACCATCAGAAGACTGGTTCATCAATATTCTTAAAAACGCAATATCAAGCGGACTTCATGTTGTAAATGTTACACAATGCACCGGTGGCAGCGTTAATATGGGACATTATGAAACCAGTACGATGCTTAAGGAAATAGGAGTAATATCGGGTGCTGATATCACCACAGAAGCCGCTATTACAAAGATGATGCACCTATTGGCACAAGAGACGTTATCGTCTGATTTTAAAACGCTTTTTGAGACTTCACAACGTGGTGAATTGTCGTAATTAAGTTTTTTATATCGGTTAATAAACCCTATTTTTGCCCGCATAATAAATTAGAGAGGTGGCCGAGTGGTCGAAGGCGCACGCCTGGAAAGTGTGTATACTCCACAAGGGTATCGAGGGTTCGAATCCCTTCCTCTCTGCTAAGAAAATGCTTTCACTGTGTGGGAGCATTTTTATTTTTTTGGGCATTGCGAATAAGTCAATTCTAAAAACGCAGATCAATGTACTAACACTACTTTAAGTCAATTTTAAATTTCTATTTTTGTAGTTAACACATAACAATACTATGGCTGGAGGTTTTTTTGCAATTTTGGATGATATAGCTGCTTTAATGGATGACATAGCAGTTACAAGTAAAGTAGCTACTAGCAAAACAGCAGGGATATTGGGTGATGATCTGGCTGTTAATGCAGAAAAAGCTACAGGTTTTTTATCTTCTCGTGAGTTGCCTGTACTTTGGGCCATCACTAAGGGGTCTTTTATAAATAAGCTAATTATTATACCGATAGCATTACTGCTAAATGTTTTCTTTCCAATAGCGATAAAAGGCGTACTAATTTTAGGCGGATTTTATTTGGCGTATGAGGGCGTTGAAAAGGTTATTGAATATTTCTTTCATCATTCTAAAACAGGTCATGAGCTAATTGAGGAAAAAGAGGAAAGCAGTAATGACGCCGAAAAAGCTAAAGTTAAATCTGCTATTACAACCGATTTTATTCTTTCTGTTGAGATCGTGATTATTGCCTTAGGTACTGTTTTGGAAGAACCTTTAACGATTCAGATATTTACAGTTATCATTGTTGCTTTTTTAGCAACCGTAGGCGTTTATGGCATCGTTGCCCTTATTGTAAGAATGGATGATGCCGGATTTAAGCTTATAAAACGCTATAACAACAAAGGATTTTTATCTGTGTTGGGTAATGTATTGGTAAAGGCATTGCCTATTGTTATCAAGTTTTTAGCCGTGGTAGGTACTCTTGCCCTGATTTTGGTATCGGGAGGCATCTTTGTACATAATATTGAATATTTGCATCATTTGCTTCCTCAACTTCCTACTATGGTTAAAGAATTCGGCTTAGGTATAATTGGCGGAATAATTGCGGTTGTAGTTATAACAGGCGGTAAAAAACTTTATTCTGTTATAAAAACCTAAATAAACCAATTTACATAAAAATTATAGAAGCTCCTTATGGGGCTTTTTTGTTATCTTTAAGTAAACCATACGATCATGTCTGAAGAAACACAAAAGCACCTAATTATAACAGGACCCGAAGAGGGAGAAACGCTTGCCGTGGCGGGTTCTAACTATCGCATCATTCTAACAGGGGAACAAACAGCGGGCAAACTGGCAATAATAGAACTGAATGTGCCACCAAATAGCGGGCCGATACCGCATGAGCATCCGGTAATTCAGGAAAGTTTTTATGTGCTTGAGGGCGAGGTAGAGTTAAAATCAAAGACTCAGACATATATTGCAAAAAAAGGAGCTATAGTGACAATTCCGTTTGACGGACCTGTTCATAGCTTTAAGAATACAGGAGATACACAAGCTAAACTCTTATGTATTGTAACACCCGCAGGACTGGATGATTTTTTCAGGGAAATTGGCACTCCAATTTCTTTTGGCAAAATTCCCGAGGGAGGCGTTACTGACGAACAGAAAGAAAAAATGAAAGAGGCCGCGGTGAGATATGGACAAAAGCTTTATCCGCCGGATTATTTTGAAAATGAATAGGGTAGGGTTGCATAAAGTTTTAACCTAACTGTTTAGCGACTCTAAGTAACAAATCTTTGGTTGCTTTTATACCTTCTTCTTCAGAAAGACGACTTCCTTCATATTCTATACCTATATGGCCAGTATAGCCGGCATCTTTTACAATTTTAAGCATACGGGTATAGTCTATTGTTGTTTCGTTGCCTTTAGCATCAAATTCATAAGTCTTTGCACTTACACCATGTGCAAAAGGCATAAGTTCCTGTACGCCCTTGTATTTGTCATATTCTTCTATACACGGAGTGCCCCATCGCTCGCTGTTTTCATGTTTTACACAAAAGTTACCAAAGTCGGGTAGAGTGCCACAGTTTTTTAAATTAATGGCTTTTATTACAGAGTTCAGTTTTTGGGCATCAGACGATAGTCCCCCGTGATTTTCTACAATCACATTGATATTGCTTTTTGCAGCATATTCTGTAAGCCTTCCAAGTCCGTCAACAGATGTGTCTTTCCATTTGTCAAAATCATTTTCTGCCCCAGTACCAAATAAGTTGACACGTATAGCATGACATCCTAACTCTGCGGCAGCATCTACCCATTTAGAATGTTTTGATATGGCACTGTCCCGTTCCTGTTTTGTAAGTGAAGCCAGTTCCCCTTCACCATCAATCATTATAAGTACATTTTTAACCCCATTATCTTTGCTTCTTTTCTTAAGATCTGTTATCAGTTTGTCCAGGCTTTGCTTTTCAAGTTCCGCATTGTAAAGTTGGTTTACATATTCTATCGCTTCAAAACCCAGTTCGTGAGCTTTTTTAGCAAAGTCAAGAGGGGACAGGGTTTTAGATTCCAGTATAGATTTATGCAATGACCATTGTGCCAGGGAAATTTTAAAAAAAGGTTTCATATCATCTTTATTTAGAATCCAATCTGTTAATGAAGAGACTGCCAATGCAGAGGCACCCAGTCCAAGCCCTGTTAATCCTGTAGTCTTTATAAAGTAGCGTCGGTTCATTTAGATATGTTTTTGGTTTGTTTGCAGAGTACTAAAAGTAAAAATTAATTTGCAAACAATTGTATTAAAACGAAAAACCACCCGCGTTGGCGGATGGTTTTACTATTTTGAGAAAAGAAATTTTATAGAAGTTCCATTTCCTGGTTTTGCCCCGGAGCAACTTTTCTTACGTTAACCACTTTTCCGGTCTCATCTATTACAAAAGCAACAAATTCAACATTTTGAGCATTAGTAACATTTGCAGGTACAGCTACATTAAACGATCTTGTATATGTATTAGAAAACGTAGTCTGATCTGCAGCTATAGCATCACCTAAAATGTTTGTAAGGCATCCACGAAGCACGTGATTGTGCTCATAAGCAGATAAAATGGCGCCTTGATAGTATGATGTATAATTGTGCTGGTCATAAATAAGTCCGTTTTCAAGTACATACACAACAAGCTTAAGGTCATTAGTAAAGTTTTTGCCAAATACAACATTTACGTCAAGGCTGATGTTGTTTCCTGTAATAACGGCATTCATAGCAACGCCAAGCTTAGGGTTTTCACCCTGGGTAAGTGCTACTGCCTGGGCTACATTGTCCGGTTCGGGGAAATTCCATTGTACTGTCCTGTTAAGGAAACCTTTTGGGTATCCCTGTGCGCTAAGCGTTTTTTCAAGTTCGGTAGCATCATAGGTGTATGGGTCATAACCTGTGTCATTAGGATTTGTGCCAGGACCATGTATTGCTACAGCAATAGCATCTTCGGTTTGCTCATGTACAGCGTTAATTGCAAAAGCTACCCTTGGGCACCACCCACACCATGTACCGGTATAGTCTTCAATCATCATGTTTTTCCTGAAGTTAATTTCAGTACCATCATGAAAATAAATTGCAACAGGTTCTGATTTTACAGAAAAGTAGTCAGCTGTAACTTCATGACTTCCTGCAATGGCCGATGTATAGGTATGGCCTTCTATGGCTGTACCATCTACATAGATTACTGCATTTTCTGTTTGATCTGCACCTTTACTGTCTCTTACGGTAAACGTTATGGTAGACCCCATAATTTTTACTGAGCTATCTGCAGTAAGGCTAATGCTTTCCTGAGATTTTAAGATTTCATAATCTGATGAGCAACCTGCGGCTAACAGCAGAATTGTAAGTAACAGGATAAAATTCTTTTTCATTGTATTCTTTGATCTTGCGTTTATATGAAATAATTCCGTAAGCGGTAATTAGTTCTTAACGATCTTAATTTGAGCTGTTTTGTTTTCATCGTTAGTAAACCTCGCAAAGTAAACTGCCGAAGATAGTCCTGAAAGATCTATTGATTGTGTGCCATTAAGTATAACAGTTTTTTTAACAGACTGTCCGCTGATGTTGATCAGTTCCAGTTTTGCATTTTGTGAAGCCGTTACGTCAATTGTATTTTTAACTACAGTACTGTTTACCACGATGCCCATTTTTTCAAGAGAAGCAAAATCAGTAGTAGCGGCTACAGGGCTGTATTTATAGGTAAAAGTAATGATTGGATCACCTACCTGTAAACCAGTAGCATCAATATTAATTATTGATATTTTATAAATTACAGGCTGTGTTTCATCATTTCCAGCAAAGTTATTATAGAAATAATTTTCCAGGCCACTATTGCCTCCTGCTAATACTTTAGTGTAGTCGCTTGGTCCTCCCGAAGGAGCAGTGATACCTTCATAAACGCCATTATAGCAAAGGCCACCATAACAAAACTGTACGTTTTCGCCGTTATCGTTGTTTGTTATTTCCTCCATTTTAAGCTTAACGTTAATTGTCTCATTAGTTCCGTTGTGTACCAAAAAGTGCATTTTTGCCTGCTCTCCTTTTACGTTATAGGTATAAGTTTGATTGTTTTCAAGCATAACTTCACCATCATATACATCAACTTGTGCCTGTGCAAAGGCGGTAATAATAAGCATTGCTGCTAAAATAATCTTTTTCATTTTCTTGTAATTTAATTTAAATATGCATTTTGCTAAAAAAGCTATCGGAAACAGTTAAACTGTTTCCGATAGCATTATATTTAATGGCTGTTTAAAATAGCGTAAACTATTTGATGATCAGTTTTTCCGTTCTTTGACCAGATGCACCGCTTATTTTAGCAATGTACATACCTTTCTGAAGGCCGCTTAGATTGATTGAACCACCGTTGTCTATACCTTTAGCAATATGTACAGTTTTTCCTGTAATGTCTATAACAGTTACATCAATAGCCTCTTCGGTAGTAAAGTTGAAAATACCATTTGATGGATTTGGATATACTGTAAATGCACCATTTTCAAATTTATCTGTACCAAGTACACCATTTTCTTTGAAAGTAGCGTCCTGCCATACTTGCTGGCCAAAAGTACCATTGTGTGTAAACAATACTGTGCCATCTCCTGAAGTGATAGTTACACCATGTTCCGGAATCTCTGTTCCAGGTGTGTTAGCATCCCATCCGTCTCCATAACCATCCTGCATAACTACGCCAAGACATGTGTCTGGAGTAACTCCATCGATAGTAGTGAAATCTACAACATAAGTAAAGGTCTTTTCTTTATATGTAGCAGCATTTGATGGGAATGTTTTACTCCATACCGGAACTGCTTGTCCTGTTTCATCATACTTGATGATGAAAAGTCCCATTTCTGAAGGAAATTCATCAGTATGTAGAACAATTGTAATATTAGCTGAAGATTCAACAGCAGCATCAGGAATTACAGTATATGTTTCAGAAATGTTATATTCAGGAACTGTATTAACTGGAGTACCATCATTTACCTTAGTAAGTACCGCCTGATATTGAGCTGTACCATCTGCTTGAACATCTGTAAAAGTAATTTGGCCATATTCAAACGCTTGAAGATCTAAATCGTTAAATGTTTGTGTAGCGATTACTTCACCATTTTTCTTTAGCTGTGCCTCTACGCTGGTTATATCATGTCCAAATCCTTGTACATAGGCAGTTACTAATAATGTTTCATCACAAGATCTAACTGGTGCAGCCTCTATTTTCCCCCACTTGTCAACACCTACCATATCAGTACCTACTGATGTATTTATAGCAGCTACTAATGTTGCTACGTCATAAGTTTGCATATTGTATTTATAAACCTTGCCCGGTTGTCCTACGGTGCCACTAGGTTTAATAATATAAACTGTAGGATATGCATTAAGACCATATCCACCTTGCGCAACAGATTTAACCAAATCATCGCTATTGATTACAGGATATGGTACATCTGTAAGCCAGTTACCTTGAGGATTACCACGTTCATCATAAGGAGGAATTACAGGAGCCTCTACGCCGCCTAATTCGCTTATTTCAGTACCTGGATCTGCCTCAACAAACATTACCCTAAGCTCATCGCTTCCCTCAGGGCCGTAGGCAGAATACAGGTTGTCAAGTACTTTAGCATTGTGAAATGCCCAACATGGACCACACCATGTTGCCGAACCATCCATAACTACAGTCTTTCCTGCATCAAGATAGGCTTGTAGTGAGATTTCTTCCCCATAATTTATTACAGGAGCCTGTCCTGTAGGATAATCAATAGAAAGTATTTGTTGTCCATGAATTTCTGGAGCATTAGCACCATCCGCGATTTGAGGTGGTTGTGTCTGTGCTTTTGCACCTAAAACGGCAAACAAAAGCGTTCCGAAAAGTAAAGTTTTTTTCATAGTCTGAAATTAGGTAATAGTTGATGTTTTATTATTTTGCTTTATGTTCATTGTGCGTTAATTACATTTAAACATAAAGTAAATTTTTGTCGAAATTATACAAAAAAACGACACGTCAAAATTTTTTTGCATAAAGTAGTCTAAAAAAGGTGTTAAAATGGATAAAAAGTTGATAATTCTACCATTTCTATAGAGTTTAAACCAGAAAAAACACATGTTTTTTAGTGTTTTTTGGCATTATATTTAATTTTAACGAACGACGCTGTAATTAGATGTTAATTTTTTTTTAATATTGCCCACTCAACTGCAAAATGCAGTCTTAACAAAAATTCTAATCATGAAAAAACTAGCACTACTGTTTCTGTTTCTTACTGCTTCGGCTTACGCGCAAAAAGAAATGCCATCGGTTACTTTAATATCGGTAAATAACAAAAGTTTTAATGTAAAGAGCGATTTTGCTGAAAAAGATAAACTTTATGTATTTACATTTTGGGCTACATGGTGTGTGCCTTGTATTAATGAACTGGATGCTATTAATGAAAATTATGCAAAATGGTCTAAAGAACTTAATATGGAAGTAATAGCTGTTTCTATAGATGACAGCCGTACCCAAAAGAGGGTGAAGCCTTTGCTTAATGGAAAAAAATGGCCATATACAGTATTACTTGATACAAATCAGGATCTTAAGAGGGCTTTAGCTGTTGCTAATCCACCATATACTGTGGTTGTAAAAAATAAAAAGATAGTTTATGTGCATAACGGTTATAGCCAGGGGGCTGAAAAAGAACTATATAACAAACTGAAGGAACTGTAAATTAATGAAAAAATTACTTTTATTACTGCTTCCTTTAGCAGCCGGCTCTCTGTATGCCCAGGAAAATGATAGTATACAAAAAAAAGACTATGGTAGAATATATGGTGGTTTTGAATCGAATGCACAATGGTATCTTAATGATAAAGGCAGGGGACTTAAGCATCCTGATGATCCTATACGTTCTAACAATTATTTATTGGTAAACTATCAGTACAAGGGTTTTACAGCTGGTGTACAGGTAGAATCCTATGAGCCGAATGCACTTTTAAACTATAATCCTGGTTTTAAAGGTACCGATCTGGGTACGTACTATGCAGCCTATAAAACTAAAAAGCTTGAAATTACTGCGGGTTATTTCTACGAGCAATTTGGTAGCGGTATGCTACTACGAGCATGGGAAGACAGGGCGCTTGGTATTAATACCGCTCTACGCGGAGGAAGAATAGTTTTCCGTCCAAGCGATAATGTAAGACTTACGGCTTTATATGGAAGGCAACGAAGCGGATTTGGTGTTGCTAATGGTGATATTTACGGATTTGATTCGGATTTTAATCTTAGTAGCCTTTTCAAGTTTCAGGAAAGTGATCTTTCGTTTGGAGCGAGTTATGTTGGCCGTTATGAAAAAATTGAACTACCGGATCCTAACTTTGATGAACTTACAAGTGCTTTTTCCGGAAGGGTAAACTTTATCCATAATGCATTTTATGCTTCGGGAGAATACAGCTATAAACAAAAAGACGGTGTATTAGGCACACAGAATAATCTTTCTAACAGTTTTGTAAAACCGGGTAATGCTTTGTTGGTAAACTTTGGTTACTCAAAAGAAGGGTTAGGTATCGATGCTACATTCAGAAGGATGGAGAACATGAAATTCCTTTCTGAAAGACTGCCGACAGCAACAGGCGACCTTTTAACTACCAGTCTTAACTTTAACGATAAGGTACTTAACTTTACACCAGCTTTAACAAAACAGCATCACTCTAACCTGGCTAACATTTATGTATTCCAGGCTCAGAGTAAAGTAGATTATGTTGACCCTACCATTATGAAAGCCGGTGAAACAGGTGGACAGATTGACGTATTTTATGATTTTGCTAAAGGAACTCAGTTTGGAGGTAAGTATGGTACTAAGATAGCATTAAACATGTCGAGCTGGTATAATCTTCCGGGTTCATATAGGGCTGTACCACCGGATTATAAAACAGATTTCTTTGGTGTCGGTCAAAAATATTTTTCTGATTACAACGTTGAGATTAAGAAAAGATTATCTGAAACATGGATTACAGGTTTCTATTATATAAACCAGTATTATAATAAAAAATGGCTTGAAGGAGGCGATATTGTAAAAACAAATATCGTAACCGGTGAAGCAACATACAATTTTTCCGAAAACAAATCGATAAGGGTAGAGGCTGAGCACATGTGGGCTGATGCCGATAAAAAGAACTGGGCAGGAGGTACTGTAGAATTAAACATTAACGATACTTACTCTCTTTATGTTTGGGATATTTACAATTATGGTAACGATGACAGTTCTAAACAAACCCATTATTATAACGTAGGTGGTGCTTACCGCGTAGGAGCTACCCGTATTGCTGCTAACTACGGAAGGCAGCGTGGTGGTCTTGTGTGTGTAGGTGGTGTATGCCGCTTTGTACCTGAGAGTACAGGTTTTACCCTGTCTATAAGTACTGCTTTTTAATAATTACCAAAAGTTTATATATAAATGTCCCCGTGGTTTTTACTACGGGGATTTTTTTGCTATCAATACGCTTTTGGTTTAATTGACTATAACTTGTTTTTTGTAGAAAAAGCTTTATTTTAGACATCCGAAAAAACAAATCATAACCAATGGGAAACTATCCTGAAATTATACGCTGGGGCATTATAGGCTGTGGCGATGTAACTGAACGTAAAAGCGGCCCTGCCTATCAAAAGACAGAAGGTTTTGCCCTGCATGCAGTAATGCGACGCGATGCCGATAAAGCCGCCGATTATGCAAAGAGACACAATGTACCGAAATATTATAGCGATGCTGCTGCGCTTATTAACGATCCTGAAATTGACGCGGTGTACATCGCTACTCCACCTGATACCCATGCGCATTATGCGCTTATGGTTGCCAGTGCAGATAAACCCTGCTGTATAGAGAAACCTATGGCACCATCCTATGCAGAATGTGTAGAGATATCTAACGCTTTTCAGGTAAAAGGATTGCCTTTATTTGTAGCATATTACCGTCGTTCACTACCACGATTTTTAAAAATAAAAGAATGGATTGATAACGGAAGCATAGGCGATGTGCGCCATATAAACTGGTACCTCAGCAAAATACCTTCGCCTGTAGATATATCCGGAGAATATAATTGGCGTACTGATGCTAATATCGCAAAAGCAGGATATTTTGAAGATCTGGCCAGTCATGGCCTTGATCTGTTTGTACATTATTTTGGTAATGTTGCTAAAGTATCAGGTAACAGCCTTAATCAGCAGGGATTGTATTCTGCAAAAGATGCTGTTGCGGCTTCATGGGTACATGAGTCTGGTGTAACAGGAACCGGCAGCTGGAATTTTGGTAGTTTTGAAAGAGCCGACAGGGTAGAGATCATCGGGAGTAAAGGCAAAATAGAATTCGCTGTTTTTGATGATGTTCCTTTAGTCCTTACTACAGAAAATAACAGGCAGGAAATAGAAATCCCGCATCCTGAAAATATACAGCTCTACCACGTTAAAAATATGAATGACCACCTGCGTGGAACTATCCAGCATCCGTCAACAGGAATTACCGGTGCTCATACAAACTGGATACTTGACAGTATTATCGCAACATAAAAAACAAAAGGCCCCAGCAATGTTGAGGCCTTTGTTGTAAAAATTTAGTTGAATTAATTTTTCACGATTTTTTTTGTGATGGTTTTACCATTTTCAAACTGAGCAATCAATATATAATTGCTTTGAGGTAACCCTGCAATGTTAATAGTATTGCCATTAGTCTCAAGTACTTTTCTTCCTTCGATAGAATAAATAGCTATCTGGCGGATTTCAAATTGAGATTGTATTGTGACAAGCGATTGTGATGGGTTAGGATAAATTACAGCATCTTCTCTGTTAAATTCATCAAATCCTAATATACCGCTAACTACAATTTCTATTGTATCATTAATTTCGGCGTTTTCGGTGCTTACGGCTTTAATTGTAGCTGTTCCGTTGTTCATTGCCGTTACCAGTCCGTCAGCATTAATAGAAACAAACTCACTTCCTGAAACAATGCTCCACATTACATCCTGTTCTGAATTTGCAGGAGCTACCGTTGCAAATAATTGTAATGTTTCGCCACTTGTAGTAATTACAGGCTGGGCATCATTTTCAACACTGATTACAAGACTTGAAACAGGTACAATCTGGTTGGTGATAACAACATCTATAATGTCAAGAACGGTGTTGTCTTCAGCGCTTACAGCCTGAACAGTTACCGTTCCGTTGTCTAAAGCAGTAACCAGTCCGTTAGAATCTACAGTTGCAAAATCGCTGCCTGATGTACTACTCCAAACTACATTCTGATTAGCGTTAGATGGTAAAACCAAAGCATTAAGCTGAAGTGTACCATTATCTGTGGTAATAGTTGCCGCCGCATCTTCAGCTACTGATATTTCTACAGTTTCAACAGGTACAATCTGGTTTGTAATAACAACATCTACAGTGTCAAGAATGGTATTGTCTTCAGTGCTTACTGCCTGAATAGTTACCGTTCCGTTGTCAATAGCAGTTACAAGACCGTTAGCATCAACTGAAGCAAAATCGCTGCCTGCAATAATACTCCAAACTACATTTTGGTTAGAGTTAGATGGCAAAACCAAAGCGTTAAGCTGAAGTGTTCCGTTATCTGTAGTAATAGTTGCCACAGCGTCATCAGCTACAGTTACTTCTACAGTTGCAACAGGTACAATTTGATTAGTAATAACAACATCTATAGTATCAAGAATGGTGTTGTCTTCAGCGCTTACCGCCTGAACAGTTACCGTTCCATTGTCAATAGCAGTTAAAAGTCCATTAGTATCAACTGAAGCAAAATCGCTGCCTGCTATTATACTCCAAACTACATTTTGGTTTGCGTTAGATGGCAAAACCAAAGCATTAAGCTGAAGTGTTCCGTTATCTGTAGTAACAGTTGCCGCCGCATTTCCAGTTACAGTTACTTCTACAGTTGCAACAGGTACAATTTGATTAGATATTACAATATCGATTATATCAAGAATCATATTGTTTTCTACACTTACTGCCTGCACTGTTACAGTTCCATTGTCAATAGCAGTTATAAGACCGTTAGCGTCAACTGAAGCAAAATCGCTGCCTGCAATAATACTCCAAACTACATTTTGATCAGCCTCTGCCGGTAAAACCAAAGTATTAAGCTGAAGAGTGCCATTATCTGTAGTTATAGCTGCTGCTGCATCACCGGATACTGTTACGTCAATACTTACTACAGCAGGAAGCTGTCCGCTTATTACAACATCAATAGTATCGAGAATTGTTGCATCATCGGCGCTTATTGCCTGTATTGTTACCGTTCCGTTATCTAATGCAGAAACAAGTCCGTTTGCGTTTAGGGTAGCATATTCCGCACCCGATACAATTTGCCATATTACCTGCTGACTTACATAAGAAGGTATTATAGAAGAGAATAGTTGTATTGAGCCATTGTTTTGGGTTATTACAGATGGGCTTGCGTTAGGCGTAGTGACATAAAGAGCTGTAGGAGCGTTACTAACGGCGTAGTAAATTTTAATATTAGGGCGGTTTTTATACTGTTGGTTTCCGCTTTGATGATTTAGTATAAGCGCATCGTTCATAGGAACCGTGTTTATTGGCCAGGCTCCTATCATATAATCTTTAAAGCCATTGGTAAACTGCCATATTACCGCTGCGCTGAATTGTGCAACCTGACCATCCTGATACATCGCAGTTGCTAATTCAAATCCTCCACCATTGTAAGTAAATGGAGTTTCAAAGTTAAAATCTATCCAGCCTGTTGTTTCCGGTAAATCAAATGAAAGATCGTCCATGACTTCTGTATGATCCGCCTGTAGATCGCCAAATGTTGTTGTAAGGCTAAGGGGTGCTGCTGCATTTGAGTTTTTTGCAAACAACCTCATTCTGAGGTCAGGATAACCATCGCCATTGTGTGCTGCATTTACTTTATTAAAAGCAACACCCGTTATCTGTGCGCCATTAGGAATATTAGTTCCCTGCATTTCTGTAGTAGAGAAAAGCATATTAGCAACAGACCCGTTACGGGTAGCTACTCCGGCATACATTATAGGACCGTAATTTGCTCCAAAAAAGGCATTGGCATCGGCGCCGTTACCTATTTCCACGTTTTGGGTTACTGTTGTGCCGGCTGTTGTAAAGTAATGTAATGACCAGTCGCTGTAAGTGTCAACACTGCAATGTGAACGTACTTTTAACTGATAAACAGTTTCTGCAGTAAGTCCTGTTAGTAGTACTGTAGCATTTGGCACATTTCCGGACTGTACAATATCTGTACTTCCGTCCAGGGTAATTTCCCATTCATAACCCAGTTCAGGCAGAGGTGCAAACCAGTTGATTCGGGCATGCATCATACCTTTCTGTCCGGTAACAAAGTTGGAAGGCTGATTGCAATCCTGGGCGTTGAGGTTAAAAAAGAATAACAGTAGGATAGCTACCATTACTTTTTTTACATTAAAATAATTGTTCGACATTTTATAAAAATTATTAGGTTCCGTTTTTAGGGTTATAGTTTAAATAACAATAAGCTGTCAGATTGTGATTTTTCTTTAGAATAACACACAATTAATATTTAGACTAATTATTAATAGCTAAATTTGTGCAAATTTCAACAACACCTAAAATAGTATTGTTTGCTAAACGGATTTTTAAATAAGCCAAACGGATATTTTTAGTGATTATGAAAAATAGTGATGATTTGAGTAATAAATATTGCGGAATTACTATTGTGGAAGACGAATATGTGATTAAAAGTCCTGAAAATGAGATTTCGTTTTCAGGGGATATTGGGGAGACACTAATGAAAAAAATAGATTTTGTTGGTGTGCGGCTTCTTTACGGAAAATTAAAGTTTAACAAGCCGGTTCCTGTACAGGTGGTAAATGACAGTGTTTATGTAGAAATGTATTTTTCATTAACCGGGCGCAGGGATATTTATTTTACACAGAGCAATCAGAGCAGTCTTGTGGCGGCGGGTTATCACAATTTGTATTACATACCGGATAATGAATTTTTTATAGTGCCATCGGCAGGTGAGGAGGAAAACATATCGGTACAAATACAATTTACCGAAGAGTATTTTAAACGTTTTATGCCGGAAGGGCATTCTTTATTCTCCATATTTCTAAATAAGATAAACGCTAAAGAGCTTTCTGTTCTTAGCGAAAGACATCTTCAGATTACTACTGAAATGTATACCCTGCTTAATGATATTGTACATTGTGAGAAAGAAGGTATCATTAAACAATTATATATAGAGACCAGTGTATTAAAATTGCTTTTGCTTCAGTTTGAGCAATGCGAATCGGCCTCTATTGTAAGAGAAAATAATTCGATTAAACAATACGATATCGAAAAGCTTACAGGAGTTAAAAGAGTATTGGAAGAGAATATATCCTATAACCATTCCTTAGCCGAACTTTCACGCAAAAGCGGACTGAACGATTTTAAACTGAAAAAAGGATTTAAAGAATTGTTTGGTATAACAGTGTTTGGCTACCTGCATGAACTAAGAATGGCAAAGGCGAAGGAGATGCTTCAGGAGAATATAAAAACTACTGCCGAAATAGCCGAATATTGCGGTTATACTTATGTGCAGTCGTTTTCTACAGCCTTTAAACAGAAGTTTGGGCTTACACCCGAAAAGTACAGAAAACAAGAAAGGCCTCCGCAGTAGCGGAAGCCTGTTTCTATAACCAAACCTAACCTTATAACTATTACTTTGCAGCAATAGTTTCAACAAACATTTTGTTATTGTATTTCATTACAAAAGTGAACTTCTCTGCATTGATTTTTTTAGTGTCAAATCTTTTAGCAAGGTTAGCTGCACCTGTAAATGTTTCGTTGTACAATTCAACGTTATTCTCATCATATAGTTTTATCTCTACCGGAGTATTGTCTACATCTTTAATGTTAAGTGTAACAATACCGTCTTTGTTTGTAAGCACTGGTTTAAGGATTTCTGCGATAGCTTTGTCAGAAACTGAAGCCGTTTTGCCTTCAATTTTAATAGCATAACGGGCAACTTTAGTTCCGTTTTCTGCTTCAAGAACATAATTACCTTCCGGTAAAGCACCAAGATCGTATGTCCTGCTGATTTTTCCGTCTTTAGCTTTAATGTTTTCTTCAAATATCACATCACCTTGTTTATCAGATATAGATACGTGTGCTTTTGTATTGTTGATTGAAAAATTGATTAACTTTCCAAGACCGCTTCTTACGCTTACAGAGAAATCTGTTTCGTTTGCTCTTACTCCAAATGCAGTTAAAAATACTGCAAGGGCTAAACCGAATTTCACTACATTTTTCATACTATTTATTTTTTACTGGTTTAACAAAAAATTTATAGTGCTAAATTACTCCTGTTGTATAATAGTATGCACACCTATATTTTCTAATTTATATGCTATATTAACCTTTCGAAAACGTTATAGGTTATTTTAATGTAAATATTGGCAAATTTTGATTAAATTTGTTTAGCTAAAGTATTTCAAAATGAAAAATTTAATGGCAAGTTATGAGGTTATTGAACCTGCTTTCGGAACTTCTTTCTGGTATTCTAAATATGTGCAGAATGCAAATATAAAAGCGCACCTGTGGCATTACCATCCCGAAGTGGAGCTAGTGTTCGTAAACGGAGGTACGGGAAAGCGCCAGATAGGGAGTCATATATCTTATTATACCGATGGTGATCTTATACTTATAGGTAGTAATTTACCACATTGCGGGTTTACCGATGACCATACCGGTAATAAGAATGAGACCGTTATACAGATGAAGCCCGATTTTCTCGGAGAAGGTTTTATGTCTTTGCCCGAAACTAAAAATATCAATCAGCTTTTTGAAAGGGCTAAGGGTGGAATTGCCTTTGGTGAAGAAACTAAAAAAGCACTTGGTAAAAAGATTGAAGCGATGGAGAGCCAGCCTCCTTTGCAAAAACTCCTTACTATGATTGCCATATTAAGTGAACTGGAACATGCAAAAGATTATAAGATACTTAATGCGGAAGGTTTTGCCCTGGAAACCCAGTTACAGGATAATGACCGTATTAATATGGTGTTTAACCATGTTAAGGATAACTTTAGGGAAGTAATAGAACTGGAACATATGGCCGATATGGCGAGTATGACAGTTCCTTCGTTTTGTCGCTACTTTAAAAAAGTAACTCACAAAACCTTTACCCGTTTTGTAAACGAGTACAGAATTGTACATGCATGCAAGCTATTAACCGAAAAGCAGATGAGCATTGCTGATGTATGTTATGAAAGCGGCTTTAATAACTTTAGCCACTTTAATAAGTCATTTAAAGAGTTTACAGGAAAGAGTGCCTCGGCGTATCGCAGCGAAAGAAGATCTGTAGTGCAGTAACTATATAATTTCAATACCCAGGTTTTTATACGCCTTTAGGGATGCGTGATTAGGATCTGCTTCTGTAATAATAACATCGGCATCAGTAACAGGGCAAACATAAAACGATTCAACAGTACTTGTCTTCTCCAGGGTAGATAATGCAATGGTTCTTTCGGCACGGTCTATCATAATCTTATTAATCTGGGCGTCTTCATATATTGTAGATGTAATTCCCATTGTGTGGTGAAGGCTGCAAATTCCCAGAATACAAATATCGGCGCGCACATTCCTAAACGTGTCAACAGTTTCCTGTCCCATAGTTGTAAATGCTGTTTTATGTAATCTTCCGCCGGCAAAAATTACCTCGGCGTTAGGGTGGTCTTCTAATACATTCACTACCGGAAAGCTGTTGGTAATAACGGTGATTTTCAGCTCTTTTGGCAAAGCCGCCGCCAATGCTACTACCGATGTACCTCCGTCAAAAAATACTACCTGTCCGTCCTTTAAAAATTGCAGCGCTTTATTAGCAACGGTAACCTTATGCGGCTGATTGTACTTTTCCCTGTCCCTGTAGTGCTGAGGTATAGGCGAATGTGCAATAGCACCGCCACGTACGGCTTTTAAAAGTCCTTGGGAATCAAGCTCTTTTATATCGCGGCGCACAGTGTCTTCAGATACGTTAAGTAAACGGCTCAAGTGGTCGAGCCTTACTTTATTATCCTTTTCAAGGGTATTGATAATAATCTGTAAACGTTCTTCTTTTATCATGTTAACTGCAATATGTTGCAAAGATAACAATTTGTTTGCAAATAAATATTGCAAAACACCGCAATATATTGCAAAGTTTTGTAGATTTGTTGCAAAATATAGCAATCATGAAAAAATCAATTGCCATTGATATGGATGGCGTACTCGCAGACGTAGAGGATCAGGTATTAGCCTGGTATAAAGAAGAGACTGGTATTGTGATGACAAGAGAAGAGATGAAGGGAAAACCTGAAGAAGAACTGTTTCCTGACAGGGCGGTGCTAAGAAAGATATTAAATAAACCTGCTTTCTTTAGGACATTACCTGTAATGGAAGGAGCTATAGAAACTGTAAAAAGCCTTATGGAAGAATATGAGGTGTATGTAGTTTCTGCCGCAATGGAGTTTCCGCTTTCATTGTTTGAAAAACGTGAATGGCTTTCAGAACATTTTCCATTTATTAGTTGGAAGAACATTATCTTTTGTGGTGACAAAAGTATAATTGATACTGATTATATGATTGATGATCATTGCAAGAATTTAGATTTCTGCAAAGGAAAACCGTTAATGTTTACTGCTTTCCATAATGTAAATATGGATCATCATGAAAGGATAAACCACTGGAATGAAGTACCGTCTTTATTAAAAAGGCTTGAAGGAGTAGAGGTGTAATATGCCTCACTCCCCTCCCGTGAGAGAGGGGGTCAGGCTGCTTTATTATTTCAATTCTAATTTAATAACAAAAGCTTTATCATCAATTTTTTTAGATGGTGTCTTTATATGAACGCCAATAGCATCTTGCGTAAAGGTTATTTTTTCGCTGCTTCCTAAAACAGCAACGCTTTTAACTTTAGGTGCTTTCTTGTCTGAGGTTGCAAAAGCCGATAATGTTACAGCAACATTTTCGCCCGGCCAACCCAGAACAATAGCATACACGGTATTGCCTTTTCGGGTGTAACGTATATCCTGTGCTCTGTAGGTTATTTTATCTACAAACATGCCGCCTTTTTCCTGTTTCGTTGGGCCTTCGCCAAAAACGGTAAAGGTGCGCGAGCCGTAAATTGCTTCACCATTAACCTCAAGCCATTTACCAATTTCTAATAATATAGCCTGCTGGTTTTGCGGGATCAACCCGTTTGCCATTGGCGATACATTCAGCATCAGAGCACCATTTTTGCTTACAATATCAGCCAGAAGGTCTACGATTTCGTTAGCTGTTTTTAGGCCAAGGTCGTTCGTATAACTCCAGCTGCCCACTGATACGGTTTCATCGGTTAGCCAGAAATCTTTTGTAATGGCATTTTGACGGCCTTTTTCAAAATCTTCAACGCTAACGGTTTTAGGTAGTTCGCCTTCTTTGTGGGTTATTACAACCTGCTTGTTTTCTTTTACCGAATGATTAAAATAGTACGCCACAAACTCCTGCTTTGTCTTTTCAGGAATTTTGGTCATTTTACTGTCAAAGTAAATAAGATCGGGGGAATAATTATCTATCAGTTCTTTCAACTCGCCATACCAGTTCTCATAAAACTGTTCCGGTGCAATATTGCCGTACATCTGTGCCAGCTTAGGATCTTCAGATGAGGTTGGCATTTTTGGGTTGTATGGAAAATACGATTCGTCGTTAAGCCATTTGTCAGGATTATTTTTGTTGATCTGCAGGTTACGGTCTTTATGAAAAGAAGTAACAAGCTTCATGCCCCTGCCGTGTATGGCTTTGGCTAGTTCGCCTACCAAATCACGATGCGGACCCATATCCATACTATTCCACGGATTGATTTTGCTGTCCCAGTTGCTCCACCCATCATGATGCTCTGCAACTACACCTGCAAACTTAGCACCTGCTTTCTGGAATAGTTCGGCCCATGCATCGGCGTTAAAGCTTTCAGCATGAAACATCGGTACAAAATCATGATAGCCAAATTTAGACGGCTCACCATATAGCGAAACGTGGTGTTTGTATTCGTCAGAACCTTCAACATGCATCAGGCGGGGATACCAGTCATTAGCATAAGCAGGAACCGATAATACACCCCAGTGCGCATAGATACCAAACTTGGCGTCTTTGAACCACTCGGCGGTTTCGTCATATTTGGCAAGCGATTCCCAATTGGGTTGGTAAACTTCTTGTGCGTTACCGGCAGTAAAGCAAATAACTGCACATGCTGCAAATAATATTTGTTTCATTTTTATGTAGAATAAGAAGCTCCAGAGGAGCGATATATTTATATAAGACACATCACGATTTGCAATGAGCTCCGGAGGAGCGGCATGTTTTTTATATGCCGCTCCTCCGGAGCTTTTATGTCTTTGATAATTTCTTTGCTATAAATATGCCGTCCCTCCGGGACTAAACATTATTTAATTGTAAAAGCAACCTCTTGTTTGATGTCTCTTGAAGAGTTTCCTAATTTAAATGTGTAAGCACCCGGCTCAACAGTCCATTTTTTAGAAGTTATATCGTAGTAAGCAAGTTCTTTTACCGGCACAGTAAGTGTTACTTTTTGAGTGCTACCTGCTTTTACCAATACCTTTGTATAGCCTTTAAGCTCTTTTGCAGCACGCTTCACTTTACTTCCTGATTTAGCAGAATACAACTGAACTACTTCTTTACCATCTGCCTTACCTGTATTTTTTACATCAAGGGTAATAGTAATAGTTTCGTTTTCTGTGTAGTCTTTTTTATCAGCTTTAGCATTTGCAAATTCAAAAGTAGTATAGCTTAATCCGTAACCAAAAGGATACAGAGGCGCTACGTTTTTAGTATCAAACCAACGGTAACCTACAAGTATGCCTTCTTTGTATTCAACAGTTGCTCCACCTGGGAAACTGTTTGTTGCATGTGCAGGAGAATCCTGTATTTTCTTAGGCATTGTCCAAGGCAGTTTACCCGATGGGTTTACTTTACCTAAAAGTACATCTACAATAGCGTTGCCTGCTTCAGATCCATTATACCATCCCCACACTATGGCAGAGTTTTGTTCTACCACATTGTTGATATCATATGGTGCACCGGCAACAAAAACAACTATAGTTTTAGGGTTGGCAGCCTTAACGGCAGCTATAAGTTTTTCCTGCCCGAAAGGAAGAGCAAGGCTTGCACGGTCAGATGCCTCTGTTTCAAAATCACGATTTGCACCAACAAATAGTATGGCAACATCTGATTTTTTAGCAGCAGCTACAGCTTCTGCTACCATTTTAGGATCAAGATCGTCAACAGTTTCTTTAGCTGCCTGTGTTACCTCGCCAAATTTCATTTCCTTTTTAGGCTTGAATTCTGTTTTGTAACCCTGAGCATAATTAATAGCAACCGTTTTAGGCAGTTTCGCTTTTAATGCATCAAGAGGCGTAACCTCGTGTTTTGTTTTAACACCTGCACCAAAACCACCCTGAGCGTGTTTTTGCGTTGCATTAGCACCAATAATCGCTACACTTTTTAAAGCAGACGCATTTAATGGTAAAAGATTTTCTGAGTTTTTAAGCAATACAACAGATTCTGACGCTATGTTGTAAGCATCTTTAAAATGTGCTTCAGTAGCTATGCTTCCTTTTGCGCGTGCGTCTTTTTTGCCCATTGCTTTAACATTATAAAGCAATTTTAATATCCTTTTAGCGTGTTTATCTATTTCTGCAACAGATACAGAGCCATCTTTCACAGCCTTAATAAGCGGATTAGCAAAGAAATGATCATCAAAAGAGGCAGTTGGTGTACCCATTTCAAGGTCAGTTCCTGCTTCAAGCGCTTTTTTAGTGGTATGCACCGCAGCCCAGTCAGAGATCACAATGCCTTTAAAGCCCCATTCATCTCTAAGGATGTTTTGAAGCATATATGGGTTTTCGCATAAATAATCACCACGGAATTTATTGTAAGCGCCCATAACGGTAAGTGCCTGTCCTTTTACGACTGCATCATGAAATGCAGGAAGGTAAATTTCGCGAAGCGTACGTTCATCCATCTGTACATCTACAGTACCACGGTTTGTTTCTTGGTTGTTAGCAGCATAATGTTTAATACATACCGCAACATCATTCTGCTGAACACCCGTTACATAAGGTACAACAAGTGTTTTGTTTAGGAACGGGTCTTCGGTCATGTACTCATAGGTACGGCCTCCAAGAGGGGTACGGATAATATTGAAAGCAGGAGCAAGCAATACATCTTTTTGACGTGCACGTGCTTCTTCACCAATGCTTTTTCCAAAGGTATGTGCCATTTCAGGATTCCATGTTGCCGATAAACCACCGCCGGCAGGGTAGAAGGTAGCAAAGTCATCTGTATTACCAGCCGGAGCCCAGCTGTTACGAGAGATTTCTTCACGTACACCAAGAGGCCCATCAGCCATATGCACTTCAGGTACACCAAGGCGCTCAATGCCTTTATTGGTGAACATGCTGTAACCGTGCAGCAGGCCAATTTTTTCTTCAAGGGTCATCTGAGAAACGATCTTGTCGATCTCAGCGTCATATTCATCGCTAATAGGAGTACCTTCATAAGTAGCAGCAATTTCGCCTGCTTCTGTGGTCTCCGACTCTTTTTTACATGATACCATTACCAGCATAAGTGCTGCAGAAAGGTATAACATTTTGTTTTTCATATTGTATAGATGTTATTGGGTCTTTATTGATTTGGTCACGGCAATAGCGTCTGACGATCCTCCTGCCTGTAACTCCAGTGTACCTTTCTCTAACTCAAAGCGCTGGTTTTTGGTGTCCCAGTATTCCAGGTCTTTGGCTCTTAAGGTAAGGGCAACGGTTTTGGTTTCGCCAGCTTTAAGGGCAACGCGTTTAAATGCTTTCAGCGCTTTAGCAGGGCGTTCCACTTTCGAGTCCGTGTGTTTAACATATAGCTGAACCACCTCTTCACCGTCGCGGGTACCTGTATTGGTCACCGTTACGTTTACAGTACTACTTTCTCCTTTTTTGATGGATTCTTTTTCTACCGAAATGCCTTTATACGCGAAAGTAGTATAGCTCAGTCCGTAACCAAAGGCATACAGCGGCTTACCTTTAAAGTACATATAGGTACGACCATTACGGATGTTATAATCTAATAACGGTGGAAGGTCTGAAATATCTTTAACCCATGTTTGTGTTAACCTTCCGGCGGGGTTGTAATCGCCAAATAGCACATCAGCAAGGGCAGTGCCTGTTTCCTGGCTGTTATGTGTCATATGTACGATAGAAGGTATGTGCTCTTGTGTCCAGTTGATAGCATACGGAAAGCTGCTCATCAAAACCACGACCGTATTTGAGTTAGCCTGATGTACAACCTTAATAAGATCTTCATATTCCAGTGTTATCGACTGCCTGTCTACCGATTCTTTTCCGTCGCTTGGTACGGGGCAGTCTGCCCAGCCGGCATCGCACCACGGGTGGTTGCCTGCAATTACAATAGCAATATCAGCTTCCTTTGCCAGTTTAACGGCTTTGCCATCTATGTTGTTAAGGGCATAGGTAATTTCAATACTTTCGCCTGCTTTGGCTTTAATGCCGTCTAATGGAGTAACAGTATAGGGAGGCGTTCCGCTATACCAGTCCAGTATTACTTCATTTGAACGGGGGCCAATAACAGCAATGCGTTTTACCTTTTTACGGTCTATCGGAAGCAGGTTTTTCGATGGATCATTCTTTAAAAGTACAATCGATTTTTGTGTTGCCTCCAATGCCAGTTTCTTATGTGTATCGGTAGCCCACGGATCAACAGAGTTTTTATCGGTGCCTATTGAAGCGTAAGGATTGTTTTCTACCGGATCAAGCATGCCCAGTTTTATCATCACACGGAAATCGCCGCGGATAACCTCGTCAATTTCTTTTTCCTTCAGATAGCCATTGGCCACTGCGCCATATACACCATCTATATATTCATCTAAAAACTGGTTTATGCCTGCTTTAACAGCTGCGGCAGCCCCAAGGTATTTATCGGCATAATATTTATGGTCAGATAATAACAATGTAAAAGCGCCGCCATCGGTACAGATGATACCATTCTGGCCCCATTCTTTTACCGTAATGTCTTTTAGCATTGGATGAACCATTGCAGGAATACCATTCACCTTATTGTAGGATGCCATGTACGCACGCGAACCGCCATCCGTCACTCCCATATAAAAAGGGACAGAATAATATTCTCTCCATAACCTTTCATCAAAGTCAGACGAGGTATAAGTACGGCCATCTTCGTTACTATTGGCTAAAAAGTGCTTCATTAACGAAGCCGTCTGCCAGTATTTAGAATTATTTCCCTGAAGCCCTTTTATAAAAGCTACTGCCATAGTTCCGTTAAAGAACGGATCTTCTCCATAGCTTTCTTCAGTACGACCCCGACGCGGATCGCGGGCAAGGTCGGCATTGGGAGCACGCACTACAAGTCCGCCGCGATTGTATTTCTGATAGGCATAACGTGTTTCTATACCTTCCACATCGGCTATTTTTTGCAGTAGTTCGGTGTCCCAGGTTTCACCAAGCCCGTATGCCTGAGGAAAAGTTGTAGTAGTAAGCGGCTCTTTACCTTTACCACCCCAGTTTCCCGGAGCGCCGCCAAGAGCAAGGCCGTGAAGCCCTTCTACATGGCCGGTACCTTTTATGCCAAGGCGCGGTACGGAAGGGTTGGTGCTCAATACCTGTATCTTTTCATCCAGCGTCATCAGCGACAGCAGGTTGTCAATACGCTTTTCGGTATCCAGGTTTGGGTTTTGAAAAGGATATTGCTTTTTCTGCTGTGCCGAAAGCGATGCTGTTACCAGTAACAATATGTATAAAGCATACTGTTTCATGTTATAATTTTTTGAAGCGTATTGCTGTACCGCCGGATGTTGGCAGCATAAACGTTAGCTTATCTTTAGATGTAACCTGTTTTTTAGTAATTGCTACATCACCAGGATTGTTAGTTTCTGTAGTTCCCGGAGCATCGGCATAAATCTGCGCCTCATATTTAGCATTCGGATCAAGGAAAGAAAGCGATACATTAAGGTTGCGCGCATCTTCATTTGTAATACTGCCCATGAACCAGTCCTCACTATTACGGTCCTTACGTGCTGTAGTAATGAATTTGCCTATCTGTCCGTTAATGATTTTAGTGTCTTCCCAATCAGTCGGTACATCTTTAAGGAACTGGAATTCCGGCTGGCCTTCATAGTTTTCAGGAAGGTCGGCAAGCATTTGTATCGGCGAATATAATACTACATACAACGCTAATTGTTTTGCAGCAGTAGTGTGCACACGTTTACCCGGATATCCCTTTTTAATTTCTACGTCTATAATACCGGGCGTAAAGTCCATAGGGCCTGAAAGGAATCGTGTAAAAGGTAATATAGTTTCATGGCTTGGCGGGTTCCCCTCGCTCCAGGCATTGTACTCCATACCACGGGCACCTTCACGTGCCATCATGTTAGGATATGTTCTGCGCTCTCCTGTGTCTTTTACCGGTTCATGAAAGTTTACAGCAAGGCCATATTGTGCAGCTTTTTCTAATACATAACGGTAGTAACGCACACCGTACTGGCCCTGGTGCCATTCTTTAAGATTCATCATAGAACCTACCTGACCAATTTTTACATTGTGAATACCCACTTTTTTGTACAATGCAAAAGCATCGTCTATTTCTTTAAGGTAGTTGTTGATGTTAGATCCTGTTTCGTGGTAACCAATGATCTCTACACCTTTAGAACGTCCGTATTTTACAACCTCTTCAAGGTTAAAATTGTCGGCATCTTTAGTAAAGCTAAATACGTGAACCTGGTTTTTGTACCAGTCAGGCGTCCATCCTTTGTTCCATCCTTCAATCAATAAATAATGAAAACCTTCTTTAGCAGTAAAGTCTATGTATTGTTTAGCACGTACTGTGGTAGCACCCTGTTTGTCACTTTCCCAAAAAGTATATTGACCAATGTGCATACCCCACCAGATACCTAAGTATTTTAGCGGATGTACATAGGACACATCTTTAAGCTTGTTTGGCTCATTAAGGTTTAGTATAAGGTATGACTCGATAAGGTCAGCCGGTTTTTCACCAATCTGAAGTGTTCTCCACGGTGTTGTGAACGTACCTTTGGCGCGAACCAGTATACCATCAGACCACGGCATAAGATCGGCTTTAAAATTAGTGCCTGTAGTATGCCTCAGTGTCATAGCAGCAAAATCTTTAAGATCTGCCTCATGGAAACTGATTACATTGGATTTGTTTTCTATAGTCAGCGGAGTATGTACTACATCCAGTTTGCTAACCGGAGATTTTGTAAACAGGTATTCCATCTGCTGGTCAAGGTAAGCAGGTATCCACCAAGCGTTACCGTCTTCTTTTAAATTGAAAGCTGTAACCTCATTGGTTATGTAGATACTGTCTTTAATACCCTGTTCAGGATATACATATCTAAATGCAACACCGTCATCAAACGCGCGAAACTGTATTTCAAGCTTTCGTTTGTTCTTGTCTTTGCTGTTCAGTTTTACAACCAGTTCGTTGTAGTGGTTGCGAATATTTTTCTTTTCTCCCCAAACCTGAGTCCAGGTATCATCATGCGATGATGTTTTTACATCGGCAATTTCAAAGTTTTTTGTAAGGTCTTCATTTTTTAAAATGAAGCCCATTGCAGATGGTGTAATGATCTCTGCCTTACCGTGTTTTACAGCATAAGTAGGAGCATTGTTTGTTAAAGCAAAATTTATGGTGTTCTTACCTCCGGGAGAAGTAAGTTCATAATTTGTTTTTTTAGCCTGTGCATTTACGGCAATAGTCGATAGTAAAAGTGCAGGCAGTATAAATTGTTTTATTGTCATGATATATCTAATTGTAACCGGTGTTAAAAACCCGGGAACCGGAAGTCAAAACGGTTCCCGGGAAATTTAAGAACTAACCCAACTAACTCAAAAATTTTATTTTATCCACTCCGTTTTAAATGTTGTTTTTCCGTTCAGCGGGTTTTGGCCTACTGTAAAGCTGCTTCCTGATTTTGATGCAGAAACAGTTTGTACTTTATCGCCCCCCGGTAAATATACTTTACCTGTTGCAGTTGTAGTAGCATCGGCAGCATATACTTTAAGTGTAAGTTTGCTCCAGTCCATATCCTGTGTGCTTTGTGCTAAACCTATGTGAGGCAGTACAGTGCCGTCTTTAACCAATACTACGATTGGGATATCGCCGGCTTTTATTTTGTGCCATCCGCCCTGGTATGCTTTTTTAGTCTGGTAATCTATCCATGTTCCCGCAGGCAGGTATACGTCTCTTTCGGTAACTTCTTCAAATAACGGAGCTACTAAAAGATCAGATCCAAACATGTACTGGTTATCTATTAACCATGCACCCGGATCGTTAGGAAATTCTACAAAAAGGGCGCGCATCATTGGTAATCCTTTTTCAGAACTTTCTTTCGCCTGTGCATAGATGTACGGCATCAGTTCATAACGCATATTATCGGCAGCGCGGTATCCTTTAAGGAAGTCTTCGCTAAATAACCAAGGCTCTCTTGGCGGCTCACCATGGCTGCGCACGTGAGAGGTAAGCATACCAAACGGAGTCCATCTTCTGTATAATGCTTCAGGCGATTTTGTTGCAAATCCACCTAAATCGTGGCTCCAGAAACTGAAACCTGATAACCCTAATGACAGTCCGCCTCTTAGCGTTGCTGCCATAGCGCCATTGTTTGTTTCGGCATCACCACCCCAATGTAACGGGTAGCGCTGGCTTCCTGCCCATGTGCTTCTTGCCCATATAAGGGTGTATCCTTTTTCACGTTGTGTAACTTCGGCAACTGCTTTGTTGTAACGTAACGGGTATAAGTTATGCTCATAGAATCCTGTGCGGCCACTGTGATAAATGCCATCTGTTGGTGCAGCTTCTCCAAAGTCTACTTTAAATACTGCCACACCCTGATCGAACAGGTGTTTTAGTTTTGCCTGGTACCATTTTACCGTTTCAGGATTAGAAAAATCCAGTACCGCATCTTCATACGGCAGGTTTCCTTTTTTATCTTTTACAGCCAGGTTGTTATCTACGATCTCGTTAAATAATGTGTTTTTAGGCGTAAAGTAAGGCAGCTGCCAAAGACAAACATTAAAGCCGTCTTTTTTCATGTCTGCCATCATTTTTTTAGGATCTTCAAAGCGTTTAGAAGCAAACTCATAATTGTTCCTCCAGTCTACATCAAACCATCCTGTATCAAAATGAATAACATCACTTGGTATTTTATATTTTCTAAGGTTTTTAGCCACTTCACGGCCTTCTTTTTCAGAGAAATAAGTAATACGGCTCATCCATAGTCCAAACGACCAAAGCGGCGGCATTGCTGCTTTACCTGTAAGGTCTGTATACTCATCGAGAATATCTTTTGGCTCACCAATAAAAACGAATAAATCGGCAACATCGTCACCTATCATCATTTTGTTAGCACTTGCGTAGTATTTACCAAAGTCTACTGTGATAGGCGATGAGGTATGCATAAATACACCATAACCACGGCTACTCATATAAAATGGAATAGGCTTATACATGGTTTCGTTCTGGACACCATTAGCATCATCCGTCCACATTATAACTTTTTGCCCGCGTTTGTTGAATTGTGTAAATGATTCACCACAACCAAAGATCTTTTCATCGGGCTCAAGGCCGAAAACAGGAGCAACGCTTCTTGAATAATCACTATTATTTCTTACAAATGCAAAAGGAAGGGTAGGAGTATAGGTATTCTGAAGATCGTCGTTATGAAGCGTTGAGGTAAGCAGTTTACCCGATGCATCATAAATTTTCACATGCCATGGTTTGGTCTCAACGATAACCTTGCCATACTTGCTTACATATTGATGACCCGTAGCAGTTTTGTTGTATTTCCAGCTTTCAGGATGGTTTGGCGCAGTACCATTAACCAGCATAAGCGATTCTTCCGACTGATGGAATTGAGGGCCTGAAGCTGCTTTTATCCTTACAGTACGGTCTGAAACAAACTCAATGCTAAAAGGCAATACCGGTGCTGCTTCATATTCTGTAGCAGGAAACTCGTTTGCTTTTTCGGCATCCGGTTTCATCATCATGTTATTAAAAGCCTGACGTGTTTTGTAATTGTAGCGCAGGTATTTCACCGTTCCTTTTCCGGTAGCAGGATCAAAAGAAGCCAGTTCATCGGCAAAGTAAAAAGTATTTAAATAGTTCTCAAACACTTTGCTTATATCCACAGGGGCGTTGAGAATATCGGCGTTTTGTACTTGAGCAGTAGCTTCATGGCTGGAAGCAAGCCCTAAGGCCAGGCTAAGAAGTGCCGCTGCTATGGTTGTTTTTTTCATTTATGTAGATGTTTATTTTGGCTAATTTATTCTGCCGATAGTTGTATCGTTTCGCTTTTTAGTCCTTTGGCACTTGCAGTAACTTCAATAGTTCCTGCTTTATCTCCAGCTTGTATTATTACAAGGCACTTACCGTTTAAAGCAGTATGTTTAGTGCTTTTGTACGACTCATGACTAACAGGGTCTCCACTGCATACGCCTACAATCTTACCATTGCCTTTTACACTAAAGCTAATCTCGTTGTTTGCTGTTGGGGCAAAAACACCCTTAGCGTCGTTAATGTCAACCGTAATATAGCTAAGGTCGTTACCATTGGCTTTAATGGTTTTGCGATCGGCAGTAAGTTTAAGGGCAGCAGGTGCACCGGAAGTTTTTATTTCTTTTTCAAGAACAGTCTTGCCCTCTTTGCGGGATATGGCTTTTAACGTTCCCGGTGTATAAGGCACCCTCCACATTACATGCAGGTCGTCTCCTTTTTTGCTCTGTTTGCCTAACGATTTTCCGTTAAGGTAAAGCTCCACTTCGTCAGCATTGTTATAGTAAGCCCAAACATCAACTGTTTGTCCTGCTTTCCAGTTCCAGTGCGGCAAAATGTGCAATACGTCTTTGGTAGTCCATTCGCTCTGGTACATGTAGTATACATCTTTAGGAAAACCTGCAAGATCTACTATACCAAAGTAAGAACTGATAGATGGCCACTGATAAGGCGTTGGCTCGCCTATATAATCAAAGCCTGTCCAGATGAAAAGCCCTGATAAGAAATCATATTTTTTCATCTCTTTCCAGGTAGCTTCGTGGGTAGAACCCCATGGCGTCTGGATCTGGTCGTAGGCAGAACATGTATTGCCCGGGTTTCCTGTTGTAAGCGGAATATCCCATCGTTTAGGCCATTGTTTTACAGTATCTGATTTTGCATCATAATAACCTCTTGTTGCGAGTGCCGAAGTTGTTTCGGTAGCGATGAAAGGCGTTTTAGGAAAATTGATCTTGTGTTGTGCATACGTTTGGTGTGCATAGTTGTAACCAATAAGGTCGAGTGCTCCCGATCCTGCTAATGCATTAGGCTGTGCAGCTGTTTCGGTAAACTGAATGTTTACGCCTTCATTTACAACAATTGGCGGATTCATAGCAGCCGTTACCGGACGGGTTTTATCCAGTGCTTTTACTATTGCAGCAAGTTCTTTACCTATTCTTGCGCCATTCTCATTCCATTGCTCCGGAATTTCGTTGCCTATGCTCCAGATAAATACACTTGGGTGATTTCTGTCTCGTAGTATTTGAGCTTCAAGGTCAATTTTGTGCCATGCAGCCCATGCTGTACTGTAATCGTCTTTGTTCTTAGACTGTTCCCACATATCAAAAGCTTCATCCATCACAATAAAGCCCATTTTGTCGCAAAGGTCAAGCAGTTCAGGGGCAGGAGGATTGTGAGATGTACGGATTCCGTTAACACCCATTTCCTTCATGATCTCCAACTGACGCTCAATAGCCCTTGTGTTGATAGCCGAACCAAGCGGACCTAAGTCGTGGTGAAGGCACACACCTTTTATCTTGAGTTGTTTTCCGTTAAGAATAAAGCCTTTGTCGAGATCAAAAGTAAAGGAACGTATTCCAAAAGGCGTATTGTAGCTGTCTACAACTTCAGCACCTATTTTAATTTCTGTTATAGCGGTGTAAAGTTCCGGAGATTCTATATTCCATAGTACCGGGTTGTTTACAGTGGTTTCCTGTTTAATGGTTTTTGCGGCATTCGCCGGAAGTGAAACTTCCTGGCTTACCGATGTTACTTCGTTGTCTCCTTTATATAAGGTAGTAGTAACGGTAGCTTTTTTATCAGAAGCATATTCATTTTTAATGGTAGTCTCTAATGCAACTGTTGCATTATCGGTGGTAACTTTAGGTGTTGTTACAAAAGTGCCATACTGGCCTACATGCAGTTTGTCTGTAGTTTGTAACCATACATTCCTGTAAATTCCTGATCCCGAATACCAGCGTGAATTGGGTTGTTTTGAGTTGTCAACCTTTACGATAACCTCATTTTTAGCATCGCCAAATTTAAGGTAAGGACTAAGATTATATTCAAAACTAATGTATCCGTTAGGGCGTTTACCAAGAAAATGGCCATTTACCCATACTTCGCTATTGCAGTATACACCGTCAAATAGTATAGATGTAACTTTAGTGCTGTCGTCAGCGGGCACGGTAAATGTTTTTTTATACCAGCCTAAACCTCCAGTAAGCGCACCACCACCGGTTCCGGCAGGGCTGTGCTCGTCAAATTTGCCTTCCACACCCCAGTCATGAGGCAGGTTAAGCGTGCGCCACTGTGTGGCTGAACTTATAGTGTCTTTGTCTTTAGCGGCGTCATTTAAATGAAATTGCCAGCCGTTGTTAAAGGCCACCTTGCGGTTATTTTTTTCTTTAGTATCGCTGCTGCTGCAGGCTGCAATAGTAAACAGTCCTGTTATAACAAGCGCCTTAAAGATAGATGTGTGAATTTTAGTCATTGCTGTTCTTTTGAAAAAAAAGCCGGTAAACGCTTTTGGATACGTTTACCGGCAATAGGCTTTATGCTTTAGGCTTAAAGTGGTAAACGATCTGGCAAGGAGCCTCATTAGTTCGGCTCTGATCGCGTACTACTGAAAGTCGTAATGAGTTTGCTGTTATTTCAACAACATTTAAAGATTTCCAGTTGCTTGCATCAGGGTGATAATCACCACCAAAAAGCATTTCTGCATTTCCGTTAAAACTCATAGAGTGTTTTGCAATGTCATAACTAAATGTAGCAGTTTTTGTAGTCTGAGAATTGTCTGCAAGTGCTGTCTGGGTAACTTTTACATTATAACTTCCGTTAAGGTCAAAAGTCATTTCACCCCAGTTCTTGTTAGGCATTACCCATTCGTTACCTGCATAATCAGGAAACCAGTTCCAGTACTGGTCTGTATTTGTAGTATCTCCATAAGGAAATTCAAAACCTGCCCACCCTATTGGGCCTGACATGTCTAATACCCATGTTTTTCCGGCTACACCATTAGTAAGCATTGCCCATTCCGGTGCGCTAAAAAACGTATCGTCATTTTTTGTAATGTTTACTTCAACAGGAGTAGCGTCAACTCTGCCGCCTCTTGTAAAGGCTGTAAAATACACTGTGTATTTACCGGCAAAAGGAAAAGTAACTTCATTTGTATCCTGGTTAGAGTGCCCTAAATCATTCCCTTTAGAATCTATATAACTCCAGTAAGGAGTAATATTATCTGTAGTGTTTGTCATGGTAACTTTATTACCGTTAGCAACTACATTTATTTTAATGTCAGAAGGTTTTATCGATAAAGCCGGAAGGCTGTCACGATCCTCCTGTGGCTCGCAGGAAAACAATGTTCCTGCTGCAACAAAAGCAACTAATAATTTAACAACATTTTTCATAATCATCTCTTTTATATTGTTGATTAATTCCATCCGGGATTTTGCTGGATAGTTCCATTAGATATTAATATCTGAGACTGTGGTAATGCAAACCAACCCTGAGTTTCTGTCCTGAAGCTAGTTTCAAAACCGCCGCCCATGCTTGTAGCGTCTATAGCAGATTTAGTAGTGTTCATATCCTGTCTTATAAGGTCAAACCAACGGTGGCCTTCAAGGGCAAACTCTAATCTGTTCTCGTTCATAATGCTTGCTTTTGTAACCGGAACACTGTGAGTATCTGTACCAAATGCACGTGCGCGCACTTTGTCAAGACATAATTGTGCAAAGCTTGCATTACTGTCCAGGTTAAGTTCTGCAGCCATAAGAAGTACATCTGCAAAACGTATTACAGGATAATCTTCGTAGTTGTCAATCTGGAAATCGCCACCACCTAAAGAAACAAGGTTTTGTCCTGCTTCGTTAGTTATAGGGCAGAATTTTTTCCATGAGTAACCTGTAAACTGGCGTACGCCGGCAGCCACAGGATCATAGCTCTGATTTTCTACAGAATAATCTATAATAGTAGCGTTTCTACGAACGTCTCCATCCTCATATGCTTCAAATAATGCAGGCGTTACAGTAGCGCCACCCCATCCCTGGGCATAAGGAGCTTCGGCAGGCGATGCACCCCTGATAGCGATATTTACAGCGAAACGGTTACCTTCATGTAATTCCCAAACGGCATTACCTGAAGCATTGTAACGAATAGCAAATACCATTTCATTGTTTCCTTCTCCCGCATATGGTACACTTGCAGATGCTGCAGATGCAAGCCATAGGCTCCTGAAGTCAGAAATAAGAGAGTGACCACTGTTGTTTACAACGTCATTAATATAAGTAACAGCCTCTGCTTTAGTAACTACACCGGCAAGATCTGCTTTTTCATAATAATCTGTGTAAAATAAGAATGCTTTGGCAAGATATGCTTCGGCAGCCCATTTTGTAATACGTCCGTAGTTTGCATTTGATGGCTGAGAATAATTTTGCGTACCAAGATTTTCAGAAGCAAATTTAAAATCGTTTGCAATAAGTGCATATGTTACTTCGGCAGCTGCTCTAGGCAATTGAAACTCATTTGCCTTAACAGTGTGGTCTAAAGGAACAATATCGCCAAATACACGGGCAAGCTCAAAATGAAAGTGTGCCCTTAAGAAACGTGCTTCTGCTTCATATTGTGTTTTTAGTGCTGTGTCAGTACCCCAGTCAACCTGATCAAGGTGCTCTAACAAGATGTTAGCCCTGTAGATGCCTATGTAACATGTCTCCCAGATAGGATCATTCATTTCCTTATCTGTTACAAACTGAAAACGATCCAGTTCTAAAGCAACGTTACTATCTGCAGTACCAAAACCACCGTAACAATCGTCAGATGCTGTTTCGGTATTTAGAAGGAATCCACCATAACCTTCACGTTGTAATACATCGTAAACTGCTACCAGACCCTGAAAGGCATCTTTAGGTGTTTTATAAAAGTTTTCCTCTACCTTATCAGTGTATGGCTCATTGGTAATAAACTCTTCAGAACATGCCCCAAGGACCAGTAATGAAGATAAACATACTATTTTAATATACTTTTTCATTTTCAAACTTTTAGAAATTAGCACTTAGCCCTATCATATATGTTCTTGGGTTAGGGTAGAAACCTACATCTATACCTCTTGCCCATGTTTGGTTTGTATTACCAAAACCAACTTCAGGGTCCATACCAGGATACTTAGTAAAAGTAAACAGGTTGTTTGCAGACACATAAAGCCTTAACTGGCTAAAGTGCTCGCCTATGCTGCTGCTAAGTTTAGTAAGATCACAGCCTAAAGTAACAGTCTTAATCCTGAAGAAATCGCCATCTTTAATGTAAAGATCTGAGAATTTAGTGTAGTTACCATTATCTGTAGTACCATAAGTTGCTCTTGGTACACTGTTAGATGTTCCTTCGCCGGTCCATCTGTTTAATACCTCTGTAGTGTAATTGTAGAATGGCCTTGAATAATCGTGTACCCCATAAGCTATCTGGTTACCACCTGCTCCATAGGTATAAACTGAAAGGTCAAACGCTTTGTAGTTTAACTGAAAGTTAAAGCCATAATAATAGTGAGGATTAGGGTCACCTACATTAGTTTTATCATCTGCTGTAATCTTACCATCGTTATTACGGTCTACAAATCTTACATCTCCCGGTTGTGCACTAGGCTGAATAAGGTTGCCGTCTTTGTTGTAAGCATCTACTTCTGCCTGGTTCTGAAAGATACCTGCTGTCTGAAGTCCATAGAAGTAGCCTATCGGCTGGCCTTCTTGAACACGGTTCATCTCATCAAGTCCCTGGAAAAGCAGGTTGCTGTCTCCGTTGATGATTCCGTTTGCATTTGCAATACGTGTAACTTCATTTTTGTTGTGAGAGAAGTTAGCGTTTACAGATACTCTCCAGTCATCGCCTATTGATTTAGAATAACCTAAAGCGATTTCAAAACCTTTGTTAGTTACGTCTCCACCATTAATATAAGGAGCAAGAGCACCTGCATATTCCGGAGATATAGATTGTACTAACCAGTCTTTAGTCTTTTTGTTATAATAATCGGCAGTAAAGGTAAAGTCATTAAATAAAGTTGCATCAATACCTACGTTAGCCTGTTCAGATGTTTCCCATTTAAGGTTAGGATTACTCAGGTAATCAGGGCTTGCCCCAATTTGAAGCGGAACTTCGTTTGGCCCTGTACCAAAGTGGTAATTCTTATCGTAAGAACTGATGGTAGACATATAAGCAAATGTTCTAGGGAACTGGTCGTTACCATTTTGTCCCCAGCTTCCGCGTATTTTAAGTTTGTTAAGCACTTTTGGATTTTCAGAGAAGAAACCTTCTTCATCTACATTCCATGCTCCCGAGAATGCAGGGAAAACAGCATATTTGTTGTTTGGCCCAAATTCTGAAGAACCGTCTCTTCTTATTGTAGCTGTTATAATATATTTATTGTCATAATCATATAATAGCCTTGCAAAAAGAGAGGCAATATTATATGGTGTTTTTCTACCTATAACTGTATTTTGTGTTTTATCTGTAGCATTACTAAGATAAGCATGTTTAAAGTCGTCAAAGATCAGGTTTTTACCTGTTCCGCTGGTGTATTCAAAAATACGCTCACGGGCAGAAGTACCTGCAAGAATATCAAAATTATGTTTTCCAAGGCTCACTTTGTACTGAAGTGTGTTATCCCACGTCCATGAAAAATTGTTTGTATTGCTTTGCGTTACTGTATTGATAGTGTTGTATGATACTGATGATAACTGATATACCGGTGTAAATGAACGGTATGTACTGTTATTTGCATCTATACCAAAAGATGTTCTAAAAGTAAGCCCTTTAAGAATGTCTACTTCTGTAAAAATGTTACCTACATAACGGTTCGTTTTGGTCTCATTAAAGTTGTTGTAATATAACAAACCTACCGGGTTTGTTATATCAGCACTAATATCTGAAGAACCAAAGCTGCCATCCGGATTATAAGTAGCATAGTTTGGCGGCGTGTTAAGGAAGCCTCTTATAGAGTTACTGTAAATGCCCTGATCGGCAATACCCGAACTTTTTACATTAGAGTATGTAAAGTTTTCACCAAATCTCCATGAATCCCTTATTTTATAAGTACTATTCATGGTAAAGCTTATACGGTCGTACTGAGACTGACCTGTTTTACCTCCTACAAGTCCTTCCTGACCATAGTAAGACAGACCTGTGTTATAAGTAACCTTGCTGTCGCCACCCGAAATTCCTAACGAATGGTTTTGTTTCATAGCGCCGTCTTTAAAAAGATCCTGCTGCCAGTCATGGTTTTTCATATTATTGATTTGCTGCTGCGTGTAAAGAGGTGTCATGCCTGAGTTTACACGGGCCTCATTCATAATAGTAGCATACTCTTTTGCGTTTAGCAGGTCAAGTTTTTTGTACACATCCTGGAAACCTGTATAGCTGTTAAGCGATACATTCATTTTTCCTTCGGCACCTCTTTTTGTAGTTACTAAAATTACACCGTTAGCAGCACGCGCACCATATATAGATGCAGCTGCGGCGTCTTTTAGTACGTCCATCCTTTCTATCATAGAAGGATCAAGATAACCAATACCATTGTCTACAATAACACCATCTACCACATATAGCGGTGTGCTGTTACCTGTAGTACCTGCACCACGAATGTTTACCACCATACCTGCACCAGGCTGACCCGATGTTGATGTAATGTTTACACCCGATGACTGCCCTTGTAAAGCACTGGTAGCATCTATGCTGTTAGTTTGTTGTAAGTCTTTACCGCTAACAACTGTTGTAGCAGCACTGGATACTTTTCTTTTTTGAGTACCGTAACCTACCACAACCACTTCATCAAGCTCTGAAGCCGACGATTTTAAGCTCACCGTAACGGCAGACTGGTTGTTTACTGCAACTTCCTGCGGTGCAAATCCTACGTAGCTAAAAACTAATGTTGCGTTAGCGCTTACAGCGATTTGGTAGTTTCCGTCCAGATCTGTGGAGGCACTATTTGTTGTACCTTTTTCTATTACGCTTACACCGGGAAGCCCCATGCCGTCATCGGCAGCGGTTACTTTCCCTTTAACTGTTTTTTGCTGGGCAAAGCCGGCTGTAAAAACAAGCGTAAATAGAAATGATAAGCAAAAGGTAACCATCTTAGACGGAATCGTAATTTTACTTTTCATAATTAATTAGAGTGTTTGGTTATTTGTTGTTTTCGTTTGGTTTTACCTAGTAAGAATTAGCAACTAACTGCTCAAACAGTTCCTGCTTTCCGCTCATAGGCTGGGGTTCTCCATTTTTACGTGCAATTTCGCTTAGGTTTTCTAAAGTGAGCTCTCCTTTTTCAAACCTGGCTCCGTCGCCTTTGTCAAATGATCCGTAACGCTGGGTGCGTAAACTTTTATATTCTGTGTTTTGTAAAATATGATCTGCACAAATAAGGCCTCTTGCAAACGTATCCATACCGGATATATGTGCTATAAATTTATCTTCAAGGTCTATTGAGTTACGGCGCACTTTAGCGTCAAAATTAACACCTCCGCCCTGCATTCCTCCGTTTTCAAGGAAAACAAGCATAGCCTGAGTAATTTCATATACATCTATAGGAAACTGGTCTGTATCCCATCCGTTCTGGTAATCGCCACGGTTAGCATCAATGCTTCCTAACATACCTGCATTAGCCGAAACTAATAATTCATGTTCAAAAGTATGGCCTGCAAGCGTTGCGTGGTTTACTTCTATATTTAATTTAAAATCTTTTTCAAGACCGTATGTTTTAATGAAGTTAATGCATGTAGCAGCATCAAAATCATATTGGTGTTTCATAGGTTCCATAGGTTTTGGCTCCAATAAGAAGTTACCTGTAAAACCTTGTTTTCTTGCATAATCGCGGCAAGTAGAAAGAAACTGACCCATGTGTTCCTGCTCACGCTTCATATTTGTGTTTAAAAGGCTCATATAACCTTCGCGGCCACCCCAAAATACATAGTTTTCGCCACCAAGTGCAATAGTAGCATCCATAGCGATCTTAACCTGGGCACCTGCATAGGCAACTACATCAAAGTTAGGATTGGTAGCAGCGCCGTTCATAAAACGTGGATTGCTAAACAGGTTAGAAGTACCCCAAAGCAATTTAATACCAGTTTCCTGTTGCTTTTCTTTAGCATATTCTACCATTTCCTGAATACGTCTTTCAAACTCTGCAAGGCTTGGTGCTTCGTCTACCATATCAACATCATGAAAACAGTAGTAAGGCATTCCAAGTTTAGACATGAATTCAAAACCGGCATCCATTTTTTCTTTAGCTCTTGCTATAACGTTTTCGTGTTTATCCCATGAAAAAGTTTCTGTAGGGCTTCCAAAAGGGTCGCCACCTTTATTGTTTAATGTGTGCCAGTAGGCCATTGCAAACTTAAAGTGGTCTTTCAGGGTTTTACCTGCAACCACGCGGTTTTCGTCGTACCATTTAAAAGCAAGCGGGTTAGTGCTTCCTTTACCTTCATATTGTATTTTATCTACAGTACTAAAAAATGACTGGTTTGTTGCTGTGCTCATTGTGTTGAATTATATTAATAGTGTTTTTCCAATTTTCATATATCTCGCCATATTGCTGCATAAGTGCAGGATTAGGTTCAATTCTGTCAAGACATGTAAGGCTTTCAAAAGCCTCGTTAAGTGTGCTGTAATAGCCATAGCCATAAGCTGCTCCGCGTGCTGCACCATCTGCCCCGGCAGTATTGTAAAGTTCTACTGTGGTTTGGGTAGTGTTAGCAAAAATTTCACGGAATACAGGACTAAGAAAAAGGTTTGCCTTACCGGCGCGTACCACGGTTCCCGATGCACCCACCGATTTCATTACATCAAAACCATAGTTCATGGCAAACACAATGCCCTCGCAGGCAGCGCGTACCAGGTGTGGTGACTGATGTATATTAAAGTTAAGGTTTTGAATGCCCGATGTGGCCTGTTTGTTATTAAAAATGCGCTCTACGCCATTTCCAAATGGGTAAAAACGAAGGTCTGCGCTTCCTACTGGAGCTTTAACAGCTTCTGCATTCAGCCTTTCATACGATACAAGTTCGCTACTGCCAAGAGACATTATCCTGCGTAGCCATTGGTATAATATACCCGATCCGTTAATGCAAAGCATAACGCCATTGCGTTTTTCGGCTTCGGTATTGTTTACGTGAAGAAAAGTGTTGATACGGTTATTAGTGTCATAAGTATCATTATCGCTTACGGCATATACTACTGCCGATGTTCCTGCAGTAGTAGCAATCTCACCCGGGCGAAGTACGTTTAGCGACAATGCATTGTTAGGCTGGTCGCCGGCGCGATAGGTTATTTTTACATTCGGGTTTAACCCCAGTTCTAAAGCAACCGCTCCGCTAATTTCTGCCTGATGGCCAAAGTTTTCTACTATTTCAGGAACAAGGTGTACAGGCAAATCCATAGCTTCGAGTACTTCGGTAGCTAAACGGCCTTTTGCAAAGTTCCATAAGGTAGCTTCAGACAGGCCTGAAGTACTTGTTTGTGCTTTACCCGACAATTTTGCTGCGATAAAATCGCCCGGAAGCATAAAATGTGCCGCTTTAGCAAAAATTTCGGGTTCGTTATCCTTAACCCACTTAAGTTTAGATGCGGTAAAGTTACCGGGGCTTCCTAAAATTATGTTTTGGGCAGTTGCATGTCCCATGCTGTCGTATATGCTGTCGCCAATTTCGGCGGCACGGCTGTCGCACCAAATGATTGATGGCCTGACCGGATTAAGCTGCGCATCAGTAAGAACAAGGCCATGCATTTGGTAAGCAATGCCTATTCCTGCTATGCGTCTTAAGTCTACATTATGTTTGCTGCCAAGATTATGTATTCCGGTCTTAACATACTCCCACCATTGTGCAGGATCCTGCTCAGCCCAGCCAAATTTTGGCGCTATAATGTCCATTTCAAAATCAGGAACGCTTACCGAAGCAACAATGCTTCCCTTTTCGGCATCGAGTACCGAAAGTTTAATTGATGAGCTTCCTAAATCTATTCCTAAAAAATACATATTCTAATTTTTGCTTTTTGTAAACTAACCATTAAGAAATTTCGGAGCCAAATATACTACATCGTTTTTCTTATGGTTAATTTGACCACAAGTATAAAACATTATTTTCATATTAACAAAACATTAAGTGAAAAAAAACATTATTACCAGTTGTAGGTTAGATTGTTAGCATATTTCTAAAAAAAGAAGTGTTGTTGGTTATTTTGAAAAAATCCCTATATTCGTTGGGTTTTAAATGGGAATGATGGTAAAGAAAGTTATAGACAAAGAATCGGGCAAAGTATCTGAGCGTTCAGTTATGAATGCCATTACGATTGACTGCGTTATTTTTGGTTTCGATAAAGGAAGTCTTGAAGTATTGCTTGTACAGCACGGTGAAGGTATCCGTAAAGGGGAATGGGGTCTACCGGGAGGATGGATCCATGAGAACGAAGGTATAGATACTGCTGCCGACCGACTATTGAATGATCTTACCGGACTGGATAATATTTATCTGGAACAACTAAAAGCTTTTGGCGAACCAAATCGTTTCCCTTTAGGCCGCGTTATTACCATTGGCTATTATGCCCTTGTAAAAAGAGAAGATTATAACATTCGTGCCGGTTTTACGGCATCTGATGCTAAATGGTACAAAATTGCCGATGTTCCCAATCTTATTTACGATCATAACCAAATTTTAAACTATAGCCTTACCAACTTACAAACACGTGTAAAACAGGCTCCAATTGGGTTTAACCTTCTTCCTGAAAAATTCACACTATTTGAACTTATGCAGTTGTATGAAGAAATACTTGGAGTTGAGATGGATAAATCGAACTTCAGGAGAAAGATACTTCGTATGAAGTTGCTTGTTGCCCTTGGCGAAAAACAAAAAGATGTCTCGCATCGCGCCGCAGAGCTTTATGAATTTGATCCTAAGATCTACGAAAAGCTTACCAAAAAGGGCTTTAACTTTGAGTTTTAAAAATATATGAAGAGTCCTTTAGGACTCTTTTTGTTAGAAGTAGTTCGCATGAGTCTTCCCCCTTCAAAGGAGGGGAAGCGTACGCTTAACTGATAAATCGTAAGGATTACAAAGACCCTCTGTCAATCAACCTGCTTTTGTTTTCAATCTGCCCTTTATCCTGATTCAGTATCATTTCCGCTAACAACCGGCCCATTGCGGTAAAATCGGTAGAAATGGTGGTAATACCATTACCTACTACTTTTTTTAGAGGCGTGTCGTTATAAGATATAATGCCAATGTCTTTTCCTATAACCATTTTTTTATCGCGTGCCTGTTCCATAACACTTACCAAATGCCTGTCGTTAGGTATTATGTATGCTTCACCGGGAACTATGGTACGGTTTTCAAAATCGGGGATAATCTCATGGGGCAAACCATTGTCAGAACAAAATTTTGTAAATCCTTCAGCCATTCCGGGTGGCTGCTTAAAGGCGGGGAATATCAGGATTATCTTTTTGTATTTGTGGAGTTTGTCCTTTCCTTCGGTTAACGCTTTATACATGTCCTTCACAAAATTCTGATGGACTGACGGGTACTCTTTTAGTTCGGCAGTTGTCTGATCCAATATGTATACATCATTTTTGGGCAATGTCTTTATAATAGCCGATGCCCCTTTAAGAGTAGTGGGCATAATAATGTATTTAGAATAGTCGCCGTTGTTCTCATTAATAAGCTTTCTGAAAACATCAATACTGAAGTAGTGGAAGAATATATCAATCTGTGCATTGTTGGCCATTGTTTGCATAAAGGCATTATACAGGTCTTCCTTAAACGAGTTAAACTCGTCAAACAATAAAAAAATACGTTGTTCAAAGCTAAACTCTTCACTTTTTATATAATAGCCTTTACCAAGGCGGGCATAAATAATTCCACGTTTTTTGAGTTCGTCGTAGCCGAGAAGAACGGTATCCCGCGAAATTGAAAATTCCAGTGCTACTTTGTTTACAGACGGCAATTTATCACCACGCTTAAGTCGCTTTTCTGCAATGGCAGTTTCTATAGATAAAATGATCTGTTTGTACTTAGGCAGGCTGTGCCTGTTGTCTATTTCAATTATTTTCATGATACATTCAAATTTATAGCTAACTGGTGGCTAATATACAAAAACTGGTGGGTACTGGTATGACTGATTAAGATTAACTTTTACTTTTGGTGCTGATTTGATAATAAAATAATGGAAAAAAATCACATTTCTCATTTTACAGCTAATACTGTTGCGAAATTATTTGGCACTATGCCCGATGGTAAAGAAGTTCATTCTTACACACTTACAAACGGTAAGGGGTTAGAAGTGAGCTTTGCTACTTATGGCGCCGTTATAACATCGCTGTTAGTAACCGGTAAAGATGGAAAACAAACCGATGTGGTTTTAGGTTTTGATAATCTGGAGGGGTATATCGCATCCTACGGAGTGCCAAGCCCACCTTATTTTGGAGCGGTTATAGGCCGTTATGCAGGGCGTATTGCTAATGGTAGTTTTGTTATAGATGACAAACAATTCCAATTGAATAAAAATCTTGGAGAGAACACACTTCACGGTGGGCCAATTGGTTTTTGCCGTGTGGTATGGAACGTAAAAGAAGTAAAACAGGAGGCAGACAGCGCCTCGATAACATTTGTGTATACCAGCCCTGATGGAGAAGAACATTTTCCGGGAGAACTGGTTACCGAAGTGAAATATACCCTCACTGCCGATAACGAAGTTAAGATAGACTATACTGCAAAAAGTAGTGAGGATACCGTTATAAACCTTACCCAACATAGCTACTTTAATCTTGACGGACATAAAGGCAATGTACTTAGCCAACAGCTTACTGTAAATTCTCCTGCAATACTGGAAATTACCCGGGAAGGTATACCAACAGGAAAATACATAAAAGCGGCAGATAAAGAGATTGATTTTACATCTCCGGCAAACTGCCCTGAATCTATAGATAATTCTTTTGCGCTTACCGATGCGGCATCGCCTGCAGCAATACTGGTAAGCAAGAATACAGGATTAAAAATGACAGTGTTTACAGATCAGCCTTCGGTGCATATTTATGTGGGGGGCAACTGTTTTGATATAGTAAAAGGTAAAGATGGTGCGGCATACCACAAGCACAGCGGCATTTGTCTTGAAACGCAAAACTATCCTGATGCGCCAAACCATCCTAATTTTCCAAGTGCTGTGCTTCATAAAGGAGATACCTATACACAGGCTACAACCTGGAAATTTGAATTGATATAATTGTCCTTAAAGGTTTATATATAATGAAAAAGAAAATATTAGTAAAAGAGGTAACCAATAGCTTTAAAGATACTTTTAAAAGTGAACCGCAGCATATATTCCTGTCTCCGGGAAGGATAAATGTTATTGGCGAACACGTAGATTATAACGATGGATTTGTGCTTCCGGCAGCTATCAATAAATACATTTGTTTTGCAGTGTCAGAATCCGGAAATTCTACAAGTACTATTGTTGCGAAAGACCTTAACGAAACCTATTCGTTTGACCTAAACGACGAACTGAAGCCTACCGATATTATGTGGGCCAACTATATTTTAGGCGTTGTACATCAGCTTAAAGGCAAAAGAAATGCCATAAAAGGTGTTAACATTGTTTTTAGCAGCACCATCCCTATGGGTGCAGGACTATCGTCTTCTGCAGCATTAGAATGTGGTATTGGTTATACATTCAATTATATGTTCGATCTTGGCCTGAGCAAAGAAGAAATTGCACTTATCGGGCAAAAGTCTGAACATACATTTGTAGGTGTAAACTGTGGCATTATGGATCAGTTTGCCAGTGTATTCGGTAAAAAGAATAACGTTATAAAACTTGATTGCAATTCTTTGGAATATGAATACCATAAAGCAGATTTCAAAGAATATTCACTATTATTGCTTGACAGTAATGTAAAACACACACATCTTACCTCCGGTTATAATGTCCGCAGGCAGGAGGTAGAGCAGGGACTGGCACAGTTAAAAGAGGCCTATCCGGGAGTAAAAACATTCCGCGACTGTAATGAGCAACAGGTACTTGCATTGCGTCCGCAGCTTGGGGAAACCATTTACAAACGCTGCCTTTTTGTGGTACAGGAAATTCAGCGTGTACTGGATGCAGTAGACGCATTGGAAGCTTCTGATTTTAAAAAATTAGGTGACTTAATGTTTGCTACGCACGACGGACTCTCTAAAGAATATGAAGTAAGTTGCGAAGAAATCGACTTTTTAGTAGATACCGTAAGATACCATGAAGATGTTCTGGGTTCCCGCATGATGGGCGGCGGCTTTGGAGGCTGTTCTATCAACCTGGTAAAAAAGGGTTCTGAAAAAGCACTTATTGAGCGCGTAAGCGCAGAATACAAGGCAAAATTCAACATTAGCCTTAAGCCGTATAAAATTAAAATTTCAAAAGGTACAACCCTTTACAAAAAATAATATGCAGGTATTTGATAACAACGAGCATCCGCACAGGCGCTACAATCCGTTAACGGGAGAATGGGTGCTGGTGTCGCCGCACCGCAACAAAAGACCATGGCAGGGACAAAAAGAAGCAGCTGTAACTACGGGGCTTCCTGAATATGACCCGGAATGCTACCTGTGTGCAGGCAATGTGCGCTCTAACGGAGTGCGCAATGACCAGTATACAGATGTATTTGTTTTTGATAACGATTTTCCCTCATTGCTTACCGATGAAGTTACAACACCCGATACAAGTTCTCTTTTTCAGCTAAAGCCCGAAAGAGGTATTAACAAAGTGATCTGCTTTTCGCCAAAACACAATCTTACCATTCCTGAAATGGAAGTAAGCGCACTGGTTAAGGTGGCAGAAGCCTGGAAACAACAATATGCAGAACTGGGAAGCAAAGAATTTATAAACCACGTTCAGATTTTTGAGAACAAAGGCAGCGTGATGGGTTGCAGTAATCCGCATCCTCACGGGCAGATATGGGCACAATCGTCGCTTCCTACACTGGTGGAAAAAACACAAGCTAATCTTTTGGCTTACTATGAAAAGCATGGAAAAAGCCTACTTACAGACTACCTTGCCGAAGAACTTATAAAACAGGAACGCGTTGTTATAGAAAACGAACATTTTGCTGTTGTGGTTCCGTTTTGGGCTATATGGCCTTATGAAACGATGATAATAAGCAAAAGGCATTTTGGCAATATTACTGAAATGACTGCCGAAGAAACACAGGCATTCGCCGAAATATTGAAGGCTATTACTGTAAGGTATGATAACCTTTTTGAAACATCATTCCCTTATTCTTCGGGCATTCACCAAACCCCAACCGACGGAAAGCCACACCCTGAATGGCATTTCCACATGCATTTTTACCCACCATTGCTTCGTTCGGCTTCTGTAAAGAAATTTATGGTAGGTTACGAAATGATGGCCGAGGCACAAAGGGATATCTCTCCCGAGAAAAGTGCCGAAATTCTTAGGAACCTTCCTGAAACACACTATAAACACCAAACGCTTTAACCGAATACACACCAAACTCTCACAAAACTATGAAAGCATTATCTACCGCTGACTATATCGTTTTCTTATTTTACTTTGTGCTCATTGTAGGATACGGATTCTGGATATACAACCGAAAAAAGAAAGAAAGCACAAGCAGTAACGATTACTTTTTAGCCGAAGGCTCACTTACATGGTGGGCAATTGGCGCATCGCTTATTGCTAGTAATATTAGTGCCGAACAATTTATAGGAATGAGCGGTAGCGGCTTTAAGATGGGGCTTGCTATTGCAACATACGAATGGATGGCGGCAATATCGCTTATCGTAGTCGCCGTATTCTTTATACCGGTATATCTTAAGAACAAGATATTTACCATGCCACAGTTTCTTAACCAGAGGTATAACGGTACAGTAGCCATGATCATGGCTGTATTCTGGTTATTGCTTTATGTAGTGGTAAATCTTACATCTATATTATACTTAGGGGCTCTTGCTATAAGCAGTATTTCCGGTTTTGACCTTAACCTGTGTATGGCATTCCTTGCTATCTTCTCTATATTCATTACTTTGGGAGGTATGAAGGTTATTGGTTATACCGATGTTATCCAGGTATTTTTCCTGATACTGGGTGGCCTTGCAACTACTTATCTTGCGCTTAATCTGGTAGCAGACCAGTTTGGCGGATCGGGTGTGGTAGATGGATTTACTTATATGACTACGCATGCAAGCGACCATTTCCATATGATATTTGAAAAAACAAATACTAACTATGCCGACCTTCCGGGATTATCGGTACTTATAGGAGGTATGATCATTATAAACCTTAACTATTGGGGTTGTAACCAATACATTACGCAGCGTGCACTTGGCGCAGACCTTAAAACAGCACGTAGCGGTATCTTATTTGCTTCGTTCCTTAAATTATTAATGCCAATTATCGTGGTACTACCGGGTATTGCTGCATTTGTATTACATCAGCAGGGTGGTTTCCAGTCGGAGATGTTACAAGGTGGAGAATTGAACCCAGACCGCGCTTATCCTGTACTGCTTAACCTGCTTCCTTCAGGATTAAAAGGGCTTTCATTTGCAGCGCTTACAGCAGCAATCGTAGCATCACTTGCCGGTAAGGCAAACAGTATTGCAACCATTTTTACCCTTGATATTTATAAGAAAAGACTAAATGAAGGTGCCGACGAGCAGAAACTGGTTAAAGTAGGTAAGATGACTGTAATTGTAGCAATGATAATTGCTATCCTTATTGCACCATTTTTAGGCATAGACAAAAAAGGAGGATTCCAGTTCATACAGGAGTTTACAGGGTTCTTAAGCCCGGGTATCTTCGCGATGTTCATATTAGGTTTCTTCTGGAAAAAAGCAACGCCAAGTGCAGCATTGTTTGCTATGATAGGCGGCTTTATATTCTCGGTATTCTTTAAGTTCCTTCCGGGCTTTATGGATCTTTCATTCCTTTACGACTGGGGCTTCTCGGTTCCAAATGCAGACGGTATCTACGAAATTCCGTTCATCGACAGGATGGGCTTCGTGTTCCTTATCTGTGTAACAGGTATGTTCTTTATAAGCGTTAAAGAAACGCGCAAAGGTGTTAGCACTAACGGTCTTGAAATAGACACGTCTATGTTTAAGGTGTCTAACGGCTTTGCTGTGGGTGCTATAATAGTAACAGCGGTAATTGCTGCACTATACACTTTCTTCTGGTAGCATTTTGTTGTGAATTTGTATAAAGAGTAACCCCCTTAGGCAGCAATGCTTAAGGGGGTTGAGTTTTTTATGCAACAGGAAGTTCTGTTATCTCGCCTGTATAAAAGTCAAAAAGGAATAGTTTTTCGTAATTTGTTGTAAAGGGGAGCTTTAGTACATCATCACTAATATAAAAGCTGTCACAATGGCCAGCCAACCTGTCGAGCACGACAACAAGCCATTTGCCAAATCCCGATAATTTAAGATTTCCCGCCTGTTGTATGGTGCTATTTATATCGTCACGGGTACAGTCCTTTAAAGTCATGTTAGTATATATGGTTTTAGCCGGGGCTGTTACTTTAGCCATTTTTTTTACATAACTATAAGGAATAAGCCTGCCTTGCAGGGCATCCAGCATTTCCTGTTTTAAATGCAATAATCGTTCTGATGTAAAGTTATTTTGCTGCTCATGCAAAACCATATAATAATTAGCATCTTCCCTTAAGGCAGGGGTAAGATCATCACAAATACTTTTAAGTACGTTGCTTTTGGGGGCATCTGTTAAGCAGACGTCCATGAAATTTACTTTGATGCCACACTGCTCAGCAGTGTTCATTAACCCGTCTTTGGTAATCTCGGCATCAGGACTGTAGCTTGAAGAAAATTTCCATAGGTTGATCAGGTTTTCTGCTTTTTTATCTTTTAGGTATACAGCGTTGCTTTCAATTTCACTTATCCATTGATCTATTATTGTGGCATCCATAGTATAAAAATTTACTCAAAATTAAATTCCATTACCTTTGGTATATCTGTTTTTATACCAAACGCAGTTTATTTTATACTAAACTTGTTTTTGCCTGAAATACATTCATGTCTAAATCCGTTTTGTATAAAATAACCGGGGGTTTGTATAAATAAGTTTTGCAGGCGGTTGATTTTAACGTACTTCGCAATGATTAAAATACTATGCAGAAAGTAAAGGATATATATTGTACTGATAACGGGTTTGTAGATTTTCTTGTAGAGAAAAAATACAGGCTGTACCGCCATTTGCTAATATGGATATATCTTATTCTTACATTCTATGACAACGGCATGCAGCAGGAGTTTGAAGGTGGATATAATTTGTGTGTACGTATAATCTGGATGATCTATTTTCTTACGATGGTCTATTTTAATATGTACGTACTAGTGCGATTCCTGCTTTTCAGGGGACGGTATGTGAGCTATCTTATTGCCCTTACAACAACTATTGTTATTACTTATTTACTTATAAAACAGGTACACGAAATTTATTTTGAACCACACCGTATATTGCCTAAAAAGATAAGCAGCAGTTTGTTTCGTGAAATATTGGCGGCTACAAATCTCCTCACTATGGTCGTATTTTCATCTACAGCTATCAAATTATTTCAGCAATGGAAAATGGATACCAGTCGTATTACGGAGCTTGAAAAAACATCGCTGCAAATGGAGCTTAAGGAACTTAAGAATCAGATTAATCCACATTTTTTGTTCAATATGCTCAATAATGTAAACGTACTTGTTACTAAAGATCCTGCTAAGGCATCATTAATTATTATGAAATTGTCGGACTTTTTGCGATACCAATTATATGAAAACAATGCGGAATCGGTACAGCTTTCGTCAGAAATACAATTTCTTACCGATTTTATGGAGCTTGAAAAGATAAGGCGCGATGATTTTACTTTTAGCCTTACCCTTAATAATGCAGGTAGCAGCGAAATGCCACATGGACTGAGCCTGCCACCAAGTATGTTTATTTGTTTTATAGAAAATGCGATTAAGTACAGTATAGATCTTGATAATCCGTCGTATGTAAAGGCAAATTTTACACTTGCAGGAGATAAACTGTATTTTACCTGTATCAATTCAAAAGCAAAAGAGCCTATAGAGTTTTCAGGGAGTGGTGGTTTAGGCCTTACCAATGTAAAAAGAAGGCTGGAGTTGCTGTATGGAACAGATTTTAGCCTTAATATCCGCGATGATGCGCATGAATATGAAGTTAACCTAACGCTACCCGTATGAACTGTATAATTGTAGATGACGAACCATTAGCACGCGAAGGGATGCTGCTTCAACTTCAGGATATACCTGAAGTTACCGTTATAGGCAGCTTTAACGGGGTTAAAAAAGCACATGAGTTCATGCTGCACAATATGGTAGACCTTATATTTCTGGATATCCAGATGCCGGGCATTACAGGATTAGAATTTGCAGCAACTATACCAAGTAATACGCTGGTTATTTTTACAACCGCTTACTCGCAATATGCATTACAGAGCTATGAGGTAGAGGCTATAGATTATCTGGTAAAGCCGGTAAACAAAGAGCGGCTCGTGAAGGCGGTACAAAAAGCCATTGGTTATCACGAATTGTTAAGCGGACAAAATGCCTCGATGGAAGGTGTGGATGCTGAATTTATGCTTATAAAATCGGAAAGGCGTTATCACAAGATACTCTTTAAGGATATACTTTATATAGAAGGGCTGAAGGATTATGTGGTTATTTATGTTGAAGAAAATAAGATAATAACTGCCATGAACTTAAAGACCATACATGGGCATCTTAATTCAAAAATGTTTGCAAGGGTAAGCAAATCGTATCTGGTAAACATAGATCATATCGACTCATTCGACAATCATACTATATATATTAAAAACACAGAGATACCTATAGGCGATGTATTTCGCAAGGAGTTTTTAGAACTCTATTTAGGTAAAAATGTGTCAGACAAACTATAAGGGGTTCAATCATCATCAAATCAGCCCCGCCACGGCGGGGGTCAAAATCATTATCCAACCATGAAAAAAAAGCTGTTCCTGTTTTCATCAGCATTGTTATGTTTTTCTGTTAACGCTCAGGAAACCGAAACTGACAAACAAACCGATAAGCAAAAAGCACAGGCTGCCATTGCCGAGAAGTTTCCGTTTGCAAGGGTTTTTGACGTGAAGTATACCCAGTACCTGCCGCAGGATTTTGACAGCGAATTGCGCGATAATGATTTTATAAGTGGGCGTATTAAAAACAAGTCTAAACTGAATGTTGCGGCTAATATACCTGTAATCATGAAGCCTAAATGGAATGTTACGGCATCGGCAACCTATAAGTATGAGCATGCCGAATTGGAACAGGTAAAAGATTTTACCGGAATGGCACAATCGGTTTACAATACGGACTATGATTATCATTATATCTCAGCTGCATTAAGTTTTACGGGATTTACTAAACTTTTTAAAAAGCCTTTTATATATAATGCGAGCTTTATTGCCGATGGCACCGAGCGCAGTGCGGAACGTATTAAGGGTTTTGTAGGCGGAACCTTTTTACTGAAAGCCAATGCTAAAACGAAAATAACATTAGGTCTTATCGTTTTAATTGACCCTGCCTCTCCGGTGCCGGCAGCGCCTGTCTTTACGCTGGAGCATAAATTTAACAACGGATGGATTGCCGATATTATACTGCCCCAAAGAATGTTTGTAAAGCATGATGTGTTTACAAACGGTAGGGTATACCTGGGAACAGAACTTATTGCCGATGGTTTTTACCTGCAGTCATCTGCGTTTGGCTTAGGTAAGGTGTTTGATTATAGGCAACTGGAACTAAGGTCGGGGGTAACGTACGAACACTGGTTTGGCGACGGACTTATAGGTACTTTTAAAGCAGGGCTTTCTAATGTGTTCAATTCTAAGATTACTGAAAGGGGAGAATCTACAAACGATTATATTTTCTCAACAAAACAGGATGGCACGGGTTATTTTAGCCTTGGGTTCTCTTATAATCCATTCGGTAACAAAAAGAAAACTGCAAAATAGCCTTGTAGCATTAAGATAACTTTACAACACGCACATTTCTTTATTGCATAACTTTAAAGTAAATTAAAACCTTACAGTTATGGCTAAGAAATCGGCAAAAAAAAATAAAAAGAGCTTTTTTGAAACCTTTGCAGAAAAAGTAACAAAAGCTACCGGTAGCACACCTGTGTTTTTGAGTGCTTTTGGAATAGTAATAGTCTGGGCCGTAAGCGGACCCATATTTGATTACTCCGAAACCTGGCAGCTGGTTATTAATACAGGTACTAC
>Ga0157370_10000173_pt1 | contig 80263 bp, 56 predicted proteins | sample C35metaG_FD_113463 | JGI IMG/M metagenome (GOLD analysis project Ga0157370, IMG submission 113463) | Corn rhizosphere microbial communities from Kellogg Biological Station, Michigan, USA - C3-5 metaG | ecosystem: Host-associated > Plants > Roots > Rhizosphere > Soil | place: USA: Michigan...
GTTTCGCCACCGTCATTGTAAAAAATCAATGCATTGATGCCGGCATGAACGATAAGATAAATAATCAGAAAAAAACCGGTTGCTCCCATTAAAAACTTTTTCCCTACAGAAGAAATGAATAACTGTTTCCAGGTCATAAGCGCGAAGGTTGTAAAATTTCAGATATGCAAAAATAATACAGGAAGATTAGAATTTTGTGAATTAGTTGAAAAGTCAAAAGTAAAAATGTAAAATGAAGAATGTAAAATGAAAAACCCAACGATCCACGATTGACCAATGACTATTGACTATTATCACTCCAGCCTCCTGATTAAAAGATTATCAATCTGCGTAAATAAAAGATCGGGTTTCAACGTACGCCATTGCGGATAATTAATTAATCCAACATAATTATTGAGACGTGCTCTTCTGAAATCATATTGAGTTTGTTCGGGCATATTCAAGGCTACAATCCAGCCCCCGCGCTCCGTTACATCTTCAAACCATTCTTCATAATAACTGTCGTCGCTGCTGTGAAAGTTGAGAACGTTTTCAGTAATCAAAATAAACTTGGTAATGCCTTCTCTTATAAACTCATCAATCACTTCTCTTTTCAGGCGCATGATATCATTTTCAATGGCATCGTTCCACTCGCCAATAAATTCAATGATTACATATTGTTCCTGGTAATCGGCCATCAATACTTTTAAGTATAAGGTAGCACTTCCAAACTCATCCCATTGCGGATGGATGTAGTAATTATAAACCGTTTGGGAAAAGATAAATTCGCTGTGTTCTATTCCATAAAATGGCGAACGTTCATCCTCCCCGGAATTATATAAATACTGCCAGTTGTCGTATGGTTCTATGTCCTGCATGATAATCCATTTCTCTTCAGCCACGAAATTAGTCAATAAAAAAATAGGATATTCTGCCCGCTTAATGTTAAATTTTTTTTAATAAAAAGTAGAGGAAATTATTTTCGTATATGCGTTACCGTTAGTGGCAGGGTAAAATAAAAGCCGTCGTTTCAGGCGGCTTTAAAACGGCTATCCCACGTTTTATTCGACAACCAACTTGTCTGAGTAAATTGTCTTGCGGGTATCATCGGTAATTTTTATTAAGTACAACCCTCCGGGCTGTTTTCTTCTAAACTGAAAGTTGGTTATTTCTCCCGGCGATTTTATGTAAGTCTGCATTGCTTCCACAATTCTTCCCTGCAGATCAGTTAATTCAATCAAATATTTCCCTGCCATGTTTCCTTCAAAAGTAATTTTCACCCCATTGTTGCTAACAGGATTTGGATAAATAGTAACCAGGCTGTTTCCAATTGGCTCTAAGTCGCTCAGCACGGGCGTTCCCAAGGAACTTATTTTTTCAGATTCGTGCAACAGGTTTCCGCTTGCAAGATCGGAAGCATTATAAATTTGTCTATCGGTATTTATTTTTGTTGCGGCAAATGTTTTCGCATTTACTTTATAAAAACCTTCAAAAGTATTAGCGGTGCTTACCATTACATTTTCATCATCTATTGCCGCGGCGCCATTTATCGAAAATGTTGCGGAAAGATTGGTAACAGCACCTGCATAAGTTGCCACGAGTGTTTGTGGATTAATAATAAAAACATTTCTCCCCGCGCTGAACAAATATAGTTTTCCAAATGCATCCGCCACTAAATCTCCTCCCCAACTGCTGCACTTGTTGTGTACCGAAATGCCGCTGTTATGTTCATCGTCCAGCAAACTGCCCATATCTGTAGCGATGATTTTATTGCCTGTTGTAAATTTTATTAAATGATTGGCATCGTTGGTAAGTGCATAGCCATACCCGTCGGCGCCAATGGTCATTCGGGTTATGTTAAGTGCTTCGTCATTATAATTTACATAATTCAACAATGGTTTTGATGTTGTATAAAATACCGGTTCGCCTGAAGATTTTTGCAAATCCATCCAAATAAGTTGTCCTGTTTTCATTGTTGCAAAAAATAAACGATCGTGTTTTTTATCATAAGCAATAGCGGCACTCATCAATGCAGTTGGAGATGGTGTTGCCGTGGAAACTTCAGAAACTTTTATTACAATATTTTTTGCATTACCATTCAATAAGTTTGAAGTATTCGAAAAACTAACTGGCCTTCCTGTGCCTGCATCCATGAATAAAAATTTTGTTTTCCCATTTTGAAACAATGTTGCCATTGCATTGCCCGATTTCATATCAATCGTTCTGATATCAGTCCAGTTGAAATTTCCTTTGCCTTGCCCGGTAATGGCATACGCGGTCGTTTGCTGAGAGAAGGCTTTAAAAAATATAGGGATAAAAAATATAAGGAGTAAAAATTTAAGTTTCATAGTGCATTATTTGGTGAACAAATAAGGGGATATAAATATAAGAATTTCCGGCGATATTATTTCTTACAAAAACATCTCCAGTACTTTTTTTACACTGCCATATTCGAGGAGCAGTTTTTTGGCGCGGGCTTCTGTTTTAATGGGAGTTTTTTCCATAATCATCTTTATACCGCGATGGATTACTTTGTTATTGGTAAGCTGCATATTTACCATCCTGTTGTCCTCTACCCTGCCGAGTTGTATCATTGCCGTAGTTGAAATCATGTTTAGTACCATCTTCTGTGCGGTACCGCTTTTCATACGCGTGCTGCCTGTAACGAATTCGGGGCCTACCACCACTTCCACCGGAAAATCGGCAACAGCGCTTATGGGCGAACCGGGATTGCATGCAATGCTTCCGGTAACAATCTTATGTTGTTTACATTTTTTAAGCGCACCAATTACATAAGGCGTGGTGCCACTGGATGCAATGCCCACCACAATATCAGACTTATTAATATTATATGCCTGCAGGTCTTCCCATCCCTGGTTTGAATTATCTTCTGCTTTTTCAATGGCATTGATCACTGCTTTCTTTCCGCCGGCAATTACTCCAATCACCAATCCTTTCGGCACACCATACGTAGGCGGACATTCGCTTGCATCTAATATGCCAAGCCTGCCGCTGGTGCCTGCTCCAATATAAAAGAGCCTTCCGCCTTTTTTCATTTTAGCCACAACGGCTGCTATTAGTTTTTCTATCTGCGGAAGAGATTTTTTTACAGTAGCAGCTACTTTTAAATCTTCTTTATTAATGTTGAAAATAATTTCATTAATCTTCATTTTTTCAAGATGCCGGTAAGGGGAAGATTGTTCTGTAATTTTTTTAAATGACATGAATACGATCAGCTTTATCTTTCAAAAATATTTAATTATTGCTAATAAAAATTGTTGTAAAACTTTTAGCACCTTTGTTTACTCTTTCATGATAGTGTAATTTACGGCCTAATCATTGACTAATTAACGGGTAAAACTGATGAAAATATTTTTAAGCGGATGTATATTTCTTCTTTCATTCCTGCAGGCTGCAGCACAAAATATAGACTCTGCCATAGAAAGGTATGGCACGGAATACAGCCAGGAAAAAACGTATCTCCATTTCGATAAATCTACTTATGCACAGGGAGAAACAATTTGGTTCAAGGCATATATCCTGAATGGAATATATCCTTCTGATGAAAGTAAAAACTTTTATGTGGACTGGTCGGATGAGAAAGGAAAATTATTATCGCATTCGGTGTTTCCCGTGGTGTATGCCACATCCAACGGCCAGTTCGATATACCAGAAAATTATACGGGTCACTACATTCATGTTCGCGCTTACACCAAATGGATGTTGAATTTTGATACGGCATTTTTATATAATAAAGATATAAGGATACTTTCTAAAACTACTGGTGCTGCTAAAACTACCATTATACCATCGTTGCAATTTTTTCCTGAAGGCGGTGATGCAGTAGAAGGTGTTACTAATAAAATTGCATTTAAAGCAAATGATCAATACGGAAGGCCAATAAAAATAAAAGGCATTGTAACAGATAATAAGGGTAAAAAAATTGATAGCCTGAAAGTGATGCACGATGGCATGGGGTATTTTTTTATCACTCCGCAGCCTGGTGAATCATTTTCCGCAAAGTGGATGATGACTTCAGACAAAGGTGAAAAGTCAACAGAGCACGTAACGCCATTCCCCGAAATTAAACATGATGGGGTTTCGCTCGCCATCACTCTCCAGGGCGATAAAAGAATTTTTTTAGTAACTGTGCCATCTCATCTTACTTCCACATTGGGCACGCTGCATTTGATTGGAACCATGAACCAGCATGAAGTATTCAAATATTCAAAAGATATTGCAGAAGGACCGATAAGGGGTATTATCCCTACCGGCAATTTACCGAGTGGCATTCTTACCATCACTGTTTTTAATAGTGAATGGATGCCACTTGCAGAACGAATCACTTATATCAATAATGAAGATTATACTTTCAATGCTGAAATGAGTGTGGAACATTGGGGGCTAAACAAAAGAGCAAAAGATCAAATCATGATTACCGTGCCTGATAGTATTGCGGCTGATTTTTCTGTATCGGTTACCGATTTGAATATTGATGCAGACAGCAGCGATAACATCATTTCGCACCTGATGCTTACTGGCGATCTGCGCGGGCATGTGTATAATCCTTATTATTATTTTAGCAACAACTCCGATACGATGGCCCAGCAACTGGACCTGGTAATGCTTACGCATGGCTGGCGAAGGTTTAAGTGGGATGATGTGGTTGCAGGAAGATTTCCAAAAATTCTTTACAAAAGAGATACTTCTTATCTCACGCTTTCCGGGAAAATTTATGGCGCATTGCCCACACAGTTGCAGGCAGCTGGAGGAGTTGTTTTTATTTTAAAACATAAAAAAGATCCCAACCAAATGGTGTTGGTACCCGTACAGGCTGATGGTACATTCAATGATCCTTCTATCATTTTGTTTGATAGTCTTAATATTTTTTATCAATTGCCAAAAGATAAATTGGGCGATGCAACAGTGCAGTTCATGCAAAATCGTTTACCACCTTTTCCGAACAATATTGCTGCAAGCGGGTTTTATTACAATCAAATGTTCGACACAACAGGCAATGCCCGCCATTTGCGAATTGCCGATGAAGAAAATGACTTGACAAATTTTCAAAAAGCAAAAGTGCTGCAAACGGTAACCATAAAGGCAAAAACAAAATCTGCACTGGAATTGCTGGATGATAAATATGCCTCCGGTTTATTTAGTGGTGGCGACTCCCGCGACTTTAATGTTGCCGGTGATGTTTCCGCTAATGGCTTCCCGGATATTTTTACTTATCTGCAGGGACGTGTTGCAGGCTTGCGAATAACTACCACCAATCCTCCCACATTACAATGGCGGGGAGGAACTCCACAACTTTTCCTGAATGAATTTACGGTGGATGCAAGTGCATTATCATCCATACCCATGAGCGATATTGCTTATGTAAAAGTATTTACGCCGCCATTTTTCGGAGGTACGGGTGGCGGAGCCAGTGGCGCCATTGCCATCTATACGAGAAAAGGAGATGAAGTGAAATCTATTCCTGGCAAGGGTTTAAACACAAACCTGGTGACGGGTTATACAGAGTTGCGCGAATTTTATTCGCCAAACTACAGCACCATTAGCGATGATGACGACAGCAAAAAAGATTTGCGCACCACACTTTACTGGAATCCCCGCATTCTTACCGATCATGAACACAATAAAGTGCTGCTCACGTTTTATAATAATGACATCAGCAATTCTTTCCGCGTAGTGATAGAAGGCATGTCAGGCGATGGCAGGTTGGTTCATCTGGAACAAGTAATGGAATAGAAATGTTAGTAATCTTCGTATAGGCCTGACCGTTATGTTTAAAAAAATCATTTAACGATAACTTCTGGATTGCAATTTTTTTATGAATATTTCCAATAGGTGACACTTTTTCAAAAGGTATCACCTATTGAACGGTGAACATGATACTATCTGCCTCAATTGCCTGCGGAGGAATATCGAGTTGCTTAAATTGTTTTGGTTGCCCGTTTACAAATATTACCATTGTATAGGCAACTGTTGCAGTCGAAACATTGTTACATCGGGCAACTAATTTTGCATTGAAAGGTTTTGTTCGAATAGAAAAAGATACAACACTATCCTTATCTGATGGATTTGTATTTACCACTTCATTTCCGTTATTGTCAATATATGCAATTTCTGTGAAGTAAATATTCATCGGCTCAATAGCATATTTAACAATAGTGGCTTGTGCAGTCTTGCTTTTGCTGCAAGATGTAAAAAAGATAGCTGATAAAGCGATACATAAAATTTTAATCGTTTTCATTTTAAAATTTTTTATTCATTTTTATTTTATTTTACAATTTGCTAAACTATTGGCTGATGATAAGCGACCCAAGAAGAAGTTTACAACTGGCAATACTCAATTAATAACTGGCGGGCAATCGCATATCCGGCAAATCATTTTTTTGATACCGCTTTTTATCCACTTATTACTTAATTCCCGCCATGCACGCAGTAAATCTTTCACTCTGTTGAATAAAATTTTTCAACTACCTGTACTTAATTTAAGTTTGAATGAAAGAATAAAGTAGAGTAAATTAGCAATAGAGAATGATGACTACGCTCGCCTCACTTTTAAATAAAAAGAAGTGGATACTTTAAGAGCCATTTTGATAGATGATGAAATGATCAGTCTGCAAAACCTGAAACAGAAGCTTGTGGAATTTTGCCCGGATATAGAAGTGGCGGCAATAGCTCAAAAGCCCGAAGAAGCTATTGTAATGATCAGGCAACATAACCCGGATGTAATTTTCCTGGATATTGAAATGCCGCGTATGAGCGGCTTCCGTATGCTGGACGAATTGAATGACCTGCACTTTGAAATAATATTTACCACAGCCTATAATCATTATGCAGTGGATGCCATTCGTGCAAAAGCATTTGATTATTTGATGAAGCCGGTTGGTATAAAAGATTTGCAAAATTGTGTGGAAAGGCTCCTAAAGCATGTTGCTGAAAAAACGGATGTCAGGTCAGATGCTCAGAGGATATATCATCCTCCATTCAAAAGCCAGGAAGAAATGATTAGCATTCCTACCAACGATGGGCTTGAGTTTATCCCGGTGAAATCTATTGTGCACATTGTTTCGAGTTCCAATTATTCAAAAATTTTTTTGAACGATGGCAAAAGTCTTTTTGTAACAAGGCTGCTTGGAGAGTTTGAGGATATGCTGGCTCCCTATAATTTTTTTCGCGTACATAATTCGCATCTTATAAACTTAACCTATATCAAAAGATACATCCGCGGCGAAGGCGGCCAGGTGATTATGCAAAACGGAGAAGTGATAGATGTATCGCGCCGGAAAAAAGATGAATTTTTGAAAGCGCTCTCCTATGCGCGATAATTTTCCGGATAATCTTATCAAACCTGCTACTGCTTTAATCCACTTTTATAGTTTTCCTATTTTAACCAAATCGGAAATGCTAAAATGATTTCCTTATACTCATTCTGTTTGTCCTGTAATTGTAAATTTTTCTGTTGCGCGCAACGAAGCAACATAAATCACAGGTTTTCGTTTTTTCACTGCATACTTTTGCAAGGTAAAACCACTGCATTATGAAAAAGAAAATTTTATCAGCAATTATTTTACTTGCTGCACTTTCACAAGTTCAGGCGCAGGACGGCTCACATTCAAAAAAAAGTGCAACTAATATTGATGGTAAAAATATGGTAGAGTTAAATGTATTGGCGCTGCCATTAAAAAATTTTTCAGTCAATTATCATCGGCAAATTGCCCGGAAAATTACCGTGGGAATTACATTGCGTGCAATGCCGAATGGCGCGTTACCATTTGAAAAATCGTTTCGCAAAGCCATAAAAGATTCCACCGCAAAAAGGCAACTGGATAATTTTAAAGTGAGTAGTTATGCGTTTATACCTGAGATCAGGTTTTACCTGGGAAAGAAAGGAGCCTTTCATGGATTTTATATTGCTTTATTCGGAAACATTGGACACTACTCTGTAAGCCTTCCTTATAGTTATTCAGATAACGGGGCAGATGAAACACTTCAAATGACAGGGAACATCAATACCATTACTGGCGGCTTTATGCTTGGCACACAATGGAACCTTAGCAAGTCCTTCTATATAGATCTGCATTTTATTGGGCCTAATGTTGGTTCTGCATCCGGAAGTATTAGTGGCAATGGTTCATTGTCTTCTTCCGAACAAACATCATTAAAGAAAAGCCTTGACGATATTAATATTCCATTTGTAAAAACATCAAACACAGTAACGCCCAATGGCGCTACGCTAAAGCTGTCCGGCCCATGGGTTGGGATTAGAAGCGGTGTGTGTATTGGTTTCAGGTTCTGAGACTGATAATAAATTTTAAGAAAGTTAGTTGAAGAATTGTTGAAAGGAATTTAATATTTTCAGTTTAAAATTTTAAACCTGTTTTAAAATTATAGCCTTTGAATTTTATTCCATATTTCTTCTAACACGGGGATTCCATATTCCTGGTTCTTTTTTCTTGCACGCAAAACTCTTTCGCCGGGATAAGTTATATCGCTTTTGCTGTTAGCAGGTATTGATTGTTTATAATCGCGGATAATATTTTCAACAATGTTTGCAATTGGTAAAGCAGAACCCGGTGTTGGTACTTTAATGGATATGAATACCTGCGATAATCCATATTCTGCTGGTTGTTGTGTTATCTCATGAGTGGATAAGCCTCCGGATAATAATGTTGTTAATACATCAAGCAATAACGATAACCCTGCTCCCTTCCAGTAACCAACAGGTAATGGCCTGCCCGATGCAAGAATTTCTTTAGGATCTTTTGTAACATTACCTTTTGTATCATATCCACCAAACTCAGGCAGGTCGCGACCTTGCATTGCAGCAAGTTCCATGCTTCCATAAGAATATTGTGACATCGCCATGTCTAACACCACCGCACTGTCACCATAAGGCGCGCCTAGTACAAGGGGATTATTTCCCAACTTTGCATCTTTAGCTCCATACGCAGGCATATTTGCAATGGTATTGGTAAAAGCTATAAAAATATATTCTTCACTTGAAGCCTTCCACCCATAAGTGCCGCCACGCATCCAGTGATTAGTGTTTCTTAAACCAACACATCCTATTCCATAATCATCTGCAAGCTTCATTGATTGATCAGTGGCATGTAATGCATTTAAAATACCGGGCCCTAAATTGCCATCCCATTGCTCTATTCCATTATTTTTAAATTTCAATTCTGGAACCGCATCTCGTTGCACATAACCTTTTTGAGTATATTCAATAAACCTGGGGAAACGATTTAGGCCATGTGTGTAAATGCCATCTATACTATTTTGTGTAAATACAGAAGCAAGTTGTTCTGCACGATCATTGGTGTAACCTTGTCGTAATAAAATGTTGAGAAAGGTTTCCTGCATTTCAGCAGCAGGTATTAATAGTGTTTTCATGATGATAAAAGATAAATATTGTTTTTCCTTTTGCAAATCTATTGCTTAAAGGAATTGCACTATGGAATATGAACATGTACTAACAATTGGTAACAATAGATTATCAAAACAACAACACTAATAAAACTTGCAATTAAACACGCATTAAAAACTTTCTTTTTAAAACGAAACACCATTGCTGCCGAAATGCTGAATGCAAAAAATATTATCAAAATGGAGAACGCAATCGAATACCAAAAACTAAAACAAAATAGATATCGCGAAAATGAATGTTCATTCCAGAGTTTACAAAAGTTATTCTCCCCGTGAAGTATAAACCCAAAACAATAATGAAAGTACATACACCAATCAAAATCCTTTCCATAACGAATAATTTTTTACCCATGATACTTTATCAATCCTTCCATCGGGTTTTGCAATACATTGCCCAATTCAAGTTGGTAGCTGTTGCACATTTCGGCGAGTACATCCCGAAAGCCATACGCAACGCTTCCCGTAAAGTGTATCGGCATCTTCCAGCTTTCGGAGAACTTGCAGATATGATGATAGAAAAAATCGTTCAGCCCGTCTTCAATAATGTTTTCTATCATGTAATGCCCGCGGTTTTCTGCAAGAAAGATAGCAAACGAAGCGAGGTAACGGTTTGCTAACGGTCTCGTATATACGCTGTTTAAGATTTCGTTTTGAGTAGTTACAAATTTTGCATCAAAACGCGCACGCAGATCTCCATCGAAGGTGTTGTACAAATAATATTGAATTACTTTTTTACCAAGATAAGCACCACTGCCTTCATCGCCTAAAATGTATCCCAGCCCCGGATTATTCTTTACAATTTTTTTACCATTATAATAACACGAACTCGATCCCGTGCCGAGTATGCACGCAATGCCTTTCTCATTTCCGCAAAGCGCTTTTGCGGCACCATCAATATCTGTTTCTACTTTTATATCCGCTTTCGAAAAAATACTTTTCAATGCCTTTTTTACCATCCGTGCATTTTCAGGATTGCCGCAGCCGGTGCTGTAATAAAATAGTTGAGCAGGTTGTTTATTTTTAATAACCGGAAGAATTTCTTTACGCACCGTATTTTCTATTTCGGCTCCCAAAACAAAATACGGGCTTAACCCTTTCGTAAAAATCGTTGTTCTTTTTTTGCCATTGAGCAGGCACCACTCTGTTTTGGTGGAGCCGCTGTCAGCAATCAATTTGATGGTAGGCATTATTATCTCGTGTTTATTCAGGAAATTTGCATTTCCAAAAATTAAAATTATAGAATAACACATGAATGGTAAGAAAAAGTTGCGGGTATGGCTTCCGCTGATATTGAGTATATGCATGGTGGCAGGCATGTTTGTTGGTTATAGAATAAGAGGTAATATGCCTGATGATGGCCCTTTCTTTACCCGCAGACCAAAGCCCGTGCAGGAAGTAATGGATTTAATACAACGCCAATATGTGGATAATGAAAATATGGATACACTAGGTGATGTGGCCATTGATGCCATGCTTGCCCACCTCGATCCACATTCGGTGTTGATGCCGCCGCCGGAGTTGCAGGCAATGAATGAAGACCTCGAAGGTCAGTTTTTCGGAATCGGGATTGAGTTTAATATTTTCAACGATACTATTAATGTGCTGAATGTGATAGATGGCAGCCCGTCTGCAAAAGCAGGCTTACTTATCGGCGATGAAATTTTAAAAGCAAATGATTCAGTGGTGGCCGGGGTTCATATCACCAATGATCGGATAAGAAAATTACTTCGTGGCGCCGAAGGCTCTACGGTTGCACTTACTGTATTACGCAATGGAGAAAAAAAAATCATCAATGTTACCAGGGGCATGATACCATTGTATAGCCTTGATGCATCGTATATGCTTACCGATACCATCGGGTATATCCGCCTCAACAAATTTTCCGAAACTACCTATGACGAGTTTATGCAGGCAATTACCAAGCTGCAAAAAAAAGGAATGAAAAGCCTCGTGCTCGATCTGCGTGATAACGGAGGTGGCATACTTACACAAGCTACTAATATTGCCGATGAATTTTTAAGCGATAATAAACTGATCACTTACACAGAAGGTGCACATTCGCCCAGGAAAGAATATACATGCAGCAAGCCCGGAGTTTTTGAAAAAGGAAAGCTGGTAGTGCTTGCCAATGAATCTACCGCTTCGGCAAGTGAAATACTGATTGGAGCCTTGCAGGATTGGGATCGCGCAACGATTATTGGCAGAAGAACTTTTGGAAAAGGATTGGTGCAGGAACAATTTCAATTAAACGATGGTTCTGGCCTGCGTCTTACTGTTGCAAGATATTATACACCATTGGGCAGAAGCATTCAAAAACCTTACAGCAACGGATTTGAAGCATACAATAATGATATTATGAATCGCTTTCATGATGGTGAAATGTTGTATGCAGATTCGATAAAACACACTAACGAAAAAGTTTACAAAACACCCGATGGTAAATTGTTGTATGGCGGTGGAGGTATTACGCCAGATATATTTATACCTTTTGATACAACAGCATTCGACAAAGTAATTTCGGAAATATACCTGCGCGGAACGCTGAATGATTTTGTGTATCGTAATTATGTAAAAAATAAAAACGAATTTAAAACTTATAAAAACCCGGGAGATTTTGAACAACGGTATAATGTAGATGCAAACACATTGAATGATTTCAAAGCCTTTGCCGGCAAGGATTCCATTTCGTTTGATGTAAATAACAATAATGATAAAAACGTAATAGCAAAACAAATAAAAGCGCTTACAGCAAGAGAAATATGGCATTCGCAGGGGCAGTATGAAGTAAGCAATGCAACGGATACTGCTGTAAAAAAAGCCATTGAAGTAATCAGTGGAGATAAAGTGATGGAAGCAAACATCAGCAAATAAGCCATCCTGTTTTTTTAATTTTGTAAAAAACCGGTTATGTGGAAGAATAATATTTTAGAAACAATTGGCAACACGCCGCTCATCCGGCTGAATAAAATAACCAAAGACCTTCCGTGTACGGTGCTGGCAAAAGTGGAATATTTTAATCCGGGTAATTCTATTAAAGACCGGATGGCCGTGAAGATGCTGGAAGTAGCCGAGCAGGAAGGAAAGATACAACCCGGTGGCACCATCATCGAAGGTACTTCCGGTAATACAGGAATGGGCCTGGCACTTGCCGCATGTATAAAAGGATATAAATGCATTTTTACTACAACAGATAAACAATCGAAAGAAAAAGCAGATATTTTAAAAGCCCTCGGCGCCGAAGTAATCGTATGCCCAACCAATGTGGATCCATCTGATCTGCGTTCTTATTATTCTGTTTCAAAAAGACTGGCTACAGAAATTCCCAATTCGTGGTACGTAAATCAATACGATAATCTTGCCAACAGGCTGGCACATTATGAACAAACCGGGCCTGAGCTTTGGCTGCAAACAGAAGGAAAAATTACTCATTTGGTAGTAGCGTCCGGAACAGGTGGTACTATTGTTGGAACAGGCCAGTATTTAAAAGAACAAAATCCTAACATCAAAGTTTGGGCAATTGACACGTATGGTTCATTATTAAAAAAATATTTTGATACGGGTATCATAGACGAAAACGAAGTATATCCTTACATCAGCGAAGGTTTTGGCGAAGACTTTGTGCCTGCCAACTATGATATGAAATATATTGATCGTTTTGAAAAGGTAACCGATAAAGACGGAGCCATCATGGCACGGCGCATTGCAAAAGAAGAAGGATTGTTTTGCGGATACAGCGCTGGCAGTTGCCTGCAGGGATTAATGCAATTGAAAAGCGAATTAAAAAAAGATGATTTGGTAGTTTGCATTTTTCATGATCATGGAAGCAGGTACGTTGCAAAAATCTATAATGATCAATGGATGATGGAAAGAGGCTTCATGGAAGTAAAAACTTTCAAAGACCTGGTAAGCGCACGCGGCACAAAAAAACTGGTAACCGTTTCGCCCGAACAAAAAGTGGCGGAAGCTATTGACCTGATGAAAAAACATGACATAGAAAATGTGCCGGTAAAAAATGGTGAAGGAATTATTGGTTCATTGAGCGAAGGCGGATTGTTTGATAAAATATTAACCGATCCCGAAATAAAAAATCACACCGTGCAATCGGTGATGGAAAAAGAATATCCAGTTGTTGCTTTTGATACGCCTGTTGAAAAATTAAGCAAACTTATTTCAAGGCAAAATGGTGCTGTGTTGAGCAAAGATGAAACAGGAGATTATCATATCATCACCAAGTACGACCTTATTCAGAGCCTTGCAAAATAATTGAAGTAACCTTTCTAATAAATTGGTTTTAAGTAAATCAATTTTTTTAATTGCTAATTTCATTCTAAATATTTCGTAGAAATCCTATTCTGCTCTCGTAATTATCCGAAAGAGTATTGAGTACAAAAACCCAGGTGCATTGTATTTTTCTATAGAAAAAAATCAGGCATTCTTGCTATTTGTTGCAAACTGAGTGTCTTATACTTTTGTATCAGAAGTTGATTGATGGCGATTTAAACATTAATCCCTTAATCCAAATATCCAAGAAAAGTCAATCCTGTAATCTATCCAAGATCCATGAAAAGTCACGAAATCCAATTTCAGTCAACTTCTACTTTTTTAAGTATGATAATCCTGTATCCCCATAAAACCGAAAGCCCGTTCAATCCGAATCCTTTAGAAAATCAAAAACCACTTCCTGTGAGCCAGATAAAAGAATTATCTTTTAAATGACCCCCACAGCTGCCTGCTTCTGCAGACAAAAAAAACTACTCCTGCTTTGTTGAGTGAATCATACAGCGGGAGTTTTTTTATTTTATAACTTGTGCTGCATGATACTTTCGCAGCAAGATTTTTCATCCCGCACCTATTCTTCTATCGTGTCGGTGGTTCCCTCGCTTACGGAATTGTTGTATGATCTTGGTTTGGATAAAGAAGTAAAAGGCATTACAAAATTTTGTGTGCATCCGCGTGAATGGTATGCAGAAAAGCCGCGGATAGGCGGAACAAAAACCCTGGACATTGAAAAAATAAAAACACTCCATCCGGATTTAATCATCGCCAACAAGGAAGAAAATACAAAAGAGCAAATAGAAGAATTAGCATTGTCATTGGATGTATTGGTCACAGATGTAGATTCGCTTTCATCAGCATTGCAAATGATTAAAAATATCGGTTGCTTAACTGGTAAAAAACATGAAGCATATAGAATGGTGGAAAATATTGAACAAAAATTTTTTCTTCTTCAAAAAAAAGTTTCATGCTACCCGAAATTAAATGCTGCATATTTTATCTGGAAAAAACCATACATGATTGCTGGCAGCGATACATTTATTAACGACATGATGAGCAGCTGCAACTTCGAAAATATTTTTGCAAACGAAGCAAGATATCCTGAAGTAACCAATGAAATGCTGCAACATAAAAAAAATATTTGTCAACTCGTGTTATTATCTTCAGAGCCTTATCCATTCTGTGAAAAACATATTCCGGAATTTCAATCCATTTTCCTTCATGCAAAAGTGATATTGGCAGATGGTGAAATGTTTAGCTGGTACGGCAGCCGTTTACTTGCTGCAGTAGATTATTTTGAAATTTTTTTGATGAATATTCATTTATCAAAATAAAACTTACCCGCATTGGTGTTTTTTTAAATAATCGCCATCTTAAAACTCGCGTATTGCATTTTTATCAATTTCATGTAGGTTTGCATACATTTTTAAAAAAGAAAAACTAATGGCATCAAAAAAAATTACCGATTTATTAGGCAGTCGTGCTGATGAATTAATGAACCACAAGTGTGTTATTGATAAGAGCACGCTTACACTGCCTTCACCTGATTATATTGATGATGTGTTTTCAAAAAGCGATCGCAACAACCGTGTAGTAGGCGCTATGCAAACACTGGCAGGGCATGGAAGGCTTGCCAATACCGGATATTGTTCCATCTTTCCTGTTGACCAGGGAATAGAACACAGCGCCGGCGCATCGTTTGCACCTAACCCCATTTATTTCGATCCGGAAAATATAGTGAAGCTTGCCATAGAATCAGGTTGTAATGGTGTAGCATCTACCTTTGGTGTGTTGGGAATATTAAGCAGAAAATATGCGCATAAAATTCCTTTCATTGTAAAAATTAATCACAACGAATTATTGAGCTATCCAAATATTTTTGAACAGACGATGTTTGGAAAAGTAAAAACCGCATATAATATGGGCGCAGTAGGGGTTGGCGCAACAGTGTATTGGGGCAGTGCAGACAGCCGGCGCGAACTGCAGGAAGTAAGTGATGCATTTGCTCAAGCGCATGAATTGGGCATGCTTACTATATTGTGGTGTTATACACGCAACAATGCTTTTAAAGTAGGCGATGTGGACTATCATACTTCTGCAGATCTTACCGGGCAGGCCAATCATCTTGGCGTAACGCTGCAGGCAGATATTATTAAACAAAAATTACCAACCAACAATGGTGGATATAATGCAGTGAAATTTGGAAAAACATCTAAGTTGGTTTATGAAAAATTAACTACGGACAACCCTATTGATCTTTGCCGCTACCAGGTATTAAATTGTTACAGCGGAAAAATAGGATTAATAAACAGTGGTGGCGAAAGTAAAGGGGCCGCAGACCTTGTGGAATCGGTAGAGACGGCAATAATTAACAAACGCGCCGGCGGAAGCGGTTTAATTTTGGGAAGAAAGGCATTTCAAAAACCATTTAAAGACGGAGTTGAATTGCTGATGGCAACGCAGGATGTATATCTTGATAAAAATATTATGATAGCATAATGAATGTTGAATGAGGAATGTTGATGTATGAATTGTGTAATTATTAATTACATTTTATGAAACAGGACGAAGACTTTGAAGCTAACCTCAGAGGAGACGAAAGCCAGGGAGAAGAAACAAGAAGGAGGTGGTTTAGAAGAATGAAAAAAGGAATTACCACTACCACAAAAGAAAAGAAGGAAACTCCTGATGGCCTCTGGACAAAATGCCCTTCATGCAGATACACATGCACCATTACAGAGTTGCGCGAAAATTTGTTTGTATGTCCCAAATGCGAATATCATCACCGGATTGGGAGTGCAGAATATTTTGATATAATATTTGACCAGGATACAGATAAAGAACTTTTTGAAAACATCCGGTCTGTTGATTATCTCAAATTTGTTGACCTTAAACCTTATTCGCAGCGGTTGACAGAAGCTTACTCTAAAACAGACATTCATGATTCTATAACAGTGGCGCATGGAAAAGTAAATAACCTGGATTTGGTAGTTGCCTGTATGGATTTTGAATTTATCGGGGGCAGCCTTGGCAGTGTGATGGGAGAAAAAATAAGCAGGGCATGCGATTATTGTATTGATAAAAAAATTCCGTTTTTGATTATCAATAAAAGCGGCGGCGCCAGGATGATGGAAAGCGCTTTTTCGTTAATGCAACTTGCAAAAACATCCGGAGGTTTATCAAAACTTTCTGATGCAAAAATTCCCTACATATCACTTTGCACCGATCCTACATTTGGCGGCACCACTGCATCGTTTGCCATGCTGGGCGATATTATTATTGCAGAACCCGGTGCACTTATTGGTTTTGCCGGTCCACGCGTTATTAAAGAAACCATTAAAAAAGATTTACCACCCGGTTTTCAGCGAAGCGAATTTTTATTGGAACATGGGTTCCTCGATTTCATTGTTTCAAGAAAAGAATTGAAAGAAAAATTGTCGCAGTTATTGGTGTTGTTTAGTAATTAAAAAGTGAAAAGTAAAAATTAGAGATTGGGAATTAGCCTTTAACTATTAGCAGTCATTATTAATCAATATTCATTTTCACATTTTCATATTTTCAAATTTTATTCGGTTCTTCTGATTTGGATCTTGAGATTTATTTGTGATTTGTAATTTGTATTTTGAGATTTGTATTTTAGATTATTATGGAAATCAGCAACCGCAAAGCTTATCATGATTATCACATAGACGATAAATATACCGCCGGCATTGTGCTTACCGGCACCGAGATAAAATCTTTGCGGGAAGGTAAAGCAAGTTTCAATGACAGCTTCTGTGCATTTCAGAAAGGGGAATTATTTATCCGAAGCCTTCATATTTCCGAATATAATTTCGGCACCATACACAATCACGAGCCGCTGCAGGAACGCAAATTACTATTGCATAAAAAAGAACTGCACCGGCTAGAAAATAAAATAAAAGAAAAAGGATACACGCTGGTGCCATTAAAAATTTTCATTGCTCAAAGTGGTTATGCAAAAGTGGAAATAGGTTTGGCCAAAGGCAAAAAATTATACGATAAGCGGGAAACTATAAAAGAAAGAGAAACCAGCCGCAACATCAAGAGGAAGTATGGCATTTGATATTTTCGTATATGCGTTACCGTTAGTTTAACATTCGCTCAGGCTAAGCGGAACATTTATTGCCAAACCACCATCAGCGGTTTCTTTGTATTTACTGCTCATATCAACAGCCGTATTCCACATGGTTTTTACCACATTATCCAGGCTTACTTTGGCGTAATCGGGTGCGCTCTGCAATGCAAGCTGGCAGGCAGTTATAGCCTTTATGGCACCCATGGTATTTCGTTCAATGCAGGGAATTTGTACCAGTCCATTTATCGGGTCGCAGGTCATTCCGAGGTGATGTTCCATAGCAATCTCTGCAGCCATCAATGCCTGTCGTTGTGTGCCACCCAAACATTCGGTTAATGCAGCAGCAGCCATAGATGATGATACACCAATCTCTGCCTGGCATCCGCCCATTGCTGCAGAAATAGTTGCTCCTTTTTTAAATATGCAACCGATTTCTGAAGCTGTCAACAGAAATTGAATGATCTTATCATCAGCATTAGCATCGCAAAAAATAATGTAATACGAAAGCACCGCAGGCACTACACCCGCCGCCCCGTTGGTTGGCGCCGTCACCACTCTTCCAAACGATGCATTCTGTTCGTTTACTGCAAGTGCAAAACAGCTTACCCAATCGAGTGTATATTTAAAATTATTTCCTCCTTCTTTTATTGCAGCTATCCACGATTCAAAATCATTATACTTTTTATCGCCAATTAATTTTTTATTCAGATCCGCCGCTCTTCTTTTCACATTCAGTCCGCCCGGCAAAACACCTTGTGCATGACATCCCATGTAAATACATTCCTTCATTATATTCCATATCTGCAGTAACTTGTTTCTTGTTTCAGCTTCATTTCTCCATGCATTTTCATTTTCCATTACCACTTCACTAATGTTCATGCCGGTCTTCATGCACCAATGCAACAGATCATCTGCATCATTTACCGGAAATGGAAGAGCAATGGAAGTATCATCGTTTAATTGTTCACCTTCTTTTACAACAAATCCTCCGCCAACAGAATAATACGTTTCGGCAATATGCTCGTCATTATCGAGCACACCAAGAAATGTGAGTGCATTGGAGTGAAAGGGCAAAGTTTCGGTAAATAAAAATTCAATATCAGTATTGGGGTCAAACGCTATTTCATATTCACCACCTAATTGCAATTTTTTTGCATCGCGGATATGATGAATAGTTTCATCAATTTTATTTACATCAAAAGTTACGGGGTCTTCGCCGGAAAGGCCCAACTGCACAGCAAGATCAGTGCCATGGCCTTTGCCCGTTTTTGCAAGCGAACCATAGAGCAGCACTTCAATGCCTGTAATATGATTGAGCAAATTTTTTTCCCGGAGTGAATTAATAAACTGTTGCGAAGCACGCCACGGGCCAAGCGTATGGCTGCTGGATGGCCCCACTCCTATTTTAAATATGTCGAAAACAGAAATTGATTCGTGAGACAACAATTTTTTTTTAAAATACAAAGTTATATAATCCGTGAGATTGCTACAGACATTTGCAAAATGTAACTGTTACCCAGGATTTTTTACTAACAATACTTTGATATCAAAAATAAGAATTGAATTCGGTGGGATAACCACATTGCCCCCGGCATCTTTCACTGTCTGCGAGCCATAAGCGAGTGTGGGTGGTACATAAGCCATAATCTCTCCGCCTTCTCCAATCATTGGAATTGCTTTTTGCCAGCCTTCAATTACCTGACCAAGTGTGATAGTTGCCGTTTCATTTGCTGCGGTGGAGTCAACAGTGGTGCCATTAAGAAGTTTGCCTGTATAAGTTACCGTAATCTGTGAGCAGGGACTAACAGCCGTATCGCCGGAGCCGGCATTATTTATTGCATAAAAAAGCCCGGAAGGATCGGTGGAAAAACTATGGATGCCGTGAGCATTCAAACTATCTCTTAGTGCTACCACCTCGCTATCCGATGCTGTAGCGTTAAAAAAAGAGTATCCGCATCCGGTATTATTTTTTTTACAGGATATTGCCGCAACAGATGCAGCAATAAAAATGATCGCAAATTTTTTTATCATCAACATATTTTTGCAAATAAAGACTATTAAGACGTTTTATTCGCTGCATCATTGCGTTCTTGTTTAAATTTTAACTCTTTATAAAGTTGGTCATTATGCTCCCACCTGAATTTTCCCCGAAAAATGGCAAAGAAAACTGCGATGCACAAAACGCAAATGGTGATGAGCATTAATTGAGTGTTGGAAATGTAAACCATGTTCTTATACCAATCATGGAAAATTACCGCAACCAAAATAGGAAGTGCAAAAACGAGGCCGGCAGGCAAGCCGCTAAGCAACCACCACAGAAGGGTATTTTGTTTATCCCCGTTTTGTTCCCAATATTCTACAAATTTCTTTTCGTCATCGGTAAGCATAAGCAAAATTTAACCATTATATTTTCGCTAAAGTAAATTATTAATTATACAATTGACTTTTTTTAATTCAATCAATAAAATGTAGGTTTGCTTTCACTAAAATAATATCGCGGTGAAAATTGAACAGGCTATTGTACTGTATCTTTTAAAGAATAAATACCTCTCGCTGCAAGGCATAGGCACCTTTAAAATTGAAGGAACTTTTCCTGATATTTCCGATGATAAGCCATATATGATACCGGCAGAGGCCGTGTCTTTTGTGTATGATCCAAAAACAAAAGAAGATCCGGAGCTTATTAATTTTATTGTTCAAACCACCAAAAAAATATATCCGCTTGCATCTGCAGATCTCGATTCATTTCTTACACTTGGCTGCCAGTTTTTAAACATAGGAAAACCTTTTGTAATTCATAACCTCGGTGTTTTGGAAAAAGCTGGTGCAGCAGGATATGAATTTAAAGGCGGGCCTGTTATTCAAAGACCGGAAATTCATCCTGCAAAAATTGAAGATGCAACCCTTGAATCAACAGATGAGTCAACTTCATTTAACGAATATGAAAACGCACCATCGCGGGGAAGCGGGCGATCGCTACTTTACATTTTTGTATTGGTATTGCTGGTGGCTGCCGGATGGATAACCTGGAAATATATTTTTGAAAAACATAATAGCACAACGGTAAATACCAATACAGGCATTATACCCGTTCAGGATACTACACAACAAACCGCGAAGCAAGCTGATTCATTACAAATGGTACAAAAAGCAGATAGTTTAAAAAATATCAGCAAAAACCTGGCAGATACTTTCACTTTTAAAGTGGTGACTTTTGAATCAACAGATAGCGCTATTGCAAGGAGAAGAATGGAGAAATGGATTAACATGGGACGAAAAATAATTCTGTATACAGATGACTCTGTAACCTATAAAATTGCTCATCCCTTTACACTGCCATTGTCGGATACTACAAGGATACTCGACTCATTGAATAATTATTATTATCGCGGCAAAGCGCATATAGAACTTGGGAAGCGACAGTAACTGCACGAAAAATATTTTTGTTTATTTGAATTTTAACACATCAGGACTAACGGTCATGAGTATGCGAAATAGTGGAACTTGAATCGTCAATCGTACCCCTTGTTTAATTGTTGGATATTGAATCGTCAATTTTTTACTTTTTACTTTTTCATTTTATTGTCAATCGTGAATTTTCCATTTTTATATTTCCATTTTTAATTTTTACTTATTAATTTTAATCATCATTTAGTATAAAAAAAGTCCCTATAGAAATAGGGACTGGCAGCTAATTACCTTAGCTTATGAGAAAAAAAACTGGTTAAAATTATACAATCCGTGCTCACATAATATCCGCAACCGATTGCGCGATTATTTCGGGAAACCGGCTATACTGTTGGGTTTTCAATGTTCTTGTTTTATTGCTCTGGCAGCAGTTTTATTAAAAAAAATAAACCCCTATTGAAATAGGGGTTTTTTCAAACTAACTAGTAGTGATATGAGAAAAAACTTAGTTTAATGTTGAGCCCACCACAATGGAGTTAGTACATCATCTGTGCCGCCAAGTTCCTGTACAGCCTGGTTATACCCATTTACATTACTGTTAGATAATCCGGATGGATACTTCATCCTTTGCGGGAAGAATTGCTGGTTACTGGTCATGTAATTTGCTGTTGTTAGTGCAGGCAGCGTTTGTATGGGCGCTTCAAGCACTACGTTTTCAAAGAAAGGCAGACCGAGTCTTCTATGATCGCTCCATGTTTCCAAAGGCAGCCATGGGGTTTGGGCTATAAATTTCTGAGTAATGATCTTGGTAAGCTGATCATTTCTTACAGTACCATTTTTATATAAATTATTTACCGGATAATTTATGGTTGCTACGCCAGGTGCTCCGGTAAGACCATCTACATAATTCATAGTATGAGTATCGCCGGGTTCCGTTGTATTATTCCAGTTTACTGAAGTACCATCTCTGTTATAATCAGTAGAAGCTAAGTAGGCTGAGAGATATTGTGAAACACCCCAATATTCAAAGCTTTTAGCAATGCCTGTTTCATAGGCCGTTTGAGCATCTACAGGGGTAGTCCATCCTCTTACATCCGCTTCTGCCAATAAGAAATAAGTTTCCCATGCAGCAAAAAATACTCTGCTGGCAGTATGGTCTCTGAATTGTTGTTTCAGAGAAGGAGCCATACCCGTAGCACTACCAATATCTTCGCCTTGAAAAAGTGTGTTATGCCAGTCACCTTTTGTACCCCAGTTACCATCCGGTGTGCCATTCCATGTGTATTTACCATCAATTGTTTTTATCACATTTCCGTTTACATCTTTTACAGTGCCTGTAGTAGTAGCGGTAACTGCACCACATGTACCACTCGGGAATGAGGGATCGCTGCTATTGCCGGGCATATAAAAGATCTGGTATGCACGTGGGTCAATTGTATTAGGCAATCCGTCTAACCAATAAGCAGAAAACGGATTGTTTGTTTTTGTTGTTAATTGTACAGGATAATATTGGCCTGCATAATCAGTAGTCTTAATATTGGCAATAGCCGCAGCCTGTTGCGCAGGATCAGAAATTACAGTCGGAATCTGAGTTTGTGAGGTAATGCTTCCGAGGTTTATCATAAGGTTATTGAGAGTAACTGACTCAGGTAATTGATACCAGCAACGAGTGTACATACCGGAAAGATCATTCCAATCCGGGCCTTCTTTCACCTGGAAGGTTTGCGATTTATCAGTGATTAAATTACCGCTTGCTGCTGCAGCTTCAAATTCTGATTGTGCTTTTCCGGGATCTACTTCCGACAAACGCATAGCCAATCTAAGCCGTAATGAATTACCGAAGGCCTGCCATTTAGAAAAATTAAAACCATAGGCAGGGTCTTCTTGCGATACAACCGAAGGTACTGCCGGTATGGAAAGATCCATTTTTGCAGTGGCATCTTTTAATTCATCAAGAAGATAATAGTACACGCTTTTTACATCAGTAAAATCAGGATTTTTTCCCTGGAATGCTGTAGTTGGCATTGGGCCAAAGTTATCACTCATTTCACTCAGCAAATAGGCACGCCATATCCGGGCTGTCTGCATCAGATCATTGGTATAATTTTTATTAGTGCCGGCGGTTATTTGTTGATTGGCTACATCAATAGCACTATTAATAGTATTCAACGCTCCCGATTGATTGTCGTAATATTCGCCAATCCATTCATCATTGTAGCTTCCCCATGAAAAGGTAGCTCCGTCTGCATCGGCTATTTGCCGGCCTCCCGGTACCCAATAAAGTACAAAAGCTCTTTCCGAAACGCCGGGATTCATTTGTGCATGCACAATGGAATTATCAATGAAATATTCCACTTGTACCTGGTCTGCGCTTGCAGCAACCGGGTTTGTATTGATGTCTGTAATTTTTTTACAGGCCGAAAATAAAAGCAGCGTGGTAAGGTACAGGGCTGTTTTTTTTGTTATTTGTTTCATTTCTTTTGAAATTAAAATTTTATGGATTAAAACCCTAATGATAGATTTACATAGAATATACGGGATGTTGGGGGACTTGCATTTTCAAAACCGACTGCAGGAGTCCCTGCCGCATATACTGATTCAGGATCTAATCCGTGCATGTGGCTGGTGATGAGCCATACATTAGTGCAGGATACAGATACCATTGCTTTTTGAAGAAAGCTATTGCCCAACATTTTCTTTGGGAAATTATAGCTCAACTGAATGTTTCTTATTCTCACATTTGTTGCATCATAAAGATTGACTTCCGTAATACCAGAATTCCCTGCACCTGCAGTTGCACCCCAATATTGTTGTGTTGAAATCTTACTGGTGTTGGGCACATATTGATTGCTATTTGGATCAAGCACTACTCCCTGCACTATCATTGAATCTCTGCTACCATTGTTTACAGTAATTGCAGCGGTTCCGTTTCTTTCCATATTGTCGAGGGTTTGAGAAAATATCTTTCCGCCAAACCTTGCATCCAATAGTATTGAAAGTCCGAAACCTTTATAAGAAAATGAATTGTTAAACCCTAACAATGCAGTTGCCTGCTGATTTCCCAATCTCGATATATCTGTAGTTGCCTTTGGAAGTCCATTGTTGGTTAAAATAAGCTTACCATAATTTGCATCTTTCGGATCGGTAACTCTCAAAAGTTTTGTTCCATATATTTCACCATAAGGCTGGCCTGCAACTGCTAATATTTTGAATATATCAATACTTCCTCCGGGTAAAGTGTATTGATCTACCCCAGGATAAATTGAAGGCACTGTATTTTTATTGTGTGAAAAATTCACAGCCATGTTCCAGTTTAGTGATTTAGGGTTATCCAAAATACGGGCATCGGCAGTTATTTCTATACCCTTGTTTTGAATATTACCTGCATTAATAATCCTTCCACTATATCCACTTAATGGATCCATTGGAAGCGTGATTAATTGATTAACCGCATTTGATTTATAAAATGAGACATCAATTCCAATTTTGTTTTGAAAGAATCTTAATTCAGCACCAGCTTCGTACGATTTAATCAGCTCGTTCTTTACGCTATCATTAAAAAGAGTACCATTTCTGGTTGCTGTAGTATTTCCATTAGGATCTGTTCCTGTATAATAAACATTATACAAACTATAAGGACTCAGATCATTACCTGCCGCAGCGTAGGATGCTCGTAATTTTCCATAGCTAAGCCATGAAGGAAGCTTTCCGCCATTCTTATCAATCATATCTGTAAATACATAAGAAAGGCTTACAGAAGGATAAGAATAAGAATTGTTGCGTGGGCTTAATGTGGATGTCCAGTCATTGCGTAAAGTTCCACTCAGGTATAAATAGCCATCATAATTTAATTCTAAAGAACCATACAGAGAATTAATTTTTTTCTGGCTAAATGATTGGCTTACTCCTGGATTACCCGCAGAGTTTCCTACGGTAAATAAATTGGGAACTTTTAAAGCTCCCGCGCTGCCATCAAGTTCAGAGGTTTCCCAATGCATTAAATTTCCGCCCACCATAATTGATCCTCCAAGTTTTCCAAACAAATTGTCTTTTTTGGCAGTAAGCATTCCACTATAATTGGTTTGCTGGTAGGTTATTCTACCAAGACCATATCTTCCCGTTTCGTTGCCGGGGCTTCCTGCATATTCTTTAGTTTCTGTACTGGTGTTATACATATCTGCACCGGCGTTTATTTCGCCCGTAAGCCAACTGGCAAAGTTATGCTTAGCAGAGGCATACATTATATAACGGTTACGGGTATCCGAATTAAGGTTATATTTTGCTGCCCAATATGGATTCATTCCATTCCCTTTTTGCCACCAAAACATATTTCCGTTGGAGTCTAAAGGGTTTTTAAAATTGCGGATATCCAGTGTTCGTGGCAAATTATATATTATGCTAAAAATACTAAAGTCCTGTCCTTCTATTGACCTGTTGTTGGCAGTAGCATTTATAAATTGAAATTTAGTATCAATAGTCCAATTCTGATTATTTCCAAATTTTGTTACCGCTCTTGCCGTAATATTATTTCGTGAAAGTTTTTCTCCGGGAATCATACTCTTATCATCGAAGCGATTATAAGAAGCATATATTGAAGTTGCATTTATCTGCTGCTGAAATGAGACATTCTGGTTGGAAACAATTCCATTTTGAAAGAAATTTTTTACATTATCATAAGGTTGCAATGCTACCTGCTTACCACTCCAGTCGGTTACCACTTGTCCGTTTATTTTCGGCCCCCAGCTTGAAGTAGACAGTGAGTCATATTGACCCTGGCTTCCCTGTGCGTACTGATTTTGCATTTTTGGATTAGTAAAAATGCTTTCAAAGCCTACAGATGATGAAACAGTAACTCCAAGCCCCGGTTGTTTCCTTCCTGTTTTAGTTGTAATTAAAATAACGCCATTACCACCGAGAGAACCGTACAATGCAGCGGCAGCAGGGCCTTTCAATACACTGATAGATGCAATATCTTCAGGATTAATATCACTTAATCCATTACCCATATCGAGTGTTGAATTAAAAAAGCCATCGTAAGCACCAATACCCACCCGACCTGTAGAATTATCCATCGGTATTCCATCTACTACAATAAGAGGTTGCGATAACCCGCTTAATGAATTGTTCCCACGCAATACAATTTGAGAAGAACCCGCAGGCCCATTACCAGAACGTACCACTTGCAAACCTGATACTTTACCGGAAAGATCGTTTACCAAGTTCGTTTCCCTGGCTTCTACCAAAGTAGAGCCTTTTACTTCCTGGATAGAATAACCCAAAGATTTTTTTTGTTTTTGAATGCCGAGTGCTGTTACTACTACTTCACTAAGATTAGTTTCTGCAGATTGGAGTGTTACATCTAATGTAGAATTTTCACCCACCTCTACCTGTTTAGAAGTAAAGTTTATTGAACTGAAGATTAATATAGCTTTTGGGTTTTTTACGGTCACCTCAAAATGGCCATCATTATCGGTAGTTCCCCCTGTTTTAGTGCCTTTCACTATAAATGACACATTGGCCAAAGGGGTGCCTTTACTATCCTTTACTGTTCCTGATACTTGTCTTTCCTGCGCAAATGCAAAAGTTGCACACAGAAATAATGCGAAAGACAATAGCAGATGTTTTGATTGTTTTTTCATCATTACATATTTATGATTAATTATAAAAAATTTTATGCTGCGTTAATTTTTGCGGAAGAGTAAATATTTTTTTCATAATGTTCAATCACCAGTGCTGCCGCACCTTTCAATTCTGCATTTGCTGAAAATGGTGATGCCACTATTTGTGTGTAGCTTGCCAGCCGTGGAATACAATACCTGTTTATTGCCTGCTGCAATGGAGCCAGCAACACATTCCCCGCAGTAGCGCCCCTGCCACTTATTACTACTATCTCAGGATTCAATATGTGAATGAGTATGGCAATACCTCTTCCGAGGTTATAAGCAACATCGCTTATAACATCTACTGCAAGCTGGTCTCCTTTCAAAGCAGCCGCAGCAATAGTTGTCCAGGCTTCTTCAGAATTATCCGGGAGATGTTTGATAGTGGAAACGGTTCCTTCGTGTATAGCTTTCTTTATTTTCTCAATCACCACAAGCAGCGAAGCTTCTGTTTCCAAACATCCGCTCTTGCCACATTCACACAGTTTATTGTTTTCGTAAAGATGCACATGGCTGAATTCTCCGGCGAAACCATTATTGCCCCGAAAGAGTTTATAATCGAGTATCATACCCAATCCAACTCCCCACCCGAAATTTATCACCATTGCATTTCTTTTATTTTTTGCTGCACCTAACTTCCATTCTGCAAGGGCTATAAGGCTTGAGTCATTATCAATAAATACGGGTATCCCAATCAATTGCTCTAAATATTCCGGTATGCTTTTACCATCATTATTTAAAAAAGAATAATTAACTCCTTTACTAATATCTACAAACCCTGGCATACCAATTCCAATGCCAATCACTTTATCTTTTTCTACCGTAGCATGCTGTATATAATCTTGAATACACTTAACCAACTCCGATAAACTATCCGGATTTCCATAAAGATTTAAATTATACTTTTTGGGCTGGGCCACCTCGTGATTCTGTGCATCTATAATGGCAATAGTGGTAATAAGCTGATCCATGGAAACGGATATAACATAAATTTTCCCGGATGCCAATGAATACATCTGGGGCCGGCGGCCTCCCGTTGATAATGCATAACCGCTTTCTATAATCATTCCCTCATTCACAAGTTCGGTAAGTAGTTTAATAGTTATTGGCAGGCTTCTGTCCACCAACACACTTAATTGTTGCGCAGACAAAACATTTCCAAAGCATAGCTCCTTAATAATTTCTGTTTTATAGAAGGAAGTTTTGGTGCTCATTTATTAAGTAAGTGTACGAAATTTAACACAAACATAGGAAAACTTTTTAAAAAATTTACGAAGTGAGAACTATTTTTTAAAATTTATTCCCCTAACGAGGGGAATTGGATGCATACTATTATAATGAGGCTTTATTAAATAGAAATTCGAATATTTCTAAAAAAGCCTTTGTACGGAGTTATAAACTACAATTATGAAAAGAGAAATAATGATTAACTCTATCAATACTCATCAGTCAATGCAAACACTGGTCTGCGATACATCCATTGCCCTTCGGTAAAATCAGGAAACTCCACGGGTTGATTTCCTAATTCAATGGAATGTTCACTCAATGGCGTAATGGCGCTCCATGTTGCAGCATCATATACATCCATCGGTGTAGGTTTATTTCTTTTTATAGATTCAACAAAAGAATGTATCACAAAAAAATCCATGCCGCCATGCCCCGCTCCTTCTGTTTGTTTGCTCCATCTTATCCACAGTGGATGATCATATTTATCCAGCCATGCTTTTTCATCGTCCCATTCATCTTCATGTGCCGATTTGTCATCTATATAAATTGTTTTACTTACATCCATCCACAAACCTTCGGTACCCTGCACGCGAAAACCCAATGAATACGGCCGCGGCAAATCGGTATCATGTTGTAATAAAATTGTTTCGCCATTCGCGCAATTGATAGATGTAGTAACCACATCGCCCAACTTAAATTTTACTTTTGCATTCGGATGATTCTCTCCACCCCATTTCACAATATAATCATGCAGGCCCCTCGACTTTGACGAAAATGAAGCAAGCGAAGTAAAGCGGTTGCCCCGGTTGATGTTGATATAATTGGCAATAGGCCCGATGCCATGCGTGGGATACAAATCGCCGTTGCGATGCACGGCATGTTCGGTACGCCAGTGCGCTTCAGAATAAGCTTTCTCACCAAACTCCACTCCATGCGGTGCTCCGCCATACCCATTATTAAATTTTACATCGCGTAAATTATGTTGATAGCCTCCCTGCAGATGAATCAACTCACCGAACAAACCTTGCCGCACCATGTTGAGCACTGCCATCACATCTCTGCGGTAACAAACATTCTCCAGCATCATCACGTTGGAATTATATTTTTCTGCAGCTTTTACTACATCCCAATGTTCCTGCAGTGTAAGTGCCAATACCACTTCTGTTGCTACATATTTTAATCCTGCTTCCAGCGCGCCTATCACCATCGGTGCATGCCACTCCCACGGCGTAGCAATGATTACACCATCCAGCCCGCCTTTTACTTCAAGCATTTTTTTCCATGCATAATTATCGCCGGTAAAAATCTGCGGCATCTTTTTACCACTTTGCTGAATGATCTTTTTTGAATTTTCAATTGCATGCGGTTCCACATCACAGATAGCTATTAAATCCACATCATCTCTTCTTAAAACCAAATCAAGGTGACTTTGCCCGCGAGCACCAACACCGATGATGGCAAGTTTTACTTTCTGCTCGCTGGCTGAATTAAAAAATCTGAATTGAGGTGCAAATGCAACCGCAGCCGCAGCCATGCTGCTTGTTCTTACAAATTCTTTTCTGTTCATGATGTATATAAATTAAAAAGTCAAAAATGTAAAATGTAAAATTAAAAATGAAAAAGTCAACATTCATAATTCAAAAATTATCATTCCACAACCAACAACCACCCTTTCCCTTTTTCAACCGGAATTTTTTCGCCTGGTTTAAAAGTTCTTGCATGTTGAAAATTTTTTACTCCCGGTGCGGTGATGGTTGCGTGCGATGGATCTATTCCTAATTTTTTCCAATTTATCTTCAACTGCGTATATGCGTCGCCGTTAGCCCAACTGGCAATGGCCACTAAAACTTTTCCTTTTTTCTGATACACGGTAGCCAGTATTTTATCATTATCAGTTTTCACGGGGCAATCATTTACCCAATAGCCAATCATTTTACTGCCTTTCATTCCAAAACTGTCCCAAACCTTCCAAATAGGCCGTGGGTCTGCATTATCGCTCCATGGCATCCGGTTCGTCATTCCATAAATCATTCCTCTCCAGGGATTACCGCCACCTTGCAGCATCTCTCCCATCAGTCCGAAAGGAATACCGCTCACCTCGGTAAGAAAAAAATCCGGGCCATTATTTTCATAATCGAAATATTCACCAAACCACAAACGATTCAGGTATGGAAAATGCTCCATGTATAAATTGGCGCTGTTATTCCATCCATCCGCTTTATCGTATTGATTGGCCGAATGCAGATCAATAATTCCTGGATGACCATCTGCAGTCAAAACTCTTTTTATTCTTTTCATCGTTACACGGTCAAAGGCAACATCATCAAGGTAAATTCCATCAATACCTACATTTTGTACTAACCAGTTCATACCTTCCACATAATAATTATGCCAGCGATTCATACCACTGTTGATGATGGCTGCATCTTTTAATTCCGGCACAAACCATCCTGCAATGTAATCGCTGTCCAGATGCTCCTGCAGCCAACTGAATCCGCCACCCTTGCCTGCAGAATAAATTTCGTGGCCAAGACTTCGCAATACAAAAGTTTCATAAGCATGATCGGATAATTCTCGAATGGTATTATATATTTTTACTTTCAATCCCACTGCATGTGCAGAATCAATGTATGCTTTCATTTGTTTCCATGCTATAAACGGATAATTAATGTATGGATTAATAGCCGTTGCATGATGAATATTGATGATGGTGGCTCCTGTTTCTTTAATGGTATCTATTGGTTTGTATGCATGATAAAACCGGTTGGCCCATTGAAAATCGGTGTTGATAGTATGAAACGGAGTAATGAGTAAATTAAAATTGTAATACAGCGTATCTCCTTTTTTCATCATTCGTTCGCCACTGTAATTATTAACGGTAACAATACTGCCATGCTTTGTAATATCAATGCCGCCTTTATTATCATTGCCCCACGAAGAAGGCAGCAGCAATGGTTTCAGCAAGTAAAAATTAGTGTTTAATGGCCGTACATATTTTTCATCACGCAAGGAGAACTGGATACCGGCATTTACATTCCCAATCCATGCACCGTCCTGGTTTTTATGAGCCACATCCCATTTCCATGTAAAATTTTCCGGACGGTAACCACCTTTTTGCCCAAGCCCCATCATATATTCAGCCGATGAAAGCGACATCGGAATCTCCATTCGTATATCCTTCACCGTTAGGTTCCGGTTTGCAATTAGTTTTACGGAGTACGATACAAAACCATCAAACTCCATCGAGGCACTTACTTCCATATTCATTGCAACCGATGTGGAAGTTGCTTCCCATTTTACCGTGCCCGGGGTTTTCAGAGTAAATTTTACCGGGTTATTTTTCCATTGAACTTTTCCATGCTCATCTTCCGCAATTAATTGAAATGGTTTTGCAATTATTTGATTGGGCTTGGCTGTTACGGAAGTCATTTCTTTGGTAAAAAATGTTTCAATTTGTTTTGGCAAACCATCATTGTTAATTATAAATTTTCGGCCAAGCAAATCAATCGTTCTATCCTTTACAACCAGCGGCGTGTAAGGCGCAATCACGGTGTTTTCCTGTGCCATGGTTGAATTCAGCCAGCGCAGCCGGGTCATTTTCCAGGGTTCATTTACGCCACCATTTTTTGCAACCTGGTTACTAACGGAGAGGGTTATACGAAGTTCCTTAGCAACGGTTCCGTTTGAAGTTATAGTTGCTTTTCCATGGTAAGTGCCTGCATTGATATTTGATGGAATATTAATTCCGCACCATAAGGGCTGCACCGTATTTGCCAAAACATTTACCGTTTTGGTAAAAGGGATTCCGTCATACCCCACTCCTGTTGTATTGACACAAAAAATATTTTCGGAAGAAACTTTTCCGGATGAAGAAGTGAGATCAGAAAAATTAATTTTTACATTTTCTAAATTTTGCAAAGCATAAATTCCAATTTGAAATGCAAAATTTTCTCCTTTCATTGCTTCACCGCTATAGTTGCCAGAAGGGCCTTTTTCAATCCATCGCTGCGGCAGGTCATCTTTCATTCTTATGGAATGTAGGCGGTCTTCCGGAAAAATTAAATAAGCTTCTGATTTATTTTTTTGAATAAGATCTTCCGTTTCTTTTTTCGTTGCAATCACCTCCATCGGGTAAAATGTATTAAACGAATCAATGGATTGCATTTCAGAAACAGTAGCTAAGGGAATGGCGCGAGTATTTAATCCGTTAAGCCAATCCGGTGATGCAGTGATATCGGGCTTCAGGTAAGTGCCCTTTGGATAGTTGGAACGGCCTTCATTTTTGTAAGGCATGTAATACACATAATAAGTTCCCGCGCCGGATGTAGGTTCAAAATAAATTTCACCATACTCACGGTTAAGCCTACCCGAAGTTGCATTTAATATACGCTTGTGTGTTTGTGCATCTTCAATAATAATTCTTTTATCCTGTGGATCATGGTCCCTTCTCCGCCATTCTATTATTGCTTTTGCATACCGTCCCGTATCAGCAAAATGTAACACGACCCTGTGATTGCCCAGGGAATCAGGGTTCCAGCAATTGGTACAGTTTGTATAAGTAACCTGCGAAAATGAAAATGTAATGGTAAACAGGTATGCTACAAAGAGAAAAATTTTTTTCATCAATAAATTATTAATCGTTCAGTTTATTTTGTAAAAAATTATTTTTATAAATCATCTACGATGGCTGCAATACTGGTTTTATTCTAAAAGGCTTTCCTGCTTTGAAACCCTTTACCGCATAAAAGAAAATATACACATAGCAGGGAAATATGCAAATAAAAAATGCCAGTGAATTAGAAAGATTCACCGTATCGCGCAGCGTGGTATAAAGCAATGGAATTAAAGCCCCGCCTGCAATGCCCATTATCAGCAATGCAGATGCAAACTTGGTGAGGCTTCCCAAACCATCTATGGCCAATGGAAAAATGGCAGGCCACATTAATGCATTAGCCAGTCCGAGCAATGCAATAAAAGTGATCGCAACATAACCCTGCGAGAAATAAATGCAGATGCAAAAAATTATTCCGAGAATAGCGGAAATGGCAAGTGCTTTTTGCTGTGATATAAATTTCGGAATGCTAAATATGCCGATAAGGTATCCTGCAAGCATAGCGAATAATGTAAACGATGTAAAATATTTTGTTTCATCCAACGGAATTCCGATATGCCTTCCGAAATTTCCAATGGCATCGCCCGCCATCACTTCCACGCCAACGTATAAAAAAAGACAAACGATACCCAACACTAAATGCGGGTATTGAAAAACATTCTTTTTTCCTGTTGCTGATGCAGCAGCATTTTTTTCGTTGTCTAACTTAATTTCAGGCAGTGATGATTTTTTTATGATGATGGCCATTATAATTAAAATAACCGCCATGATGATATAAGGCGTAATCACTCTTTGCGCAAGTTCATTCAATAAAATTTCTTTTTGATGAAAATCCGTTGCTGCGTTAATTTTTTCTTCAATAACTGTTGCATTTTTCAATACCAGTGCACCAACAATTATCGGGCTGAGCATGCCTGCAGTTTTATTGCATATTCCCATAATGCTTATTCGTTTTGCAGCGCTTTCAATAGGGCCGATGATGCTGATGTATGGATTGGAAGCGGTTTGCAGCAATGCAAGCCCGGCGCCTTGTATAAATAAACCGGTAAGAAAAAATGCAAAGTTCCGGGTATTAGCAGCTGGAATAAAAATGAGCGAACCGATAGCCATAATGAACAATCCAAGTGCCATCCCGTTTTTGTATCCCGTTCTTTTTAAAACATAAGAAGATGGTATGGCAAGAAAAAAATAAGCCATGTAAAAACTGAATGTAACAAAAAAAGCCTGTGTATCAGTTTTAAGCTGGCAGGCCAGTTTCAGAAATGGAATTAACGTACCATTGAGCCAGGTAACAAAGCCAAAAATAAAAAAAAGAATGCCGATGATGATAACGGCATAAGTGGTGCGATTTTCAATTTTCATTCAAATAACAATATCAGGAGTTATAAATTGGTTTCGTTGAAAACTTTTACAGCATTGTTCTAAAAGCAATCATTTTCCATCATTAAAAAAATTTTTTATGGCAGGTGTTAAAACTATTACTTTATCATTACAAACGAACAGGCAAACGATTGCGTGAACATACGCAGCAATTTATTTTAAAATTATAAAGTAAAAAATAATATTACTTTTTAAAAGGAACTTTTATAATAACCGATGATGCTTTGCCTTTTGCATTGGCCCAACTTTGTATCGTCCACAAATTGGCAAGATTATCTCCATCAATGCAAGTACCGCTATAATCGCCCCATGCATCGCCATCTCCGGCTGCCTTTCCTTCTGCAATGCGTATTATTTTCCTGGTAGTTCCTTTACGATCTTTGTGAAGCCGATAAGTAAATCTTGAGCTTACAAAAGAATGTTCATTTGCTTCCTGGAACCCGATCAGTACATCATTATTTTTATTTACACCAATGGTAGTCTGAATATAATTTGTCGTATCGCTTTTAATTAATCCTGTTTGTAAAAATTTGTTCTTACTAAGAGATAGTTGGCTCCATTGTACCGCCGATCTCCCATTACAGTTAACTGCCTGCGAAAACCAAATACAACCATTTTGCAAAATGAGGTTTTTAGGATTTCTGTCGCCGCTTGAAATTTTTTGAGCAGTTCCTTTCTGCGGCGATTCGGGCGGGTAATCTATATATTGAAAATGATGCAATCCTTTTGAAACAGTGGTGCAGTAAGGCTTTCCATCTGTGCCTTCGCTTATTTTGCGAACAATAAATTCACTGTCATTTATAGAAAAGAAATACAAATCATCCACATCATCCTGCGTCATTACCGGTTCACCTATATTTCCTTTAAAAAAATATACCGTTGCCGGCTTGCCTGCTTTGGCATCACTCATCTTCAAAACAAATGCATTCTCGCTGCCACCGGGATAAGAATAGGCAATCCATTTTTTGCTATAACCGATAGCGCCGCCATCTACCTCTTCTTTTCGTGACACAGGATAAATATTCCATGCACCATTGGGATTGCTCGTTTCCGATACTGAAATGTTTACCGGTTTTTCTTTTGCTTTATCATAATACCACCACATATCAAAAAGAAAAACTTTGTCATGAATATCGAATGCTAATTTCGGATCAATGCCATTGTTAAAACATTTTTGTGAAACACCATTGATAAAATTTCCCTTTTTATCATAAATAATAAGCCCCCTGTTAGATGCTTCTAAAATATAACCGCCACCCACCGCTATTTGCGGATCTACCTGCCTGTCGCCATCCATAGAGCCATCAAAAACCTGGTACCCGTTTATCATCCGGGTATTGCCACCTTGTTTGCGAACAGGACATTCACCATCATTATTAAAACTTTTTTTATGAATGGGAGAAATGATTGAAGATGAATCGGGCAATAATGTTTCATTGTTTTGTGCATCTGCATTTACAAAGATGAATGCAGCAGTGAAAATGAGTAAGTAGTTCTTCATTAAAATTATTTGTTTTTAAAAATTATATAGTTAGATATTGCTATCCAACTAAAGTTGATAACGCATTGTTTTAAAACCTCAACCCTCCCGATAGCCATCGGGACTCCAACGGAGAGGGGTATTTCATAAGATATTACAATAATAAAAAGTTGGTAGAAAAAATATCGAAGCACACTATTACTTGCCGGCTATTGCACTTATTTTTTCTATCAATAAATTAAATTCACTTACAGAATATGTTCGCTGTTTTTTTGCTTTCAATACAAAATCATTCACTGCATCATGAAGTGAATGATCTATCATATTAGGGTATGGCTCGCCAGCACCAAGGTTTTCAGGCCATTCATCTGCATCTGCAATTTTTTGAAACGCTGCTTTATAATTTTTCTTTTGTGTCAACTGCAACGCACGCATCAGTTTTGTTTGCTCATAATAGAGATGTGCCGCGGCAGCTCCTTCGTAAGGAAGCACCCTGATTTGTTCCAGTTCTTTTTCTGCAACACTGTATTGATTATTCATCATCAGGCTGCGGATATACACCAGTCCTGTCTTGTAATCATGATTTTTAAAATAATAAGGCGCAATAATTTTCACTGCACTGTCAGCTTTATTTTCATTCAGCAAAAATTCTGCAAGGTATTTACCATATCGCCAGTTAGTGGGTTGAATATTGCGTGCTGTCAACAAATCCGCTTCCATGTTCAGGGAATCATTCTTTTCACATAACCGTGATCTCAAAATATAATACGGTGCAAAATCTTTTGGTGCATCACCGGTGAGCAATTGCAATGCACGCTTTTCGTGATTGTGGAATGCCTCAATCATGGCAAGGTAATACCAGCTTCGCCAGTTTGCAGATTTTTTCATAGCCCATTGCAATACCAGCACACTCTCTTCCCTGAAAGGAAAAATCGTATAGGCATCACCGTTATCTGCCTCATCAAGATATTTTATTGCATCTTTATCATCGCGATGTAACCAGGCAAGCCAATAAAGTATTTCATCATCTTTTTCGGGGCATGCTTCCAAAACAGATTTACATTCGTTCCATAAATTCAGCCTGCTATACCACGCAGCAAGATTAAGATAAGACTGTTGCGGCAATTCATCGCGTATCATTTCCGTAAATGCAACTTTGTTTTCAGCATTGCTGTTTTGAAAGTAATTTTCAAAACGTATAAAATCATTCACCGGATCCAAATGAAGAATGGCAGCTTTTGCTTTTCCCAGTTCATCCTCATTTTTCATAAAGCGTGCACATAAATATTTCAATTGAAGCGCAGAAATATTTTCAGAATTATTTACCAAACTTTTATCCGCATCATCATTTGCCGAACGATAATTTTTTTCACCAAATTCAATCTTCGCAAGTTCTGTATATGCAGCAGACCGGTAAGATGGTGTAATAGCCGCTACTTCAAAACCATCTTTTGCATCGTATATTTTATGTAGCTGAACTGCCGCCAACCCGTAATTATAATTGGCTTCAGGATTGTATGTATCTATGCTCAGCGCAGTGCGTGCAAAATAGAAAGCTGAATCGTAATTCATTTTCCGGTATTGCAATAAAGACATTTCATTCAATGCCGGAATAAAAACTTGCTCTTTTGATAATGACTGCCGGATATCATCTTCTGCAAGTGCATAATGTCTTGTATCGGCTTCATATTTTCCTTTGAGGTAAAGACCATAAGCGCTGTTCCAGTCGAAAGGTGAAAAAGGTTGCAACGGCCTGTCTAAATTTTTTGAAGCGCTGTCGATAAAATTGACGATGCTGCCTGCAAGTGAAATTTTATTAATTGATTCATTGTTTTGAAGCGTTATGTTTTGCACAAATGATTGCATCGGTTTGAGCGATACAGGCACGCTGGCAATAAGCTGGTCATTGTTGTTCCACACTTTAAGTGTATCGCTGATATAACCAACTGCGCAAAATGAAATTATTGATTTTCCATTGTCCGTTTCCACATTCATCACTCCATTCAAATCTGCATTTACCACGCCACCTGTATTTTGAAACGGGTACCAGTATTCGCTCCAGGTATCAGTATTATACGGTGCAAAATCAAATTGCTTGAAAGGTGTATTCACACTTTCGGGTGCATTCTGATTATACAACCGGCCACTTTGTATTTCGGTGTATTGGCCGCTGTGATCGGTCAATAAATCTTTCCAGATCATTCCCTGGTTTGATAATCCCCATATCCATATTTTTTTTCCTACCTTATCTTCACGTGCTGCATAATGAATCATTCCAAAATTTTCTTTTCGCCAGAATAGGCCAAAGTATTTACTATAAGCTCCCGTAACATGATATGACTTTGGACCGCCAAAATTGTTCTGATCATAGATTGAAATATTTTTTCCATTCTTATCATTAACAGGCCATGAATACACTTTACCATCATGATAGAGATAATGATTGCCGGGAAAAATATATTCGAGGCTGTCGGAAACTTTTTCCCCGTTATTCATCCAGCTATAGTACGGCTGTGAAAATCCGCTACCGTTGTGCCAGAAAACATGAGTAATAAAATACGCTTTATCTTTTGGCAATCGTATCTCCATGTTCCACCTCGTTTGTGTAAGTAAATCGGGCAAACTGATGGTACAACTCACACTGCCATCATCATTTGTTTTACATAGATAATTTACAGGCGTAGCCACACCGGGCGTATGGCCAAAGATGCCAAAGTTGGCTTCCAGACCGCCACTTGTCCATGGCCCGCGCATGGCAATGTCTCTGAATTTTACTGCATCATTATTGTAGATAAAAGGCTCACCATTTTTTTTATTAATAGCAGTCCATATTTTACCGCCCACTTCGGGCATGATAATTACTTTGATAAAATCATTTTCGAGTTCCACCACTTTCCATTCTTTTTTTACCGGCGTATTGGTAAAACCATCGTACCGAAAATAAGGATAAAAAAGAGAAGCGGGATCAGGATTAGGATCGGGATCAGAAAAAGGATACGTGGTATAAACTTTTTTGTATTCACGAAAAACCGCATCGTGCTGCGCCTGCGCATTGATAATGCAAAAGACAAGCAGCAGCAATAAAAAAATTTTTTTCATTTTAAAAAATATTAAACAACAAGATACGATGCGTTGCAAAAAACCAAATTCCATTAATCAATTACCATTTTATTAGTGACCATATTACATTGTGGTTAGTGGTGACACCAGCCGTTAGAAAGTAGATTATATTTTTAATTATGATTAGTGAAAAAAAATTTATTTATGTGTTACATTTAAAATTTTTACCGTAAACTCATAAGCGCCCGGTACAAAAATTCGCATCGGTGTTCTTATTGAATAGTCATATTCCCCATCTAAGTAAGTGCCAAGATAATGACTGTCTGCCGTGCCCTGGTAATAAATTCCTGCAGAGTTGGAAGACCAGGCACTGGTGCTGTCAATAGTTACTGCAGTAGTTTTAATATTATAATACATATTATAACCATTGCCCAAAGAATTTATCGGAAAAGGCGCTATGGGGTATTTTATAGAAATAGCAGTGTCTGTTGGTGAATAAGTATCCGGTGCATAGTCTTGCAAATTTTGAAGATAGGGAGGATTAGGATTTATTCCCGTTGCTGGTCTTTTAATTATTTCTCCGGTTTTAGGATTGAAAGGAACTCCATTACGATCTGTAAATTTTAAAATGAAAATATTAGGCGTATCTGCAAATCTTGTTATTGTGTATTGATCAAACGGATTATTTTGTCCATTGTAAAAATAAGTTACCGGGGCTGTTCCTGCTTTTGCACGGCCATTTGCAAATGCACCTTGTTGCGGCGCCGTTTCTAAAGGCGCTCCATCTACAATATTCAGCTGCATTATTTTTTTCAACGTTTCTGTTCCGGCAGAGTTGGATACCTGCAAGTCTATGGTATAAGTGCCGAGTGGTAAATTAAGTGAAGCGCTGTTTGAAGATATAGTTCCGTTGGTTTCATTTACTACAATAGGCGGCAAGCTGTCGGTTCCGCGCTTTGCAATGATGGATGCATAATCTTTATCCGTAGTGGGATCATACGCTGCCTTCCAAACAGCTACCGGATATTTTTTAAAAAAAATATTATCCGCAATATTTCCTGCTGAATCATACACATGGCTGATGGTAACATGCAAGGGAATAGAAGAACCATCGGTGATTAATGAATATGAAGTGGAAACCCTTCCGCGAATAACGGTAAATTGATTCACTGCATATTGCACATACGGGCTTAGAAAGCCATTTTGATATTTAGTGCACGAAGTGAAAAAAAATGTAGCTGCCATAAAGATGAAAACAATCGCTATAGTTATTTTTTTATAATTCTTCATTATGAAAATTTTTATTGTTTGGTGTTGTAAAAAAATAAGGTATGTGAGTTTTCCAGTGCATCCACAATACCATTTTGTGTTTGTATGCCAGATGTTTTCACCAGCGTATGCACCCCTATATCCGAAGGCACATCGCCGGCGGGATTGTCTTTACTTAAATCATAAGGATACCATAATTGTGTAAAATATATCACCTGCGGAATACTTGATACCACAGGGTTGTAGCCTAATGCATCATCTTTTGTATATTCATAGGAAACGATTACCGTATCGCCCGGAAGTTCTGTTTCATACAATGCGCCTTCGTCTGTTAACGATGCATAATTCAATGGTTGATGAATCAGATACATCATCAGCGAATCTTTTGTACTATTTATATTATTGCTTACATAATATAAAAGAGAATCCAGGCCAAAGGTGGAATCCTGGTTGTAGTTGTTCTGCACAAACTCGGTTCGCTGATTGAGATAATTAAAAATGGAATAATCACTCGGAGCAAAAAAAGTAGTGCCTTGTTCATTGATCTTGTCTTTCAACCCTGCTGCATCTATTACCTGCACCAATGTATCGTACAGCGGGTTGCTTTTCAAAAAATCGTAAGTGGTCATGTTCTCGTACATGTTCACATCTTCGGGCTTCCCCCCTTTTATATAATCTTTTTTACAGGCAACAAAACTTATTGCTATTGCAAAAAAGAAAACTATATTTTTTAAAGAAAGTTTTTTCATACAAGTATTTTAAAATATTTTTTTGAATGATTTATTTATGCGTAGCCCAATAAGGATTTTGAGTCAACAGGTTATCCTGTGGAAAAAGAGTGCCCATGTCCAAAGGCCAGTAGTAGCCTTTATTTTGCGGTGTTACTCTGTCGCTTTGATAGCCGACATATTCAAGCCATTGTTGTGTTGGTTCTGTTCTTATCAAATCATAAAACCATTGTCCTTCGCCAATCAATTCTCTTCCACGTTCTATCACCACTTCGTCCAGCATATCATATTGCGTGGTGGGGTTTTGATATTCCGTAATGCCTGCCCTGTTTTCTGTCAAAGCAAGGTCGGCACGTGCGCCATCCAAATCACCAGTGTATGCGAGGGCTTCTGCATCTAATAAAATAATATCCGACAAACGAAACAATACAAGATTGTTGTTGATGTATGGATACGATTGAGAACTTGGATCGCCGTAATTAAAATCGGTATATTTCAAAAGCATATAGCCTGCTTTATCGCCATCTGTTGCTGGTGTATGAACAAAATCAGTTTTAAAACGTGCATCTGCTGTATCAAAAAACTGATCTACAAAACCTCCATCCAGAGAAATCCAGCAACTGCTGTTTTGGTTATCCACTAAAGAGCCTTTTAAAAAAGTATTACCAAAAAAATCAAACCCGGCTTCTGCCCATGAGCCTTGTCCTTTGAAATTTGGATCATTGGGATCATATTGCATGGATATTTCCCAAATATTTTCTGAAGAGGATTGCCCCTTCCAGATATTTTTATAGGTATCCATTGGCTCAAGAGAATAACCACCATTATTCATCACTTCAAGGCAGGCCTGGTGGGCATTTGCATAATCGTGCCTCCATGCATAAATGTGCGCAAGCAATGCTTCTACGGTTGCTTTATTGGCACGCGTTACTTTTGAAGGATCGCCGCCAACATAAGAAAGATAATTGGCAGCTGTTTTTAAATCGGAAATGCAACTATCTAAAACAATATTCTCCGGCGTGCGGGCTATTGGCGGAATATTTCCGTAATCAACATCATTATAAGTTTTTGTAACAAACACCGGGTCGCCCCATATTCTTGTTATATAAAAATAGGTGTAAGCCCGCATAAACAGTGCTTCGCCGATGTAAGCATTTTTTTGTTCTTCACTTGAAAAAAGAGAAGAAGACATTTTTGGAACATTTTGTAAAATAAGATTTGCCTGTGCTATCAATTGATAAAAACGCGACCAGTTTTGCAAACTGCCTTCGAGATAAGGAACATAAGAAAAGAAAAAGTTACCTCCGCTATAAGGATTGTGTGTGCTGATAGGGCTGTAGTTCCACCAATTAGGGTATGAAGCTTCAAAGTTTCCTGATGCCAGATCACCATTTATAAAAAAGGAACGATCCTGGCGGAGGCTTGCACGCAACTGTCCATACATGGCAAGTGAGGCCTGCTCTACTGATTGTTGTGATGTCCAAAACTCAGCGCCATAAGTAGAAGTGATTGGTGCTTCATTAATATACTTTTTACAGGATATGCCAACGATGCAAACCAGAGAAAGCAGTAAGGCAATAAAAAAATTATGTTGTTTCATTTTCATTTTTTAAAAGTTTTAAAATCGTACATCAGCGCCGAGTGTATAACGCGTTGGAGTTGGATAGAGGCCACCGGTATATATCCCCAGTTGATCCACCAATTCAGGATTGGGCATGCTGCTGTTTTTAAGCGTGAGCACATCATCTATTACACCATACACATTTATCCCTTTTACTTTTATTTTTTTGATCAACGATTCCGGAATGGTATAGTTTATCGTAATACTTTTTATTTTAAAATAGCTTCCATCTTCATTAAACATACTGGATATAGGAATGTATTGATAATAGCTTGGGCCGAAAGGATTGATAGATGGGAAATTGGCTTTGTAATTTGGATTAGATTTCGCTTTTTGTGGTGTCCAGTAATTGATACCACTTAAATCGGGCAGCCTGCTATCGGCAAATGTGTTAATGCTGCTACTGTATCCGCCAACAATATTGCTGATTTGTTGCTGAAAGAAAGTATTTACAATAGTTCGCTTCCATGTAAAAATGCTGAGGATGCTTATATTAAAATTTTTATAAGAAAAGTCATTTACCCAACCCCCGGTATATTTTGGATTGGGATCACCCGTTGGAATGCGGTCTCCGTAAGCTGCACCATTATCTTCATCGGGCCATACATCACCAATTTTATTTACATCTTCCCATATCGGATCGCCTGGTACTACTTTATGATTGCCTTTGAAATACGTAAGGCCCTGGCCGGTAACGGAGTTAAAGGGAATTTCACTTTGATTATTGTAAACACCAAGGTATTTTAACTGGAACATTTCATAGATGGGCTGCCCCACTGCAAATACTCTTGATACTCCATAATAGTCATCAATTACAAAAGTGCGGTTGTGGTTGGGTAGTTTTGCAATGGCATTTCTATTATGCGAAATGGTGATTTGGGTATTCCATTGGAAAGGGCTGTTGTGTGAAAGTATTCTTGCACCAAGTGTTATATCATACCCGCGATTATCAACCCACAAATCGTGTGCATTGAAATTGATACTTTGAAAGCCAGTATAAAATGGTAATTGAAAATCGTAATAATCATCCTTCGATAATTTTTCATAAGCATCTACGGTAAAGTTGATGCGGTTGTTGAACAATTGAACATCTACACCCAAATCTTTTTGTGATGTTTTTGTCCATGTAAGATTATTTTTTGTTAAACCATTGGTATAACTTGGCTCTATTGCAGTAGAGCCTCCATAAGTACCGGGTATTATGTAAGAATTATATGGAGCGTATAAATCCGGACTTTGGTTTCCTGAAATACCATAGCTGGCGCGAATTTTTAAGAATGAAATTATATTTTGCTTTTGTAAAAACTTTTCATCGCTCACTATCCATCCGATACCTGCAGCAGGAAAATAGCCCCACTTTGTATTTGCTCCAAAGCGTGAAGATGCATCGCCGCGATAAGAACCATACAATAAATATTTATTATCAAAATCATATTGTACCTGGCCGGATAGCGATAGAAGGCCATCGGCAGCATAGTCAGAACTTCCCCCTATGTCTGACTGTGGTATTCCGCTAACCACTCGTATATCATTGGAAGGTACATTATATCCCCAAACATTGTTGGAGTTAATTACATCCGCATTGAATTGCTGAGATGCGGTAACAGCAATATTATGTACATGCCTTCCCGCTTCTATTTTTTTAATAAAGTTTAAAGTGTTTGAAAGAAAATAAGTATTGTAAGTTCCTTTGTCTGACTCTGCATAAGAAGGCTGAGCCGGAGCATTAGGGTCTTTTGCTGCTACTTCATCAATATTGGATGGCTGAAAATAATCTCTGTTGGAAGTGCTTATATCTGCAGCACCCTGAAAGGTATATCTCAATGAGGGAAGTATCGAATAATTGGATGTAAGCGAAACACTGTAATAATCATTAATGTTTTTATTGCGCAGTTTGCTGTAAATTCCTGTAAAGTTTGCAGAGTCAAAAGCTGTCAACCGGTAAAAAGAAGTTGGCTGATTAGATCCGCTAACAGGAGTATTATCATCGCTGTTGCCGTAATATTTTCTTCCACGCTGGCGATCGCTTTTTGAAAACGATACAATTAATTGTGTATTTAATTTCGGATTTATTTTAAAATCAAAATTACCGCGCATGCTGTAACGCCTAAACCCGAACGCTTCTATAATTCCTTTTTCATCATAATAATTAGCGCTTACGCGATAGTTTACATTATCCGTAGCTGCAGATACCGTAGCGTCTATATTATTTACAGAGCCTGTGCGGTAAAATAATCCCTGCCAGTCGGTAGCATTATTAAATGAAGGATTAAACTGGTCGGTTAAAAGTTGAGGAAGATTAGCCAGTTGGCTTGGTGTAGCATATTGATTAATGATGTTTAATTTTTGCTGTCTTTCTTCTGCACCTGTAAAAGTTTTTAAAAGTTGAGGTTGTTTGGTAATGCCTGTATATGCGTTTACCCTAAACTCAGGTTTTGATGATCTTCCCCTTTTTGTTGTTATATAAATAACCCCGTTGGCCCCTCGCGATCCCCACGCTGCAGTAGCAGATGCATCTTTCTGTACATCCACCCTTTCAATATCGTTGATATTAATCCCCGCGAGATAATTGGTTCCGGTAACATCAATGCCATTCGAGATGTCCTCCGGGTTGGTAGGCACACCATCTATTACATACAATGGCGAACTTAATGCACGTGCCTGTGCAAAATCAGGGTTGTTGCCCACCTGTGTATTAATGCGGCTGTTGCCACGAACAACAATGGAGGGAGTTACACCCGGCTCGCCCGATTCTATCTGCACATTTAATCCGGCAACGCGCCCCTGCAAAAGCTGATCAACACTGGGTGCAGGAAGGTTTTCAATATCTTTTGATAATACGGTGGAAACAGCCGCCGTGGTTTTTCTTTTCGACTGAGACTGCACCCCTACAATCACCACATCATTCAACTGGTTATTTTCTGATTCACTCAATTCAACGGTTACAAATTTTTCATTCACGTCAACTGAAATAGTTTTCGATTTATAACCAATAAAAGATATGGTCAAAACTGCCTTACCTTCAGGCGCATTTATTTCAAAGTTTCCATCTGATTTTGAAATCACACTCTTTTTAAGGCTTTTTAAAGTAATGGTAGCGCCTTCAAGTGGTTTGTTTTTTGTGTTAAGCACAATGCCTTCTACTTTTCGTTGCTGGGCTTGTGTGCTTATTGATAACAGGATAAGAGAAATAGATACACAGATAAATAATAATGTCCTTCTCATTTGTTTGTTAGGTTTTAATAAACATCGTAAATGGAATAAGAGTCTTTAATCATTTTTATACTATAAATTTTAATAGAAGTAAAGTATTGTTAAAAATGATTCTTGAACTAAGATGACAAATATTATTTGAAAATACTGTAAGCGCTTCTTGCAGAAACTTTACGCAAACGATTGAAAAAGGCATGCAATCGGTTGCGCTATTTTTTTAAACGTTGCAGGAAAGATCCTCATTCATGCAAAACTTAATTAACTCAATTCATATTATGCTGTATGAGATGCTGTGGTTAAGTTGTTAAAACTATTTTAGCAGAAAAAGGATATAAAAAAAGTATGATTAATAAAAGGGGATAAAATTCTTTTGTCCGCACGGGGATCTTTGCTAAGGCCACGATAACCAAAAATATGAAACAACAAAAGACAATACGTTTTTAAAAAATCATATCAATTAACTAATTACCATCTTCGTATACGCGTACCCGTTAGCCCAAATGTTTTCCCATTTTTAATAAGAAACAAAAAGGTCATTATTTTTCCGGTATTCAATAATAGGTTTAAAAGGCCCATATTTATGTTGTGCTACTGAAAAAGTATCATCATAAGGTGCCCGGTCGTAATCAATAGCTTTTTGCCGGAAATCAGGATAATCAAAATTTTTCACCGTGGGGCGCTGATGTATTTTATCATCATTAATAAATGCAGCAAGGTCTAATGCCTCTGCAGGACTAAGAAATGGTTTTTCGTGAGTGGCTTTATCATAAGGCATATTGCTTACCAGCCATTGAGACATTTTAATAATACGATGCATGCTGGAACCGGGCTGATACGATTTCAAACCCCACAGGGGAGGATATATATATGCACTGCTATCGCTCATTAACTGGCCTTCCCCATTTGCACCATGACATCTTTGGCAATTGGCTGTATATAATTGTTGCCCTCTTTGTGACGAAGCAGCAACATCAGGAAAGGGTATCTGTATATTTTTTACGCCCGGAGTTCTATCGGTTACCTGTGATGAATCGTTTATCCATTTCAAATAACAAATAATGGCATTCATTTCTTTGCTATCGAGCGGGAGCGGTTTTCCCAAAAGCGGATGCACTAGGCAATTGTTTATTCTTTCTGCAAGTGACAACACTTTTCCTTCCCGTGCGCGATATTGAGGATAATTGCGAAAGGTAGTTTCAAGATTAAATGAATAAGGTTTGGTACCCGCATCCTGGTGGCAATTGGAACAGCTAATCCTGTTAGTGGCATATCTTCCATTGATGCCATCCGGGCCAATGTAGTGAGCCGTATGCAACAATAATTCTCTTCCATACTTTACATATTCTCCATACACGCCTTGTGGAATTTTTGATGAGTCAATATAAAATGGATTAATTGTATGCTGCACTGAAAATTGTTTCGGCACTTCTTCCTTACTCTTTTGATTGCTTAAAAGGAATAAGCCAACTGCACATAATATTGCAGCGATGCAAACAACTAATAAAGTATTTTTTTTCATCAACATTTTTTATCAGTTTATGGAACCAGGTAAGGGCTTACTTGTTCCTGTTTTAAAAATTCCGCGCGATAACTGGGAATGGCGGCTTCCATTGTCCAGAGTAAAACACCTTTCCGGTCGGTCAACAATGTTATATGCTTTTTGGAACAACAACACAAAATGCTGGTGTCATTTATCATGTATGCACTTCCCATTCTGCCGTTATATACTTCTTTCGGCAATTTTATATGCAGCGCTACCTGTGATGTCTTTGCTTGCTCATTCATCTTCATGGCAAATACTTCCGACTGCCGTTTTTGTACTCCATTATCAAAAAACAACACATTACCCCATGGATCCAAATGAACAGTATGCGATTGAGTAAAGTTGCATTCCGCAGGCATTGCAATATCTCCACCCTTTCCCAATTTCCACATCACTTTACCGGTATGTGCATTCACTTTCCATATCTGGCCAATGTTGTAAAACGAAATGATATAATTGCTGTCTTTATCATAGTTAAGACTGTTTGCATGCACCCAGTCTTTTTTGTTTTTTAAAATTGAGTTATCCTTCAAAGGATCCAATACATCAAACACGCTCCAGCGCGATATTTGTTTGCCATCTTTATTCATCACTAAAATTCCATCGCCTTCAACAGTATCTTTTTTACTTCCACCCACGGAACTTAAATCTATTATTCTTTTATCAACAAATATGGTGACGAGCTGGCCGCTGTCGTTTTTTAAAATTTCGTGATGGATAGTTTGCTGAAAATCGCCCTGCCCTTTTTTTAAATATAAAACTGTATCACCATAAAGATTTACTTCTAATATCTGGCTGCCGTAGCTGGTAGGTTCATCATTGGTGCCGAGGATAGCTAAGATGGTTTTTTGTTTTGTAAAATGAATCACTTTGCAGCCTTCGCCATCAACAGTATGATACCACCTGATGCGCCCCTTGTAATCTACGAGATACATAATGCCCGGTGCATCTCTTTTATTTAAAAGCATTAACCCATTTTTAAATTCTCCGGGAAGTATTGACTGGTAGCGGTTGTCTGTTTTAAACTGATCCTGCATCCACATCGGCAACGGTTCAGATACAAAAGAATAAATTTTACTAGTATCCGTGGTGATGCCATTGTTGGTAATGATTTGATAAGAATATTTTGTTTGCGGTAAAATATTGCACAAGATGAGATGATGTGCTGTATCATTTTCTGAAACAGGAGTAATTATCTTAGCATTGATCCCCGCAGTATCGGGCCAATATGCAGCATATACTTTTGCATTCTCACTGGTACTTATATCCAGTTGTATTTTTAATTTATTATCATTATGCAGCCCAACATGTATCTGCTTAATAATATTTTTATTGTTGGTAGTGCAACTTACCAGCAACGAAGCTGTAAAAAAAAGTGCGCCGGATATTTTTAAAAACAATTGTTGCATCTAACTATACTATTTTTTTAAAAAATGAAACGAATATACAACCACCATGAGCTGTATATTCGTTAGCATAAACATGAACATTTAAGTTACCTGTCCGAATTATCCAAATTCGGATTGAGGTTTACCTGAGCCTGAGGATATGGAAAATATTTATTTTTAGGCATTACAATATTTGCAGGTTGACCTATTCTTTGCAAATATGCATTTACAATCACATCATATTTATTCATTCTAATTAAATCTGCCCGGCGTTTGCCTTCATAAAAGAGTTCCCAACCACGCTCCTGCAAAATAGCATCACGCAAAGTAGATTGATTATAATCTGCAAGGTTCAACGGGGTAGCATGAGATCTTGTACGCACCATATTTATTAAATCAATAGCTTCCTGTGTGGGGCCATTCAATTCATTTAATGCTTCGGCACGGCTAAGTAATACATCCGCATACCGCAGAATATCTACACTGTGGCCATCATAATAACTGGCAACTGAACCAGTAGAGTCTGCATATTTTTTAGTAGCAACATCAGCCATATAAAATATACCGGGGGGGGGCGTAGCACCCAGTGAGGGCGGCTGTTGATACGATAAACCATCTGTTCCATTGTATAAAGAATAAAAACATTGTTTCCTGTCATCATTATTTGCAAATGAATTATAAAAATCCCATGATACTGCATAATACTGCCAGCGGTCGAGCACTACCGGATGATTTTGTGGACCAAAGTGATTCATCAATTCTGTGCCATTAGTATTGGCATCCGATAATACAGAAAAAATATTTTCGGAACACCATTTATTTGCTTCAGTAAAAAGCCCCAGGTATGAAGGATATAACTGGTAAATATTTAAAGCCATTACTTGTCCTGTCAGGTCAACAACTTTTTGCCAATCGTGCCTGCGCAAATATAATTTTGCCAATAATGTAAGTGCTGCCCCTTTGGTAGCCCGGCCCACATCATTGGTTTTATAAATAGCATTGTTAGTATAATCTAACGGGAGCACACTTGCTGCGTTGGTTAAATCTCCAATTAATAATGTATCAATCTGGTCAACGGGTGTGGGTTTCGGCTGACTATTATAATTTGGATTGGCCACATCTTTTTCAGTAATTAAAATTACAGGCCCCCATGCATCCGTAAGATCCATATAAGCCAATGCCCTTAAAAATTTAATTTCCGAAAGAAATTGTGTTTTTTCTGCATCTGTAATAGATTTCATTGCGGAAATATTATAAATAGCATTGTTGGCATCTGCAACCAACTTATAAATTTGCCGCCAGTCTTCGGCCAGTAAACCATTAGATGAATTCCACTGTGCAAGCGAAAGCTGACCAGGGTCGCCACCATAATTGCAATGGCCTATATCGGTAGTAAGATCGGTTAATGCAAAGTGCCTTACCGTCCAGTAATCATAGTTATCTCCTACTGACGGCCCCTTTAACCTTGCATATACTGCATTCACTGCTGCGATGGCATCGGATACATTATTAAAAGCATTAGCATTGGTAAGACTGCTGTACACTTTTGGTTCCAGTGTTTTATTACACGAAACCTGTGTTGCCATAACTGGTATCAGCAAAAGGATAAGATATTTTTTCATTCTCATAAATTTTATATTGATGCTGGGTTATTTTTTAATGAATAGAAATTTTTGCGCCGAAGGTGATGGTTTTGAAAGCAGGGAACACACCAAAATCTTCTCCACCACCGAGGTTATTAGCTGAATGAACATTTACTTCCGGGTCGGTGCCGGCATATTTTGTAAATGTGGCAAGATTTTGTCCCGAAACATATAATCTGATTCCCTGGATAATTTTTGTATGTTTTAAAATTGCAGTAGGAACATTATAAGCAATAGAAACATTTTTTAACCGCACATAAGATGCATTTTCTACAAATCTTGAATTTACATAACTACCATAAGTGCTGAGGAAGTATCCTTCACGTGGCACAGAAGTATTTTCATTAGTTCCAGCCACCCACCTGTCAAGCCCTGCAATACCAGTAGTTGATTCCAACACCAGGCGATTCATATTGTATAAATGATATCCGAAAGCTCCCGAGAAAAAGATATTGATATCAAAACCGAAAACATGAAAATCGTTACTGAAACCAGCCATGTAATGTGGATTGGTATTACCCATGTAAGTTGCATCCGCGGGAGTGATTACTCCATCTCCGTTTACATCTTTATACTTTGGATCACCTGGTTTTGCATTAGGCTCCGCATCATACTTCTCTCCTGTTTTAATAACGCCTTCGTAAATGTAACCATACAATTCGCCCAATTCTCTGCCGGGTTGCAACCTTGTAAACTCACGCCCCGAAACTACACCACTTGGGTTTGCAGTATTAGTGCTGATGATGCTTACATTATTTGCAAGTGTTAAGCACTTCTGTTTATTATAAGCAAGATTGAGTGTGCTGTTCCATGTAAAATTTTTAGACTTCACATTGTCGCTGGAAATACTTAACTCGATACCTCTGTTTTGAATGGCACCTGCATTTACCAACTGGCTGGTGAATCCCCACCATTGACCAACAGGAACATTTAACAACAAGTCTGTTGTTTTTTTCTGATAATAATCTATTGAAGAATTTATTCTTCCATCGCGGAATCCCATATCAAGACCAACATTAAATTCTTTTGTTGCTTCCCATTTTAAATTATTGTTCGGCAATAAGGAAGGTTCAATACCAATTTGCAACGGACCATCCGGGTATAATACAGTGCTGTAATTTCCAAATGTAGTAAGATACCGGTAGTTAGGAATCCTGTCATTACCTAATGCACCATAGCTTACACGAAGTTTTAAATTAGAAAAGGTATGCAGGTCCTGAATAAATTTTTCATCTGTAAACCTGTAAGCAACTGCACCGGAAGGAAAATATCCATACCGCGTATTAGGACCAAACTTAGATGAACCATCAGCCCGCAATGTAAATGTTGCTAATAAATTGTCTTTATAAGAATAAGTAACCCTTCCGAAATAACTGGTAAGTTTATATTCCGCCTTGCTGCTATTATATGCAGTAGGTATAGCACCCGCACTTAAATTATAATACAAAAAATTATCTGTCGGAAATTTTTTGCTGCCAGCACCTAAAGATTCCGTTACATCTTTTTGATTGGATGTACCAGCCATTATGGTAAATGCGTGGTCTTGTATATTATATTTGTAAGTAAGATAATTATCTACCAGCCATCTGAAAGCAGTTGACATTTGTTCGCCGGCAATACCACTATTCGCCTGTCCTGCCACAAGAGTTACCGGCGTGTACTGTCCTGCTGTTGTTTGCGAATATTCGGATCCTGCATCAAAATGATAAGTAAGATTATTAATGATTTCGAAATCTACAAATGCATTACCATTTACCAATTTGTTTGCGGTAGTGTTTGTAGGCTCTAACAATTGTGCCAATGGATTGTTCCTTCCAAGATAACGGTAATAACTTCCATCGGTATTATAAACAGGAATATTTGGCTGAGAAGTAAGAATAGAAAATAATGGTGCGGTAATATCACCGGTGTATGATTGCAAGTCGGCATTGGAAGCTGCACCATAAAAGTTAGCGCCAATTTTAATTCTTTCGCTCAATGTTTTTTCTGCGCCTATTCTTGCAGAATATCTTTTGAAATCTGTATTTTTTAAAACACCAGCCTGGCTTAAATAATTTCCTGATATATATATTTTGGAAGTTTTATCGCCGCCGGATACACTGATGCTGCGGTTTTCCATTGCACCGTTGCGTGTAGCTAATTTATACCAATCAGTATTGGCTACCGGAAAACTTGGGGGAAAAGGCGCTGGTTTGCCATCTTCAATTGCAGTGGCATTTTGAATATCGGTGTATTGTTGTCCATTCAGCAGCGCAGGTTTATAAGTTAAATATTGTGTACCGTGAGATATATCACCATCTATTGAAATGCGTCCGCTTCCTTTTTTGGTAGTAATAAGCACTACTCCATTAGCACCTTCTGCACCATAGATGGCTGCAGCAGATGCATCTTTTAATATTTGTATATCGGCAATATCATTTGGATTGATAAGATTTCCATTATCTGTTTTAAATCCATCTACCACATACAATGGTGCATTAGAAGTAGTAATGGAATTGCCGCCACGAACGGTTATTTGCAAACCCGTACCTGGTGCAAAACTTGTTTGCTGCACCTGAACACCCGCAGCACGGCCTTGTATGGCCTGGCCAATATCTGTGGTAGTACCGCCAAGGTTCAGATGATCGTTATTGATGGAACTTACAGAACCGGTAAGATCTTTTCTTTTTGAAGTTCCATATCCAATTACCACCACTTCATTGAGCTGGCCTGTTTCCTGTTCCAAAGTAATTGTTAGATCATTTGTTCCGGAAACTTTCACTTCCTTTTCCTTAAAACCAACAGACGTGATTGATAAGGTTGATGATTTTTTCTTTAAGGTAATTGAAAATTTGCCGTCTTGATCACTTGCTACCATATTATGTAGCGAGCCTCTTTCCGTGATGGTAGCTGAGGCAATGGGTTTACCATTGTTATCTAAAACAACGCCATTGACAACTTGCTGGGCGTTTGAAAAAAATGGAAATGCAAAAAGAAAACAACAAATAATTTTCTTTAAGAGTAGTTCTTGAATTCTCATGCCGTCAGGTTTTTTTGTTAGTAAATTGTGCCCGAAAGTAAGGGTAAAAAAAGGTAGCGTTATCAGGCCTGGCAGCCATCCGTTTTACGCAAACGATTGAAATGACCATGCAATCGGTTGCGCTATTTTTTTTGAAGTTTGTAGTAATTTGCAAAAGAAGTAAGCAATGGATAATAAATTACCTACTCTTAAAGAAATCGCAAAGCGCCTGCAGTTTTCTGTTTCTACTGTATCGCGTGCTTTGCACGATCATCCAAGTATCGGGCTGCGCACCAAAATGCGCGTGCAGCAATTGGCTAAGGAATTAAATTATGAACCCAATCAAACAGCACTTTTTTTTAAGCAACAGAAAACACATGCCATTGGTGTAATACTTCCCAACCTGAAAGAAGAATTTTTTTCGCAGGCCATCAATGGAATTGAAGAAGTGGCTACTGCTAATAATTATTGCGTACTCATTGGCCAGTCTCACGATAATATTGAACAGGAAAAGAGAATTACCATTGCCATGAAAAACCAGCGTGTAGATGGCCTGGTGATTTCACTTTCTAAACAAACAAAAAATTACGATCATATTCTCGGTCTTGAAAAGTACAACATACCGGTTGTTTTTTTTGACCGTGTCCCCAACCTTGCCGCGGTGCATAAGGTAGCCTCTAACTTTACCACCGGAACCCGGCAGGCTATTGAATTTTTAATAAACAATGGCCATCGCCGCATCGGGGTTATTAATGGACCAGACGAAATGAAATCATCAAAAGAAAGATTGCACACGTATATGGAAGTATTACAGAAAAAGCGCATAAAGATTGATCTTTCTCTGGTAGAAACAACCGACCTTACCCGGGAAGGAACTTTTACCGCAATGAAAAACTTATTATCATTGAAATATCCGCCCACAGCCATTTTAACGATAAATGATTATGTAGCACTGGATGCCATTCAATATGCACGAAAAGAAAAACTTAAAATAAATAAAGACATTTGTTTTGTTAGCTACGCCAATTTACCTATCACCAATTACCTGGAATACCCACCGCTTGCATCAGTAGAACAATACCCGTTTGAACAGGCAAGGAAAGCCACAGAAATACTTTTTGACCTATTGAATAAGGCTAATCCGAAAGATGAAAGCAAAGAAAAATTTTATGACATCCTTATTGAAGGGCGGTTAGTAGTTCATAAAAAAACATAAAATGCAAAACACAAATCACAAGGACCAAATAAAATTTGATCCCGCAAAGGCGGAAAAAATGTGAAAATAAATGTTGATTGAATAATGAAACCTGCTAACAGCTAAAAACTAATAACTAAAAGCTAATAACTAATTTTTAATTTGAATATTATTTGGAATTTGTATTTTTTTTGCCGTTTTAATCTCATGCTAAAAAAATAAACAATCGGTTGCATGACAATATTATTTGTATCTCGTATAAGTTTGTACCTAAGCACTTCTTGCTAAGAAATTCATGATTAAAAAAATTCTTGCCGAATATAATTTACTGAACGATCATCTGACGATAGTTCCCTTTGGCGAAGGACTTATCAATAAAACATGGCTGGTAAAAAATACACACGAGCAATATATTTTACAAAAGATTAATGAAAAAGTTTTTAAGCAGCCAGAGTTAATTGCCGGCAATATGAAAATGGTAGCAGATTACCTGGCAAAAACTCATCCCGGTTATTTATTTATCAAATCCATCAAAACAAAAAACGATGAAGAGATGGCCCGGGCAAGCAATCATGATTATTTTCGTTTAACCCTTTATGTTAGTAATTCGCATACCATCAATACCGTTCAAAACCCACAACAGGCCTACGAAGCCGCCAGGAAGTTCGGAGAGTTTACAAAATTGCTGGCAGGTTTCAACATCCACAAACTGAATATTACCCTTCCTGATTTTCATAATCTTTCATTAAGATACCAACAGTTTACCGACGCACTAAAAACAGGAAATAAAAAAAGAATAGAGCTCTCGAAGCAACTCATAGCCTTCATCATGGCCCACGAAAACATTGTGGATACCTATCAGGAAATTTTGAAAAACCCCCAATTCAAACTCCGAGTTACGCATCACGATACCAAAATCAGTAATATACTTTTTGATAAAAATGACAAGGGGCTTTGTGTAATTGACCTGGATACCGTAATGCCCGGCTATTTCATCAGCGATGTGGGCGATATGTTCCGGACGTATCTTTCGCCGGTAAACGAAGAAGAAAAAGATTTTTCAAAAATAGAAATCAGGGAAGAATATTTTAAAGCAATATGGAATGGTTATATGAGTGAGATGGAAGATGAATTATCCGAAGCAGAAAAACATCATTTCATTTATGCAGGAAAATTTATGATATACATGCAGGTCATCCGATTCCTCACCGATTATTTTAACGATGATGTTTATTATACCACTCAATATCCCGATCAAAATTTTGTAAGAGCGGGCAACCAGGTGGTATTATTGCAAAACCTGGTGAAAAAAGAAAAAGAATTAACCAGGCTCATCCAATAAACCGGCAAACAGCAGTAAATACTTTTGTTAAGCAATAAAGCAGTAATTTGCCTCGATCATTTTCAATGAACCATTAAGCATAAAAAAAATCCCTGCTTTATAGAATGACTATTTTGCTTTTCACTCTTTTTCTTTTTTTTATAGCATCCCTCGCGGGATTGGTTGGTTCGCTTACCGGCCTTGGTGGCGGCGTAGTAATTATTCCTCTGCTTACGCTCGTTTTTAAAGTAGACATTCATTATGCCATCGGCACATCATTAATCAGTGTGATAGCCACATCGTCAGGTGCTGCTGCTGCTTACGTAAAAGAAGGTATTACTAATATACGACTCGGAATGTTTTTGGAGCTTGCCACCACTATTGGCGCCATTATCGGTGCATTCATTGCTACGTATGTTTCTCCGTCAAGCATTGCAGTGGTGTTTGGCATTATTCTTATTTTTTCAGCACTTACTTCTTTTACAAAAAAAGAAGAAGTGGTGTACAATGGAGAAACAAATACGGCCGGTCATAAACTTAAATTAAACAATCATTTTCCTGATAATGGGAAAAAAATTTCTTACGAAGTAAAAAATGTTGCAGGCGGTTTTGCCATGATGAATGTTGCAGGCATTTTATCCGGCCTGTTAGGTATTGGCTCCGGTGCGTTGAAAGTAATAGCTATGGACAGGATTATGAAAATACCTTTTAAAGTTTCCACCACCACCAGCAATTTTATGATTGGGGTAACGGCTGCTGCCAGCGCAGGTATTTATATGAAAAGAGGGTACATAGATCCCGGTCTCTCAATGCCAGTGGTAACGGGCGTTTTGCTGGGTGCGTTTATAGGATCAAAAATTTTGTTTAAAGCAAAAACAAATACACTTAAAATTATTTTTGCGTTTGTAATATTGTTTCTTGCAGCAGAAATGATTTATAACGGAATCACGGGTCAATTATAATGAATACAAAAAATAACATCACCGATGAGCGCATTGAAATAATTATGGGCAACCTGCTCAGGCTTGGTGTGATGTTTTCCTGTGCAGTTATTTTATTCGGAGGCATTATATATTTATATCATCACGGCGGCGAGACCCCGAATTACACCACCTTTATCAACGAACCAAAAAGATTCACCAATATTGTAGAAATTATTAAAGCCGCTTTTACGGGCGAAGGCAGAGCCATCATACAGGCAGGAGTCTTATTATTAATTGCCACTCCAATTGCAAGAGTTGTATTTTCTATTATTGGTTTTATTTTGGAAAAAGACCGTCTGTATATCATCATTACATTAATTGTGCTATGCGTTTTGCTTTATAGTATTATTGGTTAAATTGTTTGATGTAAATTTTTTTACTAAAAAAAACTATTAAATCTCTCTTCCGTCTCCCGTTTTTGCATTTTGCCCTTTCTAAGTTAATTTTGCCACGCTTTTAAATTATCATTCTAATTTATTCAATATGGCGTACGATGTAATAGTTCTTGGAAGTGGGCCTGGTGGCTATCCTGCAGCAATCAGAGCTTCGCAGTTAGGTAAAAAGGTTGCAATCGTAGAACGTGAAACCCTTGGCGGCATCTGCCTCAACTGGGGTTGCATACCTACCAAAGCTTTGCTGAAAAGTGCACAGGTGTATGAGTATGCAAAACATGCAGCCGATTATGGCATTGAACTAAAAGATCCAAAACAAAATTTTGCAACGGTTATTAAACGCAGTCGTGGTGTGGCGGACAAAATGAATAAAGGTGTTCAGTTTTTAATGAAGAAATACAAGATTGATGTGGTGATGGGAAATGGAAAATTATTATCGCCTACAAAATTAGAAGTGACTGCAGCCGATGGAAGCAAGCAAACACTCGAAGCAAAAAATATCATCATCGCAACAGGCGCCAGGGCACGCGAACTGCCCGCAATGAAGATAGATGGTAAAAAAATAATTGAATATCGCAAAGCAATGTCATTGCCTGATCAGCCAAAATCAATGATAGTAGTTGGTTCCGGCGCTATCGGAACAGAGTTTGCTTACTTCTATAGTAGTATGGGAACAAAAATTACCATCATTGAATTTTTACCAAGAATTGTTCCATTGGAAGATGAGGATATTTCAAAAGAACTGGAAAAAAGTTTTAAGAAATTTGGTATAACAGTTATGACAAGCAGCGAAGTTACCAGTGTTGATACTTCCGGAAATGGTGTAAAAGCAAAAGTAAAAACGCCATCAGGCGAAGTAACTGTTGAAGCAGATATTCTTTTAAGCGCAGTGGGTATTGCTGCGAATATTGAAAACATTGGACTTGAAGCGGCAGGCGTTAAAACTGAAAAAGGAAAAATTGCGGTAAATCAGTTTCAGCAAACTAACGTTGCAGGCATATACGCAATTGGCGATTGCACGCCCAATCAGGCATTGGCACATAAAGCAGGCAGAGAAGGCATCAATGCTGCAGAACATCTTTCCGGCCATATACCCGATCCGATAGATTATAATAATGTTCCGGGATGTACTTATTGTTCTCCTGAAATTGCATCCGTGGGTTATACAGAAAAAGCAGCAAAAGATGCGGGCTATGAATTAAAGATTGGAAAATTTCCATTCATTGCAAGTGGAAAAGCAACAGCTGTTGGTGATACTACCGGTTTTGTAAAAATTATTTACGATGCAAAATATGGAGAGTTGTTGGGTGCTCACATGATTGGCTACAATGTTACAGAATTGATTGCAGAAGTAGTTACTGCACGCAAACTGGAAACAACTGCACACGAAATATTAAATGCAATTCATCCGCATCCTACTATGAGCGAAGCCGTGAAAGAAGCTACAGCAGTGGCTTACGGCGAAGCAACGGATATATAACAAAACAATAAAAGTAAATAAACTGTTATTGAAATAAATAATAGCGCATACAACCATCACTATTATACTCACATTTACTTAACAATTCAACGACCTTATCAATTCCATCATTCGCTTACCTTTGACGCTATTTAACAAGCTTATGATTGAACAAATTAATGAAGCCGTAAATTTTATCCGTACAAAATATCCTCATACACCTGCAGCAGGTGTGGTGCTGGGCAGCGGCCTCGGGAGTTTTACCGCACGAATGAATATTGAATGTGAAATTGCATATAACGAAATTCCTCATTTTCCGGTGAGCACCGTTAAAGGTCATTCGGGTACACTTACTTTTGGTGAACTTGCCGGTAAGAAAGTGATTGCTATGGCAGGCCGCTTTCATTATTACGAAGGATATTCTGCGAAGGAAGTTGTTTTTCCCATCCGTGTTTTAAAATTTTTAGGCATTAAAACTTTATTAATAAGCAATGCTGCGGGTGGCGTTAATACCAGTTTTCGTGTTGGCGACTTAATGATTGTCCGCGATCATATCAGCCTGTTTACTTTTAATCCATTAGTTGGTAAAAACGAAGATGTGTTTGGGCCAAGGTTTCCTGATATGAGCGAACCGTATAAAAAATATCTCATTGCAAAAGCAAAAGAAGTTGCAGCAAAAAATAATATTGAAGTAAAAGATGGAGTATATGCAGGCGTTACCGGTCCTACGTTTGAAACAAGATCGGAATATAAAATGCTGAATGCACTCGGCGCCGATGCAGTAGGCATGAGCACTGTGCAGGAAGTGATAGCAGCTGTTCATCTTGGCCTGCCGGTGTTTGCCATCAGCGTGATTACTGATCTTGGAATAAGAGAAGAAGCCAACATGATCACGCATGAAGAAGTGCTTCACTTTGCAAAGGAAGCCGAACCAAAACTTACTTTGATATTTAAAGAACTAATCGGGCAATTATAAAGTGAAATGAATGGCGAGCAAAATAAAAATAAAAAGTACACGCGCATTTCGCATAGCGATTACAGTATGCTTCTTTTTAATTTTTATTAATCACGTTAATGCACAACTTCCCAACGGGCTCAGAAACCGCTTCAGCGGCATTTCTTCGCGTGGGGGTGGCGGCCAGGGAAAAAATGACAGCATTACTTTTAGACACCGCGATGATCTTGCTGATTCTATCACCATTTACTTTCGTTACATTGATTCATTACAAAACAGCCATCTTGATTCTGCATTAGGTGATTTTAATAAATATCATGTAAACCCAGCCAATTATGTGAACCTCGGAAATACCGGCCGTGCCTCCTACCCTATATTGTTTGCTCCGTTGTTGAAAACGGGTTGGGATGCTGGTTTCCATGCGTTTGACATTTATAAATATAACCTGGAAGGCACACGTTTTTTTAAAACTACCCGGCCATATACGCGGCTTACTTATATTCTTTCGAGTGGAAAGGAACAAATAATTAAAGTGCTGCACACGCAAAATATAAAGCCCAACTGGAATGCAGGAATCGAATACAGATCAATAATAGCTCCCGGATTTTTTTCAACACAAAATGCTAATCATAATAACTTCCGTTTCTTCAGCAACTACCAGGGAAAAAGAAAACGCTATGCTGCTTATTTGTTGCTGATGACAAACAAACTTTCTTCTTCTGAAAATGGTGGCATTGTAAATGATTCATCACTTGCTGATCCAAATAAAAAACAACGCTACTACATTCCCGTAAACCTTGGAGGTAATGCGGGCATTCAGCTGAATGCTTTTTCAAATAAAATTCATACGGGTAATATTTATACCGACTTTACTGCTATGTTCAGGCAGAGTTATGATTTTGGATTGCGTGATTCTATCATCATCAACGATACTACTAAGGAATATCTTTTTTATCCAAAGTTTCGCCTGCAGCATACTATTAATTACAGCACTTATTCTTTTCGGTATAAAGACGACAATGCCGTAGCAGATACAATGGTATATAAAGATTGGTATAACATTAATCTTATCAATGCAGCGAATACTTTATTTTTTATTCAGGACAAATGGAAATCGGTAACGAATGATTTTTCTATTCGTCAATTTCCTGAAACAAAAAACCCGCTGCAGTTTATAGAAGCAGGAATACGGTTGGAAAACTTTGCAGGAAAATTTACTGCATCGCCGCGGCCACAGTACCTGGTGCAGGTATTCAGCCCGCGTGTTTCCAAAAATTTTTATAACATCGTATTACATGGGGAATACCGAAACAAAACAAGAAATAAAAAATGGGATGCATTGCTTAAAGGAGAGTTTTACTCTGCCGGTTACGACGCTGGCAACTATAACGCTTATGCATCACTTACGCGATTGTTGAATGCAAAGCTTGGCAATGTGCAGGTGAGTTTTCAAAATGTAAACCGCGCTCCGTCCTTTATTTTTAATGGCAGTTCTTCTTTCAATCTCGATAGCAATTCGCTTACCAAAAATGAAAACATTACAGTAATTGCAGCATCTGCCAACAATTCGCACTTTAGCATTATGGCAAGAAATATTTCTATTACCAACTATGCTTACTTTAAAACTTTATATCAAACCGACCAGTTTAACGGGCTTGTAAACATCACTCAATTTATGGCATCAACAAAAAATAAAATTGTTGGCCACTTGAATCTCTACAGCGATTTCATAGTACAGCAAACCGCAGGAAATAACCCGGTAAGAGTGCCACTCTTTTATACAAGGCAACGGCTTTCATTTGAAGGAAATTTTTTCAAAAATCTTTTTATCAGCACGGGTCTTGATGTGAAATATAATACGCCGTATAAGCCGTATAGTTATTCACCCATCGAAGGACAATTTGTGCCACAGGATACCACAATCATCAGTAACTTACCCAAAGTGGATGCATATCTTGATTTCCGGATTAAATCTTTTACCGGCTTAATAAAAATTGAAAACCTGAATACGGTAGAAATAAATCACGGGTTTAATTTTACCAATAATAGTTTTGCGGCACCGTTGTATCCCACGCCAGGACTCATTATCAGGGTTGGTGTGCAATGGGGTTTTGTAAATTAATTATACGGATGGAGAATAAAATATTGATAAGAGACATCGCACAAAAAGATGATAAAAAAATTGCGTCAATCATTCGTGCATGTCTTGATGAATTTGGTGCGGCAAAACCCGGGACAGTTTATTATGATGCAACAACGGATCATTTGCATAAAGTTTTTCAAAAAGAAAGATCAAAATATTTCGTTGCTGTTGATGATGATGAAATAGTTGCCGGTGCAGGCATTTATCCAACAGAGGGGCTTCCGGACAATACTTGCGAACTGGTAAAAATGTATGTTTCGAAACAAGCGCGTGGAAAAGGGTTGGCATCAACATTATTACGGTTATGCATAGACGAAGCTAAGGACAGCGGCTATGCCAAAATGTACCTGGAAACAATGCCTGAACTTACCTATGCAATTTCTATGTATAAAAAAAATGGTTTTACTTTTATTCCGCACCAGTTGGGCAATAGCGGCCATTGCGGATGTGATTTGTTTATGATGAAAGAAATTTAGCCTTGCGTAACGAGTTCAACTTCTGTAACAGGGCTAAATAAAAATAATTTACCACTCGGCAATTCTTTGCATACAAAACGTTTTCTTACTTTGTTCCCTTTCACAAAAACTCTCCCGTTTCCTTCTTTGAACATTGCGTTTGCCGGAAGTTGTTCCACAAAATAAAACCCCGGTTTGTGCGGATCATATTTTCTTAAAACCCTGATCAAATCTTCTTCGGCACAGGAGCTGGCCGCAGGGTTTTTCAAACTGCAGATCAATTCCCATTCTACATCCGCCGGGAAAATTTTCTTTTTAATAAACACAACAAGTATATTTCCAAACTCCTGTTTCCATTCCGCGCCATGAGCCTGTATCTTGTTTCCATATTTCTCAAACGCAAGCAGGTGGCCGAGTTCGTGCAATAAGGTAATCAGGAAAGCGTATTTGTTAAGGTTGCCATTTACGCTAATGCGGTGGTTTTTTTGAAATGATTTATTGCGATAATCACCCAGCACAGAACTTCGTGCACGCGTTACCGTTAGATGTACTTTATAAAGATGCAGGTATTCCATTACATCTTCGTACGTATTCTCCGGAAGATATACGGCTAATTGATGAAGTGGTGATTCTTTCTTAGGCATCAGGTTTTTTTCGCAAAGTTTTCATAAGTTGCCTCACCTCCATCACGGTATATACCAGGTACAAAAGCAATGAAGCAAACAATGCCGGCATGTTTATTTTTCCATCGTGTGTAAACAGGTAAATGCCCAATGCAATCATTACCACAAATAACTTCAGCAGCAGCGAAGCATACACACTCCGGACAAATGCATGCGTATTGGATGATTGCAGTCCGCGCATTTGAAACAAAAATCCGGCAAGGCTTAATAAAAATAAAACCAGGTTGGCCGTAAGCAGGAAGCCAACATCGAGGCCATGACTTTCCAAATATTTTTTCAAAAAAAATACCAGTGCATTTACTATAATAAATATCATTACTACGGCGGCAGCTCTATTGTATGTCTTCATTTGTTTGCAGCAGTGTCTTTAAAAATTTTATATATCATCCCAAAAATAATCAGCAATGGCAAAAGCCATACCAGCAATGGAAAAGAAAGTTTCATCCATCCGTCTGCTTTTAGCCCCAGGAACACTGCGATGCCAATACCCGCCAGGAACTGTGCTCCCAAGCCGGCATATCGCTGCAATTGATTATTGTTTTGGTTTTTCAAATATCCTATTTTAATCGTTCGATTTTTCAGGGCTTTTCAAATGCAAGGTAGTTGTATCACGCGGCATTATGTTTCCTTTCAGCACCTTTTCAATATCGTCAATATACTGTTGTTTTTTTATAAGATTTTGTTCAAGAGAATCCGCTCTCATCTTTAGTGTTTCAAATTGTTTTGTTTTTTGCGATTCGCCAAAACCGGGCACATACAATTTTAAAGGAGTAAACAGAATCAACGCAACCGTAATACCCACCAGCATTACGAACAATGTGCTGAGCGTTACATACACGCTCCACCTTGTTAATTTAAAATTCACTACTTCATGGTAAGTATCTTCATTAATGATAATAAGTTTATACCGGCTACGCAAGCGCTTTAATGTGGAATTAACCCCTGGCAATGCCATACAAACGATTTAGGTTGTTAAAAAATAGTAAGGCTGTTGATTTATTACGAATTATAGGCCAAAATAACCGTATTTTTAAAATATTTTTGCAAAAAAGAAGTTTCTTATATAGTAGCAATTTTACATAACGTTTATACTTTCGGAAAAACTCTCAATATTCATGAACTCCCGGATCATAAAGTTTTTTACACTTTTAGCGTTATCCTTTTTTCTGCTACCCGCGGTTCATGCGCAGTTAGGAAAAATTACTTTCGACCTTCAAAAAGATAAACCGAAAAAATTCCAAACGCAGACACTCAAATCGGAAAAGACCGGGCAAAAAAAATTCACTGTTCCGAGAAAATTTATACAGAATACCGTATCTCACTATAATTATTTTTATAACGCCAATAATAAAATAAAGCAGGTAATAGAGCGTGCTCGAATGGCTAACAGAGATGACTACACAAAATTATTGCCATTTTATGGTTACTCACTCGATAATACTGCTGCGCAAAAAAATGATTTGGATTCGGTAATTCTTAAAGCCACCGCAGGAATACTGATACACGATCTGCGAACAAACTGGGTGGATAATTTTTACCTGCTCATCGGCGAAGCATATTACCTGCGCAAAGATTTTGATTCGGCGCAAATGACTTTTCAGTTTATCAATTTCAATTTATATCCCCATAAAAAAAATCAGGATGACCAATTGATAGTAGGCAGTAATGAATACGGCCCTAACAGTGCTGTCAGCATTTCCACCAAAGAAAACAGGAAACTCATTGATAAAGTATTTACACGGCCGCCGAGCAGAAACGATGCATTGATATGGCAGATCAGAACACTGACAGATATGAATGAACCATCGGATGCGGCAGGTCTTATCAACACCCTTCAAAACGATCCTAACTTTCCCGAAAGACTAAGGCCATCGTTGGAAGAAGCTACTGCCTATTGGTTTTTTAATCAACAGATGTATGATAGCAGCCTGGCGCATCTTCAAAAATCAATGCCTTCGGTTTTAGATAAAGAGGACCAGGCAAGGCGCGAATTCCTGATGGCACAACTGAGCGAAATGACCAACAAACTTGATACCGCTGCAGATTATTATGATAAAGCAATGCATCATACTACCGATCCGCTTATGGATATATATGCCAACCTGAACAAAGCAACCATGTTGCGCAGCCACGATCCGGCTGAAGTGGATAAAAGCATTGCCAACCTGCTGCAGATGTCCCGCAAAGACAAGTATGATAACTATCGCGATATTATTTATTATTCCGCTGCACAACTTGCATTAATAAAACCGGATACTACTTCGGCAGTTACTTTTCTTAAAAAAAGTACGCATTATAGTATAGATAATATGGCCATAAAAAATAAAGCTTTCTTATTGCTTGCTGATATTAGTTATAAGCAACGAAAATACAGGGATGCTTATTCAGCGTACGACAGCCTTCAACTGTCTGATACATCTATTGCCCATGTTGATGATATACAAAAAAGAAAAAGTGCGCTTTCTGTTATTGTTTCTTATTTGAATGTAATAGACCGTGAAGACAGCCTGCAGGCAATTGCAGCAATGCCAGAGGCAGAAAGAAATACTTTTTTAAAAAAGCTATCAAAAAAATTAGAAAAAGAGTATGGATTAAAAAATGATACACTTGCTAATAATTACATGGTCAATAATAATTTTAATAACAGGAATAATACAACAGATATTTTCGGAAATACAACCAGCGTTAATGGTGAATGGTATTTTTATAACACTATGCTGAAATCGCAGGGATATAATGATTTTAAACGAACATGGGGAAGGCGACCGAATACAGATAATTGGCGCAGGGCTTCCGCTGCATCTAATACCGCAGCAAGTAACTCGTTTGGTAATCCGGATGAAACTGATTCATCCACCGCTAACGCTAAAGCTGCGGAGAACGATACACAGCAAGCACCCGGGGAAAATAATTATTCGCCGGCAAAGATTCCCGAACAAACAGACCTTAGTGTGAACGGGCTTCTTGCAAATGTGCCTACCACTAAAGAAAAAATGGATGCTTCGAATAACAAGATTGCACAATCATTGTTTGAACTGGGCAAAAATTATCAAACAAAATTAGAAGACTATCCTGCTGCAATAGATGTATATGAAAAATCTTTGCAACGTTTTCCCGATAGCCTATATGCAGGAGAATTGTACCTGAATCTTTCATTTTGCTATCGCAAGATTGGCGACATGGTAAAAGCAGATTATTATAAAAATTTATTAGTAAGTAAATTTGAAAAAAGCAAGTTTACCCAATTGGCGCTTCATCCTGAAGCAATGGAACCTGCTAAAAAAGATCCTGCTGCCACTAAAAGGTATGAAGATATTTATAACTTATTTATTGAAGGAGATTTTGAAAAAGCAGTAGAAGAAAAGAAAAAGGCCGATAGCGCTTACGGCACTAATTACTGGAGCCCTCAATTGTTGTATATAGAATCTGTTTATTACATCAAACAAAGAGAAGACAGCACCGCTATAAATATATTGAAGCAGATCATTACTCAATACCCAACATCTCCGTTGAAAAGCAAAGCCGTTACCATGATTGATGTATTGAAGCGAAGAAAACAAATTGAAGATTATTTAACTAATCTACAGGTAGTGCGCGAAAAAGAAGATACTGAAATAGTAGTTTTTGATAATCCGTCCATTATCAAACCCGTGATAGATACTACTCCGCAAATACGGCAGGTAACACAGGCTGGCAAAATACAAGTACAGCAAAAAATTGAAATAGATTCATCTAAAAAAGCTCCGCCGTCCATCAGCAATGGCACATTTATGATTGATCCGCTTACTGCACACAAAGTGATGATGGTGCTTACAAAAGTGGACCCGGTATATATCAGCGAAGCCAAGAATGCCATGGCAAGATATAGCGAAGAGAATTTTTATGCGCAACATATTATGGTTACAAAAGATACACTTGATAAAGAAAGAACCCTGATTATTTTTTCTGAATTCCTTACGGCAGATGATGCAATTAAATTTATGAACAGGGCAAAAAGAGATGCACCGTCAGAAATTTCGTGGTTGCCCCCGGCAAAATATGCCTGGTACATAATATCTGGTCCGAATCTTGATTTATTAAAACAAAATAAAAATCTCCAAAACTATCTTGACTTGTTGAATAAAAAGTATCCCGGGAAATTTTAAATTTTCTTATCGTTAAAGAAAGTCTGCAAATGAAACAGAAACGCACCACCAAAAATGATCAAGTAAAACCATCAGTTAGAATTTTATGGACCATAGTTTTGGGTGGAATAGGCCTATCCATATTAATTTTTATTGCTGCCTACTTTGGCCTTTTCGGAAAACTGCCCTCACTCCAGGAACTCGAAAATCCGCAAGCGGATCTTGCTTCAGAAATTTATGCTGATGATGGGTCATTAATGGGGAAAGTATATACGGAAAACAGAACCTCCGTTGACTATAACGATATTTCAAAGCATGTTATAGATGCACTCATCTCTACCGAAGATATCCGGTTTTACGATCATTCAGGCGTGGATGCTATTGCTATTGCACGTGCCATAAAAGGCGTGGGCAGCGAAGGTGGCGGTAGCACTATTACACAGCAGTTGGCAAAAAACATTTTAGGCCAGGGCGGCGGCTGGGCAGGCAAAAGAATTATAGATAAATTAAAAGAATGGATCGTTGCCATTAAGCTTGAAAAAAATTTTACCAAACAGGAAATACTTGCATTATATCTTAATCGCGTATCGTGGTTAAATGTATATGGCGTTCGCAATGCATCAATGGTGTATTTTCAAAAACAACCATCCGAATTGAATACACAGGAATCTGCATTGCTGATTGGTATGTTAAGCGGCCCCGGCAAATACGATCCGGTTCGGCACCCACAGGCAGCAATGGAACGCAGAAACCTGGTATTGGATAGAATGGTAACTAATAATGCATTGACGGAAGCAGAAGCAGAAAAACTTAAAAGCAAACCACTCGGTATAAAATATAAAAAGCTCGATGAAAATCTTGGCATCGCTCCATACTTCAGATCAGTGCTTACAAAAAAATTGCTTGATTGGTGCAAAACACATAAAGATCCTACTACCGGCAGAAACTATGATTTGTATCGCGATGGATTAAAAATTTATACCACCATTGATCCAAAAATGCAATTGTTTGCAGAGGAGGCAGTGGTAAAACACATGGCATCTATGCAGAAAAGATTCAATGCACAGTTGCCAAAGAATGTGTGGAAAGGGCATGAAGATATTTTAGATGCTGCAATGAAGCAAAGCGACCGGTGGCGTAATATGAAAGAAGAAGGAATAGCAGATGCACAAATAAAAAAATCATTTTATGTTCCCGTAAAAATGAAAGTGTTTGCCTGGAATTCAAAACGCGAAACAGATACTGTGATGACACCGATTGATTCCATCAAATATTTTAAGCAGATGATGCAAACAGCATTTTGTGCAATAGACCCGGTAACGGGCGAAGTAAAAGCATGGGTGGGTGGCATAGATTTTAAATGGTTCAAATACGATCACGTAACTGCCAACAGGCAGGTAGGCTCTACATTTAAACCACTTCTTTATACATTGGCAATTACAGATGCAGGACTTAATCCCGAATCACCATTGGGTGGTAAATCTATTACACTTGCAAAGAAAACTTTTTCCGGTCCTGGTGGCACACTCGCTTATTGCCTTGCAAAATCTTTGAACGTCGGTGCATGGGATCTGATGAGCAGGATCGGCCCGAAGAAAACTGCTGAGTTCGCCCATCAATGCGGCATTCAAAGCGATATTCCCATAGTGCCATCTATTGCTCTTGGCTCTGCAGACATACAATTAATAGAAATGCTAAGAGCATATACAATGTTTCCCAACAGGGGATTTAATACCCAACCCATTTACATTACACGCATAGAAGATAAACATGGTAATGTATTACAAACTTTCGAATCAGAAACAAAACAAGTGATTAGCGAAGTAGATGCTTATACCATGTATAAAATGATGCAGGGCGTGGTGGATTATGGCACAGGCGGCGCTATGAGATGGAGATACAACATCACCAGCGATATGGGCGGAAAAACCGGCACCACCAATGATAATACAGATGGCTGGTTTATCGGTTATACACCACAGATACTTGCCGGTGCATGGGTTGGTTGCGATGATCCTTTTTTGCATTTGAGAAACGGATGGACCAATGGAGGTAATGATATGGCAATGCCTGAATGGGCTTATTTTATGCAAAAAGTGTATGCAGATAAGAAACTCGGTATTGATCCAAAAGCCACTTTTCAAAAACCTGCAGAGCTGAATAATAATCCCATTTTTGCCGATCAGAATTTTTCACAAATAGTAAAAGAAGGACAGGGAAATGATTTTACAGAAGATAATGGAAATGGCGATGCAGGCGATTATGAAAGCACGCCATCCAATATTCCGGTAGAATCTGAATTTAGCAAAAGCCAGGAAAAAGACGATTACTCGAACACGCCATATAATAAGCTCAATGAGGTAAGACGCGATACATCTGCATTGCATGCAAAAAAGGAAGAACAAAAATTATTGAATAAGAATGCAGAGGATAAATTAAAAAACGCAGGTAAAACGGTGAAGAAATCTGATTACTAACTTTTCTTTTTATCACACGCAAACTCCCTGAAAATTTTTTTTCGTAGTATTGTATTACTTCAAAAAAAACTGGATTGAAATCAAAATTTATTGCCGCTTCATTTTTTCTTTTATTTACTTTTTTAAATATTGATTATCTCTTTGCCTGGGGGCAGTGGGGACATAAGCACATCAACCGCGCTGCAGTATTTGCATTGCCGGCACAGATGCGCATATTTTATTATAATCATATTGATTTTATTACGGAAGGCGCAGTAGTGCCTGATTTACGAAGAGCTTTATTGAATGATAAGAATGAACCTTCGCGTCACTACATAGATATTGAAAATTATAAAATTCCCGTTGCTGAATTTCCGAAAACCCCCAAAGAAGCTGAAGAAAAATTTGACAAACAATTTTTAGAAAAACAAGGAATACTTCCGTGGTACATTCAAACGCTGACGGATAAACTAACGGATGCGTTTATACGAAAAAATAAATCAGAAATCTTATTCCTTTCTGCAGAAATAGCACATTACATTGGCGATGCCCACATGCCGCTGCACACTGCTGCTAATTATAATGGCCAGCTTAGCGGGCAAAAGGGCGTTCATGCTTTGTGGGAATCCGAGATACCTGAGTTGTTCGGCAACAGTTATAATTTCAAAACTGGGGGTGCGCAATATATTGCCAACATACCGGATTATACATGGAAGATGATTGCTCAATCTCATTCCCTCGAAGAAAGTTTGCTTACTGATGAAAAAAGGGTGCGTGAAAAATTTTCGGATAATGATAACATGTATAAAAAGGATACTTCAGGTAAACTGGTGCTGTTATATAATCAACCGGTATTTTCAAATCAATATGCAAAACAATTTAATGATGCCCTGCATGGAATGGTGGAACAACAACTGCGCCTTTCCATACAGGATGTTGCCAACTATTGGTACACTTCGTGGGTAAATGCAGGCAAACCAGATCTTTTATCATTAGACGATCCGCATCTTACCGATCAAAACAAGAAGAACTACAAACTGGAATATAAAGCATGGAGCAAAGGCAAACTGCTTAACTTAACAAGAGAAGGTGATGCTAATTAAAAAGTAAAAAGGCAAAACACCATCTCATTCTTACTTTTTACTTTTGACTTTTTTATAAATACCAAAGCGGGTTTCTTCTTGATCTTTTGATGTAGTTTTTAATATTCATCCAGAAGGCGATGAATAAATAAAAGATAATGGGCGAGCCAAGTGTAAGAAAAGAAATATAGATAAAATATTTTCGTATTACCGAAGTAGCAATCCCCACTCTTTCGCCAATGGCTGTACAAACGCCAAACACCTGCCACTCGATAAAATGCTTTAGTTTATACATACCCAAATTTAAAAAATATTTGTAAAAACTTTCCGGCTCTCAAAATTTTACAACAACCTTAATACAATAACGCCAAAGAAAGCTTTTCATTTTGAAGCAAAATCATCATCTGAATTTTAAGTAATTTTGCAGTATATGGAGCACCATATTTATCCAATTCAGCCACTTCATTTATTTAAAAAAATAAAACGATAATACCATGGTTTTTGATTTAGACATGATTAAAAAAATTTACGCCGGTTATGCCGGAAAAATTGCGGCAGCGCGTAAAGTAGTAAATCATCCACTCACCCTTACTGAAAAAATTTTATACGCACATCTTTGGAAAGGCAATGCTGATAAGACTTACCAACGATCAAAAGATTATGTTGACTTTGCGCCCGACCGCGTAGCCATGCAGGATGCAACGGCGCAGATGGCTTTATTGCAATTCATGCAATCGGGCAAAAAGAAAGTATCCGTTCCCTCTACGGTGCATTGCGATCACCTGATACAGGCGGAAGTAGGCGCCGCTGCCGATTTATCCAAAGCAAAAACGCAGAACAAAGAAGTGTATGATTTTCTTTCATCGGTTTCCAACAAATATGGAATAGGTTTTTGGAAACCCGGTGCAGGCATCATTCACCAGGTAGTATTGGAAAATTATGCATTCCCCGGCGGCATGATGATAGGAACCGATTCGCATACGGTAAATGCAGGCGGATTGGGAATGGTAGCAATTGGTGTGGGTGGTGCAGATGCATGTGATGTAATGGCCGGGCTTCCGTGGGAATTGAAATTCCCAAAATTGATTGGCGTAAAACTTACCGGCAAACTCAGCGGATGGACTGCATCGAAAGATATTATTTTAAAAGTAGCTGGCATACTTACTGTGAAAGGCGGCACCGGCGCTATTCTTGAATACTTCGGAGATGGCGCTACTTCCCTTTCATGCACCGGCAAAGGAACTATTTGCAACATGGGCGCAGAAATTGGTGCTACTACTTCCATCTTTGGTTATGATAAAAAAATGGCTGATTATTTGAGAGGCACCGGAAGAAATGAAGTGGCTGACATGGCTGATAAACTTGGCGATCATTTAACCGGTGATAAAGAAGTGTATGCAAATCCTGAAAAATATTTTGACCAGGTTATTGAAATTAATTTATCAGAATTAGAACCACACATCAACGGGCCATTCACGCCCGACCTTGCATGGCCTATTTCAAAATTTGCTGCAGCAGTAAAAGAAAATGGCTGGCCCGAAAAATTAGAAGTGGGATTGATAGGTTCGTGCACGAACTCATCGTATGAAGATATTACCCGTGCTGCATCTATTGCTTTGGAGGCCACCAACCATGGATTAAAAGCAAAATCAGAATTTACCATTACGCCGGGTTCGGAGCAGGTTCGCTTTACCGTTGAACGCGATGGCTATCTCGATATGTTTGAAAAAATGGGCGGCGTTGTTTTAGCCAATGCATGTGGACCCTGCATTGGTCAGTGGGCACGGCATACCAATGATCCTAATAGAAAAAATTCTATTGTTACTTCATACAACAGGAACTTTGCAAAACGGAATGATGGCAATGCAAACACACATGCATTTGTTGCATCGCCGGAATTAACCACTGCATTAGCACTTGCAGGCACGCTTTCATTTAATCCATTAACGGATTACTTAACGAATGATAAAGGAGAAAAAATAAAATTGGCCGAGCCAAAAGGAATTGAATTACCCATAAAAGGTTTTGCAGTAGAGGATGCCGGCTACCAGGCGCCTGCAAAAGATGGCAGCAATGTGGAAGTAATTGTATCCCCAACCTCGGATCGTTTGCAGATACTGGAACCCTTTGCTGCATGGGAAGGCATTGACCTGCATGGATTGAAACTTTTGATAAAGGCAAAAGGCAAATGTACTACCGATCATATTTCGATGGCTGGCCCATGGCTTAAGTATCGCGGGCATTTGGATAATATTTCAAACAACATGCTCATTGGTGCTATCAATTATTTTAACGGGAAAACGGATTCGGTAAAAAATCAATTAACCGGCGAATACGGCGCTGTGCCTGCAACACAGCGTGCATACAAAGCTGCAGGCATTGGTTCCATTGTTGTTGGTGATGAAAACTATGGCGAAGGTTCTTCGCGCGAACATGCGGCCATGGAGCCACGCCACCTCGGTGTGAGGGCAGTATTGGTAAAATCATTTGCACGCATACACGAAACCAATTTGAAAAAACAGGGAATGCTGGGAATAACTTTTGCCGATAAAAATGATTATGAAAAAATACAGGAAGATGATACGATAGATATTTTGGGGTTAACATCGTTTGCACCCAACAAACCATTAACCGTTCAGTTGAATCATAAAGACGGCACCTCAGAAAGTTTTGCGGTAAATCATACTTACAATGAACAACAGATAGAATGGTTCAAAGCAGGCGGTGCATTAAATATTATCCGGAGAGAATTTGCGGGATGATGAATAAAAATTCAAAAACTATAAAGCGATTCAGTTTTGGATCGCTTTTGTTTTTTACCAATTTCCATGGCTTGCACTATTCGATGACTTGGCAAAAAAAAAACAGATAGAATGGTAATTATTTTTGGGTGGATTGTACTAACGACAATACAAAAAGCGCAACATTAACTACTTGGCAATCAATTTTGATATTTTTCAGGAGTAGCGTATATTTATGTGTTGGCTGCTACTCTATTTGACACACTCTAAAAATTTATACAGACACTATGAGCATGATTGCAATCCCTTTTGCGGTTGACATTGAAAAAGTAAAGTCAGTTTTTGGTTGCAAGGACAGAGAACTTCTTGAGAAAATTAAAACCGCAGGCTTGTATGACAATTATGCAAGTCAAGACGATGATTTTCCAGACCCAAAATATCAATATGACTTTGACCAAGCTCTTGAAGATATAATATTCAATTACGTAAAACCAGAAGACAGAAAAAGTAAAAGCAGTTTTTTGGGATTGGTAAAATCAAAACCAACATCAGGACTAAATGAAAACATTGGACATGGTTACGGTTATGTTCTTCTTGTAATCTGCGACTATTTCGGTACACATCTTCTTCCACAATGCGACGGCTTTTATTATGGGCGTGACTTTGAAGCGGCTTTTGAGATAATGAAAGAGAAAGGTTTGCAAATTGATTTTGGTGATATGTTTGAACCACATCAAATTTTCGACATCCCTAAAATTGCAGACTTTCCCGCCATTAATTTATTTACTAAGCAGGACATAGAGCATTTCAATTCTATTATGGACAAAGTTGAAATAGACGAAAGTAAAGCAAATGACGAGAACGAAGATTTTGACGAAGTCCAAGAAATGCTAAAAAATATTAGAGATAGTTTTAGGTTTTGCAAAGACAAAAATGTGGAGATGATAACATTCACTCATTGACGTGTCGATATAGAGCAGCAGCCAACATCCGGTTTTGCGGCCAGTGGGGCTTGACGGAAGTATCTTCAGCTGCACTTCGCTTTTCAGCTTTAGTTCCGGGCTGGACAAACTTCTCCTTGCATTTGCACATAACTTCAAAATTTAGTTATAAATTCATCTGCGGTTCCGGGCGGACACAGCAACATTTCCCCACCGGACGCAAAGCCGCCCGCGTTAGTGGCAAGCGTATTTCAGCACCCTACTATTCAAAATGAAAAAATTACAAGACCTCCCCGCTCTGGCGCAGATATGCAGCTTAGCTTGTGCTGATGCGTATCTGTGCTTCAAAAAACTTTACAAAGTCAACGTGTGCAGCATCTTTATTTCTAAAAGGCCTTTACCTCCTTCACCCGCCACAACGAATCTAACGGTAATGCCCGCCTGACCTAACGGGCAGGCACATACGAAAATAAAAGTAGATGATAGGTGTCACCTATGGAAACTATTGGTGATTGCGTTACTACATGCCCAGCCACACGAACACCAACACCGGCAAAAAACGGGGGCCTTCAATGTTTGAAAATATTTTAAATTTGAGAAGGAACACCTGCAGAGGCAAAAAGTTTTCATCCACCCATAAATTTTTTGGAACTTCGTCAAGCGCAGCATTGTGTGGCACCTTAAATTTCAAGTATATGGAAGTAGACAATAACAAACCAAACATTCAAATAGATCAAAGAATTTTCTTTAGAGCTTTAGGGACTACTTATAAAGTTTTAAGTAAATCGGTTAATGGGTCGGCGGCCGTAGTAGAACACACAGTAGAACCGAAAAGTATTGGTGCTCCAATGCACAAACACACGTATGAAGATGAAATTTCTTTTGTACTTGAAGGGGAGCTTTCAGTTATTCAAGATGGAAAAGTTCAAACGGCAAAACCCGGAGAATATATCGTAAAGCCGAGAGGCATTTTTCATACCTTCTGGAATTCCGGTGATGAAAGGATTCGATTTATTGAAATAATTACTCCCGGGAATTTTGAATATTACTTTGCTGAACTATCCCTTTTTCTTGAAACGGGCAAACCGCCACAAATAGATAACATTAGAGCAACCGGCATTAAATATGGTTTAATAGTTGATCCCGCTGCCGCTGAAGAAATAATCAAGAAATATGGTTTAAATCCTCTTTCATAATCCTCAAAAAAATAGTCGGGAAAGGCGCCGCACAACACAGCATTTGTCGCCATGGCGGCTTTCGCCTCCCCTGCTGCATCTTCTGTGTGTTAGTAACCCCAATGCTGGCGCAGGTCCCCCGACCTGTGCCTGACCGTTACTAAACCCTGACTGGCGAATATGCAGCCATCTTCCGTGACGGGTGTCCTTCACGCGCCACAACAAATCTAACGGTAATGCCCGCCTGACCTAACGGGCAGGCACAAACGAAAATAACTGCAGATGATAGGTGACACCTTTTGAAAAGGTGTCACCTATGGAAACTGTTCGCTTGCTCACAGCCGCACTGGCAACATTATTAATAATAAAAAGATCCCCGCTATTTTTTAGCACTGGTGATAATAATCACTTTCATCAATGATGTAAAGCATCGTGTTGGCAAAAAACGTTAACCAATATTGTACCTTATACATGCGGGTTATGGCAAATATTATTTTCTACTAACCCGGTTATTAAAAAATTAAAAAGCATAAAACAGATGAAAAGGTATTTCCTGATTTTTTTAGGTGCAGCTACTATCACAGCGTGCAATTCAGTTGATTCTACTAAAGTGAGTTCAGCTCAATCCGGCGAAACTGTTGAAACCCACTCCCAGTCAGGAGTTCAGGATAGCCTTTCGCAACCAAACGTGGTGCAAATAGCCATTGCCAGTAAAGACCATTCAACATTGGTGGAAGCAGTAAAAGCGGCTGACCTTGTAAACTCATTGAGTAATGCAGGGCCATTTACTGTATTTGCGCCCACCAATGCTGCCTTCGACAAATTGCCCAAAGGAACTGTAGAAGATTTGCTAAAACCAGAAAAGAAAGATGCGTTGACGGATATTTTGCAATACCATGTGTATGTAGGAGTATTAAAAGAAAATCAACTAACCGATGGCCTGTCATTGGGAATGGTAAACGGTGGCAATATTAAGATCGGCATGGAAAATGGCAAGCCTTTAATTAATGGCAAAGCACATATTTTGGCTTCCATTCCGGCATCGAATGGTATCATCTACGTTATAGACGAAGTATTGTTGCCGCCAGCAAAATAAAATTCAGCAACATTTTCTTTTGACTAATAAAAATTAATCAGGAGCTTCCTTCAATTGAAAAATCCAGAGCAGTTGCAGATTTGTGAGAAAATAGTTTATGAAAAAGCAGCGAGACAGAGCAATTCGAAAAGAACTTATAAAACACCAATAAAAAATCCTCCCGCCGAAGGTGAGAGGATTAATTTTTTTACAGCGCTGCGTTTACCACTTATCTACATCTTCGTGCTGTGTGTTATTGGGTGGTGGAGTTTCACTTGCATCGTTATCTGCAGGTAAGGCTTTTGCAACAGGTTCTTCAGGTTTGGTTTCCGGAACTGATTTTTCCTGGTGGGCATCTTCATAATGCTCAGGATTGTCATGATTGAATGCATCAAAATCAAAGTCGGGCATCAAATCCGTTTTTACATAGTCAATCGCTTCGGTCATTCCTTTCAGAAATTTGTTGAAATCTTCTTTGTAAAGAAAAATTTTGTGCCTGTCGTAACCGTCATCATTAAACCGTTTCCTGCTTTCGGTAATGGTCAGGTAATAATCATTACCTCTTGTTTCCCTTACATCAAAAAAATACGTCCGTCGTTTGCCAGCCCTTATTCTTTTGCTGTAAACACTTTCTAGTTTTTTGTCATTGTTTTCTTGCGCCACGTTTGAAATTTTTATTTTTAAAAATCAAGTAATGGACAAAGATAAAATTGTTTTTCAATTGGCAAAATAATTGGAAACTTCATTTCAGGAAGCAGGGTTCTTTTCCTGTTGTTGCTGGTTGTAATACATTTCCGCATATACGCCGTCTTTTTCCATTAGCTCGCGATGCGTTCCCTGCTCTGCTATGGCACCATCTACCAGCACAATGATCTTATCGAAGCTAAACAATGAAAAGATGCGGTGGGTGATGATCACAGCAGTTTTCAGGTGCAAAAAATTATAAAGATTGGTAATGATTTCATTCTCGGTTTTTGCATCTACGGCACTCAGGCAATCATCAAACAATACTATTTCATGTTCTTTCAGTAATGCACGGGCTATGGACAATCGTTGTTTCTGGCCACCGCTGAGTGTTACGCCTCTCTCTCCTATCATGGTTTCGTATCGCTGTGCGAATTCGTCTATTTCCCTTGCCACTGCTGCATTGCGGGCGGCTGCATATACTCTTTCCGGCTCTGTATTTAATGTTGAAAAACTGATATTATTGGCAACACTGTCGCTGAATAAAAATACATCCTGCGGCACATAGCTTATTTGCGTGCGAAGTGTTTGCAGATCTATCTGGCGAAGGTCTGTTCCATCATACAATATTTTTCCTTTTTGCGGATCATACATGCGCAACATCAATTGAGCGATGGTGGATTTGCCGGATCCGGTTTTACCAACAATAGCAATTTTTTCTCCTTTATTGATGGTGAGGTTAAAATTTCTAAGCGCGTGTATGCCTGTATTGGGATAAGTAAAATCTACATTTTCAAAACGGATAGCACCCTGCAGCAAAACTTTTTGCGGATGTACGGCATTGACGATGGTAGGTTCGGTGTGTAAAAATTCGTTGATGCGTCGCTGCGAGGTAATGGCGCGTTGTATCATGCTGGCCACCCAACCAATAGCCATCACGGGGAAAGTAAGCATAAGAATGTACATTACAAACTCGCCGATTACACCAATGTTTACGGTTCCGTTTATTACATATAAACCACCAATTAAAATAGTAAGCAAGGTGCTTATCCCAATCATCAGGCCCATTGAGGGAAAATAAATAGCTTCCGTTTTGGCAAGCGATATGGCATTGTGCCTGTAGCGTTCGCTGTTTTTATCAAAAAAACCCAACATGGCTTTTTCCTGCACAAAAGATTTTATCACACGTATGCCGGAATAAGATTCCTGAGCATTGGTGGTGAGGTCGGAAAGTAAGGTTTGTATGCGGTCGCTTTTTTTGTTGATAATATTATTTACATAATAAATGGTAATGGCTAAAATGGGCAATGGCGAAAGCACATAAAGAGTCAGTTCTTTATTTTCATTAAACATATACGTAACGGAAAACCCAATGGTAGCGGCGAGGTTGATAAGATACATAATGGCAGGCCCGGTGTACATGCGCACACGGCTAACATCTTCGGATATGCGGTTCATCAGGTCGCCGGTGTAGTGCGATTTATAGAAGTTCATATCCAGCTTCTGGTAATGATTAAAGATTTCATTCTTCTGATCGTATTCAATATGGCGGCTCATCACAATAATGGTTTGCCGCATCAGGAACATGAAGAAACCACCTATGAGCGCCAGCACCAGCAGGATAATTCCTGAATAAAGAATCTTTGTGTTGAAGGAACTGTTGTTTATATTCAACTGGTGAATGAACGATTTTATCAGCGGATCATAATTTGTTTTGGAAGTTTTATTTACAAAGGAAGCATCGTGTCTCAGGCTTATTTCCAGTATGTTTAATACATACTTTGTTACCTGGGGCGCCAATATTCTGAAGTAGTTGGAAAGAATAATAAAAATCATTCCAAGCGATAAGTGCCATTTGTACTTCCAGAAATATTTATTTATAGATGAGAGTGGAGACATTTACCTGCAAAAATAAGATAAGCGTGGATTTGTGAAGAACCGGCCATAACAAAAACGGGGAAGCCTATTTTCGTATAATCATTACCGTTAGTAGAACAAAGCGATTAGCTATTAGCTGTTAGTTACCTGCCAAAGGTATTATACACTTTATCGCCCAGTGTTTTTTTCAGTAGTTTCCGGTTGCCGGTATTGGCAAGGGCATTCAAATGCTTTGCATGATGCAGGTCGGTGCCCACAAAATCTGCAAGGTCGTTTTCGATTATATACGAGGCTGCTTTGGCAGCAGGTTTTCCATAATAACCCGTAATGGAAAGAAGATTTACCTGCAGAAGGAACCCTAACTCTTTCAGCCAATGATATACTTTGTAATTTTTGTGGTAATAAAAATAACGTTCAGGATGCGCGAGCAATGGCTGATAACCTTTGTTGACGAGTTCAAAAGACAGCTGGCTTAGATTGCCCGGCGGAGTTGCATAAGAAATTTCTGTAAGGATATAATTATCTGTTAGCGTGAGTACAGGTTCATTTTTTCGCAACAGTTCCAGAAAATAATCATCGAGCATATACTCAGCGGCAGCGCTTAGTTCCACCTCTATGTGTTGCTCTGCACATGTTTTTTTAAGTACAGACAATGCAGCACCAATAGTTTCCGGTGTGTTGCGAAACATATCTGCAATCACATGAGGCGTGCATATAAACTTGCGGAAACCAAGATCCATCAGGGATTTGATGAGGAAAACAGAAGTGTCTGTATCAGGCGAGCCATCGTCAATACCGGGCAACAGGTGGCAATGAATATCCTGCCGTATGCACGAAAAATCATACAGACTGTCCTTGTTATTTTTTTTAAAAAAACTCAATGATCAGGATTTTCCCTTGCGTTCGCCATCCATTACATGATCGGATGGAAAAAACAAAACGGTTGTGTCGAAATAACGGTGTGCTTTTTCGGGGCCGGGCAACTGCTGGCGTTTGTAACTTTTGTATTGCGGAAGTTTGATAAGCGGTTTTAAAATAGAAACAAAAAATGCAAAGGGAATTTTATTTCTTTTCATTGCCAGGTAATCGCGGCGATTAGCGCGCAACCGGTGATAAATAGTTTTATTGCTTAGGCCTCCATTTCTCATTTTTACCACCAGCTTAGACATGTAGTAAGAACTTACTTTATTGAGATAAAGATAACGGGCCATAAACTCATAATCTGCAGCGGTGAAATAATGATTTTCGTATTCACCGAATTTATCAATCAGCTCGCGCCGGATATAAAATGTAGGGTGGGCAGGCATCCAGCCGTAACGAAAGCGAAAGCGTTTATACGATAATCCCTTCCAATAACGAATTACTTTTTTAGTATCGTCCGGATTTACATAAGCAAGATCACCATATAAAGAATCTGTTCCGGTTTCATCAAAACATGCCACGATGTCCATAATCACATTGGGGGATGCAAGCATATCATCGCTGTTCAACACGCCTATA